>Ga0335076_10000654_pt1 | contig 32300 bp, 34 predicted proteins | sample Lox_Sample_25_FD_206717 | JGI IMG/M metagenome (GOLD analysis project Ga0335076, IMG submission 206717) | Soil microbial communities from Loxahatchee National Wildlife Refuge, Florida, United States - Lox_Sample_2.5 | ecosystem: Environmental > Terrestrial > Soil > Wetlands | place: USA...
CCAGCGACTAAGTGTACGGACCGGATGCTGATCAACGGCGAGACGCACCTGCGGGCAGTGCTGCGGGCCTACGCTGGCCACAATAACGCGCATCGTCCGCACCAGTCCCGGCAGCAGCGGCCACCTGACCATGACGAGATGGCCGTCGTGCCGCGGGACGCGCCGGTGCAGCGCCGGAAGGTCCTCGGCGGCGTGATCAACGAGTATCACCGTGCCGCGTAGCGGCTCGCCGAAACCCGCAAGTCAGACCCGGTAGTGACATTTTGACGCGGTACAGGCTGACCACCCGGCGGCCGGTCTTCCCCGTGCCCCCGAGGACGAGGATGGGCCGGGCGCCGGGGTGCCCGTGACCGTTCATGCGGATCACGCCTCCCGGTTTCAGGTCAGATTCCTCGCGTTCAGCCCACGACAGCGATGTGCACGCGCAGCGAAGGCTGCATGAAGCCGGGATGGAGGCGATCCCGCCCGCCTTGGCATTGACATGGTCTTTGCGCTTCGTCCCCGGCATTACGACGCGGGACGAACGGAACCCCGCGTTGTCAGCAGCCAGGCAGGTGTGCGCGGCCGAATTCGGCGACGCAGCTGACGATGCCGACCAGGTGGCCCCGCTCCGACCTGGGCCGGGCGCCTTTATGCGGCGGACATTCTCCTCCACATCTCGCACACGAGTCCTGCACCCGGCCTTCACAAGGCGGGAGTGTCTTGAAGACGCACCGAGGGCTGCCACTCCGACGGCACCTTCTGTTGAGTCAGGAAGCAACCCCATGGTCACCTTGCACATCGAGCACCCGATCACGGACTTCGGGACCTGGAAAGCCGCATTCGATCGCCTCGCGGAGGCGCGCGCCAACTCCGGGGTCCGCGGCCACCGCATCCTGCGGCCGGTCGATGATCCCCGCTACGTCCTAGTCGACCTGGACTTCCAGACCGTCGGCGAGGCAGAGAAGTTCCTGGGCTTCCTGCAGACAAGAGTGTGGGCCTCACCGCGGAACTCCCCGGCCCTCGCCGGCACCCCGCAGGCCAGGATCCTCCAGCCCGCTGACGCGTCCGGGACATCTGCTGAACGCGCAGACAACCACCGATGAATCTCCCGGCACCCCGGCGGTATCTGTTCCGACAAGGCTCGGGCCGCCGCAGGTAGAGACAGCAGGGCCGGACCGCCCGCGGTGCCGTGGCTTGCGCTTGCACACCGAGGTCCGCGACGGCTACGAAGATGATCACCTCGATGCGCTTACCCTGCATGGCCGGACCGAGCTGGTCCGTCGGCTCCACATCGTCTCGCCGGGAGCTGCGAAGCCGACGTGCCCGTCCGCTCGCGAACATCGGCCAGCCCTGCCAGGCCCTTCCCGCCGAAGGCAGCACGGCGGGCCGTTGTAGCAGGCATCCGCGAGCGCATCGTACTCACCGGACAGCGGGGTGCTGGTGAGGTCCGCCAGCACGTCGAGGCGGACCGGGTGCCGATGACCACGGTCGCGCAGACCAGCCGCCTGGCCGGCTCGGGCCGTTCGGCAAGCCGCCGGTGCGAGGTTCACTGGGGTGGCCCTTGAGAGGGGCGCGGGTGGGGCAGGTCGCCGTGACGACCTGGCAGGCTGGTACCAGCCGCCGTCCACGTGGCGGGCCAGGAACGGGAGCTGGCCGCTATTTCTCCGCTGACGCTTCGGCTTGCCCGTGGCGGGGAAGCGCTCCCGTTTGGTGGCGGCGGGGGCGGGGGCCGCGAGGCGGCGGGCCCGGGATTCCTTGGCCGGCGAATAAGGCGGGTGTCGCGGAGGGACAAGATGGCGACGGCGGTGAGCACGGCGGCGATGAACGCGGGCGAAGCCCATACTGGGGGCGTCTATATGTCGGAGATCAGCAGCTTGACCGCCACGACGGCCAGGATGACGGCCAGTGCCGGCTGCAGGTAGCGGAACCGGGCGGTCGCCCCTGCCAGCAGGAAGTACAGCGCCCGCATGCCCAGCAGGGCCAGCACGTTGGAGGTGTAGACCACAAAGGTGTCGGTGGTGACGGCCAGCACCGCCGGGATCGAGTCGACGGCGAAGATCACGTCCGTGGTCTCCACCACGATCAGAGCCAGCAGCAGCGGGGTGGCCAGCAGCGGCCGCTGTCGCGGACGACGAACCGCTGGCCGTAGAGGTCCTCGGTGGCCGGCAGGATCCGGCGCATGGCGTGCAGCGCACGATTACGCGCGGGGCTGGGGTGGGTGCCGCCGCGCAGCATCTTGACTGCAGCCCAGGCCAGCACGGCGCCGAACGCGTAGATGATCGGGTGGAAGGTCTCCAGCAGCGCCACCCCGGCCACGATGAACACCGCCCGCATGACCAGAGCGCCGAGGATGCCGTACATGAGCACCCGGGATTGTCTCTGGCCGCCCGGGATAGTTCGGGCCGATGCAGGCGATGTGCGGCAGGTTGTCGAAGATGACATAGAACAGCCCGTTCCTGGCGAGCACGCCGCTGGCTTCCAGCCTCGGATCGAGCGAGCCTTCCAGGATGTCAAAGATCTTCGCTTCCTTGACCAGCTCAAGCTGCCGCATCGTCGGCTGCGGGCTGGTCACGGCCTGCCTCCTGGCTTTGCCCGGTCACGTCCGCGGTGGCAGCGGTTCTATCGTCGCCGGGCAGCGGGCTGGCTCGAGGTCGCCGGGCGGGTGCTGGGCCATGGCAGGGCTGCGGTGGTGAGCGGCGGGAAGGCGCGGCGGATCTCGCCCACGCTCATCAGGAGCGGGATCTCGTAGGCGGCGGCCATGTCCTTCAGGAGCTTGAGGTCGATCGGGAACATGGTCGACAGGGCCAGCGGGCGCATGTAGAGGGCGCGGAAGCCCTTCTCGTGCTCTAGGACGCGGCCCCAGCCCTCCACGGCTCCCCAGCACTGGATGCGCGTGCTCGGCAGTGTGTACCGGCGCTCGACGAGTTCGGGGACACTCCAGGCGTACAGGCCACAGCCCTCGCCCGCAAAGTGGCCGTGCCTGGTCCCCGACGGAATGGGCAGGCCCGCGCGGGAGCAGTGCGGGCAGGCAGCCTGGGCCGGGGCGCGAAGCGGCCAGGCCTGGTTGTAGTGGCTCACCAGGCGGCCGTCGCAGACGTGCCATTTGCGGTAACCGCGCATCGGCGTGATACCGGACTCGGCCCTAGACACGTTCGGGGACCTCGGCGGGCTCGGGCACCTCGACGGGCTCAGCTGCTGGTTCCTGGATCGGCTCGATCTCGATGATGCGCCTGGGCGCTCCGATTTTGCTCATGGGTAAATTCCTGGTCGGGTCGTCGGTGGGCTTGCTGACGGCAGGCGGGTGGTACTCGGCAGCCGGGGCCACCGAGCGCGGCCGCGAACCTCGACTCTGGTGATCCGGCCATGATGTCTCGTGTGGCTGGTTTTCTGCCATCACCACCACAATCGGGCGATATGGAGGAAGCGTGAAGCCGCCATGGAGACCGGACGAAGGATCCTCCAGCGCGACGAACAGGTGCGGCGCGGTCTCCACCGAATCTTCACGCCGTCTCCACGACGAGTGCTACCCGGACCTGGTGGGCTGGAAGCCAGCGCAGGGTTATGGAGGTGCGACGGTGATGCCGCGCCGGGACCAGGCGGGCCAGGTCCGTCAGTGACCGGCCTGTACGTTCTGCAGGTCGGCTCGGTGGTCTCCTACCTGGTCGCGGTGCTGGTTCCGGCGCTGGACGTGGTGATCCCGGTGCTGCCGAGCGAGACCGTGGTGATCGCGCTCGGGGTGGGGACCGCAGGCAGCGCCGACCCCAGGATCGGGCTGCCTGTCGCGCTGGCGGCCTTCGGCGCGTTCCTCGGCGACAACGCCGCCTACCTGCTCGGAAAGCGGTTCGGGCCTATGGTGGACCGGCGGCTGTTCGCCGGGCCGCGCGGCGCGGCCCGGCGTGCCTGGGCCGAACGGTCGCTGGACCGGTTCGGCGCCCGCATCATCATCGGCTGCCGGTTCGTCCCGGGCGGGCGCACCGCGGTCACCGTGACCTGCGGCCTGGTCGGGTTCCCCCGGCGCAGGTTCACCGGCGCCACCGCCTGCGCCGGGGTGGTGTGGGCGAGTTACGCGTTCTTCCTCGGCCGGCTCGGCGGCAAGGCCTTCGAGCACCAGGCGTGGATCGGCTTGCTGCTCGCGCTGGGGGTGGCGGCGACGGTCAGCGTGCTCATCGAGGCAGCCCGGCGCGCGTAGCGCTGGCACACAGGCAGGCGCCACCGCACCCCGGCGGCCGGCGGACCCCCAGCCGCTGTCGGCTACGGGAAGACCGTCGGCCATTCCCTATAAATCCCTTGGGGGTATTCATCAGGCCGGACCACCCGCAAGATCTTGGGTCGGCTGACTACCACGACCACAGCATCCCGCGGTCTTTTGCTCGTCTGGTCCACTCAAGTGGAGACCCCCAAAAATCCCTTATGACTGAACGGCCTGTGGTTCCCCAGCACGGGCTTGCTCAGCGTGAGCCGGAGCCCCGGCCCGGCTGGCCAATGGCGTTGCATTAAGGGCCTGCAGGGCACGATTTTGTGATGTACGTCACGATGAGCATCGCGTTTCGCCTGGTCATCGCCGCATCAAACATCGCCGTTCTCTCTAACGCAAGGCCATTGGCCCGGCTGGCTACTGCGGTTACCGCGCCGTGCCCGGCATCATCGGGCCTGGCTCCAGGGTATAAAACTGCCTGGGTTCTGGGCATCGGGCGTTGTTGCAGGCCTCGCTGCTGTCACTGGTGCCTTCATATGGTCTCCGCAACTTCGGCAAGCCGCCTTCACACAGGCCTGGCCGACTGCCGTGACAGCCGCCGCTCGGTCTCCGGCACCACGGTGACCCGGCTGACCCAGGGCTCCGATGGCCAGTTCCTGCTGCGGACTGGTGACGGGGAGGTTCAGGCCCGCAGCGTGGTGGTCGCCAGCGGGGATCAGAACGTGCCGCGGATCCTGCCATGGGCCGGCCGGCTGCCGGATTGGGTCACCCAGTGCCACGTCGCGGACTACCGCAACCCGGGGAAGTTGCCCGACGGTGCGGTGGTTGTGGCCCGGGAGCGGACAGTCTGGATGCCAGGTCGCCGAGGACCTTCTCCGGCGGGCCGACGGGTGCTGCTAGCCACCAGCCGGGTCGGCCGTGGTTTCGCTTCCCGTACGGCGATTACAACCAGCACACGATCTCAGTCGTCAACGGTACGGGCTTCGTCCCCGTCGGCTGGACGGTCGACACCTTCGGCTGGGAAGGGACCTCGGCGGGACCACCACCCGGACAGTGCTGAACCGGGCGCTGGGCAGCCTGCAGCCCGGCGAGATCATGCGGTTCCTGACGGAGCCCCTTGAACGCGATCACGGTCGGGCAGCGCGTTAGCTGTGGCCTGGCTCGACGCACACCCTGTCGCCGGCACCGCCAGGCTCAACCTGGTCAGCCCGCCATTTGCCGCGTTCTTATTTTTATATTCAATCTGCATAGGGTCTGCACCGGGTCTCCATCGCCGGCGACCTACGGTGGCGAGACAGGTTCCTGGCTCGGGTACGCCGACGGCGCTGTGGGCACCATGACCACGCTGGAGTTCATGCCACAGGTCCATGACCGCGAATTCGTTGTGGCTTTGCTTGGCGAATTCCGCCTGTTGCAAGGGATGAGCGTGGGTCGGTGTTCCCCGGGCTTCGCAGCGTCTGCTGGCTTTCTTGGCGCTGCATGGCCGGGCGGTGAAACGGGCTGCGCTCGCAGGCGCGCTGTGGCCTGACGTCGCCGAGCGCCACGCGTACTCCAGCCTGCGCACCGCCCTATCCCGGCTGCGGGGCACGGCGTGGACCGCCCTCGTGACCAGCAAGCTTGAGCTTGGCCTCGCCAGTGGGGTTGCCGTTGACGTCCGCCACGCCAGAGCGCTTGCCCGCCGACTGCTGGACCCGGAGACGCCGCCACCTGCCGATGATCTCGGCGCTCGCGCTGTCACGGCATTGTCGGCCGACCTGCTGCCCGACTGGTACGACGATTGGGTGCTGGTGGAGGCGGAAGACTGGCGGCAGCTTCGCCTGCACGCGCTGGAAGCGCTCGCAAGGCCATCTCACCGCGGCTGGGCGCTGGGGGGAAGCAGTCGGCGCCGCCCGTGCCGCCGTGCGGGCGGAACCACTCAGGGAAACCAGCCATGCCATCCTCATCCAGGTGTTCCTGGCAGAGGGCAATCCGTCGGAGGCGCTGCGCGAGGTCGCACGCTATCGCACACGGCTTCGCGACGAGCTTGGCATCGACCCCACCCCGCGGCTGTGACACCTCATCCAGAACCTGCGGAACACGTAACGCTGCGGTCAAGTGGAAATCGTCATGATGAGGTGTGATGACGACTCGCGCCGGACTTCTGATCATCCGCGCGTGCGTTGAACCTGGATCATCGTCGCCACTGCGCGTCCAGGTTCACACTACCGATGTCTCCCTTGGGATCGAGCGCAGCGAGATAACCACCGACGCGGACACTGCCGTTGAGACGGTCCATGCCTGGCTGTCGGAGATGGGCGACCTTGGGTGAGCGCGGCGCCGGGAACGTCGGGTGCTACCGGCGCAGCCGTGCGAGCAGGCCGAGCGCGTCGCTCTCGACGGAGTCCTCCGCGGCGTGGTCCTTGTTGGTGATGATGGTGATGACACCGTTCGCGTAGACCTTCGCCACTACCATGGTCTCGTCGGGCGTCAGGACCCGGCTGATCGGCCCGGCGAGAGCTCCGGCCCTGGTGCCTAGGACGGACACCAACACTGTTGGTGCGGTCAGTGCGCCAGGCGGGTTGGGGAAGGGCACGTGCAGCAGCTGCTGGCTGTCGGATTGCACCGTGAGCGTCAGCGGCTCGGCAATCTCCGGGTGGCTGTAGTCGACGCGGAGCGTCATCACGTCGGCGGGCGAGCTCTCGGGCGATAGCACGCGGTTCTGTGTGTCTTGCCACGCCCGGACCAGACGCTCCGACGGGAACTGGCAGCTGGCCAGTTCGAGGCCGGAGGGAACCCAGGCGTGGACGGGAATGAATGCGGCATCGGCGGCGCGGGCCAGATCGGCCGCGTAGCGCACCACGGGCAGGCTGCGCGGGCTGCCGCTGACGCCTTCGATGCTCCTGCGCAGATGGGGCATGGCCAGCCTCCTTCCGCCGGGCCGGCCTGGCTGGCCGGACGTTAACATCAGAGCCGACCGGAAACCAGTGGACTGGCCGTGTCGCCGATGTGGTGGGCAGATGAAGATGGCTGTGCCTACCGCGACGAGCTTCGCGGCGGGCCGCGGACGACAGCCTGGTTTGCCGCCCGCGCGCTGATGAGTTTCGCCCTGCCGATCCTCGCCCTGGTCCGCTGAGGCGCGGTCGGCGATGGAGAACTCCGGGCTGCCCGAAACCCAGGCAGCGGCAGAGCGATACGCGAAGATGTCCGACGGGCCGCCGGTGTTCTATGACCTGGACATCGTCGAGGACCGGGCATAGGTCGGCGTCGATACCCGGCCAGGCCGCGACCCGGCACGGGTGGGCGGCCTGGATTATCGCATCATCAGCGTGAGGATGAGCCAGGATGAACGCGACCGCGAGCGGCACGATCAGGAACCGCCGCACGGTGGTTATCGAGACCGCCATCGATATCGCGCGTCCTGCCGATGTGGTGTTCGGCTACTGCAGCGATCACACCAACGAGGTCGAGTGGAATCCGGCGGTGCGCCGGGTGGCGAAGATCACCGACGGGCCCGTCGGCGCCGGGACCCGGTACGAGATGGAGTTCCTGCCCGGCCGTCTCATCGTCGCGGAGTGCGTCCGGTTCAACCCCCGGCCTGCTGGGCGGTGGCGGGGTGGGGAAGCGGATGCGGTCGTGGTTTTCGGGACGGGTCACTGCGGTCCCGGCCGGTGCGCGGCTCGAGTTTCGCACCGAGATCGAGGCCCGCGGGCTGCTGCGGGTGGCGCTGCCGCTGCTGCGGCGCCGGATGCCACGGGATCTGGCCCGTGACATCGCCCTCATCAAGGCCCGGCTGGAAAGCCCGGGCGAGCAGCGCCCGCCGGGACCGGACCCGTTTAGCCACGGTTCGCAGGCCGCGCTCCGGGCGGTCAAGGCCGCCCACACCCTAGCCTGGTTCTCCATCGAGGCATGCATGATGTACGTCCTCTACACCGGATTCGCCCGGCGATCGGACCGCCGCGCGGGCATAGCTGCCGCAGTGGTGGCGGCGGAGAGCCTGATCTTCGCCGGGAACGGCTTCCGCTGCCCGCTCACCCAGGCCGCCGAGCGGCTGGGCGCCGAGCGGGGCCCGGTCACCGACATCTACCTGCCCCGCTGGTTCGCCCGCAGCCTTCCCGCCATCCACGTCCCGCTGATCGGCCTGGCCGGATTCCTCCATGCCAGAAACCTCCGGACCCGGCGCTGACCCGGCCGGCCCTGGCCGGCGGCGCAGCCGAGCCCGCCCCGCATGACCGCGGTCACGCGGCAACAGGGATCGAGATGAGTGCAGCATGGTCCGGGGCGGCCGCCTTCACACGATCGCCACAGCCGCTTCACCTGCCGTGCACTGTCACGGGCTGTGCTGGGAGACGCATGCGGATACCGGGGTCACAACAGCGAGGGAGGCAAACAGTGACTGCCGCCGGCCTGCTGGTGCTGGTTCCCTGGCTGCTGTTCGCAGCAGGCCTGGCCGTCATCGGCTGGCGCCTGCTGGTCGGCCGCCGGGCACGACGGCGCTGTCGTGACTGCCGATGACCAGCCGCTGGTCGGCCGTCGGCCGATCAGTCGTCCGCGCTGGCGCGGACCAGGAAGAAGAGGAACTCCCACCATGTCCGACCGCTTCGCCGCACGCCGACCACCGGCAATCAGGAATCTCCCGGCCCGCCCGCGCCGCTTCACGATCGGCGCAGCCGCGGTGATCCCCGCCATGCTCATCGGCGTGCTCGGCAGCACAGGCTCGAGTACGCCAAAGGATAGCGGCCTCGTCGCCTGCGCATACCCGCTGAGCACGCAACACGTCCCCGCGGCCGAGTACCCCAAACTTCGCGCCGAGTTCGCCGGCTCGCGCTGGCCGGACCTGCGCAACGCCGGGACGGCCTACGTCGACCTGGCCATAGCACTGCTCACTGCGCGGGGCACTGACGGATACCAGACCGTCTGGTTCTACCAGCGGCTCTCGGTTGCCTGCGCAAAGCACGGGCAGCCACTGAACGGCAGCACCTGACAAACCGTTTCGCGCGGCCTGGTGATCCCCGCATGCTTCCGGCGCTGCCGCGGTGCCCGGCCGCCGGGCCGCGTCCCGTGCGCATCCGTAATGGCGGAGTCGGTTATTCCAACTGTCCGAATGCCCCGCCTGGGCGCCGGAGCCCAGCCACCCAACCCCTTCTCTTCCTCGATGCGCTTGAAGAGAGCCCCTCTGACCACCTCGACCCTCCAGCGGACGGATCCTGCATCAGACGGGAGGACTCTGGAGACTTGCCTGGTCACACTGCCGCCGTCCGGAGGCACGAAACGCTATCCCGACCTTGCCGCGACCTGCTGACCTGCGATTTCTCGCCCAGCTGATGCAATTCCCGAGAGTTTCCATAGCAGGCCCTGCTAACCGGACAGCGGTGGCGCGGTCCTCGCAACGCCCGAATCCAAGACCAGGCATGACGTGACCTTCCGTAACCCATCGCGTACCCGCGGCATTACATGCTGCTGCGTTGGACGCCGCGCGCAGACGTCATGAAGATCGTGTGGAGATTCGCGACCGGGCGCTGCCACGACACCCGCGGTCAGCCGAGCTGGCCGGCTGTCGCCGGGCATGTTGGCGGAATCCACGGGTTTCGCTGCCTGGGTTTCTCTGTCCACTACGATCGCGGGCAACCAGCGTCAGTCCCGCGATCGCCTGAAGACATCTCAGCTATGAAGCGCGACCCCCGATCGAACTGGGAGGCGCCTGCCTGAAAAGGGGGGCAGCGGGCCGCCGCCGCACTGCTGAACCCGTCCACGGCAGGTACTGGGCCACGAGCTGTCACCAATGCCCGTTCGGTCAAATCGATAGTGCCGGCGTCCAGACGGGTCCGCGGCGTACGGTGGTGTAGCAGAGCCGCCGGGGCTGGGGTCCGGACCGGTCACCTGACGGTGGCGCAGTCAGCTCGGGCCGGGCCAGGGGAGCATGCCGAACACGATCCGGCAGCCCCGGCGATCGGCTCGGCGGCCGCGGATCAGCGCCCTGCCGATGTGGCTGCTACTCACCGATCAGCTTCAGGCCGTACTTCGCCTTCAAGGCAGGTACCAGTCCGGTCAAGTAGCCGAGCCGGTACTTGACCGCGAGGTGGGCCCGTCGTTGCTGGATCTGCGGGGCGTCGCTGGCCGGGGATGCTGCCGCCAGTTCTTCGAAGAAGGCCTCGAACCCGGCGGGGACGATCACCTCGACTGTCCTGGCCAGGTCATCGGCGGGATTCCAGAACGCGTGAGCCACGCCGCGCGGCTTGACTAGCTAGATAGCATCCCTGGGTTGCCTCGAACTCCTCATCTCCGACGCGAACGCCGACCGTGCCGGCGGCCACGTACGTGTACTCGTCCTCGTCGGCGTGGACGTGCGGCGGCACCAGGCGATGCGGGTCCAGGGTCATCTCCGTGATGCTCAGCCGCCCGGCCGTCTGCCCGGCCCGGAGCTTGAATTGAACAGCCAAGCCGCCCAGCAGCACCTCGGCTCCTTCGCCGGTGCCGACGAGGAATCCCGTCGGCGTCTCGGAGCTTTCCCTGGCCATCGGCTTGCCTCCCTCGTTGCTTACCGCCATCATCAGGCCTGTCGTCCGTGAACGGGGCTGGCTGCTACGGCCGCCGCGGCCGGCAGCTGCGGCACGGTGAGGCATGCGACGGGCCCGTTGAAGTGGTGGCCGCGCAGGCAGCTGATCTTGGCGCATTCCAGCGGCCCGTCGGGTCGAGTCCATGGCGTACCGCGCCTGGACCTCGGCGGGCAGCCCGCACCGCAGGGTGCCGTCGTTATCGAGGTATGCCGGGCAGATAAGGAACATCGGCTGTCCATTGCGTCTCCTTCGGGTGCGCCGACGGGCGTCGGCGGCCGCATGGGCGACAGGTCGATCACCACGCCGCCGTGGCAGGTCCCGAAACCTGGCGCGCCGTGCCTGCTGCCGCGTGCGGCCAACTCCAGGTCGGCGTTGCTTGCGAAGTTCGCCCCGGCGATGATGTCGGCGGCCTGCTCCGCGCGGATCACGACCAGCGGGTGCTTGCCGGACATGCCGTTGTGCATAGCGCGGCCCTGGTCATAGCCCGGATCGCCAGCGGTGATGGCCGCCGCCCGGGCCTGCTCCCGCAGCTGGCCAACGCCCGAGTCGATCATGTTGCCCTCCATGCATGCTGGCCTCCGGTTCCACCCCCGTGGCAGGGATCGGGCCAGGCGCCGCTCATCGCAGCCGACCGCGCAAAGATGAAATCCCTGTCCAGGCTATGTGGAGATCATCTGGAGATGCGCGCACGGAGATCGGGGAACCACTGGCAAGGTGGCCGGGATACGGGAGGCGCTGGGGCTGCAGCTACGGGTGGTCCCGCCTGACACTCACGTTGCCCGTCATCGAGCAGCGCCTAGCGGGCGATAACACCAGCGGGCGCCGCGACGACGTGCAGGAGGCGGGAGCATCGATCGCAGCCGCTGAGGGTACCGGCGTGGAGGATGTGACGATCAGGAACGACCGTCCTGTCCGAGCGGTCGCACGTGCCTGGCTCCACAGATCCTTGACAGATCGGCCTCGCTTGATCCTTTCCACTCGCTGGAGAAATTTGGGACTCAATAGGGCGGGGTTCTTGGAGGTCATGGGTTGGTCAGTCTTGCTGCCAGGTCACGGTGAAGTGGTCGATCTGGCGGGTGGGGACGCTGGCGGTGATGTCGGGCAGGGTAAGCACTGCCAGGCCGGGCAGGCGAGTGAACAGTGTGTTCAGCGCGACTTCGCCGTGCATCCTGGCGAGCGGGGCACCCAGGCAGAAGTGGGTTCCGGCGGCGAAGCTCAGGTGCGGGTTGGGGTTGCGGCTGATATCGAATCGGTCGGGGTCAGCGAAGGTGGCGGGGTCGCGGTTCGCGGCGGCCAGGAAGAGCAGGCGGGGCTGCCCGGCCGGGCAGGCGATGCCGTGAATGTCGGCGTCGGTCCGGGGGGTGACGCCGGTGAAGGCAGTCGGGGTGATCACCCGCAGCATTTCCTCCACGGCGGCGGGCCAGCAGCCGGGGTCGTCCTGCACGGCGGCGCGCGCGCCGGGGTGGGTGCAGAGCAGGTGGGCGCCCAGGGTCAGCAGCGCAGTGGTGGTCTGGTGCCCGGCCAGGACGAAGAAGATGCAGTTCGCGATCAGGTCCTGTCGGCCTTCGGCGTCGGCATGCCGGGCGGCCAGGGCGGTCATCAGGTCATCGGCTGGTTGCGCGGTGCGCCGGTCGAGCAGGCCGGCGAAGTAGGACAGCAGCTGCCCGGTCGCGTCGTTAGCGGCCTGGATGGCGGCGCGGTCGCTGTCGCGCTGGCGGGCGAAGCCGCGGTGCAGGACCGCCAGCGCCTCACCGAGCCAGCCGCGGTCATCGGGCGGGACGCCTAGCACATCGTTGATCACGGCGAACGGCAGCGGCCGGGCGAAGTCGGCGACCAGGTCCATGCTCCCGGCGGGGGCCACCCTGTCGATAAGCTCCGCGGCGCGCTCGGCGATGATCGCCCGGTACCGTCCCACCCGGCGGGCGGTGAACAGCCCGCCGAATGCGTCCCGGAGATGGCGGTGCCGGTCTCCGTCCAGCCGGATCATCCACCGCCTGAGCAGCTGGAATGCCGGGTCGGGGGAAGGCGGGATGGCCGGGGCCGCGAAACGCGGATCCCGCAGTACGTCACGCGCGAACACATACTGGCAGCCCGGCAGCGGCGAGCCGCGCAAGATAACGTGCGGGTCGGCGCGCCCGGCGGGCGAGAACAACGCACCCAGCACGTCGAACTCGGTCCTGGCACCGTCGGGCGGGCTTGCTGGAGTGCCCATGAGGTGCACAGTAGCGGTTCGGCCATCACGCGGACAGCGCGGAGTGCTGCGCGGATGGCGGGCAGGCCCGGGCGTGCGGTCATGGGCCGAAGAGCTGCTCGCGTCGCTGCCGCCGAGCAGGAAGACGAAGCGGTTCACGTCGCCGCGCAGTTCGTCCAGGCCGTAGGCGGGGTGGCCGACGAACTGTGCCAGTGAGGCGCCCAGGCGGGCGGGGTTGCGGGTCAGCCATTGGCTGAGGAACTGCAGCATCTCGGCGAGTTCGGCGGCGTCGGCGGCGTCCAGTTTCACCTCCGGCATTGGAGGGGCGAGCGGTCGCGCGAGATGTGATGGCTTATCTTGGATGGCTCTAGGCCAGGCCGGCGGCCCGAATCGGCCTGGAGCGCGGCCCGCCGGGCCGGATGCTGACACAGCACATAGGTGCCGGCTGGCGGGCAGCCCGAGGGAAGGCGGGTGAGCGGGCGTGGCGGCGACGGTGCTGCTGGTGGAGGATGAGCGCAAGCTGCGGGAACTGGTCCGGTCCTACCTGGAGCGGGCCGGGTTCACCGTGCTGTCGACTGGTTCGGGCGCCGAGGCGATCACCGTAGCCGCCTCGGCCGCGCCGGACCTGGTGATCTTGGATCTGGGCCTGCCGGACGTGCCCGGCGAGACGGTCGCCCGCGAGGTCCGCGCCGCCGGGCCGGTGCCGATCTTGATGCTGACCGCCCGGACCGGTGAGGAGGACCGGATCGCCGGGCTGGAGCTCGGCGCCGACGACTACGTGACCAAGCCGTTCAGCCCACGGGAGCTGGTGCTGCGGGTGCAGGCGATCTTGCGCCGCGGCGGGCCGGCGGCCGGGCCGGAGGCGGCCGGCTACGGCGGCGGGTCCCTGCTCATCGACGAGCCGCGTCGTGAGGTGACGGTCCGGGGTGCGCGGGTGGAGCTGACCCCGACCGAGTGGGGGATCCTGGTCGCGCTGGCCGCGGTCCCGGGCCGGGTGTACTCGCGGTACGAGCTGATCAACCGGGTGCGGGGGTATGAGTTCGAGGGGTACGAGCGGACCATCGATTCGCACGTGAAGAACCTGCGCCGCAAGGTCGAGGAAGACCCGGGCCGCCCGGTGATCGTGCAGACGGTGCTGGGCGGCGGGTACCGGCTGGGCCTGGCCCGCGATGACTGACGGTCGTTCTCCGGCAACTCCGCCCTCCCGCCGCAGCGCGCTGGGCCTGCGGCTGGCGCTGGCGTTCATCTCGGTGGCGCTGGCCGCGATTGCGCTGCTGGCCGGGCTGACCGCGGCGTTCGCCGCGGCGGATGTCTCGGCCCTGGCGACCCGGCAGCACGCCGAGCTGACCAGCGCGATCGCGGTGGCCGCGGGCGCGGCATGGGACCGGCGCGACAGCTGGGCCACGGCCGACCTGTCCCCGGTGCTGGACCTGGCCGCGCGGGCCGGCGCCGATGTGCAGATCCGTGACCAGCACGGCCGGGTGGTCACGTCCTCGCCGGGCTTCACCGCGCAGGCCGGCCCGCAGGCCAGCGCGGCGATCGTCGTCCAGGGCGAGCGGGCGGGGCGGGCCGAGGTCCGGTTCACCGGCGCGGGCCTGGCCAGCGCCGACCACACCTTGCAGACCGACCTGCTGCTGGCCATCGCGGGCGCGGCCGGGCTGGCGGCGCTGCTGGCCATGGCGACCGGGCTGGCCGTGGCGCGGCGGATCACCCGCCCGGTGGAGAAGATCATCACGGTGACCCGGGCGATGGGCCGCGGCCAGCGGACCGCCCGGGTCGGCCCGGTCAGCGGACCCGGCGAGCTGCGCGAGCTGGCCGCCGCGTTCGACCAGATGGCCGACACCATCGGCCGGCAGGAACAGCTGCGCCGCGACCTGGTCGCCGACGTCGCGCACGAGCTGCGCACCCCGGTCGCGGTCTTGCAGGCCGGGCATGAGGCGCTGCTGGACGGGATCGCCGAGCCCACCCCCGGCCAGCTGGCCTCGCTGCGCGATGAGGTGCTGCGCCTGGCGCGCATGATCGGCGACCTGCAGGACCTGGCCGCCGCCGACGCCGCCGCCCTGCAGCTGTCCCGCCGGCCCTGCGACCTGGCCGGCCTGGCCGCCGCCGCCGCGGACAGCCTGGCCGGCCGGTTCGAGGCGGCCGGGATCACCCTGCAGCGGCGGCTGGCCGCGGCCCAGATCCTCGGCGATCCGCGCTGGCTGCACCAGGTCATCACCAACCTGCTGACCAACGCGCTGAAGTTCACCCCCGCCGGTGGCCGGGTCACCATCGCGACCGGGCCCGGCGGGACAGGCGCCGTGCTGACCGTCACCGACACCGGCGCCGGGATCCCGGCCGACGAACTGCCCCGCATCTTCGACCGGTTCTGGCGCGGCCGGCAGGCAGCGCAGACCTCCGGCAGCGGCATCGGCCTGGCCATCGCCGCCGAACTCACCCGGGCGCACGGCGGGCAGCTATCCGCCGCCAGCCAGCCAGGGCAGGGGACCCAGATGACGCTCACCCTGCCCGGCGCCTGAGTCCGGCCGGACCTCACCCTCCCGCGGCCAGCGCCAGCCCGGCCCACCTGCCCCTCACGCGCCGGGCCGCCTTCACACGATCATCACAGCCGCTTCACCCGCCGTGCACCGTCACGGGCTGTGCTGGGAGATGCATGCGGGTACCGAGGTCACAACAGTGAGGGAGGCGAACGGTGACTGCCGCCGGCCTGCTGGTGCTCGTTCCCTGGCTGCTGTTTGCAGCAGGCCTTGCCGTCATCGGCTGGCGCGTGCCGGCCGGCCGCCGGGCACGACGGCGCTGTCGTGACTGCCGATGACCAGCTTGCGTGGCCGACGCGCAAGCAGGCAGCTGGCAGGAGCTGCGGGACGGGCCGCGTCTTCATATGCTCTCCACAGGTTCCGCAGCCGGCCTTCACACGCGGCCTTCACTGTCGGCTGGGTGACCGCGCCCCGGACCGCACGAAGCGCTGGCGACACCAGACCAGGATGCAGGCCATGCGGATAGAGGGAGGGCGACGTGAGCGTTGTCAGCGAGCCGGCGGTTGATCAGTTGCGCGAGCAGGTCAGGGCGGCGGTCATCGCCGCTGGCGATCCGGGCTATGACCAGGCCCGCGCCGTGCACAACGGCATGTCCGGCGAGCACCCGCTGGTCGTGATCCGCGCGGAGCAGGTCGCCGACGTGATCGCCGGGGTGAACTTCGCCCGCGGCGCCGGGCTGGAGCTGGCCGTGCGCGGCGGCGGGCACGGCGCGCCAGGCTTCGGCACCACTGGCGGGGGCGTGGTGATCGACCTGTCGCCGATGCGGAGCGTGTCCGTCGACCCGAAGGCCCGAACGGCCCGGGCCGGCGGCGGGGCCACCTGGGGGGACTTCAACTACGCCACCCACGCCTACGGGCTGGCGACCACCGGCGGCATCGTGTCCACCACCGGCATCGCCGGGCTCACGCTGGGCGGCGGCATCGGATACCTGGCCGGGCCGTACGGGCTGTCGATCGACAACCTGCGCTCGGCCGAGGTGGTCACCGCCGACGGCCGCGTCCTGGCGGCCAGCGAACAGGAAAACCCCGACCTGTTCTGGGCCCTGCGCGGCGGCGGCGGCAACTTCGGCGTGGTCACCTCGTTCGAGTTCGCGCTCCACCCGGTGGCCGACATCTACGCCGGGATCTTCTTCTACGAGCTGGAGCACGCGCGTGACCTGCTGAAGTTCTTCGCCGGGTTCATTCCCGGCGCGCCGGAGGCCTGCGGCGCGTTCCCCGCGTTCCAGGTCGCTCCGCCGCTGCCGTTCGTCCCGGCCGACCGGGCCGGCGACACGTTCTGTGCCGCCATCGTGTGCTGGTCCGGCCCGCTGGAGGAGGGCGAGAAGGCCATGGAGCCGTTCCGCGCCGTCGCGCCGGTGGCCGCGGAGATGGCCGGGCCGATGCCCTACCCCGCGCTGAACGCCGCGTTCGACGCGGTGTTCCCCACGGGCATCCGCAGCTACTGGAAGGCTGGAAGGGCAGCTTCGTCACCGAGCTGACCGATGCCGCCATCGAGCAGCACGTCATCCACGGTGCCCAGGTTCCCGAGGTCAGCGCGACCATGCACCTGTACCCGATCAACGGAGCATGCCACCGGGTCGGCGCCGGCCAGACTGCGTTCGCCTACCGGGACGCGACGTTCGCCCAGGTGATCGTGGCCGCCTGGCAGGACCCGGCCGTTGATCAGGAGCGCATCGGCTGGGTGCGCGACTACTACCGGGCGACCGAGCCCTACTGCGAGCCGGGCGGATACGTCAACTTCATGGCCGACGACGACAGCGGCAAGGTCCAGGCCAACTACCGCGGGCTTTACCAGCGGCTCGCCGAGGTCAAGCGCGCCTACGATCCGGGCAACCTGTTCCGCCTGAACCAGAACATCCCGCCGACCGCGTGAGGCCGCCTCCGGCCAGGCACACCAGAAGGCACCGGCCGTGGCCGGCGTCGTCTCGCTCACCGGCGGCGGCCACCACGCGACGAGCACGGCTGCTGACAGTGGTCCGCCCATCCACCGGAAAGGGGACTCCCATGACGATAACCGTGCGCGAGGCTTTCGAGAAGGGGACCGAAACCTTCAATGCCCATGACATCGACGGCTTCGCCGACGTGCTCGCGGAGGACGTAGAGTTCCGTGCACCAGGCGGGACCGGCGGCACGGGAAAGGAGTCCTGTGCCCAGTTCTTTGCCGCCTGGCTTGGCGCCTTCCCCGACGCCCACGTCGACGTCCGCGGCCTGCATCTCGCCGGTGACGCCGCGGTCGAGGAGGGCACCTTCACCGGGACGCACAACGGAGTCCTCCACGCCCCGGCGGGCGATATCCCGCCCACCGGCTGCACGGTCGCGGTCGATTACATCCAGGTACTGCGCTTCCGTGACGGCAAGCACACCTCCTTCAACCTGATGTACGACCGGCTCCTGCTGCTCGAGCAGCTCGGCCTCATCCCAGCCCCGCCTGCGGGCTAACCACTTGCCCGATACGACGCCCGCCGGCCCCCGGCGCCGTGCTGGCTTCCCGGTACGCATTGGCGCCGCGAGAATTCGACCAGGCGTAGCGGCAGAAGGAACCTGATGCGCCTGGTGGCCGCCCGGCACACCAACGCCCAGATCGCCCGCCGCCTGGGCATTTCCGAGGGAACTATGCGCATCGACCTGGAGAACATCTACGAGAGGCTGCAGGTCTCCAGCCGCACCGCCGCTGTAACCGCCGTGGCCCGGGCTGGTGGCTAGCGTGCTGCCAGGGCTGCGGAACAGCGCTGCTAGGAACCGGGAGATCTTTGGTGGGGAACGAAGTACGGAAGGAGGACTCTGCGCCTGCTGCTACTTTCGTGACCATGCTCCAGCAGGCCTGCATCTTCTGAAGCCGCACCAAGCCCGTCGTCCCGATCACCAAGGAACACCTTTTCTTTCTCCCAGTGGGTCGATGACATCCTGACGCCCGAACTGCTCGGACCGGACCTGTCCTTCGAGCGGAGCATGGCCGGGCCGGACGGCGGTGCCACGAGCAAGACCTGGCCGGCGGGGTCGTCGCGGCCATCGGCAAGCTGGGTGCGGCTGGCGCTGCGGCTGGCTCCGGTCCGGGCCCGGGCCGCGGCCGGCTTTGATTATTTCGCGATCGGCGTGCCCGGCAAGACGGCCCTTGACGGGCTGGCGACCCGGCTGACCGCGCTGGGCGAAGACCACGACGGGGTGCACTTCGCCAGCATCGGCTGGATCTTGCCCCAGCTGCACGATCCCGACGGTCACGAGGTCCGCTTCTACACCATCGAGCAGCACACCGGCCCGCGTGCCCCGGGCATTATCACCATCGAGGATCCACGCGAGACCGCCGAGCGCCGCGAGCGCGAATGGCGCGCCGTGGGCACCGCGCCAGGCCGGCGCGCCGGAGCCGGCTAGCACGTTGCCGCCGCGCAGCCCGGGGTGCCGGGTGTGGCGGGCCTGCTTCACATCTTGCACACACGGTCTGCACTCCGGCTTCACAGGGCAGGGGTGTCCTGCAGGAGGAGAAAAGGCGACCGCCGGCCGCACCACAAAGGGCCGTCCTGAGGGCAGCAGGCGGTGCCCGTGCTCACGATGAGCTGTCCGCCATCTGTCCGCCCGCGGGGAAGGACGGTGAGGTCAGGTGCGGGGCAGCGGTCCTGGGGACGCGTCAGATGTGGCGGGCGCCGCCGCTGCGCCGCGGCCAGCCGATAGGAGATAGGACACGGCATTCGTGCAGATCATCGAGTTCCGCACCTCCGACATCGACAGGGCCCGCCAGGTCGACGAGGAGTGGTGGCGTGCCACCGAGGGCAAGCGCACCGTGCGCCGGGAACTGGTTGCCCGTGACCGCTCCGACCCGCGCCGCTGCTTCGCCGTAGTGTTCTTCGACTCCTACGAGTCGGCGATGGCGAACTCCGGCCTGCCCGAAACCCAGGCAGCGGCAGAGCAATACGCCAAGATGTCCGACCGGCCGCCAGTGTTCTATGACCTGGACATCGTCGAGGACCGCGCCTAGGACGGGTGGCGCATAACCTGCTCTGGTGGCCGTCCTGAGGTCGCTTTCACGCGTCGTTGCATCACGTTGTGCGCGAACGCCTCGGCACTTCGCTGACGCGCCCCGTGATCGCGGATCGCGGAGGCCTCGGGCGGTAATCCGTTCTTCGCGATCGAGATCGCGCGTGCCGCAGGACGCCGTGCCGCTGGTCCGGGCGACGATAGCGAGTGATCGTGTCGCTCGACAAGCCCGCTGGCGCATCGCGGAGAAGCTCGGGGTGAGGATCTTCCATACCTCGCCGACCTCGATCCGGATGCTGCGCAAGGTCGGCCCGGACGAGCCGGCCAAGGTAGCCGTCCGTGCTGTGCTGGCAGCCCTTGGGGCGGCCGGTGGTCCCGCTGGTGTACATCAAGAACAGCGGCGCCTCGGCCGGGCGAGGACCTGAAAGCCGCGCCGGGCTGGCCGGGTATGGCTTGCCGGAATCGGTCTAGGTATGCGCGTTGTCGACGATCTCGGCGATCTCCACGAACTCGATACTCGGTGCGACACCATAGGGATTTGTCACCCTGTCTCGCAGCTCCTGGGTGAAGAAGCCCTTCGCTGCCTCCTCAGAGTCCCAGATGTAAAAGTTCGCTGCCCGCTGACGCTGCTGATCCAAGGTAAAGACCTTGAGCCGGAGGCCTGGCAGGCCCTCGAAGATCCCGCGGGAGTTCGCGGCCACTTTGATCACGCGCTCTCTGTCGAAATCATCGGAATAGTCGAAAGTGACATTAACGCCGATCATGGCCGCCTCCCTGCGTACACGGCGCGTGCCTGGTCATACGCAGGATTGCCGGGCATGATCAGGTCACCGCGCATGGCGGCGGCTAGTTCCGCGTACGGAGCCGTGGTGGTGGTCATGTCGTCCCCTTCGGGTGCGTCGGTGAGATCTGGTGTACACGATCGTACGAACCGCGGCGTTCGCGCAGCGTTCGGGTTGCGTGCCCGGCGCTACGCCGTCGGGGGAACGCCAGGAGCGGAAGGTGAACGTTCCGTCTGCCGAGGTGTAAGTAATCGGAGGGGTGCGGCTCCAATACAGGTGGTCGTTCGGGCCGGATCGAGGATGACCCGGGCGTTACCGAAGTGTCCTGACATATGGGTACATACTGTGGTGCTTGCCGGGTGTTTGCGCTGGCGGGAGGCTTGCGCGCGGTCCGCGGGTGCGGGCGCGGGGCGCGGGGCTGCTGCGTTGTGGTGCTTGCACGGGAAAGCCACCGCCTCGATTCTTTGCGGCGTTCAGACCTGCGAAGAAGGAGAGATGGTGGCCGTGGACGCCAGCATTGCACACGAGCGAGTCGCGGGGGAAGCAGCCGGGCATGAGGACGCGGAGGCGGCGCTGTTCGCCGCGGTACGCGGGCACGCGGAGGCGGTTATCGCCTGGGCCGGCATCGCCTGGCGGCGCCTGGGGGTGCCGCACCTGGAGGCGCTGGTCGGCGCCGGGGTCTTCTACGGCGCGGCGGGGAGCGAGACGCGGGCCATGCAAGGCCGCGACGTCTACGTGGTGGGCGCCGGGAACTCGGCCGGCCAGACCGCGCTGCACCTGGCACGCTATGCCCGCCGGGTCAGGATGCTCGTGCGCCGCGACAGCCTGGCCTGCACGATGTCGGACTACCTGATCCGCGAGATCGAGGCCAGCGGCAACATCACGGTGCGCTTGCGCACCGGAGTCACCGACGGCCACGGAGATGATCACCTCGAAGCGCTCACCGTGTACGACAAGCCGGGCGGCCGGGCCGAGCGGGTCCCGGCGGCCGCGCTGTTCGTGCTGATCGGCGGCGAGCCACGCACCCAACGGCTGCCGGGCACGGTCCAGCTCGCACGCGGCTACATCGTGACCGGCCGCGACGTGGTACCGGACGGATCGCATCCGTCCTGGTGGCCGCCGGGCCGTGCGCCGCTCCCGCTCGAGACGTCGGTTTCCCGGTGTCTTCGCGGTAGGAGACGCCCGCTACCGGTCGATCAAGCGGGTAGCCTCCGCCGTCGGTGACGGCGCGACATCGGTGCGCCTGGTGCAGGAGTACCTCTCCGCCGAAGGCGCAGCTGAACCTCCGCTGCCAGCAACGGGACGACCTCGGAGATAGAGCACACCTCCGGCTAGATCAACGGCCGGGCTGGACCTTCGCAGGTCCTCCACGCAGCCTGCACCACTTCTCCATGCCAGCCGGCCAATAAAGGGCTGCAGGAGAACAGGTCGACGTGTTGCATGTGTCGCTGCTGGGAGAGCAGACAATCGCCGACGACCGGGCCGGAAGCGTCCTGGCCCGGTCGTCACGCGCCGTTGCCCTGGTCGCCTTCCTGGTGGTGCACGCCGGGACCGCGCAGGCCCGGCAGCGGATCGCGGGCCTCTTGTGGCCCGAGTCCACCGATGCGCAGGCGCTGACCAACCTGCGCCGCGAACTGCACCACCTGCGCCAGGTCCTGCGAGACGAGGCTTCGCTGGTGGTGACGGCCAGGGATCTGTGCTGGCGTGACACGACGACGTGCCGCGTCGACGTGCGCGTCTTCGACAGCGAGCGCAAAGCTACCCTGGCGGCGGCGGCCGGTGATGACGACGCGATCCTGCGGCATGCCTCCGCGGCGATCGCCGCGTACCGCGGTGAGCTGCTGCCCGGCGTGTACGACGACTGGCTGCTGGAGGCCAGGTCGCAGCTGGAGCGCCAGTGCGCGGACCTGTGCGACCTGGCCTGTGCGGCCCGGGCGCGAACCGGTGACCTGGCCGGGGCGGTGGAGGCGGCCCGGCGCCGGATCCAGCTGCAGCCGCTGGAGGAGGCCGGCTATCGCACCCTGATGAAGCTGCAGGCCGGCCTGGGTGACCGGGCCGGGGCCGTCAGCACCTACCACCACTGCGCTTCGGTGCTGGAGCGCGAGCTCGGCGTCGCCCCGGACCCCTCGACACGCCAGGCGTTCCAGCGCCTGATGGCGCATGCCCGCCCCGCGGCACAGCCCCCGGCGGCCCCTGACCCGGGCATGCGCCGCCCCGGGCTGGCGGCGGCCCAGCTTGTCGGCCGGTCCGCTGAGCTCGGCGTGCTCCGGGACGCGTGGCAGGCCGCGGTGGCGGGGGGCCGCGGGCTCGTGCTGATCCGCGGCGGCGCTGGCGTCGGGAAGACCCGCCTGGTAGCCGAGGTCGCCGAGATGGCACGGTCGCACGGCGCGGTAGTCGCGATGGCCCGGTGTTTCGGGACGGCGGGGCGGCTGGCGCTGGCCCCGGTGGCGGACTGGCTGCGACACGACGCGGTCCAGTCGGCGGTCGCGGCCCTCGACCCCGCCTGGCGCGCCGAAGTCGGCAGGCTCCTGCCCGCCGGCGGCCGCAGTACCGGCTCCAGGGCAACCGCGGATGCCTGGCAGCGGCACCGCTTCTTCGAAGGCCTGGCCCGGGCGCTGATCACCGTCCGCCGGCCGCTGCTGCTGGTGCTGGACAACGCGCAATGGTGCGACCAGGAGACACTGGCCTTCATGACATTCTGCCTGGGCCTGGCGGACGACGCCCGGCTCCTGGTGGCCGCCACGCTGCGCGAAGACGACCTCGGCGAAGACCATGAGCTCGCAGGCTGGATCGTCCGGATGCGGGCCACCGGGCTGCTCACCGAGATCCCTCTCAGCCCGCTGCAGGCCGCCGACACCGCGCGCCTGGCTGAGGCGGTTTCCGGCCAGCGCCCCCCCGAGGCCGATGGGGACCTGCTGCACGCAGCGACGGGCGGCTTCCCGCTGTACATCATCGAGGCAGTACGCGGCGCCGCCGACCCTGACGGCACGCCGCTCCCGGCCGGTGATCTCGCCGCGGTGCTGCGCAAACGTCTCGGCCAGGGGACGGCGTCCGCGCGGGAGGTAGCCGGCCTCGCGGCGGCAGTCGGCACGAACTTCACCCTCGACCTGCTCACGGAGGCAAGCGACCTGGACGCCGACGCGGTCGTGGAAGCCGTCGATGAGCTGTGGCGGCGCAGGATCATCCGCGAGTTCGGGGACGGCTACGACTTCTCCCACGACCTGCTGCGCGAAACTGCCTACGCGGGGATCAGCCCGCCCCGGCGCTGGCTGCTGCACCGGCGCATCGCCCAGGGCCTGGAACTGCTCCACGCCGAGAACACTGACGTCGTCGCGGCCCAGCTGGCCGAGCAGTACGCACGGGCCGGGCGGCCCGGGCGGGCGGTGGCCTACTACCAGCGGGCCGCCGACGTCGCGGCCGGCATGTTCGCCCACGCCGAGGCCATCCGGCTGCACGAAAAGGCACTGGCTATCATCGCCACCCGGCCGGCTGGACCAGACAGAGACTCCCGCGAACTCGCGGCGCTGGAGGCGATGGCGGCACCGCTCAACGCCCGGTACGGCTACTCGTCCCCGGACCTGCAGCAGGCGCTGGAGCGGATGATCGCCCTGGCCGAGTCGCTGGGCCGCACGGACTTGAGGGTCGCCGGCCTGGCCGGGCTGGGGGCCGCGCTGTTCGTCCAGGGACGCACGGCCGACAGCCACCAGACGGCCACGCGCGCGCTGGACCTCGCCGACCCCCAGTCCGAGCTGGCCGGCCAGGCGCATCTCATCGTCGGCTGTTCGGCCTTCAGTCAGGGGATGCCAGCCGATGCGCTGCGTCACCTGGAACTGGCCGCGAAGCTGGCGGGCGGCGCCGTCTGGCTGAGCTTCGGCACCCGCCCCGACGTGCACGGCACGGCCTTTGCCGCGCATGCCCACTGGCTGCTCGGCCACCAGGACGAAGCGCTGGCCGCCTGCCGCCAGGCCCTCACGCTGGCCCGGGCGATCGGCCACCCCTACAGCCAGGCGATAGCCATCGCCTACGCCGCCATCACCCACCAGATGCGCCACGACCTTCCCGAGCTCAGGAGCATGGCCGCCGAGCTGCGCCGGCTGTGCGACCGGTATGACTTCGCCTACTACCGCGAGTGGGCACTGATCCTGGACGGCTGGTCCCGCCAGGACGCTTCCGGCGCCGGCCTGGCCCGCCGCGGCATCGCCAACCTCAGATCGCAGGGCGCGTTCGCGCGCATGCCGTACTGGCTGTCGCTGCTCGCCGGCCTGTCGGCCCGGGAGGGCCGGCCCGGCGCCGCGCGGGCCACCCTTGACGCCGCCCTCGCCGCCGGGCGCGTCCACCGCGACGTGTGGTGGCTGCCCGAGGTGATGCGGATGCGGGCCGCCTATGACGACGAGCAGGCCGCCATCGCGCGCCTGCGCTCCGCCGCGCAGATGGCGTCCGAGCACGGCAGCGTGATGCTGCTGCGGCGCTGCGAGAGCGACCTCGGCGCGCGCGGCGTTCGCCTTCCCGCTCCAGGCGTTCCCCCGACGGCGTAGCGCCGGGCATCGGGTCCGAACGTTGCGCGAACGCCGCGGTTCGTACGTTCGGCGTGCACCGGATTCCAGCGACGCACCCGAAGGGGACGACATGACCACATCGACTACCGCCACGGCTCCGTACGCGGACCTGGCCGCCGCCCTGCGCGGTGACCTGATCCTGCCCGGCGATCCCGGCTATGACCAGGCACGCGCGGTGTACAACGCCATGATCGACAAGCACCCGGCGGCCATCGCCCGCTGCCGGGACACCGCCGACGTCATCACCTGCGTGCGGTTCGCCCGCTCCCGCGGCACCGAGATCGCGGTCCGCGGGGGCGGCCACAGCGCCGCCGGCCTGGGCGTGGCCGACGGCGCCCTGGTCATCGACCTGTCGCTGCTGCGCGGCACCACGGTCAGCCCGCGCGACCACACGGTCCGCGTCGACGCCGGGGCTACCTGGGGTGACGTCGACCACGCGACCGTGGCGTTCGGCATGGCCACCCCGTCCGGGTTCATCGCGTCGACCGGCGTGGCCGGGCTAACGCTGGGCGGCGGCACCGGCTACCTGACCCGCAGGTTCGGCCTCACCATCGACAACCTGCTATCCGCCGACATGGTGCTGGCCGACGGGAGGTTCGTGACCGCCAGCGAGAAATCCCACAGCGACCTGTTCTGGGCGCTGCGCGGCGGCGGCGGGAACTTCGGCGTGGTCACCTCGTTCACCTTCCGCTGCCACGACATCGGTGAGGGCGGCACGGTCATCGGCGGCCCGGTGCTGTACGACCTGGCCGACACCGCCGAGGTGATGCGCTGGTACCGGGAGCTGCTCCCGTCGCTGCCGGAGGAGCTGAACGGCTGGATCGCGCTGCTGACGATCCCGCCCGCCCCGCCGTTCCCCGAGGCGCTGTGGGGCCGCAAGGCGTGCGGCATCGTGTGGTGCTACACCGGGCCGCACGACCGGGCCGACGAGGTGCTCGAGCCGGTCAGGTCGTTCGGCTCACCGCTGATCGTGGGCCTGCAGCCGATGCCGTTCACCGTGCTGCAGAGCGCGTTCGACCCGCTCTACCCGGCCGGGCTGCAATGGTACTGGCGGGCCGATTTCTTCACCGAGATCTCCGACGCCGCGATCGAGGTGCACGTCAAGTACGGGGCGCAGCTGCCGACCGGTCATTCGGGCATGCACCTGTACCCGATCGACGGCGCAGCCAGCCGAGTGCCCGCCGACGCGACCGCGTTCGCCTACCGTGACGGCGGCTATAACGGCATCATCGCCGGGGTCGATCCCGACCCGGCCAACGCCGGCCTCATCTCGCGCTGGGCCAAAAACTACTGGGCGGAACTGCACCCGGCCTCGGCCGGCGGCGCCTACGTCAACTTCTTGATGGACGAGGGCCAGGACCGGGTCAGGGCCGCCTACCGCGGCAACTACGACCGGCTGGCCCAGGTCAAGCGCCGGTACGACCCGGACAACACCTTCCATGTCAACCAGAACATCCAGCCCGGCGCCTAGCGCGGCCCGGTACCAGGGAAGCCAGGATGCGCCACCATCACCCGCAGGCCCCGGATCCGGAGCCGCTCAGGGGCCTGCGGGACTGGGCGGCTACGGCGCGGCGCGGCCGCCCCAGCCCGCCTGCACGCCAGGGGGCAGCGCGGCTTGCGGCCGCGACGGCAAGATCCGCAAAGGCCCTCAGCTCTTCGGCGAACAGGGGAAGACCCATGCGAACGGCTCTCACCATCCGGCACCAGCCGGACAGGTCCCGATCGCTGATCTGCATCGGCACGTGCGCAAATGGCGAGGCGTGATGCCCGGCCAGCCGGGCCTGCAGATCCCGGCGAGCGGCTCATCGCCGCCGTGCAGGTGCGCCGCGCACACCCCGATCTCGCCCGCGATGCTGACCCGAGGCACGATGAGCTGGCGGTCACCGACGTGGTGACCCGGGCCAGGAATGGCGACAAGCAAGCGTGGGACACGCTGGTGGAACGGTATGTCCCGCTGATCTGGTCCATCTGCCGCCGGCACCAGGTGGGCGGCGCGGACGCCGGCGCCGTCGGCCAGAGCGTGTGGCCGCGCCTGGTGGACCAGCTGGACAAGATCCGCGATCCGGCCGCGCTGCCCGGCTGGCTGGCCACCACCACCCGGCGGGAATGCGGCCGCTTCCCGCGCACCGCGCGCCGACCGCGCCCGATGAGCAGGGCGTGACGGCCGAGCAGGAGTTGCTGGCGGCCGAGACGCACGCGCCGCTGCCCCGGCGGCCCCGGACGGCACGGCTGGCGGGAACGCCGCCGACGCCGGCGGGGAGGCCGCCTGGGCGCAGGATGAGCTGCCGGTGCTGCCCGGCCCGGTGCCGCGGGACGGGGAGCGGGCGCCGGAGGTCAAGACGATCCGCCGCAAGCTCGGCGAGCTCGCCGCCGCGGGCAAGGCCGCGGACTGGCAGCCGGCGATCGCCCGGCACCACGCCCAGGAGAGACTTGACACGCTCGGGTTCCTCTACATCGACGGGCACACCCGCGCCTACTTCGGGACCCGCCAGGTGCAGAAGATGCACGTCGCGCGGCTGAAGTTCCCCGGCCCGGCGACCGAGGAGACCTGGGTCACCGATGACCGCGGGGACCCGCTGCTGGTCGTGCTGGCCGAGCCGTCATCCTCGCTGGCCGCCCAGATCAAGACCCTGCTGCCGCAGCTGCGCGCCGTCTGCGGCCACGGCGCCAGGCCGGTGCTGTGCTTTGACCGCAGCGGCTGGTCCCCGGACCTGTTCGCGCACATCCTCGCCGCCGGGTTCGACCTGCTCACCTACCGCAAGGCCGAGGCCGGGAAAGACATACCCGCCATCCCCGGCAGCGGGTTCACCACGGTGACCTGGACCGGGGACGACGGGCGGGAACGCGGCTACGACCTCGCCGAGACCCAGATCACGCTGCCGGTCACCAGCGGGGAGCACAAAGGCGAGGAGCTCACGCTGCGGCAGGTCACCCGCCGCGACAAGGACCGCCAGGTGCACATCCTGACCAGCCGCGGCGCCGCCGCCCTGCCCGCCCCGCCGTCATCTGGCGGATGACTTCCCGGTGGCGGGAAGAGAACTACTTCCGCTACGCCCGCGCCCACTTCGCGACGCGAGTCTCGAGATCGGCCCGGGCAGCGGCAAGGGCGGCGCTGCCGCTCGCGCGGCGCGGGTACCGGATCACGTGCGTGGAGCCTGGTGCCGGACTCACGGCCGAGGCCACGAAGGACCTCGCGGAATTTCCCGCGTGTCCGTCGTCAACGCCGGCTTTGAGAAGTGGGTGGAAAGGAGTCAGCCGGAATCGTTCGGGCTAACCTACGCGGCCACCGCCTGGCACTGGATTGATCCTTACATGCGGTACCGGCTGACCGCCGACCTTTGCAGCCAGGCGGGCACCTCGCGTTCTGGAGCGCGCTGCACGTGGTGCCCGAGGGCGGCGACCGTTCTTCGACGAGATCCAGCGCGAGTACGACGAGATCGGCGAAGGGCGTGCCGGAAGGCACCGAATTCTCGACGCCGGAGACGCTGCCCGACAGCCGGGCCGAAATCGAGGCGTCCGGATTGTTCTCCGATACTGTGTGGATCCCGGGGGCTTCGGTGAAGTCGCTGCGGCTGGGGCTATAGCGGCTGCAACGGTGCCCGGTCGGGCAGCATGTCACCCTCGTACACCCGGTGAAGGACGCGGACCGCGAGTTCGCGGCCGGGCACCGCGATGTCCCGTCCCCTAGCGGTGTTCAGACTGGCCCTCAGCACACGATAGTAATACAATCGTGTTATGGAAGACCCGTATGGCGCTGAAGAGTTGCCGTCGCCGTCTGCGGCACTCCTGCAACTTGCCCGCCTGAAGGCCAACCTCAGTCAACGCGAGCTCGCTGAGCGGGCAGACGTGCCCATCACCATGATCTCAGCCTATGAGCGCGATCAGCGGCAACCCACGCTGACAACCCTGCTCAAGCTGCTGCACGCGGCAGGATTCGACCTCCGCCTGCACCTAGCCCCTTATGACAGGCATGACGACATACTCGGCGAGCTGGAAGCCAGCCGTTCCGAGGCCGAACGAAACCGCCGTGATCGCCAGATGCAAGCCTGGCGTGAGGCAACGCCCGTGGAGGACGTGGCGTGACCGACCAGAACGCTGGCGACGAACCGGAACTCAACGCTGCAGCCATCATCGACGTGTTTAACCGGCATCTGGTGCGTTATGTGGTTATCGGCGCGTTCGCGGCAATCGCGCAGCAGGCTCCTATCCCCGCGACCAGGGACATCGATCTCATTCTTGAAGAGAGCCGGGAGAACCTGGCCCGTTTGTCGCTGGCGCTCGGGGAACTGGGCGCGCGCATCCGGACCGAAGGCGTGCCAGAGGGACTTCCCTTCAGCCACGATGCCAGGTCTCTGGCGTCGGCCGAAATGTGGAACCTCATCTGTCCTGACGGCGAGTTCGACATCTCGTTTCACTCCTCGGGCTTCGCTGGTGGTTACCCCGAGCTTGCCGCCAACGCGCACCGCCTGCGGGTCGATGACGTAGAAGTTGTCGTCGCGGATCTTGGCGACGTGATCCGGTCGAAGGAGACGGCGGGCCGACCCAAGGACCTGCGTGTCCTGCCGATTCTCTACCGCCACCAGGCAGCCCGCCGCCCAGCGGAGTAAGTCCTGGCCGTGTCCCGGGCCTTGGGACTACCGCCAGTCGGGATAGTTTGTCGCGGGCCGACCGAGCCCTTCCGCGTCCGCGGCGGCGATCTCGTGCGCGAAGCTGTGGTGCCCGGCTTCGGCCCGGATTCGCCTGGGCAGCGTGCGCGCGAGCTCCTCGGTGTAGCCACCACTATCCTGGCTATCTGCCCTTCCCTGGTGCCCCGACACCGTCGACACCGCAGACGCACGCCCCCGAATCGCCGGTGTGGCGGTGAGGAGTCTGAGTTGCGGGTCAGCCTGGTCGGTGTGAGCTACGTCGGCACCACGACGATCGGCCGGATCCTCGCTGATCGGCGGGGCTGTCCCTTCTTCGACCTCGACGATGAGGTCGGACGGCACTTCGGGATATCCATCGAGCGGCTGCGTGCCTGCTGAGCGGTCCAGGCCCCGGTGGGATGAGCGGTGATGCCCACTATGTGTACCGTCCGGGTCTGGATCTCCATTACGAACAGCACATACACGCGCTGGAGCAGCACAGTATCGACGTGCAGGAAGTCGCAGGCCAGGATCGCGGATGCCTGGGTTTTCAGGAACAGCCGCCACGTCGGCGACGACCGTCGCGGCGCGGGCCCGGGGTGGGCGGCGGCCAGGATCCGGCGGATCGTTCCCTCTCCAACCCGGGGCCCCAGGCCGAGCAGCTCGCCTTGAATCCGGCGGTAGCCCTGCGGGGATTCTGCCGCGCCAGCTGCTCCACCAGCGCACGGACCTCGGCCGAAACCGGCGGCCGTCCCGGCACACTCGGATAGATCCATTTCCTCTTGACCAGACGGCGGTGCCATGCCAGCAAGGTTTCGGGGGTCACGATCCGGTACAACCGCAGCACGAGGATCTCCGCGTCCTCGACGGCGTCACTGCGCGCCAGCAGCGCCAGCCAGCCCAACACTCGCACCATGAACGGGTAGATGAGGCGAACGAGCACGAGTGCCGAGCGTAAAGCAGCAGGTCAGACCCTGCGCAGGGTTCTGGCACAGGACAGGCTTCCGCACTCGAGAGTGGAACGACCCGTCTTCCGGGTCAACGATAGGTATATCCGCAGGTCAGGCTACCTAACGTCCAATCCCCGTCACAGCCCGCCCGATGATCATCCTCTGGATTTCGCTCGTACCCTCAAAAATGGCGGAGATCCTGGACTACGGGGCAGTTTCCGCAGGTCAGCACCCTGTGGACCTTCGTGGTATCAGCACGGGCTGTCCGAAGGGAATGACGGCTTTGGGCCGGCCGCCGCACGTTGCCGAGCGCAGCCCGGACATGTTGGGAGGGCAGCGCGAATCTAGCGGAAGTTCCAGTTCCTGGGCAAAATGCACCAACAAGGTGATGCTGGCCGGAGCGGCAGTCCCCGGCGCGGTGGTGACGTGGGCCGACTCGTGCTGCATACAGCGCGCGAGTTGACCTGCGGGCCGGTATCTTGCAGCAGTGCGCACGAGGTACGAGATCGAGGACACCGATGGCTATCTGGCCGCCCGCGAACTGCTGCTGCGGCGGTGCGGATCCTGGGCCGCAGCCAACGGCCGCACGCTGTCACTGCAGCTGGCTGGTGCCCTGCTGGACTCACGGCACTTCAGCTCGGACGGACGCCTGGGATATTGGACCCCGTCCCAGGTGCGCCGGGCACTGCTCGAATGGATTCCGGGGAAGGTTACGGCACCCCAGGAGGATCTGCTAGCCGCACCCGAGACACTGCGGTCCGTGCTGCGCTACCTAGACGCAACGGGCCTGCGCGACCCTCGCGGTGCCGCCACCGCGTAGAACGAGGCCGCTATCGACACCGCGGCGAAAGAGTTCGACGCCACGGCAGCCGACCAGGAACGCTACGGACCCGCGAAGACGGCGGTGCTGTCCGCCGTGTACGGCGACGCGGGCATCCGCCTTCCCGACGACCTCGCCAGCTTCCTGCAGGGATCCGGAGAGGATCTGCCGGCATTCGACGCGGCCGTGCTTGAGGACCTTCTGCAGCGGCGGCTCATGCTGCCCGGCCTGGGGCATAAACGGCCGATGGCCCAGCTCCCGGTGCGCCTCCCGGCCCCAGACGAACTCGCGGACGCGGCGGAGCGCGCCGCGGTGGTCGGCCAGTTCCGCGCCCTAGCCGAGTGGCTCGGCCCGAAAGGACGGACCCTCACGCCGGCGAAGAACATCAGGCCCGCCGACGCCCGGGAACTCATCGCGTTGCTCGGCACCGGCGACGAGGGCCTGAAGTTCCACAGCGCCGCCGAGCTTCCCGGCCTGAACCTGGTCGTGAGCTGGGCGCTGAAGGCCCGGCTGATCCGGCGGCAGGGCGCCCGCCTGCTCCCGGTGGCGAAGGCCGGTCCGCTGCTGGCCGACGCCGAGGCCCTGTGGCAGCGCGCGTTCGAGGCGGCGTTCGACATCGGCCCCGCCGTCTGCCGTCCCATCTGGGCCGACGAGCCTCCCTCACCGGCGCAGCAGATTTACGACGTGGTCGTGCCCGACCTCATGGCCACGATCTACAGCATGGAAGAGCCCGTCCCGGTGCCCCGGCTGGCGGAGCCCGTGTGGGAGTCGGTCAAGGCCCACTTCGGCCTGGACTTCCTCAGCCCGCTCAGCCTGATGGGCCTGCGGGGGCGGGTGGACAACGACGTCGAGCACATCTTCGACGCCTTCGAGGCAGTCGGCGCGGTGACCACGGTCCAGGGCGTGGCCAGCGAGATCTTCTCGATGGACCTGGACGACGGAACCATGCTGCCGTCCGGTATCGAGCCGCCGTTCGAGGCTGGCCAGGCGGCCGCGCTGCGCGAACGGCTGGCGAAGCCGGCGCGGCTGGTGGCTCTGACCGGAATCAACGAGTAGAACGGCGACACGCCGCTGGTGGTCCGTGAAACTACGGTGCCCTGCTGGGATTATCGAGCGTGATAGTGCTGGATTGTCCCAGGAGGTGAGTAACCGGAATGGTGC
>Ga0335076_10000655_pt1 | contig 32289 bp, 20 predicted proteins | sample Lox_Sample_25_FD_206717 | JGI IMG/M metagenome (GOLD analysis project Ga0335076, IMG submission 206717) | Soil microbial communities from Loxahatchee National Wildlife Refuge, Florida, United States - Lox_Sample_2.5 | ecosystem: Environmental > Terrestrial > Soil > Wetlands | place: USA...
CATCGCGGAATTTCACAGGATCAATGATTTCTCTGGCCGCGACAGCATCCAGGGTTTGCAGTGCGTTTTCAAGGAACGACATTGCCGCATCCTTCTTCTGAGCCCCCGATTGCCCGCCGAACAAATTTTCAATTCCATTCACCAACGCTGGGATAAAAGCAATTCCTCGCAACAGCTGATTCAAAAAGTTCATACTCTCCTCCTAAACTGACTTCCCTAACTCGAACTCGCAATTCACAACTGCAACCCGCGACTCGGGACTCGAGGCTCGCGACTCACGGCGGGTTCACTTCCACCAATGCGCATGCAGCGCAATCGCTGCGCTGATCATCACTGCGATGCAAGCATTCACCAGCCTCTCAATCACCGTCCGCCGCAAATCGCTTCGCTCTAGCGCGGTGATCCGGTCTTCCGCCAGCCTCATTCTCCCCGGCTGTGCGTTTCCGATGAGCATGTCCATCTTCGCCTCAAGACGGCCCAGCTTTTCCAAAACTTCGCGCTGAAAGTCTGAATCCAAAACTCGCAACGCCTGTATTTCTCGATCCGAAAATGTCACGCCCATCACCCCAACTCCTGTTTTTTTGACGCCTGCAAACCTCTACAGCGGATAGTCCACATGCAAGGCTGCTGAATATCGTGAGTATCGTGGCGGCGAAGATGAATCGTAAAGCCGCAAAAAGTAATTCTGCGTCCTCGCCAGCCGTGGCAGGCTGAATGTCTGCGCAGTAAATCGTCCAAGCAGATTCCGATCGTTGGCCACGCCCCAACCAAAATCGTGTGCTCTGACTTCGTCGGCATAAAATTTGATGTCCAACGGCTGCGCGCCCTCGTTCACGTAGAACCCAAGCGGCTGTGTCCCTTGTGGAATCATCGAGTCCGCTTCCATATTCGCGAACACTAAATGATCGCTCCCGCCCTGTACGTACACGCCGTACTCATCAAACCAGTTCACCAGGAAATGCTGAAACACCAGCCAGCTCTTTCCATTCACATTGATGACCGGCACATTGCTCAGCGCCATCGGCGCAATCGGCCCCGAGTAGAACGCCGAAGGATTCCCGTTCGCAAACACATACAAGTTCCCATTAGCCAGGTAGAAATCCCACGGATTCTGCAAGTTCGACGACGACGCCGCAACCTTCTGCCCCCACACCGACCCGAACAAACAAAAATTCACCGCCGTATATCCCGCCGGCACCGGAGCCTTCCACGCATTCCCCGTAACATGCACCCAAGCCGAAGAAGGCACCGCATAATATCCCGTCAAATTCGGAGCCGCTCCCGTCCCATACGCATCAAACGTAATCGGACTAGCCGATGTCCCCGACGACAGTGGCACCAAACTCTCATTCCAGGAATCGCCGCGCTTAAACAAAACCGAATCCCCCGCCGCAAACGACTGCGAATTCACCTTCGCAACCGTAGCCCAAGGCGTGCCCGACGAAGTCCCGTTATTAGCATCGCTCCCCAAGCTAGAGCTGACGTAATAAGTAGTCCCCCAAGCCCCAGGTCCCACGAAAACGAATAGCAGCACCAACCCCACTGTCATCCCGAGCAAGCGCCGTGTACCCGCAAGTAGAGGGACCAATCCAACCCGGGTCCCCAATCCAACCCGGGTACCCCATCCAAACCGGGTGCCCCATTCTAAATTCGCGCTTTTTGCGAATTTAGAGTGGGGATTTTCTCCACACCCCTCCGCGCCCTCCGTACCGAAGACCCAACGACCCAGACCTCCAACCCCGTCCCAGCAACAAATCCTCACCGTCTCATCTCCAATAAAAAAGGCCACCAGGTCCAGCCGGTAGCCAATCCAATCTCTAAACGGAATCCTTAAACGGAGTCCCTAAACCAAATCCGCGGGTGCCCCATTCTAAATTCGCGCCTTTTGCGAATTTAGAGTGGGGACTTTCTCCGTTCCACCACCGCATTTCAACATCTTCGTATCAGGGCGCCCTAATTAACCGCCCAAGCCGGCACGGTCGCACTGTTATACGAATCCGTAGGACAAGTCACGCTCCCCGGCAACGTCCCTCCCGTACTCACGCTCACATTCCCCCAAGTCCCCGCGCTCCCTCCGCCCGCAAACGTCAGCGTCCCCGTCGACGCCCCCAGGGCAGCCGCCCCCGACGTCACACTCGCCGTATACGCCAGGTAATACCGACCCGGCGCCAGCGTCACCGCGCCGCCGCTCCAGCTCAGCGTCTTGTATCCCGTCGACGGAGCAAACGCCGTCCCTGCCGTCGCCCCAATGTGCACCTGCAACGTGCAAGTCCCGCCCGAAGTCCCCGCATAAATTCCCACGTCATACAAATTCGCGCTATTGTCGGCCGTCCCTACTTCATACGTAATCTGCGTCGTCGTCTTCTGAAACGGCAACACGATCCCGAAGAACGCCGCCTTGTTCGCCGTGCTGGAAACTCCCAGCGCGTTTACGCTCAGAGTCGCCGCTGTAATCCACGGCACCGCCGTCGAATCCGGCACGCTCGACGACTTCGATGGAGACTCCAAACCCACCCGCACTCCATACGTGCCGCTCCCAGGATTCAACGACTCCACCCTGCCAATCACCTGCACGCCCGCCGGACGCGTCGTCCCGCCATCATGACAATCGCCCGCATTCGACGTACTCGCCACCACGTAGTCTCCCAACATCGGAGTTCCATCAAACGAACACTGCGTGTACCCGCGGTACGTGATCACCGCATTTCCCGTCGTCCCTGACCCTCCACTCACAATCCCGATCACGCCGTCAGTATCCGTCGCTGCCGTCTTCACCGCGCATGCCGGATTCGCCCCGTTGTACTTCGCCAGAAAGTTCAGCGACGTCCCGCTCGTCCCGTCATTACATAACTCAAAGTTCAACCGCCCCTGCGTCAGCGTGTCCACCGATGTCGCCGCATACACCGTCGCCGGCGCCAGCGTCGTGCTCCCCACGTTGTAGGAATTGTTCACCCAAGGTTTGAAATTGCTCGTCGGATCGATCGCCCACTTGATCCCGCTGTTCAGCCAGAATCCCAACCCGGGGGCACCGCCCGAAGGCAAGCTCTCGCTTCTCACTACCGAGTAGCCCGTGCCCGCATCGAATCCCACCGACGTTCTCGTCCACGTCGAACTGTTCGTGTAGCTCGAATACACATGCAGGTTCTGCGCAGTTGTCCCGTTGTACATTCCCAGGTCATTCCCATCTTCCTGGAACAAATTCGAGAAGTACGAACTCGTTGCCGCCGTCGCTACCTTCTGCGGCGTCCCCCCACTCGCCGAGATATAAAAATTCCCGTCATTCGAAATCCCCAACGACGACGTTCCCGCCCCCGCCGCCGCCATCGCCACGCCCGGCACCGGAGAACTCACCATCCACGGCCCCGCCACGTTCAATTGTCCATTCACGTTCACATTGCCGCTAAAAGTCGCCGTCGTCGCCGCAATCCCGCCCGTACCCGAATAATTCAATGTCGTTCCGTTATCCATCAGCGTGGTGTCGCCGCTCACCGCCGATCCATTTCCCGAGTACATCGCTAATTGTGATGACGTTCCCGTATTGACAGTGACGGACCCGCCCGACCCGCTCCCGCAATCCGATCCCGTCCCCGATACCACTCCCGCCGAACTCACGTGCAGGCACTGCGATCCCGATCCCGTCACCGGCAGCGTCACCGTCCCGCTCGTCACCGACAAATTTCCATTCACCGTCACCGGCACATTGAACGTCTTCCCCGCCGACGTCAGCCGTTCCTGGTAATTCGCCCCATTCGGCGCCGCATTGATATACGACGACACCGATGCCGCCGCCCGCAGCGCCATCCCATCCGCCTGGTCCAGCCCGATCGCCATGTCCCCCGCATCGTTTGCCGGACGCATCCCCGGCGTCGCAAATGTCCCCGCCACATTTTTATCCTGCAGCGTGATCAAATCATTCGGAGCCGTAATCGCCCCCGCCAGGTTCAGCCGGCCTTTGCTGTTCGCCGCTGGGGAAGACCCAGCCGTCGTCGTCTCCTGCAACACCGTCGCGGTCTGCGTCCCTCCTGTCACCTGGTCCACACCCAGGCAACTGATCCAGATCGGCGTCAGCGGAATCGTTCCAATCGCCTTGCACTGATCGGCAAACACCGTTGCCGCCGTCGCTCCATTCGTTGAAACGATCCCCGGCTGCGTTCCGACCATGTCCATATGCAGCGTCGTATTGTTCAACGTAATGGTCGACGGCCAGAACCAGAACATCGGAGCGAATGTCTGCCGTTGCACCGTATACGCGCTCGTCGCACCCTGCGTGTCGCTGTACGTACACATCCCGTTGGTCCCGCACGTCGCTGCCGCCAGCGCCGCAACCGAATTCGCCGATCCCGCCTGCGGAGCCTGCCCCGTCGTATTCATCAGGATGTCCCACGTCATCGTTCCCACGCTCAGCCCCGCATAGTCCGTCAATCGCACCGACGGCCACGCCAGCGGGATGTTCGCTCCTCCGCACGTCGTCGCATCCGTCGCCCCCACGTACAGCATCGGTCCGTATCCTTGTGTCGAGCTGTGTGGCACCACCCAGTAGTAGCGCGCCGGCTGCGCCGTTCCCGTTCCGCATGCAAACGTCGGCGCCAGCCCTCCAATCGGCCACGTCCCTACCACTCGATGTCCATATCCACCCTGCAGCAGTGCTCCCTCCGCCGCTCCGTACCCGTACAGCGGATTCACCGTCGATACCGCCGATTCCTCATACAGGCTCGTGATCGTCGAAGGCTGCAGTCCTCCGAAATATCGAATCCCAAACACCGGAAATCCCTGGCAGATCGTGTTCGTCACCGTCAGCCCGTTTCCGCCGCCAGTCACGCAATTCACGTTCGTGAATTCGCCCTTCTCCACGTTCGAAATTCCCGCAAGCCCCTGATCCGTCCTCTGATAAAGAAACGCGTGCAGCGGATAGCTCAGGTCCAGCACCGCCGACCCGTGATTGCTCGCGTGCTCCAGGATCAGATGCTGATCGTTATCGTTCACCACTCCATACGTGAACGCTCCCAGCGACGCCACATTGTTCGCCTGCTGCAAACTCAGGTTGTCCATCACCACGTGATACGAGTTGTCCTCGACTGCCGCATTCAAAATGTGGCAGAACCCGAACGTATAGGCGCCCGCCGAAAATGACGCGCTTCCACTGATCGTGATCTCGAACTGCGACGCTCCCATCCCTGCCGCGATCACCAGCCCCGCAAAGTGCCCCGACGTTCCCGTCGTGTTGTACTCGCAGTCCACCATGTCCCCCACCAGGAACGCATGTGGCGCCGCCGTCGCTATCGTGTACGTCGTATTTCCTGCGCTCGATGTCGCCGAAATGCTCGACACGTTCGACCATGCCTGCTGCGCCGGTGTCAGCCCCGGGCTCATCAACAAATTAATCAGCGTGTGATACATCACCGACGGATATCCCTGTTTCGTTCCCACATAAATGCAACGGTCGCGCGTGAAGCACCCGATCTGCGCGCCGGTCCCATCCAGTTTCCCGCCGCGGCCTCGCAAATACACCGTCGCATAGACGTTGTAGAGCGTATCCGCCACCAGCTTCACATACGGTGCCGCCAACGCTCCCGCCACCGTCCCGTAGTCATTCACCCACGCATCATTCCATGCTTCTTGAATTCCGCTGCTCGCCGATCCCACCGTGTACCCGGCCGCGTGCGCATTTGCAGTAGTCACCGTGATCGTTCCGCTGCCCGCTCCCGCCGTGCAACTTCCTCCCGTCACCGGCGCCGCTTCCGCCGTTCCCGTCCCCGAGATGTACACCTTGTACGAGTAGTAGTTCGCGCTCGAGTTCGTGTCCAGCCCCAGCGGGCACGGACTCAAATGGATCGTCACATTCCCCGGCGTCCCCAGGTTGTCTGAAGGTGTCTGCGACCAGTTCCAGCTCGGCGTCACAAACCGAATGTTCGCGAAGTTGTTTACCGAAAACTGCGTTCCACCAGGTTGCGCAATGACTTGGTTCGCGACCGGCGTAGTCGACACATTTCCTGTCCCACCACCGCCGCCGCACGCGCCCCAAATTGCCGAACTCCCATTCCCAAGCAGGCAGCTTCCCGATGTCGACGTTCCCGTGCCCAATTCATTCGACGGAACCACTCCTGCAATCACGTCCGCCTTCGTTGCCAGCGCGGAATCCACATATGATTTCGTGGACGCCTGCATGGGCGACGCCGGATTCGCCGGCAACGTGATCGGACCCGTCATCGTCCCGCCCGCAGTCGGCAAAAAATTTCCCGCGCCCACATTACCCACCGCCGTATCGACGTACCCCTTGCTCGCCGCCGCATTCGCCGTCGTCGGCGCCGGAACAAGCGGAGCCGTCGCGAAAGTCTTCGCCCCGTTGATTGTCTCCGTGCCGCTCAGATGCACCACGCCAGTGTCATCCGCCTTCGTCGCCAGCGCCGAGTTCACGTACTGCATCGATACCGGCTGCCCCGCCGCGCCCGCTCCCGGCGTCACTCGCACCGTAGCCAAGTTCGCTGGAGACGTCGCTGGCACTACCCAAGCCTCACTCTTCACCTGTCCTGGTCCAAGCTGGTACACCACGGAGTAATACACGCCTGCCGGCGTCGCTCCCGCATTCGGAACCAGCGCCACGCTCAGCGCGCCATTCGCTCCCAGCGTCGTGTTAGTCGAGCCCGCCGCGATCGCTGTCCCGCCCGCCGTCATAAACGCCGGCCACGTGATAATCAAATTCCCCTGCGCCGCCGTGCCGTCAGCCATATACACGGTATCCGCGACGGTAGTCGTGGCCGCTCCTTGCGCGAACGCCCGCACTCCCAGTCCGCAAGCCGCAAGCACAATCATCCCCATCGTCACACAACAAGAAAGCCGCCCCATAGGGCGGCGGCCGGTGCAACCCATCTTCTCCTCCATCAACTCAAAAAAACCCTAATCCCGTGATCCCGGGTGCCCCATTCTAAATTCGCGCCTTCTGCGAATTTAGAGTGGGGACTTTCTCCGTGACCTCTCCCCGTGCGCCGGTGTCTATCCTAAGTCGCCGGGTGGGGACCTTGACTTCGATTCGCCCGGGTGCCCCATTCTAAATTCGCGCCTTTTGCGAATTTAGAGTGGGGACTTTCTCCGTCCCTCGTGGTGAACCCAGTACGGGTAGTCCCAAAGCCCGAAGCCCCGACTAACTCCTAACCCCATCCAAAAACTTCTCCACACTCTCCACGTACACATTCGCGAAATCCGCCACCGGACGCTTCCCCTCAATCAACTCCATCGCCTTATCCAGATCCCATCCCATCGACCCCAGCACCGCCAGCGTCATCATCGGCGCCCGATGTACCCCCGCCGCGCAATGAATAAACAGCTTCGTCCCGGGCTCCGCCAGTGCCTTCTCCGCAAACTCTACTCCTCGCTGAAACAACTCCGCCGGCTTCGGCTCAAAATCATCGTCCGTCGGATTCCACAACACCGTAATCCCGTGTCCCTCCGCAAGTGGCGTATCGTCAAATTCGATCTGCATGTCGATGACGTGCGTGATCCCCGTCCGCCCTACCGTCTCCATGTTTTCCGCATTCCAGATCCCGCCTCCCACCGCGATCCGATCTGTCACCCACGTAATGTCCATCCTTCTCCTGTCTCCACCCGATCTAGCGTCCCGGCTCCGCCGCTCTTCACCAACTTCGCGGGATCTCCGAACGCCCACCCACACCGCAATTCCCAACTCTCGCCTCATTTTACGGTATCGCCCCACCCCAATTCCGATCTCTAATCCGGCCCCTCCAAATGTCATCCTGATCACACTCGAAGCCCCGGGCGCCCATCCCAACGCCGGGTGCCCCATTCTAAATTCGCGCTTTTTGCGAATTTAGAGTGGGGATTTTTCTCTCCGCCCCTCCGTACTGAGCCCAACGTTCATGAAGCATGATCAGTATCGTCATCCGCCCGAACCTGTCCCAACGCTCCGCGACAAAAATCTCAATCTCAAACTGTCATCCCGAGGAGGGCGCCAGCCCTCCGAAGGACCGTACGCCCCCCCCAGCGCCACTACCGTAAACAAGATCACCCCGAACGTCGCCACCGTTACTACGAACCAACGAAAGCAGTGTCCCACCCCACGATTTCCGCAGGGCAGGACACTACCCTCGCGTTCGCTCACCCAGCGACAACCTCTTCCCCAACCTGCTCACTTGGTTCTGGAACGAGTTCCGGAACCACAATCGGTTCCTCATCTTCATCCAGCTTGATCGGCGTTGTCGGAATGTTCAACCGTTTCAGCAAGGTCTCGGCCAGCGAATCCTCATGTTCACTCGACTCCGTCCCATCTGTTTTCGGCGGAAACAATCCCGCTACTTCCCACAGGTACTTCGTTGTGGGCAGTTGCCCCTTCTTCGCCTCCTCGACTACCGCCCGCGCCATCGCCGTCGCTTCCCGGTCGATAATCGCTGCAATCTCTTTTCGAATCTTTGCCGGATCGATCTCGTCTTTCCCTCCAATCTTGCTCTTCTTCACTTCTTTTTTCCCTGGCTCGTTACCGCTGACGCTCCCTCGTGCTTTTCCCTGCGTTTTCTTCTTTCCCATGGCCCATTACCGTTCCTTATGAATGCATACGAACGAAATCCCCCAAAAAATCTGAGGGCGCGTCCTGGAACGCGCCCTCTTCAGAAGATTTCTTTTTTTCTCACTCTATAAATTCAGAATAGCAAATTGCTAATAGCAAACCGGACATTTTTCTAAAAATTTATTTGGCGTCTTCACAATCACTTACGGAATTTTCGTCCTCCAAACCCCCTTGACAGGATTTTTCGCAATTCAATTCCAGCCTCTCCAGCAGTCCCAAATCGAGAAGGATCTCAGCCAGCAAATCCAAAGCCACCGGCATCAACCTCCGCACCGTCCTCTCCGTACAGTGCAACAGCTTCGCTGCGCCGCATAGATCGTGTTCCTCCAAAACACGTCTGGCAATCAACTGCCGCGAGAATTCATCGAGCCTTCCCAGGCACTTTTCCATGTCATGCGCAAAGATCACCCGATCTTCAAACGTGACCACCGAATACGACGTCACCTGCGTCCGAAAATATTCGCTACCTAGGATCGACGGCATCCTTCCCGTCTCAAGCGAATACTGCATATAGCGCCGCAACATTCCCACAGTTCTCTTCCGGTAAATCCTCCTCTGTCGTTCAATCTCCCACTCGTACTCATTCCAGCCCGTGGAGCAGCCATCCCATGTGACGCGGGCACTTCTGCCCGCGTCTCCCTCACCAAGCTCCAACTCATCGTGAGGGTGCCCCACTTCTCCCTGTTTTTGGGAGAAGTGGGGATTTTGCATTTCCGCGATCTCAGGACCCTCCTCAACCATCCACTCCATTCGCTCGCTCATGCCACACCGCCCATGCTCTCAAGGCCGTCGAGATCCTCGCCCAATTCAACCTCCAGTTCATCCATCAGGGTTCGAGTCCCCATCGGCAACGAGATCCGTGCCGAGCTCTTCTTCCGCGGAATCGGCAGCTCAGCCACCTTCTTCCGGCACGCGTCGCAATACACCGCTGCGGTTCCCGTCTCCCGAATCCACAAGCCCCCGCAGCGCTCGCAGTATTTCAACTCCACTCGGATCTCACCACCCTTGCTGCTCCGACGACGACTACTCATGACTCCTCCAAAAAATATGAATTAAAACGCGCGGACCGCCCAAACAGATAAAAAAGAAACAAGTAACGAGTAGCAACCAGCTCATAGCTCATAGCTCGAAGCTCGAAGCTGAAAGCGGAAGCTGAAAGCCGAAAGCTGAAAGCCGATAGCCGAAAGCCGAAAGCTGAAAGCGGAAAGCGGAACGCCGAAAGCAAAAAAAACCCCACGCCGATTTCCGCAACACTTCGCGGGAACCAACGCAGGGCTCGTTTCTCTTACGATGACCTGCCGCTTCTATTTAATTCCTATGAAAGACATCCCATCCTCGGCCTACCGCGATGAGGAACTACTCCTGCCGATGTTTGCCGTGCACTCCCTCCGCTTCTACAGTTTCTGCGTGGCCTCGTCGTCTCCGCCCGCTCCTTCTCGCTGGCGGAAGTATCCTTCCTCGTACCCCGACTTCAGCACGCGTCCATTTTGCATCACAACGCTCACCCGTCCTGTGAAGCGAAGCGACAACAGCAACCGCTCCATCGATGCCGACAGCACCTCCGCCGACCGCACTTTCCGGCGGAACTCCCCGAAATTCCGTTCCTCGTTGGTTCGATCTAGGTCGCTGATCATTTGGTTTCATCCATGGAGCAAAGTGGCCCATACTTTGCGCCGATGGTATCCCCCTGAATTTTCTCAGTCAAGGTTGTATGAACATCCCCCGACTCAGTCTGTGGAAAACTCCGTAGCTCACTCATTCTATTGAGTCCGCCCTCCGCCGTTTCTCCACCAAGCCCGAAATCCCGCTCCGGACGGGTCTTTTGCCGCTATCTTGCCTGTGGAAGACTCTCTTCCCGGCCTGCGGCAAGCTCCCCAGTCGCTCGCGGATTTCGCCCCACTATCCCCTTCGCCAACCATCTCCACTCGCTTCTCCCGGGCTCTCAGACCCAGGAAAGTTGAGTGCTATACTCCGGCCTATGAGGTTCAAAATCCTACAGGAGAATCTCCGTAACATCCTCTGGGAGCGCATCGAATCAGGAGAACTCACCGGCCTCCGCCTCGCTCAGCAAACCGGATTCAAGCAAGCCCACATCTCCAATTTCCTCAATCGCAAACGCGGACTCAGCCTCGAAGGCATGGACAAGGTCCTGCAAGTCCAGCACCTCTCAGTTCTCGACCTGCTCGATCCCACCGAGGTCAACAAACGCGCCTCCATCCTGCCGCCCAGTACCGACGATTTCGAAAACGTCCTCCTCACCGACCTGCCCGCTGCCACCCACCCCCTCATTACCGCCATGCACGTCAAAGAGATCTTCAAGTTCAAGAAAAGCTTCCTCCGCAAGTTTCGGGCCGAAACCCACGGAGATCGCTCCTCCTGGCTCCGCTTCGTCCTCATCAAGCTCGAAAACCGCGATGCCCTGAACATGGCTCCCCGCCTTGCTCCTGGGGCCTTACTCCTGCTTGACCGCCATTACAACGCACTTACGCCTTATCGCAAGGGCGAATTTAATATGTACGCTGTTCTGAAAAACGATCTTTTGCTGGTCCGCTATGTCGAAGTGGTCGAAAATCGGCTAGTCTTACGTCCCCACAATCAGTCCTCACCCATAGAAGTTCTCCCCCTGGAAGACAGAAATTCCTCCGACCCAATCATAGGCCGCATCTGCCACATCTCCATGGAAGCCTAAAGTAGCGCGACCCCGGCGAAGATGAGTATCGATAAGAAAACCCTGGAGCGTAAAAGACCCGGGTGCCCCATCCTAAATTCGCGGATTTTTGCGAATTTAGGGTGGGGATTTTGACGTTGTTTCTCCGTGCTCAACCGAAAACCGCTACTTCAAATCCGCCAGATCCGCCTGCAACTGCTCCATGTTGAATCCTTCCGGCGTAATCTTCTTCCCACTGATGTAATCACTGCTGATGATCGCGTAAGCTTCTTCGCAATACGCTTCCCAGAACGTCCACGTCATCACTTGCAGCGCGCCCCAAGTCACGCACGTCACTCCGCGCGAATCGTAGGCAATCACCGGCACCGCATGTCCTCCCCACGATCCCGGTTTCCCATCTCCCGTCGGACCTCCCGGAGGCACCGACCACGCCTGATGATTTTTCACCTGGTCCTGCGCGCTGATGGGCAACTGCACTCCGATGTAGCATCCTTCGAAGATGTACACCGAGTCCATGACGTTCGTGTGGTTCGACGGTTCCAGCGCCACATACGCGCCAATCTTGTGTCCGGCAATGCCGCTCTGCCGCCAGTAATTCAGCACATCGATCTCGACCGCGCCATTGTCGTTGGCTCCGGTCGTCGGGTTGTATCCGGTGATAGCCGAGTACGCCGCCACGATCTGCTTGTCGCTCGGCGTAAACATTTTCTTCTTCGCGCCCGCCGTCCATTCCATGATCATGTGTCCCGCCGCCGCGCAGGTGCAGTCTCCAATCTGATCGTTGTCCATCATCCCCCAGTTCTGCACTCTTGCGGTCAGATCGTAAGTGGCCGGCGCAGCCGGCAGGGCTGCGGTTGTGTAGGAAGCGAACAGCAACGTCCGCGGATCATGCCGCGCCGCCTGCTTGCCCAGCTTCAGTTTTCTAGGATCGACGCGCGTCGGATCATTTCGCAGCGCCACGCTCTGCCGGGTGTCCGGCAAAGATGTATCCACTTTTCTTACCGCCATAAGCAGCTCCTTGGGGAGAGATCGAACATTACGCACAAAGGGCTTGCCGCCCGTAGGTTCCTCTACGGGCGGCATGTTTGGGACAAGGCTAAAATGGGGGAAGTGGCGGCCATCTTAGCCCGACTTCGATTCCCTCGAACGCACCCCTGAAATTTTTACGAAACGCGAACACCCATCAGGGAATCCCCGAGACAGTCAATGATGTCATCCTAAGCGTTGTCGATCCAGCGCGAACGATCTTATGCACGCCGGGGAGCGAGTCATCGGTCGGCGTAACCGCTCGTTGCAAAATCGTTCACGACGCCCTCCTCGCCTCCCGACACAAGCCCGCCGCCAATCCTCTACAATGCCCAGCGGAGGATTCATGGGGAAATCGCGCAGGGAGTTTCTCACCACAACATCTTTGGGGATTTTGGCTGCAGCGGCCGCAATGCACGGCCAGAACCAGAATCCGGCCGAGCTGCCTCCCGGCGCTCCGCCCACGGTTGGCACCGGACCGGCCGTCGGACCCGAAGTTTCTGAAGCCACGTTCGTCGAGGCAGAAAAACTCGTGCAGTTCGAATTGACTCCCGCCGACCGGGCGATGGCCGTCGCAAGCTGGCGCAGAACCATGGCCTCTCTCTACGAGCGCCGCGTTGGCCCGCGGAAAGTCGCGCTCGATGGGCTTGCTCCCGCAACCCTGTGGAATCCCGTGCTGCCCGGCATAAAGCTCAAGCCACAACACGATCGCTTCCAGCGCAGCAAAACTGATCCCGGTCCGTTGCCCACTCGCGACGAAGATATCGCCTTCGCGAACGTGACTCAGCTTTCGCGCTGGATCGAAACCCGCAAGCTCACCTCCGAGCGCCTCACCAATATCTATTTGAAGCGCATCGAGCAGTTCGATCCCAAACTGCTCTGCATCATTACCCTGACGCGCGATCTCGCGCTGCGCCAGGCCAAGCAAGCCGACCAAGAAATTGCGGCAGGGAAGTATCGCGGGCCGTTGCACGGCATTCCGTGGGGACCGAAAGATCTGCTCGACACAGCCGGCATCCCGACGACCTACGGCGCCGAGCCGTTTCGCAATCGCATGCCGAGCGAAGACGCAGTTGTGGTCAAGCGCCTGCACGCCGCCGGCGCCGTGATGATTGCCAAGCTCAGTCTCGGCGCACTCGCGCTCAACGATATATGGTTCGGCGGGCAGACGATGAATCCGTGGCTGCTCGAAGAAGGAGCTTCGGGATCCAGCGCGGGTCCGGGAGCCGCGACTGCCGCGGCTTTGGTCGGATTCTCCATCGGCAGCGAGACTGGAGGCAGTATCCTGAGCCCCGCCGCACGCTGCGGCATTACCGGGCTGCGCCCGACCTACGGACGCGTGCCGCGTACCGGCGCCATGACCCTCGCCTGGTCGCTCGACAAGCTCGGGCCGATGACTCGCAGCGTCGAAGACTCCATGCTCGTGCTCCGCGAGATTTCCGGTCCGGATGCCGGAGATCTCTACAGCCAGCCGAGCCACCTTGAATACGATGCGGCCGCCTCCGTCGCCGGTTTGCGCGTTGGATATTTTCCCAAGTGGATGAATGAAAATCCAGCCACCGCCGTCGACCGCGCAGCCGTTGAAGTAGTGCGAAAAATCGGAATGGTGCCCAAAGAAGTCTCCCTCCCCGACTGGCCGTATGGCTGTCTGAATCTGGTTGGTACCGCGGAAGGCGCCGCGTCTTTCGAGGAGTTGACCCTCAGCGGAGGAATGCGCGAGCTCAAGGCGCAAGTTCCCGATGCCTGGCCGAACGTCTTTCGCGAGGCGAGATTCCTTTCCGCCGTCGATTTCGTGCAGGCCGACCGCATGCGCCGCAAAGTCGCGCAGGAAATGGAGCGCGTGTTCTCCGAAGTCGACCTGCTGCTGGTGCCCACCGTGCGCGACGAGATGCTGACCATCACCAACTTCACCGGACATCCGGCCCTGGTCGTGCGCGCGGGATTTGTGGAGGTCTCGAAGGCGCGCAGTGACTGGGCGCCCGATCCGAACCATCCCTTGCCGACGTTCACGCCGCCGCGCCGCGTGCCGCACAGCGTGACCTTAATCGGCAGGCTCTTCGATGAAGGCACCATGGTCAACGCCGGCATGGCCCTGGAACGCGCATTCGGCGTGGCGAGTGAGCGTCCCCCGGGATTCTGATTGGAGCGGCGGACGCCTCGTCCGCCCGCTCTCGAAAATATCCCCGGACGAAGGCGTCCGGGGCTCCACTGCCGAGATTCTGATTGAAGTCCGGATACAAATCGAAAATGCGTCATTCCGAAGCCCCGCGCCTTTACCAGCGGGGCGAGGAATCTCGGGTGCGACCGAACGCCGCAGTGCTACCCGCGAGATCCCTCCGCCCACTGGTGAAAGCGCAGGCCTCTCCGCTGTGATGGAGATAAATGTTCTGAGCCAAGACTCGCCGTGGAATACACTGATCACGCACAGGCGTAACTCGCCTTCATGAACCCCATCCTGACCAGCGTGCTTCTGGGACTCGGCGCGGCTGCTGCCAACATTTTTGGCGGAGCCATCATCGTACAGCGGCATTGGGAGCGCCGCTATCTTCGCTACTTCGTCGCCGTCGGCGCCGGATTCATGCTCGCCACCGCCATGGTCGAGATGATTCCCGAAAGCTTTGAGCTAACTGGCAGGCGCGCCGCATTTCTCATCTTGCTCGGATATCTCATCATCCATTTTTTCGAGCACACGGTCACGCCGCACTTTCACTTCGGCGAAGAGACGCACCATGACGAGTTCCTTCACTCGCGCGTGCGTTACTCGGTTTTACTCGGGCTCGTCATCCACACATTTTTTGACGGCATCGCCATCGCTTCAGGATTCCTCGTATCGAACTGGCTGGGATGGCTCATCTTCTTCGCCGTCTTCCTGCACAAAATTCCCGAGGGCTTCACCGTGAGTTCGGTGATGCTGGCCAGCGGATTGAGCCGTGGCACTGCCTGGGGATCGTCCGTCGTCCTGGGCGGATCAACGTTGGCGGGAGTTCTCACCATGGCGCTGTTTCGCCATCATGTGGGCGCGGGCCTGCCGCTCTCGGCCGGAGTGACGATCTACGTGGCCGCTTCCGACCTGGTCCCGGAAGTCAACAAGGAGCCCGCCATGAAGATGGCGCTATTCGTCTTCGTGGGTACGGCAGTCTTCTTCGTGCTCGATTTCGTTTTCCACGTGCACTGAATCGAAAAAACGCACCTTTACGCTCGTGAGCTAGTCGACTGCGTCATTCCGAAGCCCCGCGCTTTCACCAGCGGGGCGAGGAATCTCGCGTGCAACTACGTCCGGTGACGCGGCTCGCGAGATCCTTCGCTCCGCCTGAAAATCGGCTCCGCTCAGGATGACGCCTGCAAAGGGCTAGATTGACGGGGAGTTCAGCTGCCGCTAGTCCACCGTGTGCTTCGCCGTGTACCCTTCGCGCGAGACGACTTCGAACTTCACGTCTTTGCCCTTCTGGTCTTTGATCTTCAGCGGGCCGCCGTCAGCCGCTACGACCTGCACTTTCAGTTTGCGGTAGGTGCCGTCGAGCTTCGTGTTGGTCGGACTGTAAGCCAGCGTGTACTGGTGGCGGATGTCGTCGCCGACATCGCGGAAGATCTCGCCAAACTCCGCCTGGAAGCGCGGGAAGTAGGCGCGCCCTCCGGTCATGGCGGCGAAGGTTCTCATCTCGTTATCGGCTTGCAGATAGTCGATGCGGTGAATGCCAAGACTCGCCATGCCGTGTGAAATTCCGGTGCAGTTCATGCCGGGGGTCGGGTTGTCGCACATCTCGCGCAGGTACCAGCCGATGCTCACCGGGAAGATCGTGATTTCCTTCGTATCTTTCACCTTCCTCACGATCTTGTCGTAGGTCAGCTTGCTGAAGGTGTCGACGCCGCTCGACACCAGGATGATGTACTTCTTGCCTTCGACGCGATCGAGCCGGTCAATCGTGTCGTAGAGCGCGTCGAATTCGTTGGTCTCGGCGAAGCCGGGAATGCGCAACTGGTTCAAGGCGCCGAAGACTGCGCGCTTGTCCTGCGTAAAGTCGGTCAGGATGTGCGGCTGCATGTCGTAGTAAGCGACCGCAACCCAGTCGTCCTTCTTCAATGTGCCCGCGAAGGCATAGGACGCATTCAGAGCTTCTACCAGGAACGGCCACGTGGTTGAGGCAAACTCGACCAGCAGCACCGCGGTAATCGGCGCCTCAGAAACGTTGAACTTGCTCACCGCCTGAGGCACGCCGTCTTCCATCACCCGGAAGTTTTCCTTCTTCAGGTTGGGAATGAACTGGCCGTCCTTGGTGGTTACCATCACGTCAACATTGACCAGCGGAACGTTAACTTTTAGCGAATAGTCGGGAATGTCCTCAATCTTCTTGGCGGTAACCGGTGGAGGGGGCGGAGGCGCATCTTCCTCTTTTTTCTTGGGGATCGCGTATGGCCCGACGTTGCCTCCCGGGCCGCCTGCCTCGGCGGGCGCATCTTGCTTGGGTTTGCCGTTATCCTGCGTATCTTGCGACGGCGTCGAGCTTTGCTGGTTCTGGGCCCACATCTCGGTCGGCCCTGACATGGCCAACAGGCAAAAACAGAGGAGGAGGGCTGTCGCAGCGTAACTTTTTGGCAATGAACTCTTGCACTTTTGTGTACTAAACATGGTGATCCTTCAAAAGCCCCTGTGCTAGTATAGACGCACGGATTCGCAATTGGGATGTTTTGCCTGGATTCCCAGAAGTCCCCCTCTTGGCAACGTAGTCGCAGTTGATCTGGATCTAATCTATCGTAGCGGGGTTCGTTGGCGGATTCCCGTTCGGGGCTTTAAATGAGAAAGCAAGTCTTCGCGCTTCTCTTCGTCACTCTATTCCTGTCTCAATTTGTCCGGGCAACTGAAAATTCCCAAACAACAGCCGTTTCAACGCCGACCATCCCTGTCAGCCAGATCCATGCCGGAATGCGCGGCGTAGCCTACACCGTATTCGAGGGTATTAAACCCGAGCCGATGGACGTGGAAGTTCTCGGCGTTCTGCACAACGTAAACGGGCCGAAGGGCGACATCATTCTGATCCGCCTGCACGGCGCGAAAGTGGAATATACCGGCGTGGTCGCCGGCATGAGCGGCAGCCCGGTTTACTTGGATGGCAAACTCGCGGGCGCGCTCGCGTTTCGCATCGGAGAATTTTCCAAAGAGCCCATTGCCGGTGTAACTCCCATCGCCGACATGCTCGAGATCAACGCGCTCGACAAGTCGCCGGCAGAAGAAGCATCGGCCAGCAAGCCCTCAGTCGATAATACCGTCGGAAAGACGGCCGCTCCTGGGGATGGCTCGTCGCTGCCTGGTTTGACGCAAAACGGCTCGACGCAGAGTTTCGCGAACGTCCTGAAGCCGATTGACACTCCGCTGGTGTTCAACGGATTTTCTGAAGAAGCTGTGCGCCAGTTCGCACCGCAGTTCGCCGCGGCGGGCATTGTGCCCGTGATGGGCGCCGGCTCCGTAGGCAATGAAAAGCAGCCTGAACCGCTGGAGCGTGGATCGGCGGTGAGTGCCGTGCTGGTTCGCGGCGACATGGATATCGCCGCCACCTGCACCGTGACCTATATCGATCCGCAAAAGCTGCTGGCCTGCGGACATCCTTTGCTGCAGTTTGGTTCCGTCGACCTGCCCATGAACAAGGCGCAGGTGCTGGCCACGCTGCCTTCGCCGCTGAATGCATTCAAGATCGTCAATACGACGGAACAGGCGGGCGTCTTCGTGCAGGATCGCCACACGGGAATCCTGGGCGAGTTCAACAAGCAGCCCGACATGATTCCGGTGACGCTCAGCATCCATGGCGGCGCGGCTCCTAAAGAATTTCACTACGAGGTTCTGAACAATCCACGACTCAGCCCGGTCGCCATCATGGCGACGGTGTTTAACGCATTGAAAGGCGTGAACGAGTTCGGCGAGGAAATCACCTATCGCCTGAACGGCAGCATCAGCGTGAAAGGATTTCCGCAGGTCTCGCTGAAAAATATGTTCGCGCCCTCGGAAAATGGGACTCCGGCTGCGATGGCCGCTGCCCTCTCCTTGGGCGAACGCTTCGGACGCATCTACGACAATCCGTACAATGCCCCGGCAGTGAAGAGTGTGAAACTCGATTTTGACCTCGTCCGCGAACGGCGCCTGGCGCGGCTTGAGAGCGCTCGCACCGATGTGAGCGAAGCGCGTCCCGGCGATCAGATCATGGTTGAGACCGTGCTCGCTCCCTACCGCGGAGAGCGCGTGGTTCGTCAGATTCCCATCAAGATTCCAACCTCCGCCAGCAAGGGAACGCTGCGCATCCTGGTCAGCGATGGTGAGACGCTCGATCGCGTGAGCCGCACCAATCCTGCGTTCGGAAAACGTCTCGATCTTGCCTCAACGATTGCCCTGCTCAACAAAGAGCACGCCAACAACAGTCTCTACGTCTCCCTGCTGGAAGCCGATCCTGAAGCGCGCGTGGCTGACAAAGTCATGCCCACCTTGCCCATCTCGATCATGAATGTGATGGAAGGCATGCGCGGCAACCAGGAGATGATCGTCAGCGGAGAGTCAAGCGTCGACGAGATGGCGACCCCTCCACTCGACTACGTAGTAAGCGGCGCGCAGCTGCTGACTGTAACGATCAAGTAAAACTTTCGTTCTCTGCAAAAGCTTGTCATCCTGAGGCCCGTGCTCTTCGGGCCGAAGGACCTATGTAACTTGCCGGCAGCGTGGCCTCCCCCGGCGACATGCATAGGTCCTTCGCTTCGCTCAGGATGACAAAACTCGAGGGGGCAGTTGCTGACGGTAACGATCAAGTAAATTGTTTCGTTCCCCGCAAAACCTTGTCATCCTGAGGCCCGTGCTCTTCGGGCCGAAGGACCTATGTAACTCTGCCGGCAGCGTGTGCGCCCCCGGCGACATACATAGGTCCTTCGCTTCGCTCAGGATGACAAAAACTCGAGGGGGCATCTGCTGACTGTAACGATCAAGTAAACGCTTTCGTTCCCCGCAAAAGCTTGTCATCCTGAGGCCCGTGCTCTTCGGGCCGAAGGACCTGTGCAGTTTGCCGGCAGCGTTTGCGCCCCCGGCGACATACATAGGTCCTTCGCTTCGCTCAGGATGACAAAAACTCGAGGCGGTCCGACCGGCGTGCCAGTCGGCAAGCTCACTCTTCTTCGTCGTCTCCCATCTGCATGGTCAGATAGCGCTCGTAGCCCAGTTCTTTGATCATGTGGACCTGGGCTTCGAGGAAGTCCACGTGCTCTTCCTCGTCTTTCAGAAGTTTCACCAGCAGGTCGCGCGAACCGTTGTCGCCTTCTTTGGTGGCGATGGCGACGGCTTCGTTGTAGGCCTTGACGGCACCCAGCTCGAGCGCCAGATCGCTTTCAATCATGCCCTTCACCGTGCCGCCCACACTCAGCTCCAGCGGCATCATCGAGGGAGTACCGTCGAGGAAGAGGATCCGCTCGATCAGGACTTCAGCGTGCTTCATCTCCCCGATGGATTGTTTCTTGATGAACTCTGAGAGCTTGTGATATCCCCAGTTTTCGCACATCTCCGCGTGCAGAAAGTACTGGTTAATCGCAGTCAACTCTTCCTTAAGCGCCTTATTTAATTCCGCCAGGACTTTGGGATTGCCTTTCATGATAATGCCCCCTTTCTTGATCGACAGCAGAGACTAACGCAAAGCTGGTTCTACGGGCAAGGATCGTACTGCGAATCGAACACAAAAAATCTGAATCGGGAATTCCTAACCGAGCACCCCGTCGAGCGTCTTCAGCAGGTCGAGCCGCGTGAAGGGCTTTTCCAGCAGCGGAATCCCGCTGACCAGTTGCTGGTTTGAGATGAGCTCCCCGGTATAGCCCGACATGTAAACAACCTTCATCTGCGGGTGAGAGTTGAGCACGCGTAAAACCAGCTCTGGTCCGTTCATCCCCTTCATGACCACGTCGGTAAGGGTGAGATGGATTGTGCTGTTGCTCTTGATCAAAGCCTCCAGCGCGGCCTGGCCGTCGTCGGCCTCCAGCACCGAGTAGCCATGCTCTTCCAGCATTTTTCGCGTCAGGCGGCGCATGACCGCATCGTCTTCGGCCAGCAGGATCGTCGTTCCCTCGCGGCGCCGCGGAAGTTCCTCTGACTTTGCCTCGGGCGCCAGGCCCAATTTGTGATCGGCATTCGGGAGATAGATCTTGAACGTCGTGCCGTGCCCCGGCTCGCTGTAGACCAGCACGTGTCCCTGGTTCTGCTTGATGATGCCGTACACCGTGGCCAGGCCGAGCCCGGTACCTTTGCCGGTTTCCTTGGTGGTGAAAAACGGCTCGAAGATGCGGGATCGCGTGGCCTCATCCATGCCAATGCCGTTGTCGCTGACGGCCAGCATCACGTAGCGGCCGGCGGTCATGGGGGGATGCTCGCGCGCAAACGATTCGTCGAAGTCGTACACGGCAGTTTCGACAACCAGCTTGCCGCCCGCAGGCATGGCATCGCGCGAATTCACGGCCAGGTTGAGGACGATCTGATCCAACTGGCCGGGATCGGCTTCGACCATCGCCGCCGGCGATCGCGGCAGCAGCACCAGGTCCACATCGTCTCCCATCAGGGGCCGCAACAACTTGCTGACCTCTTTGAGACGGTCGTTGAGATTCACGATCTGGCTCTGGACCGGCTGCCTGCGGCTGAAAGCCAGCAACTGCCGGGTCAGCGAGGCCCCACGCTTGGCGGCCTCACGAATGTTCTCCACATACTCCATGCCTTTGGGCGTGACCTGGTTTTGCAGCAGGTCGCTGCATGCGGTCATGATGCCGAGCAGGTTGTTGAAGTCGTGCGCCACGCCTCCGGCCAGGCGTCCGACCGCTTCCATCTTTTGCGACTGGCGCAGCTGATCTTCGACTTTCTTTTGCGCCGTGATGTTGCGCGCAATCGTCGAAGCTCCTACCACCTTGCCGTCAGAGTCGTGGATGGGCGAAACCGAGATCGAGACATTCAGTCTTCTGCCATCTTTGGTGACGCGGACCGATTCGAAGTACTCGACGCGTTCGCCCTCGCGAATTTTTTTCAGGATTTCAAGAATCTCGTCGGCTCGTTCCGATGGGGCGATCGTGGAGATCGGACGGCCAATCATCTCCTGCGCGCTGTAGCCGTAAATCTGCTCGGCGCCCTTGTTCCAGTGAGTGACGATGCCGTCGAGGTTCTTGCCGATGATAGCGTCCTGCGACGAATCCACAATCAACGCCAGGCGGTTCTGGTAGTCGCGCAACTCGCGGGTCTTGCGGCGGTCGAGTTCTTCGTTGGCGCGGCGCAGTTCTTCTTCGATCCGCACGCGGTCGCTGATGTCGCGAATCACGCTCAGCACGAAAATCCCGTCGCTGGCGGAGAGCGGGCTCAGGCTGATCTCGACGGGGAACTCTGAGCCATCGCGGCGCCGCCCGTGAAGGCTGAGACCGGAGCCCATGCGGCGGAGCTTCGGCAGCCGGTGAAAGCTCGCGCGGTGATCATGATGCTGCGCGCGCTGCCGCTCGGGAACCAGCATTTCGATCGGCTGCCCAATCAATTCGTCGCGCGTGTACGAGAACAGCCCTTCGGTTTGCGCGTTGACTTGAATAATGACGCCTTGCTGGTTGACGGCGACCACGGCGTCAGGAACGGCGTCGAGGATCGAGGCGGAGAGTAATGTTTCAGCCACAGTTTTCTGTGGGCCGGGGTTTCTGTCTTGATTCGGGACGGCGGGATTACTCATTCTCGACGCGCTTCCTGGGGGAAACGGTCTGGATAATATACTGCAAATCCAGCGAAAAAAGGCATTCCTGTGGAGGTTCTGGCCGTAGGAACGTTGGAATCTAGCCCGAACCGGTCATCCCGACCGCGAGCGGTTTTACCAGCGCGCGGAGGGATCTCCCGCTCAACCGCATTGTGGGAGAGACGCTCTGCCTGAAGCGGGGCTTCGCTCAAGACGACGCCTGTGAATGATCCATCGCGGGCGAGGCGCCCGCGCCACAAGGACGGCCTTGTTCCCATTTTGGGAAAAGGTCGCCGGGCGGATTGCAAATTTCAGCGGGGCAACAGCGGAATGAGAGCGGCCTTGTCCATGTGGCGGAAGCCGTCGGTCTCGATGGCTGCCAGCAGCATGAGCGTCGCGTTGTAGCCGACGTGCACGAAGAAGCTGGAGGCAACCGATTTCGTCACTGCGCGCACGATCGTCAGAACGACTCCAACCAGAGTAATCACCAGCACGGCGCCCCAGGACTTGTATTGCAGATAGTGCATCAGGCCGAAGGGAATGGCGGTCAGCACGACGGCTGCGGCAGATCCGGTTCTCCGCGCCAGGACGGGGTAGAGAAAGCCACGGAAGAAAAGCTCTTCCATCAGCGGGCCAATGGTGACGGCGAAGAGCGCGATCAGATAGGCATCGCTCGGTCGCTCGAAGAACTGATCGAAGGGCGTGGATTTTGGCATGGGCAGGTAGCGGCTCACCGCATCCACCGAGACGGTGAGCATCCCCAGGCCGAGCAAGCCAAAGGTCGCTCTGCGGTGCCAGTTCCAGCGGATGGCCTTCCAGAACGGCTGATGGTATTTGCCCTCGACCAGCATGACCATATAAATCGCGACGGCAATATAGGAGAGAAATTCTCCGACCAGGGCCAGGACCGGCTTCTGCACGACATCACCGAAACTCGAGCGGCGGTAAAACAGCAGCCACGCTCCGACGACTGTGATGAGTTCCACCACCAGCAGCGTGAGAATGGTGAGAAAGGCGATGAGCAGCACGTCCCAGCCGCTGAAAACCGGATTTTCCACGGGCGGCGGGGCAGCGGGAGCGGGCGCAGGGACCGCCCATGGCTGTCCCGTCCACGCGGGTGGAGCGGACGGCACGGGGTCCTGCGGCGGCTGCGGGTCGAGGCGCGAATCGAGATTCGGCTCGAGGTTCGGGTCGAGGTTCGGATTGAATCGCGGGTTGTCGGAGGATGACAAGCGAAGTCCTAGATTGATAGTTGAGAACTCGAGACTGCTTTTCCAAAGTACGCGGCTAACGCCTGTCCCGTATACGACTTCTTTACTTTGGCGACTTGTTCGGGCGTGCCTTGCGCGACCAGCCGGCCGCCATCTTCTCCGCCCTCGGGACCGAGATCGATGATCCAGTCCGCGTTGCGGATCACGTCGAGATTGTGCTCGATGATGATGATCGAGTTGCCCAGGTCGGTCAACCGGTGGAGCACATCGAGTAACTTCCTGACGTCGTCGAAGTGCAGGCCGGTGGTGGGCTCGTCGAGCAGGTACAGAGTTTTGCCGGTCTGCCGCTTGCTCAACTCGCGGGCCAGCTTGATGCGCTGGGCTTCGCCGCCGGAGAGCGTGACGGCAGATTGACCGAGGTGAATGTATCCCAGGCCAACGTCGACCAGCGTCTGCAGCTTCTGCTTGACCTGCGGAATGTTTTCAAGAATCGGCAACGCGTCGGCGACCGGCATTTCGAGCAGGTCAGCGATGGAGTATCCGTTGTACTTCACGGCCAGCGTCTCGGAATTGTAACGGCGTCCGCCGCAAACTTCACAGAGCACGTACACGTCGGGAAGAAAATTCATTTCAATGCGGCGCTGTCCTTCGCCCTGGCAAGCCTCGCAGCGACCGCCAGAAACGTTGAAGGAGAAGCGTCCGGCCTTGTATCCACGCTCGCGCGACTCGGGCAGCATGGCGTAGAGATCGCGGATAGCGGTGAAAACTCCCGTGTAGGTTGCGGGATTGGAGCGGGGCGTGCGTCCAATCGGCGACTGATCGATGCGGATGACTTTGTCGATGTTCTCGGCGCCGGAGATCGCCTTGTGCTCGCCAGCTTTTTCACGCGAGCGGTAGAGATGGCGGGCGAGCGCGCGATAAAGAATGTCGTTGACCAGCGTCGATTTTCCGGAGCCCGAGACGCCCGTCACCACTGTCATCACTCCGAGCGGGAAGGTGACATCGAGATTCTTGAGATTGTTTTCTTTCGCGCCGAGGATGGTGAGCGCGGCGCCGTTGGCGTGCCGACGCTCGGGACGCATTTCAATGGCAGTGCGTCCGGAGATGTAGGCGCCGGTGAGCGAACGCGGCTCCTGCATGATTTCGTCTGGCGTGCCGTGAGCGACGAGCGCGCCGCCGTGGCGTCCGGCGCCGGGGCCAAGGTCGACGACGTAGTCCGCGCGGCGAATGGTTTCCTCATCGTGTTCGACGACGAGCACGGTATTGCCGAGGTCACGCAGATTTTCGAGCGCATTGAGCAGCCTGCCGTTGTCGCGGTGATGCAGGCCGATCGAGGGCTCATCCAAAACGTAAAGCACGCCGCGCAGCTTCGATCCGATTTGCGTGGCCAGGCGAATGCGCTGTCCTTCACCGCCGGAGAGCGTTGCTGCCGAGCGATCGAGAGAGATATAGCCAAGGCCGACGGCATTCAGGAACTGCAGGCGCTCGATGACTTCGTGCATGACGCGCCCGGCGATGGCGGCTTCGCGTCCGGCAAGCTTGATGCCCTGCGCCACTTCGAGTGCGCGGGAAACCGGCATGGCGGTGAAGTCGGCGATCGACATGCCATTCACTTTCACGGCAAGGCTTTCGGGCCGCAGCCGCTTGCCATGGCACACCGGACACTCCGTCGCCGACATGTGATCCATTAGCCAGTCGCGGTAGCCCTCGGACGTGGACTCCTCGAGATTCTGCTTGAGATATCCGAAGATGCCGTGAAAGCCGGAACGGCCGCCGCGGCCCGCGTCGCCATTGAGCAGGAAGTCTTGCGTCTTCTCGGGAAATTTTTCGAATGGCGTATTCAGGTCGATGCCGTTGGCCGCTGAAACGACATGGAGCTGGTGGATCAGATTCTGCGAAGCCGATCCGGGACCGAGGCCGCCATCCAGTAGCGGCTTGGACCAATCGGTGATCACTTTGCCGGGATCGAAGTCGTACTTGCTGCCCAGGCCGTGACACTCGGGGCAGGCTCCATACAGGCTGTTAAATGAAAACGAACGCGGCTCAAGTTGCGGCACGTTGATGCCGCAATCGGGGCAGGCGAGCTTTTCGGAATACAAGTGCTCGTCGCCGCCGACGACCGCGACTTGCACCAGGCCGCCCGCCAGCTTCATGGCGAGGCCGATCGACATTTCCAGGCGATGTTCGATGCCGGGCTTGACCAGCAGGCGGTCGATCACGACTTCGATGGTGTGGTTCTTGCGCTTGTCGAGATTGAGGTCGTCCTCGAGATTTACCAGCTCGCCGTCAACACGGGCGCGGGTGTAGCCGTGCTTGACCAGCGTCTCCATCTCTTTTTTGAATTCGCCCTTGCGTCCGCGGACGATCGGCGCCATGACCATGACGCGGTCTTCCGGGGTGAGCGCCATAACGCGCTGCACGATCTGCTCGGCGGATTGGCGGCTGATGGGCCGTCCGCATTTGGGGCAATGCGGAACTCCAATGGAGGCGAATAAGAGGCGAAGATAATCGTAGATTTCAGTGATGGTTCCCACGGTCGAACGCGGGCTGCGGCTGGTGGTTTTCTGTTCGATCGAAATCGAGGGGCTCAGTCCATCGATGGCGTCGACGTCGGGGCGCTCCATTTGATCGAGAAACTGCCGCGCGTAGGCGGACAGGGTTTCCACGTAGCGGCGCTGCCCTTCCGCGTAAATCGTGTCGAAAGCGAGCGAAGATTTACCGGAGCCGCTGAGCCCGGTAACCACGGTCAGCGTGTTGCGGGGAATCTCAACATTGATGTTCTTGAGATTGTGCTGCCGCGCGCCACGAACAGAAATCTTGGTAATCGCCATTCTTTGTCGAGGGGTATGTCCCTTCCGTAACGTCGACAGGTGACCAGAATTGTCCGACAGTAGGTATGTACAGCTCTACTCCGTATCTTAGTTGCTAACAGCGGAGAGCGTCAACGCGGTTAGATTTGAGGCTAGTGGCTCAGTTTGAATTTTGGCTCTCAAGGGGCGTCATCCGAAGGATCCGCGTTTTTTACCAGCGGGCCGAGGGATCTCCAGTGGCACTTCATCTAAGGGAGATCCTTCGCTCCGCCTGAAGAGCGGCTGCGCTCAGGATGACACAATTTGAAAGTTGTGAGATTCAAACCGAGTCACTACTAGATTTGAGAGTCCTGCCTCGAATCGAGCTCTGGGGACGAAAAAGCTGGGGAAAAAAGCAAGTATACGGAATTTTGGGTTGTGCATCTGATAGAAGCCCTTCGGATAGAGGCCGGCTTCAAAAGGTACGAGGCTCGTAAAAGGTAGAAATGATCGTGATTGCATTCGTAATGCCTGTCATTGTGCTCCTGACCGTGGTCGCCTCCGTTGCGCTGGGAATTTTTGCCGCTTACGTCGTGATTTTTGCCATCCTGCATTCGTTCGGGCGTCCAGTTCAGCCCGAAACGGTTCGTCCGCGCCTGGTGCTGGTGCCACACCAGAGCCAGGCCAGCGGCGACTAAGAGATGTGGAGCGGGCAAATGTGGAGCGGGCACTCCTGCCCGCTGGTTTGAGTCTGGCTTGAGACAATCCTCTTTGATTTGCTGCCGGGAATACCCACAGAAATTTTTCGAATGACACCGTTCACGGGCAGGAGTGCCCGTGCCACACTTTGTCCCTGCCACACTTTGGACCGGGAACCTTCATACCCAGGATGACTTGCCGTGGGAGGTCCCTTCGACTGCGCTCAGGGCAGGCTCTTCACTCCGCCTGAAGAACGGCTCCGTTCAGGATGACACCACGAGAGTTTGGTCTAATAAATCACTTTTAGCGAGAACTGGATTTGGCGGGAGTTGCCTGCGGTTTTGCTGATGATGCCGAAGCCGGTGCCGTTCACGATATTTGACGGCAAGCCGAAATTCACGAGGTTGAACAGGTTGAAGAATTCGGCACGGAATTCGAGGGTGCCGAACTCGGCGTTGCCGCGATGTCCGAAGGGCGTGTCTTTGATGAGTGCGAAGTCGTAGTCGTGAAAATCGGGGCCGCGGAAGGTGTTGCGCCCGAGCGTGCCGAAGCGGCCGGAGTTGCGGCCGGTTCCGCCGGGAATGTCGATCGGGACGTAGAAAAAAGTCAGATTGTCTTTGCCGCGTCCGAAGTAGTCGTCGCGCACGGCGCGGCTGGTGGAGAGATCGGGCATGGTGACGAGGTCGGGACGATCGCCGCCGCCCAGTCCTGCTCCCGTTTGTGCCACCCCGGAATAAACGGTGAAGGGTGACCCGGTGGTGATCGTTGTAATGTTCAGGAATTGCCATCCGCGGGTGAACGCGCGGCCGAGCGGCCGCAAGAAGCTGACATGATCGAGCGGCAAGATCTGAATCGCGCTCACGGTGAAGACGTGCGTGACATCAAAAGTGGACGGACCTTTTTCCGCCGAGGGATTCCACGGATTTTGCGGGGCGGTTTGCAAAATTGTTCCTGAGGTCCCGAGCAATCCGCCAAGCACGGCGCTGGTATCGTCGAGCGACTTCGAGTAGGTGTAGCTGGCCTGCAGGCCGAGTCCGTAACGAGCGGAGTTTTTCGTGAGACTGGTTTGCAGGGCGTGATAAGTGGAGTGCGAGCCGCTGGTCATGATGAGCTCGGGACCGAAGCCTCCGCTGGGCTGACACGGCGAGCTGAATTGGGTGAAGGGCGCGAATCCCTCGCAGGCTCCCCCGTATCCGTTGGGATTGTAGGCGCGTGCCATGTGAATGCCGGCTGTGCCGACGTAGGACGCGCTGAACTTGAAATCGCCGAAATCGTGATCGAGGCCGGTGGTCCAGCTGCCGATGTACCCGTTGCCGAAATTTTTCGCGATGCCGGTGATGCTGAGCAATTGCGTGTTGCCGGGCGCGAGCGCATTGAGATCGTTCTGAAAGCGCGCGTAATCAAAGATGGTGTTGGAGGGGACATCTTGCGTGCGGCCGGTGGCGAAGATCGGCTGGCCTTGAATGTTGTAAGCGGTGGGCAGCGTGTTAGGGACGAAGGTGTCCTGGAAAATGATGGGTTCGTTCGGCTGCGCGTTCAGCGAGGGCGCGAAGACGTAGGGGATGGCGGCGGTGAGGAAATTATCCTGCCACAGATTCGGAATCATGGTGGCGATGGAGCCGCCGGCATGCAGCACGGTGTGCTTGCCCAGGGCGTAATCGAGGGCGAGGCGCGGGCCGAATCCGTTCCAGTCCTGATCGTAGGGGGGCTGCGGATTGATCACGATTTCCTGATGCGCGCTGGTATTGCCGTATCCGGTGGGCTTGCCGTCAGGTCCGAAGAATTCGGGAAGAGAAGTGCGCTTGGTCGCCTCGTGGATGCGGCTGTTGACTTCGTAGCGCAGGCCGTAGCTGACGGTCAGGTTCGCGGTGGCCTTCCAGGTGTCCTCAAAATAGAAGTTGTAGGCTTCGCGGCGGACACCGGCTTCGTCGAACTTGTTGCCCACCGGGGTAAGGCTGGCGGCCGCATCCGTGTTGAAGGCGTAGGGACGGCCGATGAGCAGGGCGAGCAGAGAATCGCGGACGGGATCGCCAACGTGTACGTCGTGCTGTCCGCTGGCGGAAGGAATGTTGATGGGCGAATTCACCACGCCGCCGCCGAATTCGTAGATGCCGTTCGGATTCACTCCAAAAATCGTGGAGTCGCGGTTCACGCGAATTTCCGTCCCCCACTTGAAGGTGTGCGTGTTGTGGGTCCAGGTGAAATCCTGCTTGAGCTGATAAAGGCTGCCGTAGGAGCCGAAGATGGATCCGGCGGGTTGGTTATAGGGTTGATACAGGCCGTCGGCGAAGGTGATGCCGGGTTGGGTGTGATTGGGCGTGGGAAAGAACGGAGTGCTGCGGATGTAGCCGAGAGAAGTGTCGGAAGTGAGGTGCGGAGAAATTGTGCGCGTGTAGTGGACGCCGGCGTTGCGCTGGTGATCGAAAAATTGGATGCCGAAGCTGGGGTTGAGCACCGTCTGGTCGGGATTGGTCAGCGGGCCGCTGACCTGGTTGAGACTGAAGCGGGTGACGAGCGAGGATTTGCTCGAAATCTGATGATCGACGCGAATCGAAAACTGGTCGGTGCGAGTCACGACTTTCGATGAGGTCGCGTGGGTGCGTTCGCCGAACGGGCCGTTGGGCTCGTTGGGCAGGGGATAGCCGCTGAGCAGTTGTGCGACCTGGGGGTCGAGTGGCTGCGGGAGCGTGAGCGTGTCGCCGGGGTAGGTTGTGGTGTCGATGCCCTGGCGTTCGGCGGCGGTGGGAACAGGAATGACCTGCGTAGTTCCAAGCACCTGGCGGAAGCCCTGGTATTCGCCGAAATAGTAGGTGCGGTTGCGTCCGTCGTAGATGCCGGGAATCACCACGGGCGCGCCGTTGGTGAAGCCGAACTCGTTGCGGGTGAAGGGAGGAATGCGGTGGCGTCCGGTGGGATCGATGTAATCGAAATAGTTGCGGGCATCGAACGCGGCGTTGCGCAGGAATTCGAACATGCTGCCATGCATCTGGTTCACGCCCGATTTGGTGACTACGTTGGTGTATCCGGCGGCGCCATGGCCAACTTCGGCGGGCATCACGCCGGAGTTCGATTGGACTTCCTGGATCGCGTCGACGTTGAAGTTGGAGAACGTTGCGCCGCCCATTTCCGAGTCGGTGGTATCGAATCCGTCGGTGGAGAAGACGGTCGCGGTTCCGCGCTGGCCGTTGACGGCGAACTGCTGTGTGAAATTCGCGGCGCCGTTGGTATCGGTCATGGTTCCGGCGGCGAGCAGCAGCAGCTTGCTGAAGTCGCGAACGTTGAGCGGGAGGCTGGAGACTTCGCTGCTGGAAAGATGCTCGCCTCCGCTTGATTGCGGCGTGCCTGATTCCTGGGCGGCTGAGACGATTTCGAGTTTCGTGCCGGAATCGGGGAGCTGAAGCGCGAGGCGCAGTGCGGAGTCTTCTTTTGCGACGAGCGTGGTGGCGGCGGTGAAGTGATCGGCGCCGATTGTGACGGAGACCTGATATTCGCCGGGGGCGATGTCGGGGAAAGAGAATTTGCCCTGTGCGGCTTTGGCGGTGTAGTCGTGGTCGCCGGAGATTGCGTGCAGTTTGACGATGGCGTCGTCAACTGGTTTGCCGGATTTGTCGTTGAGGATGCCGTTCCAGGAGGACGCGGCGAAGGCGCTCGCGGCGGTCATCGCAACGAGGGCAGAGAGGACAAGCGCGTGAAATCTTGTGCCAAGGGCCCTGAACATGAACCGGAGATTATACGGGAGTGGGGGAGACCTCAGGGGCTAAAGCCCTGCGTTCTTGAGTGGTTTTTTACGGCACGGCTGAAGCCGTGCCCCTCCAAAAACCGCCCGCCCAGCCACACGGCTGAAGCGGTAGTCCTTCCAAAACATGGGGCGTCGGTTTTGGACGCGGGAAGCAGGTTCCTCACCGCCGCTACGCGCCGGTTCGGAATGACATCGCTTGGAAAATCACTGAAGGGCCCACATCATGAACCGGATTATACGTACGCGCCGGTTCGGAATGACATCCTTGGAAAGTCACTGTCGGACAACGCTTGAGAAATCACGCAAGGGTACGCTCCCAAGCACACACCGACTGTCATTATTGCGTCATCCCGAGCGTAGCCGCATTTCAGGCGGAGCGAGGGATCTCCCGAAGAGCGCGGCTCCGAAGAACGTGGCATTGTTCGGTCCACGCGAGATCCCCGTTCGACTCCTCCTCGCTACGCTCGTCGAGCGCTCAGGGCAGGCTCTCAGCCCGCTGGTGAAAGCGCGGGCTTTTGGGATGACGCAGGTCGGAGATAGGGTGTTCTTCATGCGAAAAGCAGGTTCCTCACCGCCGCTTTGCGCCGGTTCGGAATGACATCGATGGTTTGGCATCCCCAGTCATGGCGTTTTCAATCGTGATAGCATTTTTATGAGCCCTTTCCCCCCTTCCGCGGAGGCCCATGCCGTACTCCCGCCTGACTTCGATCGCGTTGATGGTTGCGCTTCTGGCCTGCGCTCCACACACGGGACGCGCCGCCGATCAGCCTGGCTGGCTTGAGATTCACTCGGCGCACTTCACCGTGATTACTGACGCCGGCGACAAGCGTGGCCGCGAGGTAGCGCTGCGATTTGAGCAGATGCGCGCCGTTTTCGCCCAGCTTCTTACCAAGGACCGGTTGAACCAGCCGGTACCGCTGACCATCCTGGCGCTGAAGAACGACAAGAGTTATTACCAGGCAGCGCCGCTGCGCAACGGGCAGCCGATCAACGTGCCGGGATTTTTCCTGCACGATGAAGATCAGGACTTCATCGTGCTGAACCTGTTTGAACCCGAGCCTTGGCGGGCCGTGGCCCACAATTTCGCGCACATGATGTTGAACTACAACTATCCGCCCGCGCAGGGATGGTTTGACGAAGGGATGGCGGAGTACTTCAGCTCGATCCACGTGGATAACAAGCAGGTAGAGATTGGAGGAGATCCAGAGCTGGAGTCGAGCTTCTCGGAAGATCTGCTGGGCAATGAACACGAAGCCACTCCGCCGAAGTCGCTCACGGAATTGCTGGGGGCGCAGGTGTGGCTGTCGCTGCCTGACCTGTTCAGCGTGAAGCACGAGACCTCAACCTATAAAGAAGGTACGCATCGCACGCTGTTTTATGCCGAGTCGTGGATGGTGATGCACTACCTGCTGCACGAAAAGAGGCTGCCGGAGACGGGCACTTACTTCGCTCTGGTCCTAAATCAGCATGTCCCGGTGGAGGAGGCGATTCAGAAAGCGTATGGCATGAGTGCGGCGCAGATGGAGCAGGCGGTGAAAGATTATTTTCATTCGCAGAGCGGGCTGGCGGCGGCCGTGGACAGCGCGCGTGTGAAGAGCCTGGATCCGGATCATGCCGAGTTGGCATCGAACACGGCGCAGCCGGTTCGCTTCGCCACGCCGATTGGGCCGGATGATTGGGCGATCAACTCGAAGCCTCTGCCCGATGCCGATGCCCGAGCCATCTATGCCGGCGTGCAGATACGCATCCCGGAGCGGCGCGAGATGGGGCTGAAAGATCTGCAGACGCTGGCAACGTCGCCCACACCGTCGGATGTGAAGTCTGAGGCGCGCGCCGAGAAACGCGAGAAGAGGAACGAAGATGAGGAGACGCTGC
>Ga0335076_10000656_pt1 | contig 32167 bp, 24 predicted proteins | sample Lox_Sample_25_FD_206717 | JGI IMG/M metagenome (GOLD analysis project Ga0335076, IMG submission 206717) | Soil microbial communities from Loxahatchee National Wildlife Refuge, Florida, United States - Lox_Sample_2.5 | ecosystem: Environmental > Terrestrial > Soil > Wetlands | place: USA...
AATTCGGCCCAGCCCGGGGCCTGGCGATCACACCGGGCGCGATAAGCAGTGCTCAGATCGCGCAGCAGCGGCGTCAGCGACCACCCGTCGGCGGCGATATGGTGCATGGCGAAAACCAGCACATGCTCGTGATCGCCAACGGTGAAAAGCCTTGCACGAACGGGGATTTCAGTCGCCAGATCGAACGCATAGCGTGCCGTTACGCCCACGGCGTCCTCTAGCTGGGCAGTCGACCAGTCGGCCGCATCGATGATGGCCCACCCAAAATCGGCCTTGCCGGCGGCAATGATCCGCTGCTGCGGCACCCCATCAACGGCCCCGAATACCGTGCGCAAACTCTCGTGACGGCCCACCACATCAGCCAGCGCCGCCTCCAACGCACCGACATCCAACTCACCACACAACCGCAACACCAACGGCACGTTGTAGGTCGCCGACGGCCCCTCCAACTGGTGCAAAAACCACAACCGGCGCTGAGCAAACGACAACGGAACCACACCTGGACGAACCATGGGCACCAACGCCGCTTGTCGGCTCTCGACCCCGCCGACATGCCGCGCCAACTGGCGAATCGCTGGTGCGTCGAACAGGTCGCGAACCGTGATGTCGGCATCGAGCGATTCCTGCACCGCGGCGACCACCCGCATGACCTGTAGCGAATTGCCGCCGAGATCGAAAAACGAGTCGTCGACGCCGACGCGCTCAAGCCCCAGTACCTGGGTATAGATACCGGCCAGGATCTCCTCGACCGCGCCGGCCGGCTCGCGGTAACGATCAACGTCCTGGTACTCGGGTGCCGGCAGGGCCCGGGTGTCGAGCTTGCCGTTGGGTGTCAACGGCAACTCACCAACCACCACCACCGCGGCCGGCACCATATAGGCCGGCAACCGCTCGGCCAGCCGGGCACGGATCCGGGCTGGCTCTGCGGCACCGGTCACATACCCCACCAGGCGCTTGTCGCCCGGGTGGTCCTCGCGGGCGACCACCGATGCCTGGTCCACCCCATCCAGCTCAGCCAACACCGCGCGCACTTCACCGAGTTCGATGCGGAACCCGCGGATCTTGACCTGCTCATCGGCGCGACCCAGGTATTGGAGCTGGCCGGCGGGACCCCAACACACCAGGTCCCCGGTGCGATACATCCTGGTTCCGGGCCCGCCGAACGGGCAGGCCACAAACCGCGACCCAGTCAACCCCGCCGAGCCCACATACCCACACCCCACCCCGGCACCGGCCACATACAACTCACCGACCACCCCGGCAGGCGCAGCACGCAAAAACTCATCCAGCACAAACAACGCTGCCCCCGGCACCGGCGACCCGATCGGCACCACGCCCGACCCCGGCGCTAAAGGCTCACTCATCGACGCATACACCGTGGTCTCGGTGGGGCCGTAAGCGTTTATCACCACCCGCCCCCGCGCCCAGCGGTCTATCACCTCGACCGGGCAGGCCTCACCGGCGACCACCAATGCCGCCGATCCCAAACCCTCAGGTGATAGCACCCCCACCGCAGAGGGGGTCTGACTTAAGACGCTGACGCGTTCAGCTATCAGCAGGGCGTGGAAGTCCTCCGCGGAGCGGACCACTGTTTCGGGCACCACCACCAGGCGCCCACCGTGCAACAACGCACCCCAGATCTCCCACACCGAGAAGTCGAAGGCATAGGAATGGCACTGCGACCAAACCCCGGCCGGCGGCAGGCCCGCATTCAGGGACGCCAACAGTTGGGTCACGTTGTGGTGGGCGATGGCCACCCCTTTGGGCACCCCGGTGGTGCCCGAGGTGTAAATGACATAAGCGATGTCATCGGGGGCCGGCCCCGGCAAGCCCGTGCACGGGTGGTTGGGAATGCGGGGATCCTCAACATCGATGACCAGCAGACCACGCCCGTCCAGCCGCGGGCGCAGCTCGGCGGTGGTGAGCGCGGCGATCGGCGCGGCGTCGGCCACCATGAACCCAATGCGTGCGTCGGGATACATCGGGTCGATCGGCAGGTAGGCCGCCCCGGTTTTCAGCACCGACACGATCGCCACAATCGCCTCGACCGAACGGGAAAAGAGCAGCGCCACAAAGCTTCCCGGACCCGCGCCCTGAGCGACCAGCAGGTGCGCCAGTCGGTTAGCGGCCTCCTCGAGCTCGCGGTAGGTCAGTGAGCGGTCCCCACACCTCAGCGCCACCGCCTCGGGCGTGCGCGCGACCTGGGCGGCGAACAACACCGGAATCGACACCGGCGCAGGTCCCTGTGCGCTCAACACCGCCCGATTGCCCCACCCATCCAGGCGGGCACGCTCATCCCCGTCGAGCAAATCCATCGACGACAACGCCCGGGCCGGATCAGCGCTCAAAGGCTCTCCTGACTGGTTGGAAGGCCATCAGGTGTCAGATCTCTGGTGGAGCTAGTTAATATCAGATTTTTCGGGTTGTCAGCGTATATGCGGGATGAATGTACTGACGTCTCCTCGCTTGGTGCGCGTGATGTTGGCGCTGGCACGGATCGAGGGACACCCCGCCCGGGGCAGGCTATCGGGCACGGCTGACCAGGGTGTTCTCTAAGAACACGAACTCGATCCCCGTTCTGAGGAATGTCTCCAGGGCCTCTGTGGGGGTATTCACGATCGGTTGCCCCTTGACATTGAAGCTCGTGTTGAGGACCATTTCCCGACCCGTAGCGCGGCCGACGGCGCGAAGCAATGTGTGAAACGACGCGTTGTCCCTGCTGCTGACGGTCTGTACCCGAGCCGAACCGTTGACGTGCGTGACCGCCGGGAGCTGGGCGCGATGTTCTTCTCGGACGTCCGCGGTGATGATCATGTATGGGAGTTCGGTCATCGGTGGCACCTCGAACCAGCGGTGCGCTTGTTCGATCGTCACCGCGGGAGCGAACGGCCGGAACGCTTCGCGCATCTTGACCATGGAGTTGATGCGGTCACGCATCTCCGGATCTCCGGGATCCGCCAAGATGCTGCGGTGTCCCAGGGCACGCGGGCCGAACTCCATCCGGCCCCGGTACCAGGCAAGGACGCGGCCCTCCCGGATCAGGTCGGCCGCCCGCTCGCACGCCGGCTCCACTCCATCGAACCGCTCCACCTCAATCCGATCGCCCATCTCGGAGATCGCTGATTCGATCGCGTCGTGAGAATGGGCGGGACCGAGAAACGGAACCGGAAATCGCCGATTAGGAAGATGCTCATGATGGAGCGAGGCCCGGTGGAGAGCTGCACCCAGCGCAGACCCGTCGTCGCCCGCGGCAGGTTGAACGTAGATGTCATCAAAGAGGCCGGACCGAAGCAGCTTGCCGTTGGCCGTGCAGTTGAGCGCGACGCCGCCGGCCATCGCCAGCTTGCGCAGGCCGGTCTTCCGGCCGAAGTGCCCGCAGAGATGTTCCATGGCCCGGTCCAGACCGGCCTGCAAGGCCGCGGCGACGTCTCGGTGGTCGTCGGTGATCGGGTCGTCCGGCATCCGCGGCGGAACCAAGTACTCCGCGAGATAGCGACGCGTGGCCAGATGATTCTCCCGCTCTTCGCGCGTCTCGTTCAAAGCGAGCGGGGGAATCCGGATAGAACCGTTTGGACGAAGGTCAATCGCTTTTTCGAAGAACGGACGAAACCGCTCCGGATCGCCGTACGGCGCCAGTCCCATGATCTTGTATTCGTCGGCGCCGAAGTCGAAGCCGAGGTGGAGCGTCACGAGGGAATACAGGATTCCGATCGAGTGGGCCGCCGAGATCTCGTGAAGCTTCTCTAACCGTCCCGCGTTCGCTCGATAGACCGTCGCGCTAACGACCTCACCCATGCCGTCGATGACGACGACGAGGCATTCGTCAAACCCTGAGGTGAAGTACGCACTCGCCGCGTGGGCCTGGTGATGGCCGACGTGGTGGACTCGGTCCGCCGGGAAGCCCTGCAGATCTCGCTCGACGAGGCGACGGAGTGCCTCACGGGAATAGACTTCGCGGTACAGCTGCGCGGCAACCGGGTCGAGCGAGAAGAGGGGCCGGTAGGGTTCATAGTCAAACCCGTGCGCCAATTCATCAACGTCCGCGAGCGCAAGACCGGCCTCCGAAAGGCAGTACTCGATCGCCCGGACCGGGAACCGCGCGCTGTGCTTTTCCCGATTGAACCGCTCTTCTGCCACGGCGGCGACGACTTGGCCGTCGACCACCAGGGCCGCCGCGGAATCATGTCCTTGCGAGATCCGATACTCGCGTTCGTCGAGCGAGGGCCAGTGGGCTCTCTTGAAGGGCATCGAGTTCTCAAAGCCACTGAATCCCAAGATATTCATGCCAATTTTCCTGCTAGTCGTGCAGCATTTCCTGAACCCTACCTGCGTTCGCATCGCGCCACATATCCTCGTTGAAGGCCAGCAAGGTAGGGGATTTAGTGGATCGCCAGGCGCAGACGAAGGCTGTTGCAGACCTTGACGCCGTGGAACACGGCGTTCTTCTCCTGAGCATGCCGTTCGGTTCTCTGTGCGAGCCGTCGATTGCGCTGGGGCTGCTGAAGGCTGGTCTCAACCGTGCTGGAATAAGCTGCGCCGTAAGATACTTCACGCTCCCATTCGCAGCGATGATCGGCGAGCAGCTGTATTTCGACATCGCTAACGGGAAGCCGAGAACTACAACGATGGTCGGCGAGTGGTTGTTCGCCGAGGCGCTGTGGGGACCAGGGCGCTTGGACAGTGACGCCTATGTGGAGGAGGTGCTACGGGAGGGCGGCCGCGGTTCACGCAGCGATCACTTCGTCGTCACGCCGGAGCGCGAGGAGTTCATCGAAACCGTGTTGGGCGCCCGCGCCGCGGTGGCGTCCTTCCTCGATGACTGCGTCGACGAAGTGGCGCGCCGCCGTCCGCGGATTCTCGGCTTCACGAGTGTTTTTCAGCAACAGATCGCTTCCTTGGCGCTGGCGTCACGGGTCAAGCAAGCTGTACCGGAAACGTTCGTCGTGATTGGCGGCGCCAATGTCGAAGGTGTCATGGGCATCGAGTCGGTGCGCCAGTTCGGCTTCCTCGACGCCGTGGTGTCGGGCGAAGCCGACGCGGTATTCCCGCAGCTGGTGCTTCGCGTCTTGGCGGGTCAGGCCGTAGACGACCTACCTGGTGTGGTGACTGGCCGGACCCTTTCGCTGCCCGATGCGGCATCGAAAGCGGCGGCCGGATTCGTCGACCTCAATGCGCTGCCCTACCCGGACTATGACGACTACTTTCAACAGTTGCACTTCGGATCCGACGTCGCCCCGGCGCCGGTTCGGGTGTCGTTTGAGACGTCTCGAGGGTGCTGGTGGGGCGCCAAACACCACTGCACCTTTTGCGGCCTCAACGGCGAAAGCATGACGTATCGCAGCAAACGGCCGCAGCGTGCGCTCGCCGAGCTGATCGCGTTGAGTCGGCGCTACCCCAACCGCCCGATCAGCGTCGTCGATAACATCCTCGACACGAGCTACTTCCGGACTTTTCTTCCTCAGCTGCGCGACAGCGCCGCAGCGCTGAACCTGTTCTACGAAATCAAGGCGAACGTCTCCAAGGATCAGCTGCGCGTGCTGCGTGACGCCGGTGTCACCGAGGTGCAACCGGGCATCGAGAGCTTAAGCACCCACGTCCTGCAGTTGATGCGCAAGGGCGTCACAATGTTGCAGAACATCCAGACGCTCAAGTGGTGCAAAGAATTTGGCATCGACGTGACGTGGAATATCATTTGGGGCTTTCCCGGTGAAACGGCCCGCGATTACGAGCAGGTCGCAGCAATGGCGCCCCTGCTGACCCATCTGCAACCGCCAGGTCTAAGGGCACCGATCCGGCTCGACCGGTTCAGCCCCCACTTCGAACTGGCGCAGTATTACGGCATCACCAATGTCAGACCGCATTTGGCGTACGAGCACCTGTACGACTTGCCGCCACCGGCGATCGCTAATCTTGCATACTTCTTCCGATTCGACTACGCCGACGGGCGACAAGTCCAGCACTACACGGCCCCCTTGCTCGAGCAACTCGATGCGTGGACGCAGCATCACCCTACAAGCGAGCTCCTATACGTCGACGACGAAAATCAACTGGTGATATGGGATCTTCGTCCCGCCGCGCGCCGACCCCTTCAGGTGCTCGACGGGCTGCACCGCGAGTTGCTTCTCGCATGCGACAGGGTGCACGGCATGGCCCACCTAGGAACCCTCGCCGAGCAACACGGCGGCCCAGACACTCTTTCGGCGGTGCTCGCCGATCTGGTCGACGCGGGTCTGCTGCTCACTGAGGATGGTCACTATCTGACGCTGGCGCTGCCGCTGGGAAGCTATTCACCCCCTAAGTGGGTGATTGAAAAGTGTCAGGCGATGTTAATCGACCTTGGTAGACAAACCGACGGCAATAATCTCTTTGTGGTGCTTGACAATTACGCTTCGCCGGAGGCGTGACGCGACGGAAGGGCTCGAACCAAGGCGCTGGCCCACCCTTAACACGGAGCGTCGACGTCGATACCACGGCAGATGGTTCGCTTTGGCATCGCTACCGCCGCCACGTCGAGCCCACCGCCGACAAGCGCCGGGCGTCTAATAATTCAAAGGCGGGTCGGGTCAGCCCGGCGAGGACGTGGGCGTCGACAACGCCGACAGTTCATCTGGGGTATCGGGCACGGCTTCGTCCTTATCGATGCGTCGTGATGGTGCCCAGTTGGCATCACCTGGGGAGGGGGACAGAAAGCTCTTGAGGTGCTCACCGACGTCGTCGATGGCGAACACGTCGGCGAAGTCCTCCAACGGGCGGGCCTCGCCGAACAGGTCGGCTACTTCGTGGCGGGTCAGGAACTCAAGGGATTCGGAGAACGTCCCGTACGACACCGACTCGAAAACCACCTCCTTACGTACGGCCGCCGCGACGTCGATTGCCACGGGGGCGGGTGGTCGACTCTTGAGGATGACCCGGCCGCCGGGACGTACGACCCGGATGATCTCGTCGAAGGCCCGCGCAACGGGTTGGGTCTCGATGACGAAGTCGTACGAATCCGTTTCCAGGGACACCGGCCGATCCACCGGGTGCGTCTCGACGGCTGGGAAGCCGGCCGCCGACAACACGCGCTTGGCCAGTTCCGCAATCCGGTTATCGCCATAAACCAGGCCGCGCTCTCCTGGCTGGATGCCGGCTTTCAGCACGGCAAGCGAGGCGCATACCGGTTCGGCGTAGGCGCCTTCAATAAAAGACAGCTCCTGCGGCAGGTGATGCACCACCTGAGCCGGCACGACAATGTACTCCGCAAAAGCTCCGTGTCGGCCGACTCCGAGGAATTGGTGGTGCGGACAGCACTCCGGCATGCCGCCGGTGCATCGGAGGCACACTCCGCAGGGGATCGCCGGCATCACCGCTACCCGGTCTCCCGGGGCAAACTCGTGGTCGTTCGGTCCACCCGCGGCGACAACACCTGCGAACTCGTGTCCGAGAATCAACGGATCCGCGCACGAAAGCTTTCCCTGAGCGACGTAGACGTCAGTGCGGCACACGCCCGCCACCTCGACCCGGATGAGGACCTCTCCCAGCCCCGGCTTGGGCACCGGCACCCGGCACATCCGTACGGACCGCCCTTGCTTTACGACCGCCCGCATCTCGGTCACCTTGCGCACCCCCCTTCCGGGTGTGACGCCTTTCGGGCACATGAACCATCTCGGGTTCTCTGGCGCTGTGCACACAAACTGCGCCTCCGGTCGGCGCAAAGTGTACACACCAAGAGAGTGAAAGCGGGCACTACCAAGGCGTTCATCCCAGAAGGACGCAGGAAGTCCAAGCAGGAGTTCCGGAGGGCGGTGCGGATTGCTCGCGCTGCCGGGTGAACCAATCTCACCGGTGGCCCGAGATCTCAGGCACGCTAAGCAACGGGGCGGGTAGGGATCGCGCTAAACGGAGCGGCACAGAGGCTTTCGACCGCGATGTGACCGAGTTCAAGCGGCTGGGTGCCGAGCTCGCAGACTCAATGGAGCGCGACGTTCTCCGGGCATCGGCGATCCGTGGCTAAGCGAGGCGACGAGATGGGCGCGGAGCCCAAAGCCGTTGTGAGGCCTCGATAATTCTTCCAGCGCAGTGGAACCGTCGGCTCCGAAGACATTCGGCTGGCATCCGGGCTCAGACACACCCGGACGGCGCGCGACTCCCGCCCGTCGTCCGTCAACGGGAATCCGCCTCCTTCCCATCGCGATAACCGCATCACAAAGTTCGATGTGCACTAAATTAGCCCGCACCGGGGCCGCATAGCTTTCAGATGTACCCTGGGCAACCCTGTCGACCTCGTCGTTCGGGAGCCGCGATGAGCCTGAGCACAGCCCGCAGCGCGCGGGTGTTTAGCGCCGGGGGTCATTGCTTCACATGGGTCGAGGTGGTCGAGTGGGCCCGTGCCCGCGGTGAGTGGGCAGCATTAGAGCAGCGGGTGGGTGCACTGCTCGCGCGTGAGCGCGAACTGGTCGCGGCTGGTGCACTGCAGAGCACGGCGCGCATGCAAGCCGCCGCCGACAACTTCCGCGACCGGCACAATTTGTTGACCGGCGCCGAACTCGAAGAGTGGCTCGAGCAACACGATGTCAGTGTCAACGAGTGGAAGGGCGAGATGTTGCGCTCGGTGCTGGAACCTTCGGGTAACGCTGCGGCGCCGTCGCCAGATGCGATTGAGCGCGCGTGCTGGGTCCATGGCGTCTGCTCGGGACAGCTAGCCACATACGCGCGCCGGATGGCCGAGGAGGTCGCGGTGCATGTGCGCGATCAGCCACTGACCCTGTCACCCGACGAGCTGGCAGCCCTGCCGGAAGAGCGTGAGCGGTTCTGCGCCGACCAACTGCGTATGCAAGTGCTTGCCGCCGAGGTCACCGACAACCAGGTCGGCTGGACCCGTCTGGATTTGCGGTGCTTGATACACAGCGACGAGATGGTGGTACGCGAGGCGGCGTTGTGCGTGCGGCTGGACGGACGCGACCTGGCCGACGTCGCCGCCGATGCAGCGGCGGGGCTGCACGAAATCGGTCTGCTGGTCGACGATATCGAACCGTCACTGCGCACGAGGTTGCTCGCGGCGAGTCCCGGCGAACTCATCGGCCCGGTACCCACTGGCTCGGATTACCAGCTGGTACTTCTCGTACGGCGGGTCGCCCCGAGTCTGGACGATCGTGCGGTGCGCTCGCGCGCAGAAGAGACTGTCATCACGCGCGCGCTCGCCGCCGAGGTCAACCGCCACGTGAACTGGCATGAGCGTCTCTGATCGTCCGCTAGCGCCCAGCGCCCCGGTCGAACTGCGCCGGATCGCACTGCTGCAGCTGATGCCGGCCGATGTTCGTCGGCTGGTGGAGGCTTCGTTCACGCATGTGCAGTTCGGTTTCGGCGAGGTGATGGTCGCCGAAGGCGATGAGGCCGACGCGTTTTTTGTGATCGAGTCCGGTACGGCGCGGGTGATCAAGGCCGGTGACCACGGTGAGGAGGTACCGCTTAACGTTCTACGTTCTGGCGACACCTTCGGTGAACGCGCGTTGGTGGAGCGTGAACGGCGGCGCACGGCTACGGTACGCGCTTCCAGCCCGGTGGAGGCGCTGCGGCTGGACCGTGCGGTATTTGAGGCGTTGGTTCGTAGCGAGCCGGAGGTCGGCCGCTACGTCGAACTGCACATCCGCCGCCACGAGCTGCGGGATTTCTTCCGCCAATACACCGCTTTCGCTGACCTTCCCCCCGAGGGAATGCGGGTGCTGTTGGACGGGCTGGTCGCCACCTCGGTCCGTGCCGGAGAGCTGGTGATTCGTCAGGGCGAGCAGGCCGGCCCCATGTATGTCATCCGCCACGGCCGGCTGCGCGCCGATATAGATCGAGACGGCACCCGCGAACCGCGGACGTATTTGCGGCGTGGCGATTTCTTCGGCGAGGTGTCGTTGCTGCGCGGTACCGATCGCGCGGCGAGCGTGGAGGCCGTCAGCGATTGCGAGCTGTGGGCGCTCGAGCCGCAGCTGTTTGCCCGACTGGTCGACGAGCACCCGAGCTTTCGGGAACACATCGAGCACCGCGTCTCCGCCTACGAGTACCGCCGCTTCGCGCATGTCCCGCTCGACTTCGCTGACGAGCTGCTGCCGGCGGACGCCGCCGGGCCGGAGGTTCTCAGCGAGGAGCAGACCCGTGCCGCTGCCACCTCCTACCCGCAAGAGCCGCAGCCCGACATCGAAATCGAGCAGTTCGATGGTTTCGTCCGTCCCGATAGGCGCATCCGCCATTTTCCCGTGATGCTGCAGAACGATGCGACGGAAGCCGGTGCCGCGTCCCTGGCGATGGTGTGCCGTTATTACGGCCGCAACGTGTCATCCGCGCGTGTGCGCGACGCGGTTTATAGCGCCGTTGATGGTACGAGCCTGCTGGGCATTAGCCAGGGTGCGGAGTCCCTTGGGTTCAAGGTGCGCGCCGCGAAGGTGTCCAAGAGTCGGCTGGACGATATGCCGCTGCCGGCGATTTTGAATTGGGCGAACAACCACTGGCTCGTCCTGTACCACGTCGATGCCCGGCACGCTTGGGTGGCCGATCCAGCCCGGGGGCGCCGCCGATTGGAGCGATCCGAACTGGAGGCGAATTGGTCAGGCTACGCGGCCTTGTTCGCCCCCACCGAGGCCCTGATGGAGGTCTCGGAGGAACGTTCGCGTCTTGGCTGGTTCCTCGGGTTTTTCAAGCCCCACCGGCGCGCATTGCTCATCGCGGTCGCGTTGGCCTTTCTATCCGCCGCCGGTTCGATGCAGATTCCGGTGCTGAGCAAATTCATCGTCGACAAGGCAATCCCCCACGACGACGTAGGGCTACTCACCGTAGTCGTGCTGGCCATGTTCGGCGCGCTGGGGCTATCCGCGGTGGTCACAGTCGTTCAGCGGCTGCTGCTCAGCCGCATCGCGGTGCGGGTCGACCGAGAGACCCTGGACACGCTTTCCGAGCTGCTGCTGGCACTGCCGATGAGCTACTTTCACGCCCGGCGCATAGGCGACATCGGGCGACGGCTCAGCGGCTTGCAGACCGTGCGCGAGATCGCGATAAACCGGGGAGTAATCTGCCTGACCGCCGCCGCTCAGGTGATCGTTGCCGTCACCATGATGGCCATTTTGAGTTGGCGTCTCACGCTCGTGTATGTGATCACCGCCGTGCCGCTGTATTGGGCACTGATGTGGTATGTCCAGGCGCGCCTGAAGCCAACTTACGAGGGGCTTGAAGAGTGCTGGGGCAAGTACCAGTCCCGACAAATCGACTCCATCAGGGGCATCGAGACGGTCAAGGCGATGGGTGCGGAAGAGTCGCTGCGCCGGATACTGCTCAATCAGTTCGACGATCTGTCAGACAAGGTGTACCGGGCGGATCGCACGTTGATGCTGTTCAACGGAGCGGTCCAACTGGTCTCGTTCCTATCGCTGGCCCTCTTTTTATGGCTAGGTGCGCTGCAGGTGCTGCAGAACACGTTGACGGTGGGGGGATTGATCGCCTTCAACGCTCTGGTGCTGTCCAGCAACCAGCCGATCGTGACCATCGTCATGGCATGGGATGTGCTGCAGCACACGCTTGTCCTACTCGGTCGACTCAACGACATCCTCGAGCGGGAGCCCGAGCAGGGTGCGGACCACTCGGGACTGATGCCGGTGAAATCCATTTCCGGCCATGTGCACTTCCGCCACTTGAGCTTTCAATACGCCGGTCCGGCTCAGGCGCCGGTTTTGGACGAGATCGAGTTCGAGGTCGAGCCGGGTACCCGGGTGGCCATCGTCGGCCGAAGCGGCTCGGGAAAGACCACGCTGATCAAGTGCCTGTGCGGGCTGCTCGAGCCGACGGGCGGCACCATCCTCTATGACAGCGCCGAACTGACCCGCCTTGATCTGCGCCAGTTACGCCGCCAGATCGGCTTCGTGCTGCAAGAAAACCACATGTTCGACGCGACGATCGCGGAGAACATCGCCTTCGGCACCGAGCAGCCCGACCCAGAGCAGGTGATGTGGGCGGCGCGCGTGGCCAACGCCGCGGCGTTCATCGAGCGACTGCCGCTGGGGTATGAAACGCGGATCGGCGAATCGGGGCTGCTGCTGTCCGGCGGACAGCGCCAACGAATCGCAATCGCACGCGCCGTCTACCACCGTCCACCCGTGCTGGTCTTCGACGAGGCCACCAGCGCGCTCGACACCGAGTCGGAGCGGGCCGTCAAGGAAAACCTCGACCAACTGCTGCAAGGGCGCACGTCGTTCGTGATCGCTCATCGGCTCAGCACAGTCCGCGACGCCGACACCATCATGGTGCTCGAGAAGGGTCGGCTGGTCGAGCGCGGCACGCATGACGAGCTAATGGCGCGGAAAGGTCTCTACTACTACCTGTGCAGCCAACAGCTCACCATCTGAACAAACGGGCGCCTCCGATGCGTGCACAAGTTCGTGCGGCTCGGAGTTGCACGCAAATTTGCGCGCTTCCTGCACGATCCGTTCGGCAACTTGGTCGAGCTAAACCAGCCGGAATAGCTTGCGCCGATTACCGCGAGTTCATGTGGAAGCCTGGCGACTCCGCTTGTACTGCAGCCGCTGGTTCTAAATTCGTAGAGATCCGTGATCCCGTGTGGGGACACTAGCTGGATTTTTGATGCGTCAGGGCTCGTCTAGCGCTGCATAGCTTCCTTGATCAATATTGTTGCCGAACGTTTGAGCAGATCGCGCTCTTTGGTCAGGTCGGCGACCCCCTTGCGAAGCGCAATGAGCTCCTCACGCTCGCTCAGTGGGGACTGCGCTTCCGGGGCCAACAGATCGAAGCCCTGCCAGTGTCCTCGCGCCCGCTCCTTCGGGCTCGATTCCCCTCCCGCTTGGGCCTGCACGCGGGGGTTGGGCAAACCTGTGCCGTTTCGTGGCGCGTTGACGATGCTGCCAATCGGACCGATCGCGGGCACTCCGCCGAGCCAACCGCCCGACCCGGATGTCCCGGCCTGCGACGCCGCGTCTAGGCCCGTCATCGGCAATCCCCTTGCGGCTAGCCGGATCTCCGGTGCCACTCTGCCCCAGGCCTGCGGCACCGAGAGGCCACCGACCGACGCTGCGCGGCCCAGGCCCGCCGACACGTCAGCACCGCCAGTCGAGCCCACCAGGGTCGACCTCGCGCCCGCAGGCATCCCGGACACGTCAGACGCCGCTGCCGCCGGCGTCGCAGCAGCCGACAGAACCAATCCAGATTGGATCCACGGGTTTTCAAAAGGGGCGACCAGGAACGAGACTCCCGACGCAAGAAAAGCTCCCGCACCGAAGAGGCTTTGGTAACCCGAAGTTCCAAACATCAGGCCTTCAAAATTCTGGACCGGAGTGCTGTTCAACAGGTTGAGCAGCCACTGCAATGGCCCACCCGAGGCGAGTCCTTGGAGCGCGTTGGGCACTGTGCTCAGGAGCTGTGACACCGTTGATTGCAGCGATGCGGCCGGCGTGCTGGCTGCCTGACTGACCGCGGCGGCTTGGGTGGCGATTCCGGCCGGGTTGGTGTTCTGCGATGGCGTGCTAAACGGCGTCAAGGTCGTCGCCGCCGCTGAGGCGCCGGCGTAGCCGTACATCGCGGCGGCGTCTTGAGCCCATATCTCGACGTACTGGGCTTCGGTGGCCGCAATGGCCGGGGTGTTTTGGCCGAGGATGTTGGTGGCTATCAATGCCATCAGCAACGCCCGGTTGGCAGCGATCACCGGGGGCGGCACCGTGGCGGTAAACGCCGCCTCATACGCCGCCGCCGCCGACCTGGCCTGGTTAGCGGTCTGCTCGGCCTGAATGGCAGTGGTGTTCATCCACTGCATATACGGAAAGGCCGCGGCGGCCATCGATTCCGACGCCGTACCCAACCAACGCCCGCCGGTGAGCTCCAAGATCGCCGCCTGATACGAGCTGGCCGCCGAACTCAACTCCGCGGCTAACCCGTCCCAGGCCGACGCGGCCGCCACGAGCGGACCCGAGCCCGCCCCCATGTACATCCGCCCGGAATTGATTTCCGGCGGCAACGCCCCAAAATCAAAACTCATGGCCGGATTGCCTCCTTGATCAAGCGGGCCACCGCATCGCGCTCCATCGCGAGCTCTTCCATCTCCTGGCGCAGCTCGTTGAGCTCATGGCGTTCGCGCTCACCCAGCTCGCCATCTGAACCTCGTCGGGTTGGCTTCGTCTGCGAATCCGGTGGGCTCGCCAGCAGACTCCCGCCCGTCGCTATCTGCGGGATCACTTTTTGACGGAAGCGGGGGTTGGAAGAAACTTCGCCAGTTCGTGGTGCGTTGACGACACTGCCTATCGGGGGCATGCCGCCGAACCAGCCGCCCGGCCCGGCTGCCTCCGCCTGGGGTAAGACGTCCAGCCCCGCCATCGGCAATCCCCGAGCGGCAAGCTGGATCTCGGGAGCAGCGCTCCCCCAGGACTGCGGCACCGATAGGCCGCCGAGCAACGCCGCCCGGCCCAGGGCTGCCGACATGTCAGCACCGCCCACCGAACCCACCAGAGCCGACCCTGCGCCTTCAGGCATCCCGGACACGTCAGACGCCGCAGCCACCGGCGCCAGCCCTGGCCCCGGCGCTCCGGCCACCGGCGCCAGCCCTGGGAACGCCGCCGTGATCAACGGGGCAACCATGTATATCGCGTCGACAGCCAAGAACGAGCCCCCGTTGGCGACACTGTTAATGGGAAGGCTCAAAGCGGTGCTAAAGGTGTTGAGAGCGGTGCCCAGGGGGCTGTTCACCACGTCGAGCAGCCAAGTTACCGAGTCGAATGACGATGATCCTGAGGCGAGGCTTCCCAGCGCGTTGGGTACCGCGGACAGCGAGGACAGCATCTGTGACACCGTGGATTGCGCCGACGAGGCTGGCTTGCTGGCGGACTGAGCGACAGCGGCGGCCTGGGCGCCCACCCCGGTTGGGCTAGTGTTCTGCGATGGCGTGCCAAACGGCGCCAAGGTCGTCGCCGCCGCTGAGCTGCCGGCGTAGCCGTACATCGCGGTGGCGTCCTGGGCCCACATCTCGCCGTACTCGGCTTCGGTCGCTGCGATCGCCGCGGTGTTTTGGCCGAGGATGTTGGTGGCTATCAATGCCATCAGCAACGCCCGGTTGGCAGCGATCACCGGGGGCGGCACCGTCGCGGTAAACGCCGCCTCATACGCCGCCGCCGCCGACCTGGCCTGGTTAGCGGTCTGCTCGGCCTGAATGGCAGTGGTGTTCATCCACTGCTCATACGAGCTCCCCGCCGCGGCCATCGACACCGAAGCCGCACCCAACCACTGCCCGCCGGTGAGCTCCGAGATCGCCGCCTGATACGAACTCGCCGCCGAACTCAACGCCGCCGCTAACCCGTCCCAGGCCGACGCGGCCACCAAGAACGGCCCCGAACCCGCTCCCATATACATCCGCCCGGAATTAATCTCCGGCGGCAACGCCCCAAAATCCACGGCAACTACCTCCTAGCGAACTGACCCCAGCCATAAACATGGTGCTGCATCGCTGCACGGGAGTGGTCGAGATCACGCAAGCATCCTGGACAGTCGACGCCGATTGGGCCTGATTGCAGGCGGTTATGCGCACGTGGGGAAGGTCTTCAAGTGCGAGATGCCACGATTTTCATTGCGCCGAGCAGCACATGCTCCAATGCACTGACAGGCCCGCGGCCGGTCCGGGCGTCACAGCCGCGGTCAGAGGGCTCGGAGAATGTCCTCCATCACCCCCAAACGCCTATGCCTCCCAATTCAGTGGACGGCGAGTGTCGCAGTCCCAGAAACATCTGCCAACGTCCAAATATTTCGACCTACAACGCTCGATCGCGACCTCGTTTTCCCAGGCCAGACTACATAGCTACGCCATGGCTACAGAAAGACTATGGGGACATGAACAGCCTCGTCAGCTTCGCGCCGCCCAATCACTTCGAGGGCCTGGCAGGCAACTCACAACAAAGTTGCCAGTTGAACCTGATCCATTCACCTTGTAGACCTCTCATAGTGGCAAGTTGGTCGCCAGCTAGATTTTCGGTGATCTCGGCCATGTCCGAACTGCTGACGCAGACCGCCGCGCCGGTGATTTCCTCGATCGCGGACCTGCTTGGCAGTAGCCTCCCCTTACCGGGTGGTGCGGATTGGAGTCCGCGCGGGCACTGAAGCCGACAAGGACTCCCCGCCCGAGCCGTCACGAGAGGACGACATTGCCAGCAGAAACGCAGCGCCTGCGGCCACACTTCGAGGACGTGCAGGCCCACTACGACCTGTCCGATGACTTCTTCGCGTTGTTCTTGGACCCGACGCGGACGTATACCTGCGCCTACTTCGAGCGCGACGACATGACGCTGGAAGAGGCCCAGATCGCCAAGATCGACCTGGCGCTGGCCAAACTTGACCTGCGGCCGGGCATGATGCTGCTCGACGTCGGCTGCGGTTGGGGGTCCGCGATGCTGCGGGCGTTGGAGAAGTACGACGTCAACGTCGTCGGTCTGACGCTGAGCAAGAACCAGGTTGCCTACGTCGAGCAGCAGCTCGCGGCATCGGATAGCCCCCGTTCCAAGCGGGTACTGCTCGAGGGCTGGGAGCAGTTTCACGAGCCGGTGGACCGGATCGTGGCGATCGGCCCGCTCGAGCATTTCGGCTTCGACCGCTACAACGCTTTTTTCCAGAGGGCTTATGACCTGTTGCCGGCCACTGGCACGATGCTGCTCCACACGATCGTGCAGTTGAGCGGCAAGGAGATCCAGGAGCGCAAACTGCCGCTGACGATGCGGCATGCGCATTTCGTCAAATTCCTCCTGGAAGAGATCTTCCCGGGCGGCCGGCTGCCAACGGTGGCAATGGTCCAAGAGCACGCCACAAAGGTCGGGTTCACGGTTAGCCGGATTCATCGGCTGCGGCCGCACTACAAGAGGACGCTCGACATGTGGGCGGCGGCGCTGGAAGCTCATAGGGACGAGGCGATCGCGATCCAGTCGGAAGAGGTCTACGACCGCTACATGAAGTACCTGACCGGCTGTGCCGAGTTGTTCCACGACGGCTACACCGATTTATGCCAGTTCACGCTGGAAAAGAGATAGTTCCGCCGCTGCGCGATCCGTTCGGCGTCAAACGCGATAGATGCGGGCGGCGTTCTCGCGGGCAATCAGGTCGACCACCCGGATGGCGTCGCCCTCGCTCCAGTCCCCGTCGGCTACGAATTCGTGCAACACGCGATGAATACCCTTGCGCCACAGGGCCGCACCGAGAAAGTGCAATTCCGCGGGGCCGAAGCCGTCCGACGAGTACAGGATCCGGTGGAACGGCGCCATCTCCAGCAACCGGGCGATGAACGCCGGCGCCCGAGCCCCCAGATAGTTCACGCTCAATCCGCCGTCGAGGTAGACGTTGTTGAAGGCCTGCGCCAGGTATCCGGCTTCGCGCTCGTAGGGATAGCAGTGCAACAGCACGATCGGCGTGTCCGCGGACAGTCGCAAGAAGTCGAGCAGCAGCAGCGGATTGGCCTTGTGCAGATCGCAGTCCCGGTCGCCGAAGCCGACGTGGAATTGCAGTGGCTTGCCGAGCCGCAGCGCCTGGTGCAGCCCGAAACGCAGCAGCACCCGATCCTGTAACCGGGTGCCGCCGCTGTCGCGCCACCGGACGGCGGCCTCGGCGACCTGCGCAGCCGACGGCTCGGTCAGGTCACCGTCGAACCCGCCGCGGTAGGCCAGGATGGACTTGGTCCCGACCGCCGTGGCCGCGCGCCGGTGCAGAATCTCCTCGAACGCCGAAGCGTAGTCACCCGGCGATTGCGCGGCCTGCTCGGCCACCTGCTCGAGGCGAACGACCTCGTGAGCGCGGTTGCCCGACAATTCGGCCATGTCGGCTGTGCCGGCTGTGTCAGAGCCGATTCCCGTGTCGACCAGCCAATCGCTCACTTCGGCGGCCGGTAGGAACAGCCGGGCCAGCTCGGTCTCGCTGTATTGCCGGCGGTGCTCCCAGTACTCCTGCGGTGCAATGTGCTTGGGTAGGCCGAGGACAGGTCCGCAATGGGCGCGCACCGCGAAACCGAGCTGGGAGTCGAAACCCGAGTCCACGAGCGCTTCGGTGTTGGCCTCGTTGAGGGCGTTCTCGAACCGTCGCTGATCCCCTGGCGTCAACCAGCATCCGTGGACATGCTGGTCGATCAGCGCCACGTCGTCGATGCGTTGTGCCAGCACGGAGTCGGACACCATGACGAACTCCGTCACAGGCTCCAGGCCATGCGGAACTTGTCCGCCAGCTGCTCCGGATCGAGGTCACCGTAGCGCTCGTGCTCCAGGCGGCGGACCGCGACCACCATGTCGACCACCTGATCGCCCAGGATACCCCGCAGCAGCGCCGAACCATCAAGGGCGGCAATGGCTTCCGCTTGGGCTTCGGGCAGGCGCACGATGCGGGCGTTGTCGCGTTCCGAGTCGGAAAGTTTCGCCGGGTCGATCGTGATTTCCTGCGGTAGCGCTGCCTGGCGCTTGACCCCGTCCAGTGCCAGGCCGAGGATCGCCGCCGACGCCAGGTAGGGGTTCGCCGAGGGGTCGACGATTTTCACCTCGACGTTGCCGCCGCGTGGGCTGCCCGGACCGCCTTTGACGAATCGCACTGCCGCCTCTCGGTTCTCGGTGCCCCAGCACGCGTAGGCCCCGGCCCAGTTTCCGGGCCGCATCCGCAATCCGGACACGATCGACCCGCACAGAATGCCCTGGGCCTCGGGCAGCCCGCTAATGACCCCCGCGACAGCGCTCTCCCCCGCCGCCGTCATGCCCGCCTGGCCGGTTCCGTCGGAAAACAGCGGTCCTTCCGGAGCGATCAGCGAAAAGTGCTGGTGCGCCCCCGATCCGACGCTGCCCGCGAACGGCGCCGGTGACAGGCTGACGCGCAGCCCGTGACGGCGGGCGGCCCGGCCGATGATGAGCCGGGTCAACGCCAGCTGATCGGCGGCGGCCACTGGCGCCAACGGCGACAACGAGATCTCGAACTGGTTGGCCCCGTACTCGGGATGGAGCTGCTCGATCCCGACACCGGCCGCCGTGGCCGCGGCGTTGACGTCGCGAACGAACGCCTCGTGCTCGAGCACTCCCACGAGTCCGTACTGCGCCCACAGCGCGGCCGGCAGCCGCCCACCGTCCGGGCCGACCACAAGGAACTCGATTTCGTGGCCGATCGCGGCCTCGAAGCCCGCTTCCGTGAGCGCGGCCTCGATCCGGCCCAGGGTTCCCCGGCAGCACGCCGGGACGGGTGTGCCGTCCTGCTCGAAAAACGCGGCGGGCGCCCACGCCAAGCCGTCACCGATCATCCGCAACGCCGAGAGGTCGATGCGGAGGCGCTGATCGCCGACCACGCCGACTTCGTCGGTGAACGCGATGCCGCTCTGGTCGATGGCGAAGGCATGCCACGAGGGACTGGCGCCCAGGCCGGGATCGGCGAATGTGTTGGTCTTCCGGATGGGGACGGCCTTGGCCTGCGTGAGACCGGCCGGGTTCACGACGGTGCCGATGACCGTGTCGACGCCTTCTGCCTCCAGCTGGGCGATCGCCGCGGCGGCGAGGGGGGTGGCTGTCATGGCAGTTATTCTGCAGCCTTGAGAAATTCGATCAGTTCTGGCGGGCGACCAGCTCGGTGACGAACCGATCGATGAATCCGTCCAGTGGCGCCTTACCCGCGGGCCGGATGACGAACTTCGTCAGTCCCGCGTCGATGTAGGCGTCGAGTTGTCGGTGCAGCCGATCCCAGCCGGCGGCGATGAGCTCGGCGGGATCGAGTTCTGGCCGACGCCGGCGGGCCGCCGCGGCCAGCTCCCCCGGCACCTCGCCGTCGGCCCCTTCCACTAGGGCCAGCGAAATGCCGAAGTGATCGGGTTCGATTTGCCGGCCGGCTTGCGCCGCGGCTCGTTCGATCGCCTCGCGGCCCGCCCGCGCCTCGGCCGGGGTGAGGAAACTGCCCAGCCAGCCGTCGCCCAGCGCGCCGATGCGTCGAAACGCCGCCGGCGCCGAGCCGCCCAACCAGATGTCCAGCGGGGGCACCGGCCGCGGAGCGACCGCGGCCCCGCTCACGGTGAAATACCGGCCGGTGAAGGCGGCCGAATCGTCGACGAGCGCCGAGCGCAGCACCCGCAGCGACTCGTCGAACACCGCCGCCCGCTCTCCGTCGGGGACTACGAACACCTCGCGCTCGGCCGGAATCGCCGAGCGCAAACCGAATACGGGCAGGACCCGCTTCGGCGCGACGGCCGCCAACGACGCCAACTGCTTGGCCACCAACACCGGATGCCGCCCCGGCAGCACGGCCACCGAAGTGCCCGCTTTCAATCGGGTCGTCCGGGCCAATGTGTAGGCCATGCCGACCACCGGATCGACCGCCGGGGAGTAAACCAGCTCGGAGAACCACAGCGAGTCCACCCCGCTGCTCTCCAGGTGATCGACGATGCCGGCGAGCTGATCGGGAGCGGTGTCCGCGCCTAGCCCGACTCCGAAGCGAATCTTCACCGTTTGGCCTCCGTGCCCTGCAGTTGTGCCCGCGAAACTTAAACCACGGCTACATTTTTCGGCGTGTCGTCTGCGCCATTGCAGTGTCGCGACGCAATGGCGATGTGGTGCCCGTGAGCGGTTAGGCGCGGCTGGGCAAGGTGAGCCTGCAGGCCTGGCCGATATCGAGGGTCCGCAGCATCCGTCCCATGCCGACCCACAGCGCGCAGGACATTGCGAGGTCGGCGAGCAGCTCTTCGGAGAAGTGCTCGTTGCACCGGCTCCAGAAGTCTTCGTCGTCGCGCAACTTGGTGTGCTCGGTGCCAAAGCGGTGCGCAAACTCGGCCGCCAGGCGCTCCTGTTCGCTGTACCCCGGCCAGGTGCGCCACTCCGGTGCGTGCTCATAGAGCTCTTCGTCTACGCCCGCGGCGGGCCCGTCAGCGTCGCGGGTGTTCATGCATACCGTGCATTCGTTGTCATGGGCGATCACCGCCCGGGCCAGCTCGCGGGTGCGCAGTGGCAGCCGGTTCTTGGTGTAGACCGCCTGGCTGAAGTTGGCGATCGCGCCGCCGAGGTCAGGGGACTTCGCAGCCCAGCTGTAAACGTCGTCGTCAGCGAAGGTTCCGATTCGGCTCATGGCGTGATGGTACGCCCGGCGGCCGCACGGGATGGCGGACCGCGAGGGTCAGCTCGGTGGCCGCGATACGCATTGCGCCGAGTACAGCTCCTCGCCGAGCTTTTCCATCAACTCCAACTGGGTCTCCAGGTAGTCGATGTGCGTTTCCTCGTCGGCAACGATCTTCTCCAGCAGGATGGCGCTGGTGCTGTCCTGCTTTTCGCGGCACATGATGATTCCCGGCTTGAGCCGGTCCATCACCTCGTATTCGATGGCCAGGTCGGCCTCGAACTGCTCGCGCAGCGTCTGGCCGATGCGCACCGAAAAGAGGCGCTGATAGTTCGGCAGGCCGTCGAGCAACAAGATCCGATCGGTGATCTCCTCGGCGTGCCGCATCTCGTCGAACGACTCGGCGCGGGTGTGCTCGGCCAGCTCGGTGAAGCCCCAGTTGTCCTGCATCTTGGAATGCAGGAAGTACTGGTTGATCGCGGTGAGTTCGCTGGTCAATTGCTCGTTGAGCAGGCGCAGAACATCCGGATCGCCTTGCATGATCACTCCTACGGTGTGAAGGCTGCCTAGTCTGGCCGCGGCGGGGCTGGGCTGAAGCACACCACCGGGCTGTAGCAGCACTTTGCCATGCCGCTTTCGAATCTTCCAGCAAGGTATGGCTGCGCTCAGCTGTGTCGTGCGGGTGACCTACGTCGCCTCGGTTAGGTTAGACTCCACTAATCTAGTTAGGTTAGACTCTCTTAACATGCGGCTTGTTCGCTCGGCTTTCGCCCACGTGCGGGAGGTGTGCTGATGTACGTATGCCTCTGCGTCGGGGCCACCAACCAGACCGTGTCCGACGCCGTCGCGCGGGGCGCGTCGACGTCGAACGAGGTGGCTGCCGCGTGCGGGGCCGGCGCTGACTGCGGGCGTTGCAGGCGCACGCTGCGCGCGATCATCGCCGCCGCCCACCAATGCGAGCCCGCCCCCTCGCGATAGCCTGTTAGCGTTTGTTGAAGTCCGCCAGGGCCGCGGCATTGGCGTGGGCGCCCATCAGTTCGGCGAAGTGAGCGTTCTCCCGCGCGCTTGCCGCGGCGATCTCGGGACGGATCGGTTCCATCATCGTGTGCTTGACGGCCATCAGGCTCGAAATCGGCCGGGCGGCAAGGACTTCGGCATGCCGACGGGCTTCGGGCAGCAGCTCCTCGGGATCGCACACCCGCCAGACCAGACCCATTCGCAGCGCCTCGCCGGCGTCGACCCATTCCGAGGACATCAACAGCCAGGCGGCGTTTTGCCGGCCCACCAGCTGCGGCAACAGGTATGACGAGGCCGCTTCGGGTGCCACGCCCAGGCTGGTGAAGGGACACTTCACGCGGGCCGTCGATGACATAAATGCGAGATCGGCGTAGCAGAGGATGGTGGCGCCGATCCCCACGCCGACGCCATTGACGGCGCAGATCAGTGGCTTGGGGAACGCGCCGAGCGCATCGATGAGGCCGGTGAAGCCGTGTTTTCCGGGTGTGAAGTCCGGGTCGGTGATGCGCGCCTGCATCTCGGCGAGATCGGTGCCCGCGCTGAAGGCGCGGCCCGTGCCGGTCAGCAGGACGACGGCGACCTCCGGATCGCCGGCGGCCGCCAGCAACGCCTCGGTGGTGGCGTCGTAGAGGGCTTCGTTGAATGCGTTGAGCGCCTCCGGCCGGTTCAGCGTGAGGGTGCGCACCCGGTTCTTGTCGTCGATCTGCAGCGTCACGGCTGCAGCTTAGCTGCTGGTCACACCAGTCACGCTGGCACCGTCGCGAGTCCCAAACGGAAAAAGCGATAGCGCATGCGATAGCAGATTTCGGACAGCAACATCACTGGCCGAAGGACCATACCGCTCAGCCGTTGCTGTAGGCGCGGGTCGGCGCGATCAGCACCACCGCGCGCCGCTCCTTGGCCATGACGCGGTCGTATTCGTCCCAGTTGTCGTGGGTGCCGCCCGCGGCGGTGAAGACTTCGCGGAGCAGCAGCCGCAACTGTTCGGCGTCTTTCAGCCAGGGCTGCGCGTCATCCGGGCCGGCCAGTTCCGCTTGGCCCTCGACGGTCGCCCACTGCCATCCGTTGCGGAACGTGACGGCCAGCTGCGGCCTCGCCCGCAGATTGGCCAGCTTGACCTTGCCGTAAGTGGTGAACCCCAGAGCCGGCTCACCGGTTGCCGGGTGTGGCAGCAGGCCGACGTTGACCAGTGAGGCCTGCACCGTCGCGTCGGCGCGTACGGTAGACACCACGGCCAGACCGTTGTCCGCGGCGGCCAACGCCACAGCGTCGCGCAGTGTTGTCATGTGAGTCCCTCAATCCTTGAACGGCGTCTTGAAGACATAGCGGCTGGTTGGCACGGTGTCGATGTTCTCGTTGGCACCGAACGCGGTTGTACTGGCGACCATCTGGCTTATCCGGTTCTGCAAATCGTTGTCGTCGGCGGCACCGAAGAATGCCTTCAGATCGGTGATCGCCTCCGCGGGGAACAACTCTTCGACGATGCCCGCGATTCCCGGCGCGCCCGGCGTGAGGCTTCGTACCACCCAGTTCTGGGTGTAGCCGAACGTCGACTGTGTCTCGATGGCCACCGATGTGTGGTCACGCTGCCAACGGGTGAGCCAGGTCGCCTGATCCAGAGCGGCGGGCCGGCGCAGCAACGCGATGTTTGCCAGACCCGGTGTGCGACAACCAGATTCGGTTGCCGGTCCAGCAAGCGGGACCGACTCGGTCACCAGGTAGGCGGCGAGCTGCTCGCATTCCGCCTCGAGCAGGGTCAACGCCGCCGCCATCTGGTCGCCGTAGCACTGTTGGGTCCATAGGCTGACCACCGCGGCGACCGGCGGGTCCAGCGTCGTCAGCGTCATCAGCGAGTGGCGCACCGTGTCGTCGCGGACGTTGACGGACAGTCCGGGCAGGCCGAGCCCCAACAGCTTGTCGGCGACCGGACCGCGCTGCCGGGCGCACCAGTCGTCATTCGAATCGGCACCCAGCAGCACGGCGATCACCTTTTCCATAGGCCGAACTTACATTCGGCGCACGGCTATTTGACCGGGCGCACCTGATGTTCCTGGGCGATCAATTCGCCGATCGTCGACGCCAGCTGCCGGTAGGACTCGTCGCGACCGCTGGACGAGCGAAACACCAGCCCGATCCGTCGCCCCGGACGGGGCGCTGCGAACTGCGCCAGCCCGAGCCGGCTTCTGGCGGCCTCCACCGGCACCGCGCTCTGCGGAATGAGCGTCACCCCCAACCCGCCGGTCACGCACTGCACCGCGGTCGCCAGCGACGCCGCGCGGGTCGTCGCCAGCTCCGCCCGCACACCCGCCTTGTGGCAGACGTCCAGCGCCTGGTCGCGCAGGCAGTGGCCCTCATCCAGCAACAGCAGCGGTAGCTCAGCCAGCGCCGTCGCCGGGACCCGGCGCTTGCCCGACAGCGGGTGCCCGGGCGGCAGCGCCAGCACGAAATCCTCGTCGTAGATCGGGATCGCGGTAACCCCGATGGCCGGCATTTCAGAGGCGGGCAACGCGATCAGCGCCGCGTCCAGTGCCCCTTCGCGCAGCAGCCTCAGCAGCCGTTCGGTTTGGTCCTCGATCACCCGCAACCTCAGCGAGGGCAGTTGCTCGGCCAGGCCGGTCAGCACCGTCGGCAGCACGTAGGGCGCCACGGTGGGGATCAGTCCCAGGCGCACGCTTGCCGGCAGCGGATCGGATGCGCCGGCGGCGGCGGCGGTGAACGCGTCCACGGACTCAACCACGGCTTGGGCATGCGGCAGGAGCTGTGTGCCCTCCGTCGTCAAGAAGACACGCCGCGTCGACCTCTCGATCAGGTGGGCGCCGAGCCCCGTCTCCAGCGCCGCCAGCGCCTGCGACAATGTCGACTGGCTCACACCGAGAGTTGTTGCGGCGCTGCCGAAGTGCTGCTTTTCGGCGACCGCGACGAACGCGCGCAGCCCGGCGATGGTCGGCTGATAGATCTTATCGGGCATACCTATAAGTGTAGTGTGATATATCACCTTTACTTCAAACAGGCTGGGCGGCATCATAGTGACAGCTGGCTAATCTTGACTAAATCCAGATAAGGAGCGATATGTCCCTGCTGACAATCGGCGACGAGTTCCCCGCCTACCAGCTCACCGCATTGATCGGCGGCGATCTATCGAAGGTCGACGCCCAGCAACCCGGCGACTACTTCACCACCATCACCAACGAGGACCACCCCGGCAAGTGGCGCGTGGTGTTCTTCTGGCCCAAGGACTTCACCTTCGTGTGCCCGACGGAGATCGCGGCGTTCGGCAAGCTCAACGACGAGTTCGAGGACCGCGACACGCAGGTTCTCGGTGTTTCGATCGACAGCGAGTTCGTGCACTTCCAGTGGCGCGCGCAGCACGAAGACCTCAAGAAGTTGCCGTTCCCGATGCTTTCGGACATCAAGCGGGAACTTTCGCTGACCACGGGCGTGCTGAACGATGAGGGCGTCGCCGACCGGGCTACCTTCATCGTCGACCCGAACAACGAAATCCAATTCGTTTCCGCGACCGCCGGCTCCGTGGGACGTAATGTCGAAGAGGTGCTGCGGGTCCTGGATGCTCTGCAATCCGACGAGCTGTGCGCCTGCAACTGGCGCAAGGGCGACCCGACCATCGACGCCGGCGAGCTGCTCAAGGCATCGGCTTAGGGGGCGAGATGAGCATCGAGAATCTCAAAGAAGCGCTGCCTGAGTACGCCAAGGACCTCAAGCTCAACCTGGGCTCCATCACCCGCAGCACCGTGTTGAACGAGGAGCAGCTCTGGGGCACCCTGCTGGCCAGCGCGGCGGCGACGCGGAACACGCAGGTGCTGGCCGAAATTGGCGCCGAAGCGGCCGACTATCTGTCCGCCGAGGCATACCAGGCGGCACTGGGGGCCGCGTCCATCATGGCCATGAACAACGTGTTCTACCGGGGCCGTGGCTTCCTGGAAGGCCAGTACGACGACCTGCGGCCCGGATTGCGGATGAACATCATCGCCAATCCGGGTGTGGACAAGGCGAATTTCGAGCTCTGGTCCGTCGCGGTGTCGTCGATCAACGGGTGTTCGCACTGCGTGGTCGCCCACGAGCACACGCTGCGTGAGGCCGGCGTTGACCGCGAGAGTATCCTCGAGGCACTCAAGGCCGCGGCGATCGTTTCCGGTGTGGCACAAGCGATTGCCGCCTCCCAGACGCTGGCTGCCGTCGGCTGATCGCAGCGCCGTGACCCGTGTCGTGATAAGACCCGCCTGGATCGAGCACGCGATTTGGTGGCAGGTTTATCCGTTGGGGTTCGTCGGCTCGTTTCCCGCGTCCTCGGAGCCGCCGCAGCCAAGCCAGCATCGGCTGCGGCGACTCGTCGACTGGTTCGACCACGCCATCGCACTGGGGGCGTCGGGCATCGCGCTGGGACCGATCTTCGCCTCGCGCACACACGGTTACGACACCACCGACCACTACTCCATCGATCCCCGGCTGGGAGACGACGCCGACTTCGACCACCTCGTCGCCGAAGCCCATCGCCGCGGCCTGCGCATCCTGCTCGACGGCGTGTTCAATCACGTCGGCGTGGACTTCGCCGGCCACCGCAAGGCGCCGGAGAACGAGGCATCGGCACGCTGGTTTCGCGGGCGCCCGGGTCGCTTCCACACATTCGAGGGCCACTCCGAGCTGATCACGCTCAACCATGACAATCCCGAAGTCGTCGACTACACCGTCGACGTGATGGCGCACTGGTTGCGGCGCGGCGCGGACGGCTGGCGCCTGGACGCGGCCTACGCGGTGCCGCAGCAGTTTTGGGCGTCGACACTACCGAGGGTGCGCGAGCAGTTTCCGGATGCCTGGTTCGTCGGCGAGCTCATCCACGGCGACTACGCCGCAGTGGTCGAGGCGGCGAAGTTCGACTCGGCCACCCAATACGAGCTGTGGAAGGCGATCTGGAGCAGCCTCAACGATGGCAACTTCTTCGAGCTGGACTGGGCGCTGCAGCGGCACAACGCGTTTCTGGCCAGCTTCGCCCCGCTGACCTTCATCGGTAATCACGACGTGACCCGCATCGCCAGCCGGCTCGAGCGGCCCGAGCAGCTGGCCCACGCGCTCGTGATCCTGTTGACCATCGGCGGTGTGCCCAGCGTGTACGCGGGCGACGAGCTCGGGTTCCGGGGCGTCAAGGAGGAGCGGTACGGCGGTGACGACGCGGTGCGCCCCGAGTTCGGCTCTCCCCCACTGGAATTAGATGCGTTCGGCGCCGAGATGTGGGCGTTGCACCAGTACCTCATCGGGCTTCGTCGTCGGCACGCATGGCTGCATGCGGCATCGACCACCGCGTTGCGGCTGGACAATCGCCACTACGTCTACGAGACCCGCAGTGGCGACAACGCGCTACTGGTCGCGCTCAACATCGACGACGAGCCGCTGCGGCTGGTGCTGTCGGAATTGGGCGCGACGCCCGCACGGGTCGTCGGCGGATCGGCGGCCCCGTCACAGGAGGTCGTCGACACCGTGGTTGTCGAGCCCGATGGCTGGCGGATACTGAGCCCGGTCTAGGAACCCGCCAGTCGTTTCAAGGTCAGCTGGTCCCACTGGCCGTCGTAGTACCTGTCGAGCAGCGCGACGAAGTCCTGCTTGTCCTCGGTGGCGCGGGCGAACAGCGTCATCGACGAGCACAGCTTGAGGTCGTCGGGCCAACCGAAGATCTCCGCGGCCGAGCGGCCCTGCACCTCGTTGACCAGCTGAGTGCACTCGTGCAATCGCGGCCCGAGCAGCTCATGCCGCAGATATGCGCGGGCCTCGTCGAGCGAGGAGATGCTGTAGTGGACCGCGACCGGGCTGCTACCCAGTCCGCGCAGTTGCGGGAAGACGAACCACATCCAGTGACTGCGCTTTCGTCCGCCGCGCAACTCCTCCACGACGGCGCGGTAGACTGGGGCCTGCGCGTCCACGAACCGCTTGAGATCGAAGGGGTCGACCGTCGAATCCATGCGACTAGCGTGGCACACATGGCGGTCAAGCGACGAGTGCCCAAAGTGCGTGATCTGGCGCCGCTGATCCAGTTCAAACGACCCCGGCTCGACGCGACCAGGCGCCACCTCGAGGCCGCGTTCACCATCGAAGATTTGCGGCGCATCGCCAAGCGCCGCACCCCGAAGGCGGCTTTCGACTATACCGACGGCGCGGCCGAGGACGAGCTGTCCATCGAGCGTGCGCGACAAGCATTCCGGGACATCGAGTTTCATCCGGCGATCCTGCGGGATGTCAGCAATGTGACCGCCGGATGGGGTGTCCTGGGCCAGCCGGTCGTCCTGCCGTTCGGGATTGCACCGACCGGATTCACCCGGTTGATGCACACCGAGGGCGAGATCGCCGGCGCACGCGCGGCGGCCAAGGCGGGGATCCCGTTCTCGCTCTCCACCCTCGGCACCACCGCGATCGAAGACCTGGTGACCGCTGTTCCCCAGGGCCGTAAGTGGTTTCAGTTGTACATGTGGCGTGACCGCGACCGCTCGATGGCTCTGGTGCAGCGCGCGGCCGACGCGGGATTCGACACGCTGCTGGCCACCGTCGACGTTCCGGTCGCCGGCGCGCGGCTGCGCGATAACCGCAACGGGATGACCATCCCGCCGACGCTGACGCTGCGGACCGTCCTGGACACGGTGCCGCACCCGAAATGGTGGTTCGATCTGTTGACCACCGAGCCGCTCGCGTTTGCGTCGCTGGATCGGTGGTCCGGCACGGTCGGCGAGTATCTGAGCACGATGTTCGACCCCAGCCTCACGTTCGACGACTTGGAGTGGATCAAGGCTCAATGGCCCGGCAAGCTGGTCGTGAAGGGGATCCAGACACTCGAGGACGCCCGCGCCGTCGTCGATTGTGGCGTCGACGGCATGGTGTTGTCCAATCATGGTGGGCGCCAGCTGGATCGGGCCCCGGTGCCCTTCCACCTATTACCCGCGGTCGCGCGTGAGCTGGGCAAGCACACCGAGATCCTGCTGGACACCGGCATCATGTCGGGCGCGGACATCGTGGCGGCGATCGCGCTGGGGGCCCGGTGCACGCTGATCGGGCGGGCCTACCTCTACGGGCTGATGGCCGGTGGCGAGGCGGGGGTGCACCGCGCGATCGAAATCCTGAAGAGCGGGGTGATCCGGACGATGGGGCTGCTCGGCGTCACCTGTCTCGAGGAGCTTTCGCCCAAGCATGTGACGCAACTGCAGCGCCTGGGGCCCATCCCCCTGCCGGAGTAACGCCGTTGCGCTTTGTCCGCGCCGCGATTGCCGCCTTGGGGGCACCATGGCGGGAAATCTCGGTGACGCTACTGCAGGCGCGCGACCTGTTCGGTGCGGTTGCGCACCAGGTCGTTGTAGGCCTGGCCCGGCCCGACGTGTTGCCAGAGCTCCGGCGGATAGTGGGTCACGTACATGGTGCGGCGGCCGCCCGGTCCGGTCGGCCGGGGCGAGGCGTGCATCAAGTCTTGGATATGGACGGTGACGTCACCGGGCGCGGTGTCAATGCTCACGATCGGTACCTGTTGGAGCCGCTGCTCCCACCGGTAATGAATAGCCTGACCGTGGCTGCCGGGAACAACCTGCAGATTACCGGTCGAGGAATCCGAGCCGGTGATCTGGATGCCGACGCTGAGTGCGGGACACATGATGGCGTGTCCGCCCATACCGCAGTCCTGGTGCCAGGGGATGTTGGATAGCCCGTTGGTGTCACCAGGCACTTTGAGCAACACCGCGCTGCCTTCCATGCGGTCGGGAGCCGCGCGCAGCGTGGGGTTGATGAGAGTGCCGAGCCTGCGCACCCGGGGGTCATTTTCCAGGGCGGCGAGAACCGGTGAGCGCAACGTCGCGTAAACCAATCGGCAGAGGACGCGCGTGCCGTCCCCGGCGGTGACCCACCAGGACTGTTCGTCCCCGGGTCGGGCTTCCGCCGCAAGGCGGTCGATTTCGCGGTTGGCGACCTGCATCTCCTCGGCGTCGAAGACCGCCTTGACGTGCAGATAGCCCATCGTTTGCAGCTGCGCCGCCAGTTCGTCGTCGCTGGTATCGGGCGGGAAGACCGCGCGTGGGTCGCGTCCGTGGAAGTCGGCTCTGGCCGGATCGTACGGCGGGATGCCGGCATGGAGGTATCGAAGAATCGGGTCCCAGTCGGCCAGCTGCTCGAATCCTCCCCGCTCGAAAACAAGGTCGTCGCTGAGCAACAGGTTGATCACCGTGCGGACCTGGTCGACCATGTCGTCCCAGGCCAGCCGGGAAAGCCGCACGGCGACGTCGCCATTGTCCTGCCCCTCGTCGACGCGGATCGTCGATCCCTCGACGGCATAAGTGACTGCGTCGTTGTCGACGAGGAATGTGATGGCACCGGCGGATGCGATATCTGCGGCCGCGGATTCGAGGACCTTCGGGTCGAGGGAAGGCGCCGAGGAATGGGAGCGACGTGATAGTGCCACCGACTGATTATGCGTCTGAGAGCAGACCCGCCGGGAACAAACCGGCCACCGGCTGGGTTAAGCCGAGCAGACTCAACTTTTGGAGGAGTGATGGCTGAAGCGAAGTCGGTGCCGGTGCTGTTTGTCACCGACACCATCGTGTTGCCCGGGATGGTCGTGCCGATCGCGCTCGACGATGCCGCGCAGGCGGCGATCGACGCCGCGAAGGCGAGCGAATCGGGGCAGCTGCTGATCGCGCCCCGGCTGCAGGACCGCTACCCCTCGCACGGCGTAATCGCGAAGATCCTGCAGGTCGGACGCATTTCGGGCGGTGGCACCGCCGCCGTCGTGCGCGGCGAGCGCAGGGCGCAGATCGGGGCGGGCGCCTCGGGTCCCGGCGCGGCGCTGTGGGTCGAGGTGACCGAGGTCCCCGACGCCGAGGTGACCGACGAAGTCAAGGCACTGACAGCGGAGTACAAGAAGCTGCTGCTGGCCATGCTGCAACGGCGCGAGGCCTGGGAGATCGTCGACTACGTCAACGGCCTGACCGATCCGTCGGCGTTGGCGGACACCTCCGGCTATGCCTCCTACCTGACCAATGTGCAGAAGCGGCAACTGCTGGAAACCGAAGATGTGGGCCGTCGCCTCCGGTTGCTGATCGACTGGACCAGCGGCCACCTCGCCGAGGTCGAGGTCAACGACAAGATCGCCGAGGACGTGCGTGAGGGCATGGAGAAGACGCAGAAGGAATTCCTGCTGCGCCAGCAGCTGGCCGCCATCCGCAAGGAACTCGGCGAGGGCGAACCGGACGGTTCGGATGACTACCGGGCCCGCGTCGAGGCCGCAGACCTCCCCGAGAAGGTGCGTGAGGCCGCAATGCGCGAGGTCGGGAAGCTGGAACGCGCGAGCGACCAGAGCCCGGAGAGCGGCTGGATTCGCACGTGGCTGGACACCGTGCTGGACCTGCCCTGGAACACCAAGACCGAGGACTCGACGGATCTGAAGGCGGCGCGGGAGATCCTGGACGCGGACCACCATGGGCTGGACGACGTCAAGGACCGCATCGTCGAATACCTGGCCGTGCGGAGCCGACGCGCCCAGCGCGGGCTGCAGGTCGTCGGTGGCCGCGGCTCAGGCGCCGTGATGGTGCTGGCCGGTCCCCCCGGCGTCGGCAAGACGTCGCTGGGCGAGAGCGTGGCGAGGGCGCTGGGCCGCAAGTTCGTGCGCGTCGCCCTGGGCGGTGTGCGCGACGAGGCCGAGATCCGCGGGCACCGGCGCACCTACGTGGGCGCGCTGCCCGGCCGGATCGTGCGCGCGATCGGCGAGGCGGGATCGATGAATCCCGTTGTGCTGCTGGACGAGATCGACAAAGTCGGCTCCGACTACCGCGGCGACCCGAGCGCGGCGCTGCTCGAGGTGCTCGACCCGGCGCAGAACCACACGTTCCGCGACCACTACCTGGATCTGGACCTGGACCTGTCCGACGTCGTGTTCCTGGCCACCGCCAACGTGATCGAGAACATCCCGTCGGCCCTGCTGGACCGCATGGAGCTGGTGCAGATCGACGGTTACACCGAGGACGACAAGGTCGCCATTGCCCGCGATTACCTGCTGCCCCGGCAGCGGGAGCGGGCGGCGCTGGGCGACGACGAGGTCACGATCACCGATGCCGCGCTGCGCAAG
>Ga0335076_10000657_pt1 | contig 32167 bp, 23 predicted proteins | sample Lox_Sample_25_FD_206717 | JGI IMG/M metagenome (GOLD analysis project Ga0335076, IMG submission 206717) | Soil microbial communities from Loxahatchee National Wildlife Refuge, Florida, United States - Lox_Sample_2.5 | ecosystem: Environmental > Terrestrial > Soil > Wetlands | place: USA...
CCTGAGCACGCAGACGCAGGACGTGGGCAAGTTTCTTGACCGCTTGCACGCCGACCTGCGCGCCGCCGAAACCGAGCGCGTCACCCTCAAAGCTCGCGAGCACGAACTGGAGCGCGAGAAGCAACACCTGGCCGCCGAAGGACGCAAAGAACAACAGGCCAAAACCCGCGAGATGGAAAAGAAACTCGAGTCTCTCTTCCGCGACTTCGAGTACCACGCGCGCGAAGCCGTCAACGCCGTGCAGGACCGAGCCGCCGCGCAGAAGCTTTCCAAAGACGCCGAGCGCCGCATCTCGAAACTGCGCCGCGAATTCCGCGAACAGTTCGACTCCACCGTCGTCGCGCACGCCACCGGCGCCGACCGCGACGATCCCCATGCCCAGCCCGCTCTCGTCAAGCACGTCTCCGTAGGCGACACGGTCAAGCTCAAATCTATGGGCCGCAACGCGGTCATCACGAAGAAGCTCGACGAAAATCACTTCGACGTAGAAATCGGCTCGATGAAAATGCGCATCGCCCGCGAGGACATTGCCGAAGTCGTCGTCCGCGCCGCAGATTCACCCGTGAAGGCCGCGCGCGCCCGCGGCATCAACGTCTCGTTAGAGACCGAAATCAGCGACCTGACCACGCCGACCGAAATCAACGTCATCGGCCAGACCGTCGACGACGCCACCCGCGAAGTCGAGAAGTTCGTCGACCGCGCCTTCCTCGCCGGGATGCCCCGCGTCCGCATCGTCCACGGCAGCGGCATGGGCATCCTCCGCAAAGCCCTCCGCCAGTACTTGCAGAAGCACCCGCACGTCGCCACCGTCACCGAACCCCCGCAAAACGAAGGTGGTGGTGGAGCGACGGTGGTGGAGTTGAGGGTGTAGGTCTTGTTTCTGGAAATCGAACATTTCTGACGTGACCACAATCACCGCGTCTCACCCTTAACACTGTCACCCTGAGCGAAGCAGGAACTAAGCGTAGCGCAGTTCCGGCGTAGTCGAAGGGTCCCTACTCCATCCATGCCCTACGAGCGCAAAAAGTACTATGCCTATATCATGGGCAGCCTCTCCGGCACGCTCTACGTCGGCATGACCAACAATCTCCACAAGCGTGCCTTCCAGCACAAATTCCACCGGATCGAAGGTTTCACCGATAAGCACAAAGTCGCGAGGCTTCTTTATTGGGAATCTTTCGACGAAGTAGCGAAGGCCATCAACCGCGAGAAGCAACTAAAGGGCTGGAGCCGTTCGAAGAAGATCGCGCTCATCGAACGCCTCAATCCCCATTGGCTAGACTGAGCCCGCGACTGGTATCCCTGGATGACAAGTCCCGATGGAAGTAGGGATGCTTCGACTGCGTCGGAACTTCGCTCGGCTCGTTCCGCCTCTGCTCAGCATGACAAATAAAACGAGCGCATTTTCTCCTGGTCATCCTGAGCGGAGTGAGGCGACAGCCGAACGTAGTCGAAGGATCCCTACCCCACCCGGGACTCAGCCACATGAGGTGCGCCAATGACTGCAAAGCACCCGCACGTCGCTACCGTCACTGAACCCCCGCGAAACGAAGGGGGAGGTGGGGCGATGGTGCGGCACCTCGTGCAATCCTGTGACATAGTTCAGACTGGGCACTTTTCCGGAAGTCTCAACGTAATAAGACCGGTCTTCCACACCTTTCCCACAGCAAGCTTGCCCCTGCTATATTCCCCTCTGCGTCTCCAAGCCTCACAATTACCAGGAGTACATTGCCCGCACCCATGACCTCCGACTTCAAAGAGACCCTCAAGCAGCAGGCGGACATCGTCCGCATCGTCGGCGACTACGTCAAGCTGCGGAAGTCTGGAGCGCAGAACTTTTCCGGGCTGTGTCCGTTCCACAGCGAGAAGACGCCGTCGTTCTCTGTGCACGCCACGCGGCAGTTCTACCACTGCTTCGGATGCGGCGCCTCGGGCGACGTCTTCAGCTTCATCCAGAAAGTCGAAAACATCACGTTCCCCGAAGCCGTCCGGCTGATCGCGCAGAAACTTGGCGTTCCCATGCCGAAGGTGGCGTTTTCCAGTCCACAGGAAGCCCGCGACGCCAAGCTGCGCATGGCGCTGCTCGATATCCACGAGCGCGCCACGGCGTTTTTCCAGGACTGCCTGCGCCGCCCCGAAGGCGCCAACGCCCGTGAATATCTGAAGAACCGCGGCCTCGACGCCGAGACGATTGCCCGCTTTAGAATCGGCTACGCACCCGACTCCGGCTTCGTCCTTCGCGACGCCCTCCGCCGCGAGTTCGATGAAGGCCTGTTGCGGGAGAGCGGCCTGTTTTCGTGGAAAGAAAGTAGTCAGGAGTCAGGCGTCAGGAGTCAGCCCAAACCTGATCCTGCGAACGACGAACAGCGAGCAGCGAGCAGCGAGCAGCGAGCGCCCGCCAACGACCAACGACTAACGACCAACGACGTGGACCCCCAGCCCGAAGCTCGTAGCTCGCAGCCCGCCGCGATCTACTCCAAATTCCGCAATCGTGTCATGTTCCCCATCGCCAACGATCAGGGCAAAGTCATCGCCTTCACCGGACGCACCCTCTCCACCGACGAAAAATCCGGCCCCAAGTACCTGAACTCTCCGGAAACGGCGATCTATTCGAAGTCCAAAGTCCTCTTCAACCTCGACCACGCCAAGGAAGCCATCCGCAAGCTCGACTACGCCATCCTCGTCGAAGGACAGATGGACTGCATCTCCGTCGACGCCGCCGGATTCCACAACGTCATCGCCTCCTCCGGCACGGCCTTCACCGAGTTGCAATCGAAGCTGCTCGGCCGCTTCTCCAAGAACGTCGTCGTCAACTTCGACCCCGACACCGCCGGAGCCCGCGCCACCGAGCGCACCCTCGGCCTTCTCGTCGAAGAAGAATTCAACATCAAGGTACTGACCCTCGAAGCCGGATTCGATCCCGACCTTTACATCCGCCGCAAGGGCAAAGACGCCTACGCGCAAGCCCTTAAGCACTCACAAAAATATTTCGACTATCTCATCGAGCGCGCCCGCCTGCAGTTCCCCACTCGCAGCGCCGAAAACAAGGTCAAAGCCGTCAACTATCTCCTCCCGCACATTCAGCGGGTGCCCAGCCGCATTGTCCGCGACGAACTGGCCATGGAGATTTCGCAAAAGCTGGGCATCGACTCCGCCGTACTGCGCCAGGAACTTAAGCACGCCGCCGGAACCCGTTCCGCCGCGCAGGTCAAGGCGTCCACCGAAACTCAGGTCACCGGAGCCGAGCGCATCCTCATCCGCGCCCTCGCCTCGGCTACCCAGATTTCTCCCGAGCCCGGTCATCTCTCCGCCCGCGACGGCGCCGAAGAGGACTTCGATCCCGCCCGTCAGGCGCAGTTCACGCTCCAGACCGAGCGCCTCCACGACGGCGTGCCCACCCAGTCCCTGATCGAAGCTCTGCTCGAAGCCACGCCCGAAGCCACCGATCCCATGCAGCTTCCCAAGACTGAGGACGACCGCCGTCTGCTCGCGTCCATCCTCATGCAGGAAGACGAAGACCTGACCCCCGAGACCCTGGAAGGCGCCGTCCGCGCCCTGCGCCGCATCCACTTGCGCCGCCGCCAGGAAGAAATCCAGCGCCAACTGCTCCGGCCCAGCCTCTCCACTGAGGAAAAACAGGCTCTCCTCCAGGAAAAAGTCCGCCTGAAGCGCGCCGCGATGGACCCCTCGCTCGACGAGAAAGCATCCTGATTGCCCCGCAAACGCCTGGAACGAATTGACCTGCCAAGTCATCTAAATGTCTAGCGGATAGCAACTTCAGGCGGATTGGTGACGGAGCACTAGAGAAGTCCACAACGCGATCGCGCTGGCTGCTGTAGCAGTCTGCATGCTATACTTCTAAAGTTTGTGCTTCTAGGCACAACTCCGTAACAACTTCCTACCGCTGAATGAGTTGGCGTCCACCCACTGTGGGCGTCCCGAGGACAATCTGTTTTGGCTCTAGACGACAAGTACGATGACATTAAGAAGCTGATCGACACAGGCAAGGAAAAGGGATATCTGACCTATGACCAGGTCAACGACCTAATCCCGCACGATGTGCACTCTCCTGAAGACCTGGACGATCTGCTCACCACGATCGGTACGCAAGGCATTGATGTGCTCGAACCGGGCAAAATGCCTTCCACCGAACTGGAAAAAAAATTCGAAGAAGTTGAGGAAGGCTCCGAGGACGTCGAACTCGACCTCACCCCCGGCGCCCTGGAAAAAACCAATGACCCCGTCCGCATGTACCTGCGCGAGATGGGAACCGTGCCGCTGCTCACGCGTGAAGGCGAAGTCGAAATCGCCAAGCGCATCGAGCGTGGGCAAAACCGCGTCCTGAAAGCGCTTTCACGCTCCCCGATCGTGATCAACGAACTCCTCGCCCTGGGCGAGGACCTCGAGAAAGGCGTCCGCTCCATCAAGGAGCTGGTCACCTTCGACGAAGAGGAAATCACCGAGGAGATCGTCGAAAAGCGCCTGAAGGAATTCCTCGCCAAAATCCACGCCATGGAGAAGCTCTACCACAAGGTGGCTCCGGCGCTGGAGAAGCTCAACAACGTCAACCAGAAAAAACGCCCTCGCGACTACCGCCGCTACCGCCTGAACCTGGCGCGCGCGGTGATCTTCACGTCGAAGGCGGTGCGCAACCTGGGCTTCACCAACAACGAACGCAAGCGCCTCATCGACCGCGTCAACCGCACCGTCGACGGCATGCGCTCGCTCGACCGCCAGATCCAGAACCTGGAGAAGAAAGCCGACGCCACGCGCAGCGAAGAACAGCGCAAAGAGTACAAGAAGCAGGCGCGCGCGGTCCGCGGAGAGCTCGAAAAACTCGAGCAGGAAGCGGGCGTACTCTTCCAGGAACTCAAGCGCACGCAGCGCGAGATCATCCAGGGCGACATGGACGCGGAGCACGCCAAGCGCGAGCTCATCGAAGCCAACCTCCGCCTGGTCGTCTCGATCGCGAAAAAGTACACCAATCGCGGCCTGCAGTTCCTCGACCTGATTCAGGAAGGCAACATCGGCCTGATGAAGGCGGTGGACAAATTCGAGTACCGCCGCGGCTACAAGTTCTCGACTTATGCCACGTGGTGGATTCGGCAGGCCATTACTCGTGCCATTGCTGACCAGGCGCGTACGATTCGTATCCCCGTCCACATGATCGAAACCATCAACAAGCTGATCCGCACCTCGCGGCAGCTGGTGCAGGAACTGGGACGCGAACCGACGTCGGAAGAGATCGCCAAGCGCATGGACATTCCTGTCGCGAAAGTCAGAAAAGTTCTGAAGATCGCTCAGGAACCAATCTCGCTCGAAACCCCGATCGGCGAAGAAGAAGACTCGCATCTCGGAGACTTCATCGAAGACCGCGCCGTAGTCTCGCCGGCTGAGGCGGTGATCAACGTCAACCTGAAAGACCAGACTTCGCAGGTGCTCCGCACGCTGACGCCGCGCGAGGAGAAGGTCATCAAGATGCGTTTCGGCTTAGAAGATGGCAGCGAGCACACGTTAGAAGAAGTGGGCCAGTCGTTCGCGGTCACTCGTGAACGCATCCGCCAGATCGAAGCCAAGGCCCTGCGAAAACTCCGTCACCCCAGCCGCTCGCGCAAGCTGCGGGCGTTTATGGATGGGGTCAGGGACTAGAACGAAGAGACAACTGCACGAAATTAAGGGCGCGAGCGATCGCGCCCTTTTTTGCATTCCAGCAACCTGATTGGTTCAATTCCCGAGAACTTACCGCGTGGCTGCCCCACCCTTTCCCGGGGTTGGAGAGGGTGGGAATAGCAAACGATTCACGAACTCTCTTTCTGGAACGGCCTCAATCGAACGGAACCGAATTCCCACCCTTGCAAAGAACCCAAGGGTGGGGCAGCCTTCACGGAAGTGTGGCAAACGAAAAGGGTGGGCCAGCCCGACGCCTAGCGGTGAACCGAGGCAGACTTCGTGTTCGTGAGCCGCGCCAGGGCAGTGTCGCACTCCGCGATTCGCTGCTGGATGCGTTCTCTCTCCGACGCCGAAGAATAATGCACCCCGCTCACGTCCGAGCTGAACAGAGGATTCTGCTCCCAAATCTGCAAGCTTTTGTGGAACCAATCCCGAGACTCATGCAGATCGCTGATCTTTTTTGCCCGGGAGGATTCATGTTCCGCTTGCAAGGAAAGGGTTTTTGCCAGGGTTGAATAGGAGATGGCTTGCCCCGTGAGTTCGACGCGGTTCTTGTGTTCGATAGACTCGAACGCCGCAAGCGCGGAACGAATCTTGGACATGGCCTGCGGGATTTCGCCTTCCGACACAAGGATGTCGGCGGTATTCAGCGTGGCGAGCCCGGAGTTGACCCGCGCGAGAGAATTCGTGGGGTCCGCCCCCAGCAGTTGTTTGAAGACGTCCTGTGCTTTAAGGCTCGATTCGAGCGCTGGCCCCAGCTGGTGATGGGTTAGCAATATGCCTGATCGATTGGCATACGACTCTGCCAGATATTCCAGCAATGTCGCGTTGGTCGGATCGAGATGGGACAGCTCTTCCAGGATTTGGACGCTCTTGTTTGCGAGTTCGATCATCTCGTCCTGCCGGTCGCTGTGCCCCAGCGCCTCGGCCAACGACATATAGTTGCCCGCGAGGTGAGTACGATACAGCGGACTGTCTTTCGCGCTGCCAGCCATGCCCAGCCGGATCGAAAGCGCGGTTCGATAGTTCTCGATCGCGTGTGGATAGTCATTCTCCCGGCTCAGAACGTTGCCGGTCTGCCAATAAAACCCGGCTAACATATCCTGGGCCCGGGCACTGGGATTGCTGGTGGCGATCTGTTGGGCCAGGGGGGTCCCCTTGTGCAAAACATTGAGCGCACCCGGCCGATCGCCTCCGTCCGCAAGGACGAAGCTGAGGCGGAAATAGTCGCCCAGCAAGTCCGACCGTGCGCGAAGATCGGAGGGGTTGGCTGCCGCGTCCGATTCGCGAATCGCCAACGCCTTCTTGTAGGCGCTCAAGGCACCCGGGACGTCGCCGAGGTTGGCGGCGGTATTGTTTCCCTGAAGATCTCCAACGCGGTCATAGGCCGCGGCCAATTCTCGCTGCAGGTCTTTGTCGCCGTTGGCTTCTCGCGCCAGGCTGTCCAGATATTCGAGCGCGCGGTTGATGACGAGCTTTCTGGTGGGAGTTGATCCGGGCAGATCCTTCACGGAATCGTGGATCTCGAACATCAGCGAGTTCGCGAGTTTGCGGACGTCATTGAAGCGGCGCTCGGCCCGGCTGCGTTCCAGGCGGGCGATCCGAGCCTCTCGCAGCGTGATGATGAGACCGCACAGAAGCAACAGGATCATCATTGCCGCGGCGGCCACCCCGGCCTTGTGTCGCCTCACGAACTTCGAGGTGCGGTACCAGGCGGTGTCCTTACGCGCGGCGACGGGAACGTTCTCGAGGTGGCGGCGAAGGTCTTCGGCAAATTGTTCCACCGACGCATAGCGGCGTGGCGGTTCTTTGCGCAAGGCCATCAGGACGATGTTGTCGAGATCGCCTCGGAGCTGCCGCCGGAGCCTCTCCGGGGAACTGGCACGGACGGCGCTGACTTCGCCGGCCTGCAGCGAATCCGATTTGCGATTTCCGGCTTGAACTGTGGTACTGGGCTTTTGCGGTTCGCCATGGCAGGCAGCGTGCGCAATATCCTCTCGCGCCCCTTTTGGCAACCGATAGGGACTTCGGCCGGTGAGCAATTCGTACAACACCACCCCCAGCGAATACACGTCGCTGGCGGTTGTCATGGGCTGGCCCAGGATCTGCTCCGGGCTGGCATATCCGGGCGTCAGAATTCGAAATGCGGTTGCCGTGGTGTTGGAAAGGCCGTCTGCGCCGTCAGCGGCGATGATTTTAGCGATTCCGAAATCCAGCAACTTCGGAATACCTTCGGAAGTCACCAGGATGTTATCCGGCTTGATGTCGCGGTGGATGATCAGGCGCTGGTGGGCATAGTGCACGGCTGCGCACACCTGAGAAAAAAGCCGGATCCGCTCTGCAATCGAAAGGCGGCGCTGGTCGCAATAGTCCGTGATGCGCTGGCCCTCGATGAATTCCATCACGAAGTAGGGCACGCCTTTTTCGGTCGTGCCGCCATCGAGCAGCCGGGCAATATTCGGATGCTCGAGACTGGCTAGAATCTGGCGCTCGTTCTTGAAGCGAGCGATTACAACGCCGGAATCCTGGCCCGTGCGCACCACCTTCAGGGCCACTTGCTTGCGGTACTGATCATCGGCGCGGAAGGCACGGTACACTTCTCCCATTCCGCCAACTCCGATTTGCTCCGTCGTCTGGTATGCCCCCACGCGCCGGCCGACCCAGGGATTGTCTTCCGTTGACCGAGGCGCTGTGGTTTCTGCCGAGGTTGTCCGGTACATCTCTTCGGCAGCGATCAAGCTCATCCTCTCGTCCAATCCCATTCCAGTTCCGGCTCCCTGGCCGGAACTGTCCAACGGCGCCCACTTGAGGAAGTCGTCGGTAAAACCCGGCGCGCCCAAGAGCGACTCAACTTCCATTCTCAGGGAACGATCATTGTGGCAAGCTTGATCCAGGAATGCGGAGCGTTCTGACGAATCTTTCTCCAACACGCCGCCGAGAATCTCTTTCACCTGCGCCCATCGCTCGGGGGTCATGCCACATCCATCCTGGCGACCTCGCGCCGCAGCCAGAGACGCGCCGTTGTCCACTCACGCGAAACCGTTGCCGCCGAAACACCAAGGGCCTCGGACGTGTCTTCGATGGAGAGCCCGCCAAAGAAGCGTAACTCGACGATCCGGCATTGACGCTCGTCGAGTTCAGCCAAACGCCGGAGCGCGTCATCCAGGCGAATCAAGTCCTTATCTCTGTGCTGAGGAACGCCGAGAGCTTCGTTGAAGGCGACCTGCGACACGGCCCCGCCCCTCTTGGCCGCCCTGCGGCTGCGGGCGTGCTCGACCAGAATTTCGCGCATCAGCCGCGCGGCCACGCCAAAAAAATGACTGCGATTTTGCCAGTCCGGCGACGCCTGGCCCGCCAGCCGAACGTAGGCTTCGTGAACCAGCGCAGCGCTCTGAAGGGTGTGATTGGGACGTTCCCGGCGCAAATAGCCGCGCGCCACCTTCCTCAGTTCGGCATACACGAGCGGAATGAGCGACTCCAGCGCTCCAGCGTCGCCTACCCGCCAGCGCACGAGTAATTCACTTACCTGATGCGTTGAAGTGGACCTACTCATAACGGTTGCCACCGGCATGGCCGCGGGCGTAAGGGGAAGTTAGCGAGGCAGCATAGCCTTAATACAGTTGCGTGTCAACCGACTGAAAACAATGACGATAAGTACGCCGTTGCCGAGGGGGCATGAGCCTCTGACGGCCACCGGTCATTTTTTTCTTCGGACCGTGAGGTGAATTGCCCCCAGTTCTCGCATGTGTTCGACGGATGGCTCGCGTTCAGGTTTCGACTTTCCCCAACTGATGCGGGTACAAAACAAAAAAATCAGAAGGAGAAAATGCATGAAAACAAATCTCGTTGTGCTCGTCGTTGCTCTTACCTTGTCAGCTCTCGCGCTTGCGCAGAGCAAACCCGATTCCAACACTGCCTGCGCATTCACATTCAGTTCCGGAACCGGCCAGAACGCAACGCAGTACTGCGTGACTTCCACCGGGAATATCGCGCAGTTCTCCAGGCCGTCCGGCGTTGAGTACATCAGCAACGGGTTCATCGGCGAGGGATACGGGGTCTGCGACTATTACCCTGCCAATACCGCCTACTGGGACTATGCTGGCGACGGGGACAACGGATTTGGACCGGCCACCGTGGTCAGTTCCTCCGCCACCTCGGTGAAGATCAGCCGCACCACGACCGATGGTCACTTCACACTGACCCAGACAATCACGCAGGTGAGTGCTTCGAAGAAGGCACCCGGAGCGGCGAGCGTAACCATGGCGCTCAAGAATAATGCTGGTGACGGCACGCTCGTTTATCTCATGCGCTATGCGAATGTCGACATCGCGCCCGACGCCACGCAGAACCATTTCGATTACACGCTGGACACCGCTTCTGGTTTGAATCCCTCGGCCACCGGGCTGGCGTCCGTCAACAACACATTCACCTACGGCTGGGACTCCGGCGTGCTCGACGACGCTCATGGCCCCTCGCCATGCGCGTACTCGCTGACTGTTCCAGTCACGCCTTTTGTCGGCGACGGATCAATCATGCAAGTCTGGTCTGACACCAACCTGAAAAAAGGCAAGACGATGACGGTGGCATTGACTTACAAGCCGATCTAGGAAGGGGCGTTCGTGGATGGAGCCGGGGCCAAGTCATACTGGAAGGGGTCTCCGGCTCCTCCGCGGATCATCGCTATTTGACCTTCCACGTGCTCAGGGGAGCGCCTGCCAGCTTGGCCTTGCCTTCTTCTTGCGTCAAGGGCTCGATCTTGTTGGGCGCTTTCATGAAGCCCATGCGAACATGCTGTTGGACGCAGTACGTCTTGCCGGCCTCACCGTCAATTTCATGACGCTGTGATTCTCCGCTTCAGAACAGAAGTAGTGTTCGCCCGGATCCAGGGTGAAAAAGAAGCTTTTCGAGAAGTGGCCGATCCGTGTCGTCGGCACAAGTGGACTTCGTATACGCCCCTGGCACTCGAAGTTTCAGCTTGAGGACATCCCACTTATGTTCGGTCTATGGAACTGAAGGAAACCCCAGGAATCCGGAACCCGTGTAACCGAGTCATGCAGGAGTGGAAACCGGCTACCGGGTTTTGGCTTTCTCGGTGAAGGGGTTGGGGAATACCAGCTTCAGCAGATCGCGGGCGTTTTGATCGCCGTTCCAGGCACGGCCCACAAGAACCAGCTTCCCTTGTTCGGAAGACATCTTGATGACCTGGGGACGACGATAGCGCTTCTTCCTGGAACCTGCGGCGGCGAACTGGGTCAAACGGTCTCCTCTCGGAAAAATTTTGCCTTGCGATAGCGGCGGGCGGCGAGCGGTCTTGAGTTTTGTTACGGAATCCGGAATTCGGAGAGTCCGGCGGCCAGGTTCCTGTGCCGCGTCCGCAAGCCGGCGATCTCACCCGGCCGTAACTCCTTTTGCTGCCGTGATTTTGGCTTGTGATCCGTCGATTCGTGTACGTACAGAATGAACCGTACTATGTTCCACGTGGAACATTCATCGCGCCTTCGATTCCCCTGATCACGACCGCCGGCCCGGGCATTGGGCCGCCGGCCGTCAGCGGCCCGCCTGTTAGAATCGAACCGTCCCCATGGAAGCGTCGCGCATACGAAATTTCGCGATTATCGCGCACATTGACCACGGCAAGTCCACGCTGGCCGACCGCCTGCTGGAACTGACCGGGTCCCTGACTGCGCGCGAGATGCAGGAGCAGGTGCTCGACGCCATGGACCTGGAGCGCGAGCGCGGCATCACGATCAAGGCTCACGCTGTCCGCATGATGTATCCGGCGAAGGACGGCCAAACCTACCAGCTCAACCTGATCGACACGCCCGGACACGTGGACTTCTCCTACGAGGTGTCGCGATCACTCGCCTCGTGCGAGGGCGCGCTGCTGGTGGTCGACGCGTCGCAGGGGGTCGAGGCGCAGACGCTGGCGAACTCGTATCTGGCGATCAATCACGGGCTCGAGATCATCCCGGTCATCAACAAGATCGACCTGCGGAGTGCGGACATTCCGCGCACAAAGGAGATGATCGAGGGCGCGGTGGGACTCGACGCGTCCGACGCACTGCTCATCAGTGCGAAGACGGGACAGGGCGTGCCCGATGTTCTAGAGACGATTGTCAAGAAGATCCCGCCGCCGAAAGGCTCGGCGCAGCGGCATCTGCAGGCGTTGATTTTCGATTCGTGGTTTGATCCGTATCGCGGCGTTGTCGTGTTGACTCGCGTGTTTCAAGGCACGTTGAAAAAGGGTCAGAAGATCCGGCTGTGGTCGAACGGGCGCGTATTCGAGGTCGAGACGCTGGGCGTGTTGACGCCGAAGCCAGTCGAAATCGATCAACTCGAAGCCGGTGAAGTCGGCTTCTTCATGGCGAACATCAAGAACGTCGCCGACACGAAGATCGGCGACACGATCACGGACGACGAGCGCCCCGCGATCGATGCGCTACCCGGGTTCGAAGAGATCAAGCCGATGGTATTCGCCGGTTTGTATACAGTCGACGCGCACGAGCACACGCAGCTGCGCGAGGCGCTGGAGAAACTGCGGCTCAATGACTCGTCGTTCTTCTTCGAGCCAGAGAGTTCGGCGGCGCTGGGATTCGGCTTCCGCTGCGGCTTTCTCGGCCTGCTGCACATGGAAATCATCCAGGAGCGGCTGGAGCGCGAGTACAACCTCGACCTGATCACGACCGCGCCGGGCGTTCGCTACTTAGTCCATAAGACTGATGGGGAAATTATCGAGGTGGACAACCCGTCGCGCTGGCCCGACACGAGCGAGATTGCGAAGGTGCAGGAGCCGGTGATTCTGGCCGTGATCCTGACCAGCGAAGAATACGTCGGCGGAATTTTGAAACTTGTGGAAGAGAAGCGCGGCAAACAGAAAAGCTTCGAATATGTCAGTGCGACTCGCGTGATGCTGCAGTATGAGCTGCCCTTGAATGAAATCGTGCTCGACTTCTACGACCGGCTGAAATCGGTGTCGCGTGGATATGCTTCGCTCGACTATCACTTGTCGGGACACTGGGAGTCGCCGATGGTGAAGCTCGACATCATGGTCGCGGGCGATCCGGTGGATGCGCTTTCTACCATCGTGCATCGCGACTTCGCTTATGAACGTGGTAAAGCACTCGTATCCAAGATGAGAGAACTGATTCCGCGGCAGATGTTCGAAGTCGCGATTCAGGCCGCGATCGGAGCGAAGATCATTTCCCGCGAAACCGTGCCGGCGATTCGCAAGAATGTGCTCGCCAAGTGCTACGGCGGCGACATCACGCGCAAACGCAAACTCTTGGAAAAGCAAAAAGAAGGCAAGAAGCGCATGAAGCGCATCGGGCGCGTGGACATTCCGCAGGAAGCCTTCCTGGCGGTGCTGAAGGTGGGAGAGGGAAGCTAGGGATTGCAGAGGTCAGAAGTCAGATTGCAGAGGTGAGATTCATGAGGACCGCACTTTTTGTTCTCGTCGGTCTGACAGTGTGTTGTCTAGCAGCTTCAGCACAAACCCGTTCCAGCGAACCGTGCAAAAGCAGCAAGTCGAACGCAGAAGAAGGGCGTTGTTATGCCAGGGAGCAGGAGCGCATAAACGCCGAAGCGGATCGTCTCGCACGCGACTTGGTCTCTCAGTTTCGCAAAGCCGCTTCAGATCTTAGGCAAGAGGGTACCGTTGACCAGAGTTGATAGCGAAGGGAGCTGACGCAATTCAGCGCTCGCAAGAAAAGTGGAAGACCTACCGAGACGAGCAATGCAATGCTGTGAAATACAGCTATACGACAGGATCGGGGGCGGGAACGGCATACGAGACTTGCATGTTTGAACTCGGTCGGAAGCGCGTGCGCGAACTGCGTGAAGCTTTCGGCAATATGGATTTCAGGACCAAATAGAGGGATGCGGCTTGCCTCGAGCCGCGAGCGACCAGAAGACATCCGCAGTCCCTGTGAGAATCCCTTGTAGCGACCCCGACGTTGCTTAGGGTGCAGGGATCCTTCGACTCGTTCGGCTCGCTTCGCTCACCTCACTTCGCTCAGGATGACATTCCAAGAATGGTCGGATCAACACAAGAAACGAGAGCACTCTACGTAGGATGCGATAGTTGTTGTGCCGGGACAACGTGTTCCTGCCGCCAGGCAGGATTGCCAAACGCGTAGCGGAGTTTGTTCCGCCAGCCGCGGGCGTTCCAAACATCGCGGATCATATCTATCCACTCGTGAAACGCGATGCGCACTGGATTGTACGTGCCGATGTTTGTGGTCAATCCGAAGATGGGCGCGTCGTCCGGATCTTCCGGTTCGAAGGTGCCGAACAATTTGTCCCAGACAATCAGCGTGCCGCCGTGGTTGCGGTCGATGTACTTGGGATTCGAGCCGTGATGCACGCGATGGTGTGACGGCGTGTTCAGAACCGTTTCTGCCGGGCCCATGTTGCGGATCAGTTCAGTGTGAATCCAGAACTGGTAGAGCAGGCTGAGCGCCTGCATAGTCATGATCATGGCCGGCGGGAAGCCGACTACCGGCAGCCACAGCCAGAATACGAAACCCATGAAGCTGCCAGTCCAGGTCTGGCGGAGCGCGGTTGAAAGGTTGTAGCGCTGGGACGAGTGATGCACCACGTGTGACGCCCAGAAGATGCGGCTCTCGTGGCTGACGCGATGGAACCAGTAGTAGGTGAGGTCGTCGGCGAAGAAGATCAGCACCCAGGCCCAAGACTGGTATCCGATGTGAAAGATGGCAAAGCGGTGGAGAGCGGTAAAGATCGAGAACTGGAGTGCTTTCGCGACGAGATTCACCAAGAGATTGCCGACGCCCATGGTGAGGCTGGCGGCCGTGTCCTTGACTTCGTAGAGGTCGCGGCGCATCACCGCGTCGGCCGCCGCTTCGAGGCCCACGAGCAGGAGGAAGCCCGGCACCGCGTACTGAATCAAGTCAGGCAGTTCGCTTCCCCAGCCTGTGTAGATCACTGCAGTCCCCCAACCAAGGGTAGCAGGGGAGAGTGCAGATTGCAGAGGTCAGATTGCAGAAGTAACACCGATTCCTGCGAGAGCAATGCCGCTTGGTAGACCGGTGACATCCTACCGGCGTGAAACAGGCGGGCACGAATGCCCGCCCCACACGTGTGCCAAGGGGATAGACGACCTACTTTTGCATGTTTCCGGCGACGGCAGCCGCGGCGTCGGTTTCCAACAGCAAAATCTCCTTGCCGCTATTCACGACCACGGTAGCGAAATTCAGCTTGTCAGGTATAGGTTGAGGTGTCGTGATCTGCAGGGTGCCGGTGCAATCGGAATTCTGCGTGTAGGTGCCGGAAATCGCGCCGATGGAATATGCGCCGTTCACGTCGAAGGTTCCGGTACCCGAGACTCCGCCCTTGCCATCGAGAATCGCCTGAAAGACATAGCCGATGGGACCGGTGCCATTGATTTTTCCGAGTAACTCTGCAGCGTAGATCGTCTTCTTCCCGGTCAGGCCACAAGTGACGACGCCGCGCACGAGGGCAACACCTTCGGCAACACCGCCGGTGTCGGTAGCGATGATCTGGAGGCCCTTCTTGGCCTGATCAAAGACAAAGTTGACGCTGCCGGTCCCGCCGCCGCTGATGTTAAAGGTGGCGCTACCGGTGCAATTTGTCGCGACCGAATATGTGCCGCTGAAGGTTTGCGACAGGATGGTACCGTTCTGATTCACAACCTGTGATCCGGTAAGGTTCCCTGCACCATCGCCGGTGAATTGACCGACCGCTGTGCCCACCTGAAATCCCCAGATTCCCGTCAGGTTGGCGTTGGTACAGGCAGCAGACGCGGAGCCAACCCCGATGATCGTGGTAAGCCCCAGGACAACTAAGCAAAGTTTCCAGAAATTCATTCGTCTTTCCCCCTTTTCCATGAGAAATGCGGGCTTTGGGGCGATCGGCCAACTATCTTCGGACTATAGAAATGACAGCGGGGAGGAGGCGAACAGGTTGACCATTTTGGCGCTATCGGGGCAGGGCGTCAAGACAAACGGCGAGGAACCGGCATTGCCGCGGAAATGGTGCATAGAGGGAGAGTTGTCGTGGGACGCGGACCCGGTGAGGACCGCAGCTACAGGTCTTCGGGTATGTGCAAATCCCAAGATTCGTGACGGAAGTCATGCGGTGGGATCCGACTAGTCAATCCTCTCAGCAATACCGTTAACCATTTTAGAAACATGGTATTAGCTGGTGAGAAGCACCCGCTGGGGCGGTCGACCGCTCGGTCGGTTTGGATTGTGAATGGGAGTCGACCCACGCATCCACAAGATTTTCCACAGGTCAAGAGGGGCTGGATCGGCCCGGTGGATGCGTGTTTCGGGGCTCAGTTCCGGCGTTGAGCCAGATGCATTCCGCCGGCCAAGATCTTCCAACCCGGGGCACGGGAAACGCCTACTCTCCGGGCTCGCTGTTGCCGTCGGCGAGGTTGGCAAAGCGGGTGGAATTGTGCAGGAACGCCAGGTGGAACTTGCCGATGGGGCCGTTGCGCTGTTTGGCGATGATGATCTCGGCACGGCCTTTGAGTTCGGGGTCGTCCTGTTTGTAGATCTCTTCGCGGAAGATGAACATGACGAGGTCGGCGTCCTGCTCGATGGAGCCGGACTCGCGCAGGTCGGAGAGTTGAGGACGGTGATCGCCGCCACGGCTTTCGGGCGCGCGGCTCAACTGCGAGAGAGCGAGAACCGGGACTTCGAGTTCTTTAGCCAGAGCCTTCAGGCCGCGGGAGATGGCCGAAACTTCCTGGGTGCGGTTCTCGAAGCGCTTGCTGCCTCCGGACATGAGTTGCAAGTAGTCGACGACGAGCAGGTCGAGGTGTCCCTGGGATTGCTTGAGGCGGCGGGCCTTGGCACGCATCTCGCTGACGGAGAGGCCGGGGCTGTCGTCGATGTAGAGCTGGGCGTGCGCGAGTTCTTCCATGGCCTTGACGACTTTCTGCATGTCGTCGCGCCAGAGCGAGCCAGTACGCATCTTGTGGGCGTCGACGATGGCACGCGAGCAGAGCAGGCGCTGGAGGAGGGCTTCGCTCGACATTTCGAGCGAGAACATGCCGACGACTTTGCCGTCGTCGATGGCAGCGTTCTCGGCGATGTTCATCGCGAACGATGTTTTGCCCATCGAGGGGCGCGCGGCGAGGATGACGAGGTCGGATTTCTGCAGGCCGCTGGTCATCTCGTCGAGATCGGTGTAGTGGGTGGCTAGGCCGGTGATGCGCTGGCCGCGCTGGAGCAGAGCGTCGACGGAGCCGAAGGAGTTGCGGACGATCTCCTGAATGCCCTGAAAGCCTTTGCCGATGCGCTTTTCGGAGAGCTGGAAGACGGCGGCTTCGGCTTCGTTGAGGATCTCGTCGGCGGGATCGGCCTGCTCGCTGGCCTTGGCAATCGCGGCGTTCGAAACATGGATCAGGCCGCGCAGGATGGCTTTGTCGCGGACGATCTTGACGTAGTGCTCGATCGAAGGGCGGTCGGGAACGCCATCGAGCAGGCCGGAGACATAGCCGATATCGCCGATGGCCTGGAGCTCTTTCTTCTGTTCCAGTTCCTCGACCAGCGTGATGATGTCGATGGGCCGGGAAGATTCGGCCAGGTCGACCATGCGGGAGTAAATGCGGCGGTGGGCGTCGAGTGAGAAGTCGTCGGGATGGAGGTGCTCGGCGGCGTCGTTGTAGGCGTGGTTGTCGAGCAGGATGGCGCCGAGAATGGAGCGTTCGGCTTCGACGTTCGCCGGCATGCGGCTGATGGAAGTTTCTACGGTGGCCACGATGTTGAAGTGAGTGCGAGGCATCGTAACGCTCTTCGGGCTGTGAGGGTGTGAGGAAGGTCGCGGAAAAGTCGGAAGAAATGAAATTTTCCCGGCGCGCGAGATGCGTGCGAGCGAGCGCGATATTCATTTGCGAATTCGGAGAACCAGAGCCGGGAAGATCTCATTTCGCGCCGACGAAACCCGTGAACCACGGAGGTCCCAGGGGTTCACGGAGGAAAGGCGGCGCCGGAATGAAAATTCCCGTTTCCGGAGTATGGCACCAGGGCGAATAAAAAGCAAATCCACGGCAGCCTGATCCGGAACGGGTTGACAATGCGACCTCGCCCAACTTTAAATAGGCACGTCGATCAGGGAATAAAACAGCGAGCCGTCGCGGACATGTTTTCGCACAGGCTGCTCCGCGCCTCTCGGCTCGCTGTCAACAACGTTCACGCGCCTTGCCGGCTGTCGTTCGATGGCTGGTGACCCTCACTTGCGCGTTCCATCTTCAAAATCACAGGAGCTGAAGGATGCATTGCAAACAGACGGTTGTCGCTATCACGTTGCTTCTTGGCTTGCTTGCGGGCGTGTCGAACGCCCAGGAGATCACTGTGGCTGCAGCGTCGGATCTGCAATTCGTCATGGCGGACCTGGCGGGGCGTTTTCAGAAAGAGACAGGAAAGACAGTCAAGCTGACGTTTGGGTCGTCGGGGAACTTCTTCCAGCAGATCCAGAATGGGGCGCCGTTTGACGTGTTCTTCTCGGCCAATCTTGATTACACGAAAAAACTCGAAGATGGCGGATTGACCGAGCCGGGAACACTGTATCAGTACGCGACAGGGAAGATCGTGATCTGGGTGCCGGCGGATTCGAAGCTGGATTTGAATGCGGGACTGGCGGGGCTGGCGAGTCCGGCGGTGAAAAAGATTGCGATCGCGAATCCGCAGCACGCGCCGTATGGACAGGCGGCGGTGGCGGCGCTGAAGAAAGAAGGCGTCTACGACAAGGTCGCGGACCGCTTTGTGCTGGGGGAGAACATTTCGCAGACGGCGTCGTTCGTGGTGTCGGGGGCGGCGGACGTGGGCATTGTCGCGTTGTCGCTGGCGGTGGCGCCGACGATGAAAGACAAAGGACGGTATGTCGAGATACCGGCGGGAGATTATCCGGCGATTGAGCAGGCGTGCGTGGTGCTGAAGTCGTCGAAGGAGAAAGAGACGGCGAAGGCGTTCGTGAACTACATCAAGACGCCGGCCGCAGCGGAGCTGTTTAAGGCGTATGGGTTCGAGGTGGGAGGGAAGTAAAAGCTTAACGCCGATAGAGCCGTTATTTCGAGGTGTAAAATTTCGGCAGCCAAGCTTCGCGCATGAGTCTCCTCTTCACTTCCATCGGATCAGTTCCACTGAACGCGTCAACTCGCATTTTCGAAGTGAGAAGGAGCATGAATTCAGGATCGTCCTTTGCGTGGTCTTCGAAATAGCGCAGGTCGCGATCCATCCCAACCATGAGAATTTCATTTGGATGCGACCGCCGTCGCACGAGCAAGTAGCGTCGCTCCGTTCTTGGATTCCAAGTGACATCCGAATCGGATGTCAATGTAAGTACATCCACAGACACGACCCATGTTCCCTTGTCCTGAATCGTAGGGGGTGGGACATCGGACCAAAAATAGTCCAAGTAGGTCCCGTCAGGAAAAAGATAGAGATAGTTGCCACTAAGCGGAACAACTCTTTGCCGAAGCTCACCTGGCGTACTGCTGTAGCGTCCGACGAGGGCGGTCCTGCTTAGGTCGGGAGGGCGCTCAACGTCGATCTTGGCGCGCAGGCGATCCAGAGCAGATCCAACTGGGGAGCGAGTCGCAGCGGTGTGCTTTTGGCCCAGCAACAAACCGCAAGCGAACACAAACGACACGATCAGCACGATCGACGTTCTCCGCATGATTTCTGACCATACACCCCTGAGGTAGGCGAATCCACTTACCGTCAGTGGGATGCTGTTTTGACCGCAGCCGTGCAGCGCTGTAGTCTCTTCTGTTCCTTCTCGCCAGTTTGCGGCTAGGAACGTTGGACGGGGCGAGGGCGCCCGTCCCTCCATCTGAAATCTCATTCGAGGACCTCATGCGCAAACTCCTAGTGCTTACTTCTGTTTTTCTTCTCGCGTCGATGTGCCTGGCGCAAAACGATGCCGCGACCTTCGCGGCGGAGATGTTTCGGTACGAAGTTCACACGAACATCGTCTATCACACGGCCAATAACTACGAGAACAAGCTGGACGTGTACACGCCGGCGGAGGCGAAAGGGCCGATGCCGGTCGTGGTCGTGATCCATGGCGGCGGATGGGTGGAGGGCACGAAGGAAGAGCGCGTGCTCGAAATGATGCCCTATCTGCAGATGGGCTTTGCCGCGGTCAATGTCGAGTACCGGCTGGGGCGCGTGTCGCTGGCTCCGGCGGCGGTGGAAGATTGCCGGTGCGCGCTGCACTGGGTCTTCGCCCATGCGAAGAAATACAACTTCGATCCGCAGCGGGTTGTGTTGCAGGGCGGATCGGCGGGCGGCCACCTGGCCCTCGTCACCGGCATGCTCACGCCAGCGGCCGGATTCGATCGCGAGTGCCGCGGACCCGAGAACTACTGGAGCGGGGCGCCGGGCACCGGCGGCGATCCGCGGGTGGCGGCGATCGTGAACTGGTTCGGGATTACGGACGTCCTCGACGAACTGCATGGGCCGAACGCCAAGGGATATGCCGTTGTCTGGCTGGGCAACCAGGCGAATGCCGACGAGATCGCAAAAAGCGTGTCGCCGATCAATTACGTCACGAGCAATACGCCGCCGATTATCACCATTCACGGAGACCACGACTCGCTCGTTCCCTATTCCCAGGCGGTGCGGCTGCATAAGGCGCTCGACGCGGCCAAGGTTCCGAATCAGCTAGTCACGGTCGCAGGCGCGGATCACGGCGGCTACACGTATGAACAGAATCAGAAGGCATGGGCGGCGATCCGGCAGTTTCTGCAGGAGAATGTGAAGGGGTTGGGGAGCGCGGCTGCGAAATAGAATGCCTGCTAGGTCGGCTCTAGAGGTCAATGGGTGTAACCACCTGTTAGCAGCAGTTGGCGCGGCGAGACATAATGAGAAGGACAGTTTCAACCGGTTGGGGTTGCCCCGGCTCTTATGAGACGACCACTCAAAGTCGCGTGCGGTGTTACGTGTCTGGCGCTCCTTGGAATTGCGACACTTGCAGTGCGCCGTCACCGGTCAAGCCAAGCGGAAGCACTCTCAGGGCTGTACAATGGGACTTCGCTCATTCCGAAGAATGCTCCCGCAATCTCAAGCTCCGCGCTTCGTGAGCTCATCTCAGCGGATTTTCTGGTAGTGACGGACATCCGACAGCTGCCGTCGCGTGTGAAGGACTCATTCTGCAACGTGCAACACTGCAATTACGTCGGCGTGAAATTTGACATGGTGAATCCCGACGAGACCAATAGCACTGACTTAATCGTACCGGGCGTTCCGAACAGGCGACTGGTGTTTGCAGGCCTGAATAAAGACTCAGCGGTCCTTGTCTATGAGGTGGGCTCCTACGCTAGTTTTCTGCGCGCATCCATTCTCGATTTCAAGACTGGTGCCGCGTGGAATGGCAATGTCAGAGATGTCAAGAATATGCGGGATCTGCGGACCTTTCTCGCACAGGAAAATCACAACTAGTGCTGTTCGTAGAGCGTGCATTCTGACTTGTTGTTACATCGCCTCTCTGACAATGTCGGAGGTGTCAAGCACTTTTTGAGCGTACTACTCTGTGCACTCGGAAGAGCGCGCCATTTCGCTCTAGTTGAAAAACAATTGCCGGTGCCAACCAAGGCTCGCTCGTAATCAATTCAGGCCAGATCTCGATCCGACCCATGCATCTCTTCGGTCACTTACTGCGATCATGATTACTACTTCGGACTCCCCAGGAAAAGGGGAGCGGGATGCCCAATCAATTTCTCGGTGTTCTACTGCACACCATAGCGATGTACGGGCTGTCCCACGTACGAACCGAACTTCTTCCATTGCTCGTAGTCCCATCCCTTGCGCCACATCCAGTACAAGCGAACGGCCAGCTTACGAGCCATGGCAACTTTGGCGATCTTTCGTCCTCGCCGCATCATCAGGTGGACATACTTACTGCGCCATTCCGGCAGACTGCGTACCGTGACTTGCGCCGCTTCCACCAGCAAGAAACGCACGATCGAACTCCCCTGTTTGGTGATGTGCCCCAGGCGCCGCCGATTCCCGCTGGATTTTTCCAACGGCACCAGGCCGAGATAGGCCGCGATCTGCTTGCCACACTGAAACCGTTCCGTTTCTCCGATGATCAGCACGAAGGCCAGTGCGGTCAGTGCACCTACCCCGGGATGGGTCATCAGACGCTGTGCTTCCGGACACTTCTCCGCTTCTCGCTCGACGGCCTGGCTTAACTCTGTGATCGTGGGATTCAATCGATCCAGCAGCTCCAGCAGTTCGCGTCGTCGCCGGCTAGCCCACGGCGCCAGCTGGAAGGACTCCAGTTGCTGGCGTCCATCTGCCCGGAATAACCGCTTCTTACAGCGTAGCCCTTCGTTCAACGCGACCGCCTGCAGTTGATTCATGACTCGCGTCCGCGCTTGCACCATGCGGTGGCGGTGCCATAGCAGTTGCCGCAGATCGCGGTTCTCCCAGCTGGGTACCCAGATTCGCGGAAAATCATCCTTCAGCAGCAGTTTGAGAATGTGCCGAGCATCCTCGCGATCCGTCTTCTGCTTACGCCCTCGTTTCGCTCGGATCACCTCGGCATCTCCCCTCCACAGCTCCACTCCCAACCCTTCCAGCAGCCGCTCAAACCACCGTCCGTGTCCGCTGGCCTCCATGCCCACGCGTACCACTTGACCCACACATCACAAGGAACGATAGAACTCTTCCGCTTCCTTGGGATGGGCTAAACGCTCTTCTTGGTACTCTCCGGTCTCAGTATTAACCGAAGCAATTTCTTGATACTGGGGTGAAAATCGACTCCTATAATGATCATCGTTCGGCTCCTCTTCTCCGAGCCTGTTGGTTGGTTAAGGCACCACCAACTTTACTTGGACCTAGGAGCCGACATTGTCATGGAATCAATTTCACCAACTTCGGCCCGGAGCGGGGGTTCTGAGTGTAAACGCCTGTTCTCAACAGTTATCATCCTCCGAGAGACAGGAGTCGCCTATGTCTGCGATGCAAATTGTTGGTTCGCTTTTGGTTGCTCTGATGTCGGCACTGGCCTTCGCTCAGTCGGACGTAGTGCAGCAGGGCGACAAGCCGGGCGCGAATTCAACCTGCACAGGAATCATCAATACACGGGCGGTATCAGCTCTTTCGATTGATGAAATCTCAAAACTGGGAGATGCCATATCTCTTGAGAATGATTTTGGTGGGTTGACCTTTCGACCATTTGACGACGATGATCGGCCTAGACACGGTAAAGAGATTGAAATTGGCTTTATCCTCGCAAGATCAGGGGATTTGGAAGGGACTCCTGTTGGCCTAATAATATGGTCAGAAAGGAATCTGAACTTTAGTTTCAAGAAAAGCCCCGAAGGCGCGATCTCTGTTGAATCGAGCGATTTGAGAAACTGTCACGCTTTGGCGACTTTTGCATTCAGTGAAAAGGGATACGTTCTAAGAGATGGAAAGGCTATTGCGCAGGCCCATTAAGACCCGGCTCACGATCGTCTCGCGCTAGCGAGCGGGCCCCCGGCCCGTCCTCGGACTAGGGGGTGTAGCATTTTCCCCTCAATGCTTGTCACCCCGTCAATGAAGGCAGTTGGCGAAAAATCGCCATTGCACTCATCGACAATTGATTCTTACTGCCAGGCTGACTTCTGCTTCTTTGATTCCATCGGTCTGGGCCCCCGCTAAAGAAGCCCCTGAATTTCCCTCTTGACACAATGTACTAGTCTTATAGTACATTATGTCTGCAATGAACGCTGCTTCCACCTCGGCTCCCTTCCGCTTCCGGCTGGACCTGCATTCGGGCGTACCGGTGTACCGGCAGATTATTGACCAAGTGCGGGGCGGGATGGCTTCCGGGTCGCTGAAGCCGGGCGATCAGTTGCCCACGGTGCGGCAGTTGGCGGTCGACCTGGCGATCAATCCGAATACGGTGGTGCGGGCGTATCGCGAGCTGGAACTGGGCGGGTTGCTTGAAACGCATCAGGGGACGGGGACGTTCATCAGCGCGCAGAAGATCAAGCGAAGCGATGCAGAGCGCGAGAAACAGTTGTCGCAGATTGTTGGCGATTGTGTGTCCCGTGCCGGAGCAGCGGGATTCACGGTCGAAGAGCTGATCGCACGGATGCAGGAGTTGAAAGCAGGCACGAGATGACACGGCGTCTCCCTCACGGGCTAAGTTTGCCGAAAACCTTGCGAAACTGCAGATTCCTCGCCGTCCTCGCAGCGCAAGCGCGCCTCCGGACGACTCGGAATGACAAGAATTTAAGAGACTTAACGGCTCGGCTGAAGCCGAGCCCCTTCAAAACAGAGTTTGGAGAGATGCCTGATTTTGGAAAGTGAAGGAGATGAACCTTGTTGACGAGAATCGAAATGTCTCGCACGAACCGGGTAGCGGCGGCGGCATTCGTAATTTGCCTCACGGCCGGGGTTCTCATTGCCGATGCCAGGAACAATCCTGCGTGGCTGATCGCAGGCGGACTGGCTGGACTGTATTTCCTGTTTGCGATCAAGGTGGTGCAGCAGTGGGAGAAGGTCGCGCTCTTGCGGCTGGGAAAGTACGCAGGCCTGCGTGGCCCGGGGCTCGTCTTTATCGTTCCCGTCATCGAGGCACTCAGTTCTTATGTTGACCAGCGGGTGCGCGTGGCCAGCGTTTCGGCGGAGTCGACGCTGACGCGGGACACTGTGCCGGTGAATGTCGATGCGATCGTGTTCTGGCTGGTGTGGAATGCGGAGAAGTCAATCCTGGAGGTCGAGAATTTCGTCGAGGCGATCAATTTGAGCGCGCAGACGGCGCTGCGGGAGTCGATTGGGCGGCACGAACTGGCGCAGATGATCACCGAACGCGAGACGCTGGGGCGAGAGCTGCAGCGCATTCTGGATGAAAAGACGAATCCGTGGGGGATTACAGTGCAGTCGGTCGAGATTCGCGACGTCCGCATTCCGCAGGGGCTGGAAGATGCAATGTCGCGACAGGCACAGGCGGAACGCGAGCGGCAGGCGCGAATCATTCTCGGGCAGGCGGAGACGGAAATCTCCAACAGCTTTGTGCAGGCGGCGGCCGCGTACACGGAGAATCCAACGGCACTGCATCTGAGGGCGATGAACATGCTGTATGAAGCGATCAAGGAACGAGGATCGATGGTGATCGTGCCGTCGTCGGCGGTGGAGACGATGGGACTTGGCGGAACGCTGGCCACCGCGTCACTGGGCGGGGCAAAAACCTAACAACTCAAACTGAATCAGTCGAGAGGAGTAGCGCGTATGAAGAACTGGGTGGAAGTGTGTCTGGTCGCGGTGGTCCTGGCTGTTGTTGCGCCTTTGAGTCTGGCGCAGTCTGCGGCGGAGGTCCCTATGCAACGGGGTATCAGTGTGGATCTGCCAGTCAGCAGCAACGCGGTGGCCGTGCCGGCCGCAGACAAAGCAGATGCGTTGGTCGTGACGGTTACTCAGGATGGCAGCGTTTACCTGGGTGTCAATCGGATCGGGGTCGCTGCTTTGGCGGATAGTGTCAGAAGTACTCTCGCTGAGCGGAAAGAGAAGACGCTGTACATCAAGGCGGATGCGCATGTGCCGTATACCAACGTAGTCAGGGTTCTGGACGCGGTCCGCGCGACGGGCGTTGAGAACATCACCCTGCTCACGGCACAGCGAGATTCCAAGACACAGGCGTTTCCCGTGGCGCCGAAAGGGCTGGAAATGCAGGTTGTCCGGCGTCGGTAGGGACTCACAGGCCGCTCGGGACAGAAGCACGATGGCGGCTTTGGTCGCTCACGCTTGGGGTGGTCGCTCGTCACACAGTGGGGAACTTGTGTCCGCATGGCTGCGTATCAGAGGGGCAAGCGGTGGTGTGCTTGGAGGCAGGCTTACCGTTGGTGACAGGGATCCCCTCGGCATCGCTGAGGGCAGGCTCTTCGACTGGGCGGGAACGCGGGTACGCTTCGTTCCTGCTCCGCTCGGATGACACGAGATCTACAGGAAGTGATGGCAAGAGGAGTCGGGTATGACGCAGGACGGATCACCGGACCGGGTTCTGTTTGGACCTTACGAGGTGGACTTCACCACCCAGGAACTGTGGAAGGACGGAGTGCGGCTGAAGCTGGCGCGGCAGCCGTTCGAGATCCTGGAGATGCTGGCAGGGCGTCCGGGAGAACTGGTTTCGCGTGAGGAACTACAAAAGCGGCTCTGGGCGGAAGGACACTTTGTCGATGCCAGCCATGGGCTGAATGCGGCCGTGAATAAGTTGCGTGAGGCGCTTTGCGATTCGGCGGAAGAGCCGAAGTATATCGAGACGCTGCCGCGGCGCGGGTACCGGTTTATGGGGAAGGTGGAAGCTCAGCGCAGCGAGATGGCGCACGAAGAGGACTCCGTCCCTTCGGCAAGCTCAGGGCAGGCTCCTGCGTTTGAGAGTGCGGAGCGCCAATTGCGGGGCACCCAGGTGGACAGTGAGCCTGTGCCTGCCGCAATCTCGTCTCTTCTAACGCGGCGTTGGCCGATCTGGGTTGCCGCGTCGCTGGCTCTGGTAGTGGGTGGGTTCATCGGCGCGTCGTTGAACCTCGGCAAGCGGAGCGTTGAACCTGCCGCGGCAGAGGCTGTAGAAAAGGAAAAAGCCGAGAAACAGGAACTCGCCTTACGCGTTGTCCCGGCGCCGGATAAAGCAGGAGTTCCGAGTTCCACTCCTCGATTGCAAATCGAGCCTAAGACTCGGACATTCGTTCTGCCAGAGCGGGAGAGTCACTATGAACTGCAACCTGCGGAGTTCCGCACGATCATCTCGGGCGATGGCGGGAATGCAGCGCCGCAGTTTTCACCTGACGGGCAGCGGATTGCGTTCATGTCGAACCGGTCGGGGCCGTGGCAGATCTGGATGAGCAATGCCGACGGATCGGATCCGGTGCAGGTGAGTTTCACCGATAGCGCCGGGACTCCGCGGTGGGCGCCGGATGGCAAGAGTTTCGTGTTTGATGCGCCCTGGGAGGGAACGACGTTTGTGTTCCTGGCTCCGGTGAACCAGCCGCAGAACGCACGTCCGGTGGCGGAAGGCTGCGTGCCGAGTTTCTCGCGCGACGGGAAGCTCGTGTATTTCGCTTCCGATCGCACGGGAGATTTCGAAGTGTGGAAGGTGCCAGTTGCGGGCGGCCCGGAAATTCAAGTGACGCGACGGGGCGGGTTCGCGGCGCTGGAGTCGGGGGATGGGAATCTGTACTACGCGAAGTCGAAGTATCCGAACCCGGAAATATGGCGCGTGCCTCTCGCGGGAGGCGAGGAAGTTGCGATCTCTCCGATGTTGCGGCCGCGGACATGGGCGAGTTGGACGGTCACGAAAGATGGAGTCTTGCTGGTCGCGGATTTGCCGGACGGGCGGTCGCATTTGACCCTCTATGATCCGGGCAAAGGGACGGCGCGGGAATTGACCTCGTTGCAGACTTCTCCTTTCTGGATGGCGGCTTCGGCGGATGGCAAGAAAGTCGTGATGAACGACGCCGCGGAGCGGCAGATCACGATGGTGGAGCATCTGCGGTGAAACAGGTTTCAAAGTTTCAGAGTTTCAAGGTTTCGAAGACGCACTATTCCTAGATCGCCGGATCTGAAGGCTTGGCGCGAACGATGAAGCGCTGTGGGGAAATTGGGCTGCTGCCGAAGGGGTAGCAGGTAATCAGGGTCAGGGCATCTTCCGCGGTTGGCTGCAGCAGTGTCACGTCTTTTGGATCCACCACTTCAATCAGGATCACGGTGTAGGTCTTCCTGTGCACGCTGCCGTGACCGGGATCGAACCAGTCGAGTTGGATCTTGTCTCCCTGCCTGATTCGTTCTAATCGACGAAACCAGCTGGTGCGATGACCGGCTAATACCAGGTTGCCGGGCTCTCCAGGTGCGGCACTGCTCTGCAGGCGGGCTGGACCGAACGCCAGCGCTCGGGGAGTCGCGGCGTCGAGAACGATTTCGTCGTAGTGGAGATGCGGGATTTGCAGGCGCGCTACGGGGTGGGCGTCGGCCCACGACCACGGAGTTTGCGGTTGGCCCGTTTTGATGCTTTCGTTCCAGGCGCGACGGATCAGGATGGCGGCTAGTTCAGCTTTCGCGCGCATGTAGGCGGCACGGGCGGTGAGGGACGCTCCGATGAGGAGGAGGAGCGCGGCGGCGATGCGGAGGGTTTTCATGGTGGTCGTTCGCTGTTCGCTGATCGCTGTTCGTCGTTCGCTGTTTGCCTTTCGCTTCCCGGCTTGAAGGCGAGAATGCCTTGAATCTTCGTCGTGGGGTTCCGGCGGAGTAGGGGTCCCCTCGGCTTCGCTCGGGGCAGGTTCTTCGACTCCGAAAGAGCAGCGGCACTTGCCGCTGCTCTTTCTCCGCTCAGGATGACAACGTAAACAGCCGGGATTGTCCTCTACGCAAAGCCGGCTTGAGCAACAGCGAGAGACCGAGCCCGAACGCCAACAGCGCGATCCCCAGCGTCTCGAAGAATTCGTCGGTGGTACCGGTGGCGGGGGCGCCGAAGACTTTGTCCATTTGCCATCCGGCGGGCATTTCCGTGGGAACGGGGACTGAGTTGTTCTGGCCGTCCTGGTTGACGACTACTTCCTCCACTGCGACCAGCGAGGTAAAGCGCGTTACGAGGTTGTAGCGGATGGCGTGGGCGATCACGCTGCCGCGAATCTCAGATTGACCCTTCTCGTCGGAGTGGCGCCAGTGATCCATGAGATCTTCGACGCGCTGGCGCGCCCAGATCGTTGTGATTCCGGGATGGAATGTGGCTTTGGAGGCGTCAAAGGGAATGCTGGCTTCGTAGGGTTCGTTGCCCGCGTTGGCGGTCAGATGCACGGTTCCGGCGCTGCCCTTGGTGATGCGGCCGTAGATCAGCAGGGGCTGGTGGAGGAAAAGATCGGGCGGGCGCTCGGGATAGAGGTCGGTTACTTCGACTCCGGTGAAGGTCAGTTTCACGTCGGTCAGAACCGGGCTATCGATGCTGGCGAAGAGGTGGGTCATCTGGTCGCGAACCTCGCTGACGTCGGCGATGTGGGTGAAGGTGCCGCGGCCGAATTGGGCCATCTTGGTGGCGAGGAAAAGATTCGGCGCACTGCCGATGGCGATGGTATAGAGGCGCGCATTGCCGAGCTCCGAGTGCATGGCGCGGAAGATTTCGTCTTCGTTACCCAGGTCGCCGTCGGTGAGAAGAATGATGTGGCGAAGATAGCTTGGGGTGACGGGCTTCGTCATCAGGTGATGCAGGGCGGGCAGCATTTCGGTGCCGCCATTGGCTTCGAGATTTCTGACATAGCGGCGGGCTCGGTCGAGGTTCTCTGCGGTTGCGGGCAGTGGTTCCGGGGAAAATTCCTGATAGCCGCTGCTGAATTGCAGGATGCCGAAACGGTCGGTTGGCTTGAGTCTGTCGAGAGCCTGGAGCAGGGCTTCGCGGGCTTGCTCGATGGACGTGCCGGCCATGGAGCCGGAGACGTCAATCATGTAGAGCATTTCGACCGGAACGCGCTCTTTGGGCTGCACTGTCGGCGGGAATGCAGCAAGCAGGAAGTGGGTCTCGCCGGAATCGCTGGGGGACAGGAAAAGGGCTGTTCGCGGCTGCGTGCTCTCCGCCTGCTGCAGTTCGAGGACGAAATCTTTATTGGGAAGCGTGGCGCCGGTGGCGAGTTCGACGTGCTGGCGGTCGTCAGACAGGCGATTCACGTGGATGTCATGGGAGACGGATTTCACGGACGCGGCTTCGAAGCCGGGGTCAAGATCGACAGCGAGCGAGATGTCGTGGCCGGATCGGCTGTCGGGATTGCGAACGGGCGGCGTGATGCGCGATGCGTCGGGGACGGCGTTGGTGTCGGCTGCCCATCCGGTGCCGTCATGACCGACGGCCTGCGTGCCAGGAATGTAACGAGGACCGACAACCATGGGGAACACGAGGCGCAGCTTTCCGTCTTCCCAGCGGAGAGGTTCGACGTAGCGCAGGCGGACATCGATGCGATCGCCCGGCATGATGTTGGCGACTGAGGTGGTGAAGATGTTGGGACGCTCTTCTTCTACGAGCGCGGCGCGCTTTCCTTCAGACTTGGCGGCTTCATAGATCTTCTTGGCCTCGGCGCGCTCTTTGATCACGCTGCGGATGATGCGGTTGCCGACGTGAATTTCCATGTCGTAGACGGCGGCGTCGTGCGGCAACGGGAAGACGTAGATGGCTTCGATGGGCTGGCTGGTCGAGTTCGCATATTGCTGGGTGACGGTGGCCGAGGCGACGAGACCACGGACGTCGAGGGCGACATCGGTGTGGGTGAGGGGTACGGCTTCGTAGCGACCTGCGATCGGGGAACGGTAGAGGAGGCATCCTTCGCCCACTTGCGGCAGCGGGGTGTTGGCCTTGGCGGAGCTGTCATCCTGTGCGGCTGAACAGTTGCCCCAGACGATGGTGGTGATGAGGACTGCGAGAAAGAAGCGTGGACATACTGCATTTTTGAACCAAGTTAGTGCCAGCCTTGCCATAGTTGCCTCCCATCCATCGAGTACTGCCATATGAGAGTGCACGGGTTGGACCGCGCGCCAGGACAACTCACCTTGCGAGCTCTAAGCGATTGATGTTGAGTGCCTTAAGAGGGCCAGGCAGTCTGTTGTATGGAACGGGGAACCGTGGGGCCTCACCCACGGGTGTGGCAGGCGCGGCACGATTCCGCGGCAAACGACTAGAATTGTGCAACTTGGAAAGTTGTTGCAAAACCCCGACGTTGTTATGGAATCATTGCACCGACTTACCTCACCTCGGAACAGAAGCTGAAACTCAGGAGAGCACAGATGAATGAAAGATCTTCTCGCTGGGTTGTCGCGTTCATACTGTTTTTTTCCAGCGCAGCAGCCTACGCCCAGGATGGGTGCGAACGCCTGACTGCGGCAAAACTTCCCAACGCCACGATTTCGCTTGCGCAGACGGTTGCCGCGGGCGCGTTCAACGGCCCTCCCGCGCCGTTTAGTGGCACCGATCTCTCGCCTCTCTATAAGAGTCTGCCGGCATTCTGCCGCGTCGTTGCCGAGGCGAAGCCGACCTCAGACTCCGACATCAAACTCGAAGTCTGGCTTCCGGTCTCGGGATGGAATGGCAAGCTGCAAGGGATCGGCAATGGCGGATTCGCCGGATTGATAGACGACATGCAACTTGCCATGTCGGTGAAAGCAGGGTATGCCGCGACAGCGACGGACACGGGCCACACGGGGTCACCGATCGACGCGGGTTGGGCGATTGGGCATCCGGAGAAGATCATCGATTTCGGTCATCGCGGAATTCATGAGATGACGCGCGTCGCCAAGGCAGTGGTCGCGGCCTATTACGCGAAGCCTCCGCAGCGCTCGTACTTCGCCGGATGTTCCGACGGCGGGCGGGAGGCGTTAATGGAAGCCCAACGTTATCCCGAGGACTATGACGGAATCCTAGCCGGCGCTCCGGCGAACTACTGGACTGCTTTGCTCGCGACTGCAGCTTATGACACCCAGGCCCTGACGATGGAGTCGGCCAGCTTCATTCCTCCGGCGAAGATTCCCACGATTGCAGCCGCGGTAAACGCCGTGTGCGACGGGTTGGACAGCGTGCACGATGGAATTCTGAACGATCCACGGCAGTGTCACTTCGATCCCTCAACGATCCAGTGCAAGGGAGACGATTCCGACAAATGCCTGACGGCGGCGCAGGTGACTGCGCTGAAGAAGCTCTACGCGGGAACGCTTGATGCCAAAGGGCGCGTGATTTACCCCGGCTATCTGCCCGGGGCCGAAGAGGGCGAGGGAGGCTGGGGACTCTGGATCACCGGCCCTGCACCTGCGAGGAGTCTGATGGCGTTTTTCGGCAACGGATTCTTCTCCGGCTTTGTCTACGGGAAGTCCGACTGGGACTACAAAACGTTCAAGGTCGATGCGGATTTGAAGGCAGCCAATGAGACAAATGCGCAGGCCCTGAACGCTACCGATCCCGACCTGAAGCCATTCAAAGCCCGCGGCGGAAAGTTGATTCTGTACCACGGCTGGAATGATCCCGCGATCACGGCGCTGAACACGATCAACTATTACGAGAGCATCGTCGGGAAGATGGGGCGGAAAGATGTCGACTCTTTCGTCCGCCTCTACATGGCGCCGGGCGTGCAACACTGCGGCGGAGGCCCGGGGCCGGATTCGTTCGGAGCGGTCGGTGATCTGAAATTCGACGACCCGCAGCACAGCGTAGACGCGTCGTTGGAGCGGTGGGTGGAAAAGGGCACGGCGCCGTCAACAATTATTGCGTCGAAGTTCGAAGGCCAGGACCGAGCGCACGCGAAGATGACGCGGCCTCTGTGCCCCTATCCGCAGGCCGCGAAGTACAAAGGCAGCGGCGATCCGAGTGACGCCGCGAACTTTGAGTGCGAGCGGCGGGAAAAATAGATGAACACGACAGCTGGCGGGTCGAGATGCAACCGGGGAACTACATGGCCTTTCACGAACCGTGGGACGGTGGCGAATGCGACACTTGAGGCCCACAAGGGTCAATAAGTGCAATCGCCTTCCAGGAGAAGGCCGGTCGGAGTCAAGTC
>Ga0335076_10000658_pt1 | contig 32164 bp, 32 predicted proteins | sample Lox_Sample_25_FD_206717 | JGI IMG/M metagenome (GOLD analysis project Ga0335076, IMG submission 206717) | Soil microbial communities from Loxahatchee National Wildlife Refuge, Florida, United States - Lox_Sample_2.5 | ecosystem: Environmental > Terrestrial > Soil > Wetlands | place: USA...
CGTCGGTGCCCGACATGCCCGGCAGCATCAGATCGAGCAGCACGATGTCGGCGCCGGCGCGATCGAACTCGGCGAGCGCCGCGGGGCCGTCGGTCACCACCGTGGCCTCAAAGCCCTCCTTGCGCAACAGGAACGCCAGCGGATCGGCCAGCGACTCCTCGTCCTCCACGATCAGCACACTGGTCATCGACTTAGTTCTTCCTCTCGTTGTGACCTGTTGGGCCGCACCTCACGACCCCGCGGTTGCTCGGGCTCCTCGTCGCCGTCTTTGTAGGCCGGAATGGAAAGGGTGAAGGTCGACCCGGTTCCCGGCTTGCTCCACACGCCGATGCTGCCGTTGTGGTTGGCCGCAACGTGTTTGACGATGGCAAGTCCCAACCCGCTGCCGCCGGTGGCCCTAGAACGCGCCTTGTCCCCGCGGAAGAATCGCTCGAAGACCCGCTCCTGGTCTTCCAGCGCGATCCCGATACCGCGGTCGGTCACGGCGATCTCGATGTTGTCGCCCCGTTGACGGCGGCTGATCGACACCGGCGAACCCGGGGGCGAATAGGCGATCGCGTTGGATACCAGGTTGGCCAGCGCGGTCACCAGCAGCGTTTCGTCGCCCAGCACCCGCAGGCCGCTGGGCGCATCGGTGCGGACCTCGATATCGGCGTTGTCAGCGGCCACCTTGTGGCGTGCAATCGCTTCGGACACAACGGTGTCCACCTCAACTTCGGTCACGTTGGGCAACCGCTCGGCACCCTGCAGCCGGGACAGCTCGATCAGCTCGGCGACCATGTCCCCCAATCGGTTCGCTTCGACGAGCACCTTCTCGGCGAACCGGCGAACTGTTTCGGAGTCATCCGCCGAGGCCAGCAGGGCCTCGGCCAGCAGGGCCATCGCACCCACCGGGGTCTTGAGCTCGTGGCTGACATTGGCCACGAAGTCGCGCCTGGTCGCCTCCATGCGAGCGTAATCCGACTGGTCGTGGACGAACACCACGGCGAACCGACGGTCCTCCTCGCTCAGCAGCCGCGCCTGCCCGTGCACCGACAGCCCCGATCGGCCCGCCGCGCGTTTCGCCGGCCGCAGGTCGAACTCGACGTCGACGCCGGTGAGCGCCTGCTGTGCGGCCTGCCAGGCCTGGTCGTCGAGCTGCCGATCGCGGACCAGGCCCAGCTCCTTGGCCCGCTCGTTGAGATAAACGACGTCGCGATGCGAATCCACCACCGCGGCACCCAGCGGCATCAGCGAGACGATGCGTTGCAGCATCTGAGCAACCGTGATCCCCGTCCATTCGGTGGAGGATTGCTGGCGGCGTTCTACCCTCCGCGGCGCCAGCCTGACCCCGACCGCAACACCTACGGCCAGCGCCAGCATGGACAAGACCCCGGCCAGCAACAGCGCCGAGAACACAGTCACATACAAAATCCTACAAATCTGGTGAACGCCGCCCTAGCGGAGCGAGGCCAAAATCGGACAAGTCACATCTTGCCCTACAGGTGTTCCGCTTCCGTTCACGCGATGTTTGGCGAACAGGCCTTTAAACCCGCCGTCGGGCCTGCGGTTCGAAGTCACGCCCTCCCTTGGCTGGCAACCGCCGCGGCACCCGCCGCGGCGGCCTCCGGGTCGAGATAGGTACCGCCCGGCAGCACCGGCCGCATGTCGGCATCCAGGTCGTAGCGCAGCGGAATGCCGGTCGGGATGTTCAGCCCGACGATCTCTTCGTCGGACATCTCGTCCAGGTATTTGACCAGCGCGCGCAGCGAGTTGCCGTGCGCGACGATCAGCACCGTCTTGCCGGTCCGCAGATCGGGGACGATGACGTCGGTGAAGTACGGCAGGAAACGGGCCACCACGTCGGCGAGACATTCGGTCAGCGGGCCGCCGCCGATGTTGGCGTAGCGAGGGTCGGTGTCCTGGCTGAATTTGCTGCCCCGCTCGATCGGCGGCGGCGGCGTGTCGTAGCTGCGCCGCCACATCATGAACTGCTCCTCGCCGTAGCGCTCCTTGGTCTCCGCCTTGTTCAGGCCCTGCAGCGCCCCGTAGTGGCGCTCATTGAGCCGCCAGCTGCGCCGCACCGGGATCCACAGCCGGTCGGCGGTGTCCAGCGCCAGGTGCGCGGTGGTGATGGCCCGTCGCAGCAGCGAGGTGTAGAGAACGTCGGGCAGCAGATTGTGTTCGGTCATCAGCTCGCCGCTTCGAACCGCCTCGGCCCGGCCTTTCTCGGTCAGCCCGACGTCGACCCAGCCCGTGAACAGGTTGAGGGCATTCCAGTCGCTCTCGCCGTGCCGCAGCAGCACCAACGTGGCAGTGTCTCCCATGCCGGCAAGTCTCTCACGCAGTCGTTTTAGTCGTCTTCGTCGTCTTCGTCGTCGATCAGGTGGGCGAACGCCCGTAGGTTCTGCAGCGACTCCCCGCGGGATACCCGCCATTCCCACTCTTTTTGAATCGACGAGCGAAAACCCAACTCCAACAACGTATTAAAGTCCGAATCCACCGCTTCGAGCACCTGGCCGAGGACCCGGTCGATCTCGTCGGCGTCGACCGACGCCAGCGACATCCGGCCCACCAGGTAGATGTCGCCGATGTTGTCCAATGTGTAGGCGACCCCGTACAGCCGGCGGTTGCGCCTGAGCAGGAACCGGTAGACACCCTCGTGGTTCTCGTCGGGCTTACGGCACACGAACGCCTCGACGCGCACCGAATGCTCGCCGATGCTCAGGATGGTGTTGGTCTTGAGTTTGTGCTCGCCGGGCAGTTCGACCACCAGACCCGGCAGCTCGCCATGCGCCCCTGGAAATTCCGAGTAGGTCAGCCCGCTCGCCCGCAGCGAGCGCTCGATCACCGACTGTACTGTTTGGCCCGTCGCGGTCATGCGCCCACTCCGCGGCGTGACGTCCAGCGGCGGGGCTTGCGCATCGAGGCTCGGTCGCGGAATCGGCGCTGCCGTTCGGCGGTGAAGTCGCCGATCGCGTGCCGATAGCTGGCCAGCAGCGCGTCGGTGGTGTTGTCCCAGGAGAAGGTGGCCGCATGCGCGGCGGCCGCGCGGCTCATTGCCTCCGCCTGCGGCACGCGCAGGCGCAGCAGCCGATCGAGGGCATTCGCCCAGTCGCCGACGCCATGCCCGGACACCAGGGTGCCGGAGATCTCGTCGCGCACTGCCACCGGCAAACCGCCGACCGCGGCGGCCACCACCGGGGTTCCACACGCCTGCGCCTCGAGGGCAACGAGGCCGAACGACTCCGAATAACTCGGCACCGCAACCAGATTGGCGGCCTGGAACAGGGTGGCCAGATCGGCGCGCGACTGCGGCGGCAGAAACGTCACCCGGTCGGTGATGCCGAGTTCGTCGGCCAGCCGGACCAGTCCGTCCGGGGAGGCCAGACCGCTGCCCGACGGGCCGCCGGCCACCACGATGCGCACCCCGGGCAGTTTCGCCGCGGCGCGCAGCACGATGTCGGGGGCCTTCAGCGGCTGGATCCGCCCGACGAACGCCACCACGTCTTCGTCGAGCGGGAGCCCCAGCGCCGCCCGGGCCGCCCGACGGTCACCCGGGTGGAAGACGTCCAGGTCCACACCGGGGTGGACCACATCGATTCGCGCGGGATCGGCGTGGTGAATCGAAATCAGTTGCTTCGCTTCGTCCTCCGTGTTGACGATCAGCCGGTCCGACTCGTCGACGACCTGCTGCTCCCCGACCGTGCGCAGCGGGGGTTCGGGCGCATCGCCGTCGGCCAGGGCCGCGTTTTTTACCGCGGCGAGCGTGTGCGCGGTGTGCACCAACGGCACCGCCCAGCGGTCGCGGGCCAGCCAGCCGACCTGTCCGGACAGCCAGTAGTGGGAGTGCACGATGTCGTAGTAACCGGGTTCGTGCGACGCCTCGGCGCGCAGCACCCCGGCCGCGAAGGCACACAGCTGAGTCGGCAGGTCGTATTTGTCCAGGCCCTCGAACGGCCCGGCGACCACGTTGCGCACCAGCACGCCGGGCGCCACGTGGGCGACCTGCGGGTCGGCCGACGCGGTGGCCCGGGTGAAGATCTCCACCTCGATGCCCCGCCGCGCCAGGTGCAGCGCGGTTTGCAGCACATAGACGTTCATGCCACCGGCGTCGCCGGTCCCCGGCTGGGCCAGCGGAGAGGTGTGCACCGCCAGCACTGCAACCCGGCGCGGGTCATTCAGCCGGAAGACGTCGTCGTGCCGCACACTTTCATCTTTACAGGACGGGCCGCCCCCGGGCCCATGCGCCGCCCGACGAGTGACCGGTCAGGCGGACGACTCGTCGGCGGTGACGTCCCGCAGCCGGGAGCCCAGCACCCCGGCGCGCCGCATCGCGGCCAGCGGATCGGCATACAACCCGCCCAGCGACACCGTCCCCGCGCCGGCCTCCTGCACCCGGTTGCCGAAGGCGGTGACCCGGATATCGCACTTGGGCAGCACCGACCGCGCGGCGAACGCCGCCTCCACGCGCTCCATCGCCTCCGGGTACTCGGTGAAGGCCTGCCCCCCCACCACCAGCTCGTCGGGGTTGAGCATGTCGCGCAGCAAGGCGACCGCCTCGCCGAGCACCCGGGCCCGCTCCGCCAGCAGATCCCTGGCCTGCTGATTGCCGGCCCGGGCCACCCGCAACAGCTCGGTCATCGCCGTCGTCGGCCCGGTGGAGCGGTTCCCCGAAGTCGCCGCCGGGACGGCGGGCAGGATCTTCAGCCGGCGGGCAGTGGCCAGCACCGCTTCGTCGCTGACGGTGGACTCCAGCTTCCCGGTGCCGCCGAGCAGCTCGGAGTGGGCGGGCAGGGCCGCGATAGTCCCCGGGCCACTGGTCGGGCAGTGCACCCGTCCCCCGATCACCAGCGCATAACCCACGGTCTCGCGGGCGTACACATAGAGGCTCGTCGGCGAACTCGGCGCGAATCGCCGCAGGCCGAGCAGCAGCTCGGCCCCCGCCATGGCGTCGACGTGGGAGGCCACCGACAACGGCAGGCCCAGCGCGTCGGCCAGCATGGGCCCGACCGGCGCCTGGCGCCAGCCCAGCCGCGGGTGGTCGACGTGGCCGGTGACGCTGTCGACGGTGCCGCCGATCGCCACCCCGACCCAGAGCGGGCGGCGCCGGTGCCAGCGCCTCAGGTATCGGCATGCGCTCTCGGCAAGTGACGCCAGCGCGGGCCCGGCGGGGCTGAGCGGCGTCGGGGTCTCGACGGTGTCCAGCGTGCGGCCGAACAGGTCGGTGGCCACGATGCTGGTGGTGCGCGCGCCGATGTGGATACCGAGCGTCACGAACGGTTCGTGGTTGATCTCCACCGGCACGCGTGGACGGCCGATAGCCCCGGAAACGGCCAGGTCGGCGCGCTCCCGCAGCAGGCCGGCGTCGAGCAGCGCGATGACCTGGCGGTTGACCGTGGCGATGCTCAGCGACGTGATGCCGGCGATGACGTCACGGCCGACCGGGCCGCGCAACCGGACGGCCCGGAATACGGAGGCCGCCGCCAAGTCGGAGATGTGCAGCGACGGCGGCAGGATCTGGCGGTGCAACCGCAGGTGGCTTTTGCGGCTGGGGGAATGATGGCTATGGGTGAGAGTGGTCGAGCGCACGAGCGTCCTTTGTCCGAGTTCCTGATGGCCGGTCTTGGCCACACCTGAAAGTCAGGAGCGGCAAAGTGCGCGGCAACAACACGCACTTGCCGCGCAAAGACACGCGGCGGTGTTGTTGAACTGGGCGCTGAGGTGCACTCCGAGAATTTAGCACGTTTATTAGAGTTGTTCCGGTGAATGCAGCCGGGCGGCGCCAACAAGTCGCGGTGGTCACCGGTGCCAGTTCCGGCATCGGCGAGGCAACCGCCAAGACCCTTGCGGCTCAAGGTTTTAACGTGGTCTGCGTCGCGCGCCGCGCGGACCGGATCAACGCACTGGCCGACGAGATCGGCGGGACCGCAATTGTGGCTGATGTCACAGACGACCGCGCGGTGCAAGCGCTGGCGGGCGAACTGGGCCGGGTCGATGTGCTGGTCAACAACGCCGGTGGCGCATGGGGACTGGAATCCGTCGCCGACGCCGACTTCGAGCACTGGCGGTGGATGTGGGAGACCAACGTGATGGGCACGCTGCGGGTCACCCGCGCGCTGCTGCCCAAGCTGGTCGACTCCGGCGATGGCTTGATCGTCACCATCACCTCGGTCGCGGCGTTGGAGACCTACGACGGCGGTGCCGGCTACACGGCGGCCAAACACGCCCAGGGCGCGCTGCACCGCACGCTGCGCGGTGAGCTACTCGGAAAGCCGGTGCGGCTCACCGAAATTGCCCCGGGCGCGGTCGAAACCGAGTTCTCGCTGGTGCGCTTCGACGGCGACCAACAGCGTGCCGACGCCGTCTACACCGGCATAACGCCATTGGTGGCGGCCGATATCGCCGAGGTCATCGGATTCGTGGCTTCGCGTCCGTCGCACGTCGACCTGGACCTGATCGTCATAAAGCCGCGCGACCAGGCCACCGCCTCGCGGTTTAACCGCCGGGGCTAGGCGCTGGACTGGACGTGGTCGTGGTCGGGGTGCCCGACAGAGTCGGCGCGGTCGACGGGGTGACCGGCGCGGTGACCGGAATCTGAGTCGCCGGCGGATGAGCCGTCGGGGGCGGCAGAGCCGACATCGCCACCCACGTGTCCCAGTCCACGGCCCAGTCCCAGATGTCGCCGTCGGAGTACGACAGCTGGATCGAGCTTCCGGTCACTTCGACCGGGTCGCCGTAGATCGCGGTTTGGTAGTACTGCTCGGCGTCGCCCGTCGACAGGTTTATGCAGCCGTTGGTGACGTTGCTGTTGCCCTGCGCGCCCGCACTCGAGGGGTTGGCGTGGATGAACTCGCCGTTGTTCGAAATCCGCACCGCCCAGCGTTCGTGGGCGTTGGAGTAGCCGGCGGCCGGGTTGGACATGTAGAAGTCCGAGTACTTCTCGGTGACGACGTGGATGCCGTTGCGGGTGACGTTGCGCGCCTTGTCGGCCTCGCCGTAGCTGCACGGGAAGTCCATGATGACGCCGGCGTCGGTGACGACCTGGATGCGGTGCGAAGACACCTCGGCCCTGACCACCTGCCGCCGGCCGATCTGAAAGTGCAACGAGATGTCGTCGGCGCCGAATGCGCCGTCGCCGAACGGCCGTCCGTAGAGCTTGGCGTCGACGTTGACGGTGGTGCCGGCCGGGTAGTACTCGCGGGGACGCCAGTGCACGCGCGCGCCCTGCCTCTCGTCGGGCAACCAGGCCCAGCTCCCCTCGACGGGCGGGTTTGTGGTGACGGTGAGCGCCTTTTCCACGGCCGCCTTGTCACTGATCGGCGCGTCGAACTGGATGATGATCGGCGCGGCCACCCCGACGGTCTGGCCGTCGGCCAACTGGAACCCACCACCGATCTTCTTGGTGGGCGACACGGTGGTGAACTTGCCGGATAGCGGGATCGCTTTGCCGTCGTGGCCGACGGCCGAGCCGCTCCACGTGTAGGTCGCGTCGTAGCCCAGCGGCTCGGTGGTCGTGTAGACGGTCCGATCCTGGTTGAACGACCCGGCGACCACCTTGCCCGACGAGTTGGTCAACGCCACCTTCTGAAACCAGCCGTCGCTGACCTGGACGCTGATCGGCGCGATCGGAACCACGTCGTTAGCCGCTGGGGTGTCCAGGGCCGGCTCGAACTTCAGGTGCGCCGCCGGCACCTCCTTCTCGGCCTGTTTGGCCACAGTGCCGGCGCAGGCGGCCAATACGTTGGGGGCGAACACGCCGAGCCCCAGGGCCGCCAGGGCCAAGCGCCGGTTAATCGGCGGCGGGGAAGGGGATGTGCTCACGAAAATTAAGGATACCGTGAGACAAGACCTCTACCCCGCCACGACAATTCGGCTGCGTCCGCTGCTGGGACGCTGATTCACGGGATTTACGGCTACAGCCTGCATCCGAGCAGGACAGGTTCCGGTTTCAGTGTGATGCCAAACACAGCACGGACTCCGTCACGCACGGTCCGGGCCAGCACGATGACGTCCTCGGCGGTGGCACCGCCGCGGTTGGTCAGGGCGAGCGCATGTTTGGTCGACAGCCGGCATGGCGCTTCGAGGCCGCCCGGATCCGGATCCGGATAGCCTTTGCCGAAGCCCGCCCGCTCCACCAGCCAGCCGGCGGCCAGCTTGACGCCCTCGGGTGCCGGGTAGTGCGGAACCGGCCCTTCGACACGACTGGCCAGCCGCTCGTATACCTCGGGCGTCACCACCGGGTTGGTGAAGAACGAACCCACGCTCCAGGTGTCGTGGTCGGCGGCGTCGAGGACCATGCCCTTACGGGCCCGCAGCATCAGCACCGCCTCGCGGACGGCTTTCGGGTCGGCGCGCTCGCCGCTGGTCGCGTTCAACGCGGCGGTCAGCTCGCCGTAGCGCAACGGCGCGCTGCGGCCCGATGCGTCCAGCGCGAACTCGACTTCCAGTATCACAGAAGGGATTTCGCGCCCCGACTGGCCGGCCCGCTTGAACCTGCTGGTGCGATAACCGAAACCCAGCTCGTCGCCCGGCACCCAGCCCACCGAGCCGCTACCGCGATCCAGTACCCGGACCCGGGTGATGGCGTCGGACACCTCTGCCCCGTAGGCTCCGACGTTCTGCACCGGCGTGGCCCCGGCCGACCCGGGTATCCCGGACAGGCATTCCAGCCCACCCAAACCCTGCTCGATGGACCTGACCACCACGTCGTCCCACACCGCGCCCGCCTCCGCGCGCACCAGATTGCCGTCGACGGTGACGCCGTCGTTGGCCAGGCGCACGGCGGTCAGATCGGTCAACGTATCGGCGATCACGACGTTGGAGCCGCCGGCAAACACCAGCACCGGTCGGCGATCCCCGCCGCCGGCTGCTCGGGCTGCCGAGTCCAGCTGCCGCAAAACGGCGACCACCTGCTCGGTGCTGGTGCAGGTGATCAGGCGTCGCGCGACCGGTCCGACCCGCAACGTGGTCAGTGGCGCAAGCGGCACCGCCTCGGCGACATGCGCACCGGCGAAGAGCGGACCGGCAACGCTCTTTTTCATGGCCCGTAACGGTAGCCTGGCCAGCTATGCCGCGTTCATTCGACTTGTCGACCGACTACGAGGGCACCGTCGACCAGCTTCATCGCGCCTTCCGCGACGAGGAGTACTGGCGGGCCAGGCTGGCCGACATTCCCGTCGACGTGGCGCGGCTGGAGTCGATGCGGGTGGGCGGCGAGACCGGAGACGACGGCACCGTCGAGGTGGTCACGCTGCAGGTGGTGCGCAGCCACAATGTGCACTCCATCGTCAAGCAGCTGCATCGGGGCGACGTCGCCATCAGGCGCAGGGAGACTTGGGGGCCGGTGACCGATGGCGCCGCGACGGCCACCCTCGTGAGCTCGATCGAGGACACCCCGGTGCATATTTCGGGCACGGCCGAGCTGTCGCCGATCGCCGAGTCCGGCGGCGCCCGGGTCGATTTTCGGATCACCGTCCAGGTGCGGATCCCGCTCCTCGGCGGCAAGGTGGAAAGGCTCATCGGCAACAATTTGGGTGAGCTGATTTCCAGGGAACAACAGTTCACCGCGGAGTGGATCGCCAAGAACGCATAGATGGTCGCCGCGCCTAAGCTGGCGCCCATGCGAATCGCGTTGGCGCAAATCCTCAGTGGCAGCGATCCGGCGGCGAACCTGCAGCTGGTGCGCGAGTACACCCGCCAGGCCGCCGACGCTGGCGCCACGCTGGTGGTGTTCCCGGAGGCCACCATGTGCAGGTTCGGCGTCCCGCTGACATCCGTCGCCGAGCCGATCGACGGACCCTGGGCCGACGGGGTGCGCCGGATCGCGACCGACGCCGGGATCGCCGTCGTCGCCGGCATGTTCACCCCGGCCGGCGACGGACGGGTGACCAACACGCTGATCGTGGCCGGGCCGGGCACCCCCAACCGGCCGGACACCCACTACGACAAGATCCACCTCTACGACGCGTTCGGATTCACCGAGTCGCGCACCGTCGCGCCGGGCCACGAGCCGGTGGTCGTCGACGTCGACGAGGTTCGGGTGGGGTTGAGCGTTTGCTACGACATCCGCTTTCCGGCGCTCTACACCGAGCTGGCCCGGCGCGGCGCCCAGCTGATCGTCGTCTGCGCGTCCTGGGGATCGGGGCCCGGCAAGCTCGAGCAGTGGACGCTGCTGGCCCGGGCCCGCGCGCTGGATTCGATGAGCTATGTCGCCGCCGTCGGTCAGGCCGATCCCGGGGACGCCCTGACCAAGGCGGGATCCGGCTCGGGCGCGCCGACGGGAGTGGGCGGCAGCGTGGTGGCCTCGCCGCTGGGCGAGGTGGTCGCCTCGGCCGGCGACCGGCCGCAGCTGGTGGTCGCCGACATCGACGTCAACCGGGTGGCCGCGGCCCGCGACAGCATCGCGGTGCTGCGTAACCGCTCCGACTTTGCTCAGGTTGATAGGGCAGAATCGGTCGGGTGACGAACCCACAAGGACCACCGAACGAGGGCCCGTCGACGTGGGCCCGTCCCGGCAATCAAGGTCCGTTCGGCCAGCCCCCCACTGAGCGGCCGACCGAGCGGATAAGTACCGGCGGTCCGGCCCAGGCACCCCCGCCGGCCGCTCCCGGCCAGCAGCCGGGTCAGACCGAGCAGTTAAGCGCGCCGCGCCAGAGCCCGCAGCGTCCCGCCTATGCCCCTCCGCCCATCCCGCCCGCGGGCCCGACGGAAAAACTGGCCGCTCCCGGCCAAGAGCCGCCACCGGTGAAAAGAAAACGACGCTTCCTTCGCGACCCGCTATCCATCCTTCTGATCTGCATCATCGTGTTCGCGCTCATCATCGCGGGGCTGATCGGGGCCGAGCTGTACGTCCGTCACGTGGCGGACAAAAAGGTCGCCGAAGCGGTGGCGTGTGAGGTCAGGGATTCGGCCACCGCCTCCTTCGGCGTGACGCCGCTGATGCTGTGGCAGCACCTGACGAAGCGCTACACCAACATCTCGGTGCAGACGGCCGGCAACAACATCCGCGACGCCAAGGGCATGAAGCTCAACCTGAACATCAAAGACGTCCGGCTTCAGTCGACGGCCAACTCGAAAGGCACCATCGGCTCGCTGGACGCCACCATCACCTGGACCAGTGACGGCATCAAGCAATCGGTGCAAAGCGCGATTCCGGTTCTGGGTCCGTTCGTCACCAGCAGCGTGACCACCCATCCGGCCGACGGCACCGTCGAGTTGAAGGGCATGCTGGACAACATCACGGCCAAGCCGGTGGTGTCCGGCAACGGGTTGGACCTGCAGATCGTCAGTTTCAACGCGCTCGGTTTCACGATGCCGAAGGAGTCGGTGCAGTCGACGCTGGACGACTTCTTCTCCAACGTGACCAAGAACTTCCCGCTTGGCATCCACGCCGACAGCGTTCAGGTGACGGATACCGGTGTGACCAGCCACTTTTCGACGCAGAACGCAACCATTCCCAACGACAACAACAACAACCCCTGCTTCGCCAACCTCTGACCCGCGCTGGTTCCAGCACGTTCTAGCGGGTTCTAGCGAACCCGGCTGAGCCCGTCGAGCACCGCGCGGGTGCCGGACAAGCCCAGCCGGGTCGCGCCGGCGTCCAGCATGGCGACCGCGTCCGCGGCGGTGCGGATGCCGCCGCTGGCCTTGATGCCCAGCCGCCCACCGACGGTCTCGGCCATCAACGCAACGGCGTCCGGGGACGCCCCGCCGGCAGGATGAAACCCGGTCGAGGTCTTGACGAAATCGGCGCCGGCGTCCTCGGCGGCACGACACGCGGCTGCCAGCGTGCGCCCGTCGCGGTGGCTGAGCAGCACCGCCGACTCCACGATCACTTTGAGCACGGCCCGGGGTGCGGCGGCCCGCACCGCTTCGATGTCGCATCGCACGGCGCCGAAGTCCCCGGCCAGCGCGGCACCGACGTCGATGACCATGTCGATCTCGCTGGCCCCGGACGCCACGGCCCGCGCGGCCTCGTGCGCCTTGACCGCCGGCACGTGCTTGCCCGACGGAAAACCCGCCACCGCCGCCACCCGCAGGCCGCCGGCGGCTTCCACTGCGATCGGCACCATCGACGGCGAGACGCATACGGCGTAGACGCCGAGGTCGGCGGCCTCGGCGACCAAAGCGGCCACGTCAGCGCGGGTGGCCTCGGGTTTGAGCAGGGTGTGGTCGATCAGAGCCGCCAACTGGTCCCGGGTGGGTTGGCTCGCCACTAGAACGCTTCTTCGGGCCCGCCGGGATTGCAGCCGGAGGCGACCATCTCGGCGTCGTCGACCACCGGCCGCCAAGGCTCCAGGTTCCAGCTGCTCTTGCCCGGTTGCACGAGTTCGGCGAACTGCCAGTGGCAGGTGAACTGCGCGCGCATGCCGGCCGTGTCGGCGTCCGGCGACAGCGCTAGCACCTCGGCCCACGCCTCGTCGACGTCGGCCGCTGAGGCCCCGGCGGCCCCGGGCTGGCTCGCGGCAATGCGCCCAGCGGGTGTGGGGAAGACCCGCAGGCTGCTCAGGCCGTGCCAGCGCGCCCACTGGGTGTGGTCGATGAATGGAGGCGACGGGCTGGGCGGGTTAGCCGCGCCCGCGCCGGGATCGGCCCCCGGATCGGCGAGAGCGGGATGCGCCTGAATCGGGGAGCCTGGCAGGGCCACGAACATCGCGACCACCGTCGCCGCCGCGGCCAGCAGGGCTTTCATCCCACTAGCGTGACTTACCCTGAATTTCGAGGAGTTTGGGCCGCACGTCGACCAGGTACACGCCGGCGGCACAGGCGGCGATCGCCATGCCCAACACGCCGAAAACGAAACTCAGGATGGATGTCAGCGCAACGGCCAGGCCGAGGATGATCAGCCACACCGGCTTGGTCAGCTTGTCCGCGGCGGTATAGGCGTCGGGTCGCTGCAGTGCCGCGTGCACGAACGAGTACACCGCCGTCACCAGGACAGCGACCTGCAAGACCAGCATCACGGTACCCACGAGGTGGTTCACGCCTTAAGGGTATGCGGCCTCCGGCCAAAACGTCGACTCCGGGTTGCCCTAAGGGCAACCCGGAGTCGAGTGTCTGGTCAATACCCGAATCGAACTCGGTGCCTGACTACTTCTGGGTGACCTTCCTGGCCGAGACTTTCTTGGCCGGAGCCTTCTTGGCCGCAGCCTTCTTCGCGGGCGCCTTCTTGGCCGCAGCCTTCTTGGCCGGAGCCTTCTTGGGCAGCTCGATGCCGACCAGCTTGGCCGCCCGCTCACCGACCGCGCGGGTCTGCGATGCGACGGTGCCGAGCGCCTCCTGGGTCAGCTCGACGGCCTGGTCCACGTAGCCCTCGGCGCGCGACGACGCGTCCTCGAAGGTGCGCTGGCTGCGCAGCCGCTCCAGGGCGGCCTCGCCGCGCTCGACCAGCTCGTTGTACCGGTTGGTCGCCGCCTCCAGGTAGCCCTCGGCGGCCTTGCGCAGCTCGTCCGAGGTGAACCTTTCGCGCAGCTCGCTGAACTGCTCGGGCAGGTCCTCCTGGAGCTTCGACAGGCGAGCGCGGCTCTCCTCGACACGGCTGCGGGTGTCGGTGCGGGTTTCTTCGGCACGCTCACGCAGGTTGGAGATGAGGTCGTTGACCGTGGCGAGGGCCAGGTCGGCGGCGCCCAGCGCTGCCAGCAATGGGGCCCGCAGGTCGTCGATGTTCGGGTTTTCGGCCATGGTGTTTCCTTTCATGATTTCTTTTGTTATCGGGGTTACTACCTCTGGGAATCTGGAAGAAAAGGGCAAGCGTCGGCTCCTTTGGGAGGAGTAGTCAAGACCCGCGGATTGACATGGCACGCGGCTTGCCGGGGAACCTCCTGATTGGTCGGGTCGGCTGGTCGAGTTCGCATCGCGGCTGGGCGCTCAAGGCCTGGCGTGAGACCCCTTCTCTTTGGGTAACCAACCGGCCGCGCATCTATACGTCACCAAGTCATTGGTGTCATTGGCGCGATCGCGAAAGCCCTCTGCCGGCGGTTTGGCGGCCGACTGCGTAACGGGCACTCACTCGTCACTGTCGGATTCGCTCGGACACTCCTCGTACATTGATTCGTTCTGCTGGGTGAACGACGCGTAGATCTCGAGCAGAACCTGCTTCTGACGCTCGGTAATCGCCGTATCGGTGATGATGGCGTCGCGCACCTGACTCTTATCGCTGGGCTCGAGAATCCCCGCCCTTACGTAGAGCACCTCGGCGGAAACCCGCAGCGCCTTCGCGATCTGGCTCAGGACGTCGGCGGACGGCTTACGCAACCCGCGCTCCACCTGGCTCAGGTAAGGATTGCTGACACCCGACCGCTCGGCAAGTTGTCGCACCGAGACTTGCGCGTTCTCACGCAGGTCGCGGATGAAGCTCCCGATGTCGGAGGCCGCGGTGGACACCTTGGCGGAGAGCTTCTCCTCCGGAGGCATCGCGTACTCCTTCAGTCGGGTGGGCAATCTTTACGCCCCCAGACTACGACCCAGTGCTTGCTATTGCAAGCACCTGTTAGCACTCCTAGAAAAGAAGCTGCGCGACGGCGTAGATGATCAGCCCCGCCAGGGCGCCCACCACGGTGCCATTGATCCGGATGAACTGCAGGTCGCGACCCACGTGCAGTTCGATGCGCCGGCTGGCTTCCTCGGCGTCCCAGCGCTCGATCGTGTCGGTGATGATCGCGGTGATTTCCACCCCGTACTCGGAGACCAGATGCTGGGCCGCCCGCACGATCCAGTTGTCGACCTTGTCGCGCAGGTCGGCGTCGTCGCGCAGCGCCTCCCCGATCTGGACCACGGTGTCGGCGATGCGGGTCCGCAACGCGCTGGATGGGTCGTCGACGCCCTCGAGCACCAGCCTCTTCAGCGTCTTCCACGCCGTCGCGGCGGCGTGGGCGATCTCGTCGCGCGCCATCAGCTGCTCCTTGACCGCGTCGGCGCGCGCGATGGTCTCCGGGTCGTTCTGCAGGTCGTCGGCGAATTCGAACAGGAAGCGCGTCGCGGAACGGCGCAATTCGTGGTCGGGGTTGCGGCGCACCTTGTCGGTGAAGTCCATCAACTCGCGGTGGATGCGGTCCCCGACGAGATGGTCGATGAATCGGGGCGACCAGCTCGGCGAGTCACGCTCGACCACCCTCTGGATGACCTCCCCGGCGTTGAGCGACCACTGAAACGCCCGGTCGGCCAGCAACTGGATCAGGGCCTCCTGGCGGCTCTCGGCCAGCAGGGTCGCCAGCACCCGGCCGACCGGTGGACCCCATTGCGGTTCGGCGATGCGGCGCACGATCATCCGATCGATCACGTGCTGGACATCCTCATCGCGCAGGAGCTCCACCAGCACCCGCAGCACCGTCGCCGTCTCGGTCGCCACCCGCGCGGCGTGTGCGATATCCGAGAGCCACTTGCCGAGCCGGCTCGGCACCTGGGCGTCGCGCAGCTTGGTCTCGACGACCGGCGGCGACAGGAAGTTCTCCCGCACGAAGGTTCCCAGGCCCTCGCCGAGCTGGTCCTTCTTGCGCTTGATGATCGCGGTGTGCGGGATGGGTATGCCCAGCGGGTGCTTGAACAGCGCGGTCACCGCGAACCAGTCGGCCAGGGCGCCCACCATCCCGGCCTCCGCGGCCGCACCGACGTAGCCGACCCAGACGCCCAAGCTGGTGTGGGCCTGCGCCCACCGACAGGCGAGGAACACTCCGGTGGCACCGATCAGGAAACTCAGCGCCACCATCTTCATCCGGCGCAGCGCTACCCGCCGTTGGGCGTCGGCCTCCGGATCGGCCCCGGCGAAGGATTCCGCGAGGGACGCGCGGGCCCGCGACGCTCCGGTCGCCGGCCCGACCAAGTCCGGCCCCGCCGCCTGCGCTTCACCCCTGTGGGAGGCTCTGTGTGCCACCACTCCATCATGTATCGCCGCGAGCAGTTAGTGTTACCGCCCTGCTTGCGGAGCCGGACGCATCCGCGGCCCACACGGCAAAAGCCCCCGCACAAGCCGTAGTATCAGGGGCGTCTGATGAGTGGGAAGCGGCGAGAGTGGCAGAGCGAATCCCGGCTATGATCGTGAAGACGGACGGTCGCAAGCGGCGCTGGCACCAACACAAGGTGGAGCGCCGAAACGAGCTGGTTGACGGGACGATCGTTGCCATTCGCCGACACGGCCGCTTCCTGAGCATGGACGAGATTGCGGCGGAGATCGGGGTTTCCAAGACCGTGCTCTACCGCTATTTCGTCGACAAGAACGACCTGACCACCGCGGTGCTGATGCGCTTCGCACAGTCGACGCTCATTCCCAACATCGCGGGGGCGCTGTCGTCCGACTTGGACGGCTTCGACCTGACCCGCGAGATCATCCGGGTGTACGTCGAAACCGTGGCGGACGAACCGGAGCCGTACCGGTTCGTGATGGCCAACAGCTCGCCGACCAAGAGCAAGGTGATCGCCGACTCCGAGCGAATCATCGCCCGCATGCTCGCGATGATGCTGCGCCGCCGCATGCAGGAGGCCGGGATGGACACCGGCGGGGTGGAGCCGTGGGCCTACATGATCGTCGGCGGCGTGCAGCTGGCGACCCACTCCTGGGCCTCCGACCCGCGAATGACCGCCGACGAGCTGATCGACTACCTGACCATGCTGAGCTGGAGCGCGATCTGCGGGATCGTGGAGGCGGGCGGGTCGCTGGAGAAGTTCCGCGGGCAGCCGCATCCATCGCCGATTGTGCCGCCACGGGCGCCATGATGCCGATTTGTGCCGCCACGGGCGCCATGAGATCGCGGTCCCATGCCTGACGTGAGCGTGGGCTCGCGGCTGAGGTCGTGGGCCTACGCGCTTCGCACCACCAATCCGCCGCCGGATGGGCCGGTCGACACCGTCACGCGGTGGCTCGTGGTGACCCGCGCGGCGGTGCTGCCGATGACCCTGGTCTCCGGCCTGGTCGCGGCCCTGCTGGCGATCGGCAAACCCGGGCTGGACTGGCGCTGGCTGATCCTGGCCGTGGTGGGCATCACGCTGGCGCACACCGCCAACAACCTCATGAACGACCTCTACGACACCAAGGTCGGCACCGACAGCGCCAGCTACCCGCGCGCGCTGTACGCCCCGCACCCGGTGCTGTCCGGGCTGCTCAGCCGCCGCACGCTGGGCCTGGCGATCCTGGCGGTGAACATCGCCGATCTGGCCATCCTGATCACGCTGGCGTGGGCGCGCGGGTGGCCCGTGGTGGCCTTCGCGCTCGGCGGATTCGCCCTGAGCGTCGCCTACACGGCGCCGCCGCTGCGGCTGAAGAAACGCGGCCTCGGCGAACCCGACGTCTTCGTCGTCTGGGGCCCGCTGATGGTGTGCGGAACGTACTACTCGGCGGTCGGCGCGGTCGGTTGGGATGTCGTGCTCGCATCGCTGCCCTATGGCTTGTTGTGCACGACGGTGCTGATGGGCAAGCACATCGACAAGATCCCCTACGACGAACCGCTCGGCATCCGGACGCTGCCCGTCCTCCTCGGCGAGGCGCGCGCCCGGGTCGTCACGCTGGGCATGATGGTCGGCTTCTATGTGCTGGTGGCGGTCGACGTCGCGGTGGGGGCGATGCCCTGGCCCGCGCTGGCCGTCGCGCTGGCGCTGCCCCGGCTGGCGAAGGTGTGGCCGTATTTCCGCCGCCCGAGGCCCGACGAGCCGCCACCGAAGTTTCCGGTGTGGCCGCTGTGGTATGCGGCGCTGGCCTGGGTGCACGTGCGCCAGGCCGGTGCGCTGCTGCTCGTGGGCCTCGCGGCCGGCGCCGTATTGCGTGTTTTGTGACGAGCGTGTGACGTAAAGCCGGGGTCGGGAATGCGACTTGGGCCGCCTTAACGGCTAGCATGCAGGGGATGCATCGGGGGTGAACCGGGGCGCTCGGGCTGCGTGACGCGCGGGCCCCCGAGATACAGGAAAGGCCTTATCTCCATGTCTGTGCAGCTCACGCCGCATTTCGGGAACGTGCAAGCGCACTACGATCTGTCTGACGACTTCTTCCGGCTGTTTCTGGACCCCACCCAGACCTACAGCTGCGCCTACTTCGAGCGCGACGACATGACGCTCAAGGAGGCGCAGATCGCCAAGATCGACCTGGCGCTGGGGAAGCTCAACCTCGAGCCGGGGATGACGCTGCTGGACATCGGCTGCGGGTGGGGCGCCACCATGCGGCGCGCGATCGAGAAGTACGACGTCAACGTCGTCGGCCTGACGCTGTCGGAGAACCAGGCGGCGCACGTTGCGAAGATGTTCGAGCAAATGGACACCCCCCGCGCGCGACAGGTGCTGCTGGAGGGCTGGGAGAAGTTCCACGAGCCCGTCGACCGCATCGTCTCGATCGGGGCCTTCGAGCACTTCGGCCGCCAGCGCTGGGGCCGCTTCTTCAAGATGGCCTACCAGGTGCTGCCGGCCGACGGCATCATGCTGCTGCACACCATCACGCGTCCCACCTTCAAAGACGCCCGGGCGCAGGGCAATACGTTGACCCACGAAATCGTTCACTTCACCCAGTTCATCCTGGCCGAGATCTTCCCCGGCGGCTGGCTGCCGACGATTCCGTCGGTCGAAGAGCACGCGCAGGCGGCCGGATTCAAGATGACGCGGATCCAGTCGCTGCAGCTGCACTACGCGAGGACCCTGGAAACGTGGGCCGCCGCGCTCGAGGCCAACAAGGACAAGGCGATCGCCATCCAATCGCAAGAGGTCTACGACCGCTACATGAAGTACCTGACCGGCTGCGCCAAGCTGTTCCGCCAGGGCTACACCGACGTCAACCAGTTCACCTGCGAAAAGTAGCCACGCTGGCGCAGGGGCGCTTGTCCCACGAGCGTGGGGCCTATGGACGAATTCGAGGCACTTGCCGTACTTGAGGCCCACACTCGACGGCCCTACGGGCGTCAGTAGGTGTAGAAACCCTGACCCGATTTCTTGCCCAGCCGGCCCGCCTCCACCATGCGCAACAGCAGCGGCGGCGGACCGTACTGAGGCTCCTTGAATTCCTCGAACATCTTGTCCGCGATCAGTTTCAGGGTGTCCAGGCCAACGAGATCGGACAGCCGCAGCGGGCCCATCGGGTGCGATAGCCCGGCGACAACGGCCTTGTCGACGTCTTCGACGGTGGCAAAGCCTGCCTCCACCATCCCGATCGCCGAGAGCAGGTAAGGCACCAGCAGCGCGTTCACCACGAAGCCGGACCGGTCGGAGCAGCGCACCACCTGCTTGCCCAGCACCGCGCCGGCGAACTCCTCGGTGCGTGCGGCGGCGGCTTCGTCGGTCACCAGTGTGCACACCAACTCGACGAGCGGCAGCACTGGGACCGGATTGAAGAAGTGCAGGCCAAGCACGCGTTGTGGGTTCTTGGTGGCCGCGGCGACCTTCATGATCGGGATGCTGGAGGTGTTCGACGCCAACACCGCGTCGGGATCGGTGATCACCCTGTCGAGTTCGGCGAAGATCTCGGCCTTGACGGTCTCGTCCTCGACGATGGCCTCGATCACCAGTTGCCGGTCGGCCAGGTCTTTGAGGTCGGTGGTGAAGGTGAGCTTGCTCAGGGCGCGGTCGCGTTCCCGCTCGGTCACCTTGCCCGCGCTGACGCCGCGCTCCAGCGACTTCACGATGCGGTTGCGCCCCGCCGTGATCAGCGTCTCGGTCGGCTCGTACACGGTCACGTCGACACCGGCACGGACGGAAACCTCGGCGATCCCGGAGCCCATCTGCCCGGCCCCGACAACCCCCACCCGCTGGATCGTTGCGTCACTCACTTGTTTTCTCCAGTCGTATTGTCGTGCACCGCAATAGGCCCCGCCCAGGTTGGCTGGGCGGGGCCTATGCTACTTCAGCCGCGAGGGGGCGCAGACTCGCACGATCTCCAGCCGCAAGACTGCGATTCTGTGTCTGGTGGCCGGGCAGGGCCCGGCAAACACCGCTGTTAGTGGAACTGGCCTTCTTCGGTGGAACCGGTCAGCGCCGTGGTCGACGAGCTCGGGTCCACCGTGGTGGCGATGCGGTCGAAGTAACCGGCACCGACCTCGCGCTGGTGCTTGGTGGCGGTGTAGCCACGCTCCTCGGCGGCGAACTCGCGCTCCTGCAGTTCCACGTAGGCGCTCATCTGGTTGCGGGCGTAGCCGTAGGCCAGATCGAACATCGAATAGTTCAGCGCGTGGAACCCGGCCAGCGTGATGAACTGGAACTTGAATCCCATTGCGGCAAGCTCTTTTTGGAACTTCGCGATGGTACCGTCGTCGAGGTGCTTGCGCCAGTTGAACGACGGCGAGCAGTTGTACGCCAGCACCTGGTCCGGGTACTCGGCCTTCACCGCCTCGGAGAACTTCCGCGCGACCTCCAGGTCGGGGGTGCCGGTCTCCATCCAGATCAGGTCGGCGAACGGAGCGTAGGCCTTCGCCCGAGCGATGCAGGGCTCGATGCCGTTCTTGGTCCGGTAGAAACCTTCGCGAGTGCGCTCGCCGGTGATGAACGGCTGGTCGCGCTCGTCGACGTCGGACGTGATCAGCGTGGCCGCCTCGGCGTCGGTGCGGGCGATCACCACGGTCGGCACGCCGCAGACGTCGGCGGCCAGCCGGGCCGAGGTGAGCGTGCGGATGTGCTGCTGGGTCGGGATCAGCACCTTGCCACCCAGGTGACCGCACTTCTTCTCGGACGCCAGCTGGTCCTCCCAGTGAGAACCCGCGACGCCGGCGGCGATCAGGGCCTTCTGCAGCTCGTAGACGTTGAGCGCCCCACCGAAGCCGGCCTCGCCGTCTGCGACGATCGGCGCCAGCCAGTTCTCCACCGACTTGTCGCCCTCGACCTTGGCGATCTGGTCGGCCCGCTGCAAAGCGTTGTTGATCCGGCGGACCACCTGCGGCACCGAGTTGGCCGGGTACAGGCTCTGGTCGGGGTAGGTGTGGCCGGACAGGTTGGCGTCACCGGCGACCTGCCAGCCCGACAGATAGATGGCCTTCAGGCCGGCGCGCACCTGCTGGACGGCCTGGTTGCCGGTCAGGGCGCCGAGCGCGTTGACCCACTCCAGGTCGTGCAGCTCTTCCCACAACACCTCCGCGCCACGGCGGGCCAAGGTGTGCTCCTCGACCACGGTGCCTTGCAGCGCGACGACGTCCTCGGCGGTGTAGGTGCGGGTGACGTCCTTCCAGCGGGGGTTCGTGTCCCAGTCGTGCTGGATCTGCTCGGCGCTCTTCGGGGTGCCAACGACAGACATTGGGCTTACTCCTTAAACGGTTTTCATTGCTGACTTGTCTTGCTGAGCGAGGCCACCCGCCATCCGGCGGTAGCTAGTGGCTCAACTTCACTGGCGTGCTAACTCGACGATGGCACAGCTTGTTATGGCGGTCCACCCGTTTCATTTGCCAATTTCGGCAACGACTCCCCGCGATTTTGTAAATCTTGCGAAGATGAGCATTAACTTAACCGTTTCAGAAGCTACCCGTCAGTAACCATATTTCCGCAGGTCAACCCGGAAATTGACGGGGTGCCGGTTCCGCTACAGAGCGAAGATCGATGCGACGGCCTTCGTCTCGTCGCCGACGGCGTATGTGAGCGTTGTAACAGCCCGATCGACCAGGTCGGGACCGAATTGATCGGTGGAGCCGGCCGGGTGGACATGCGAGATGATCTCCAGCTTGTCGCCCAGCGCAACCGGCGCCTCGTGTTCGATCGTGGTGCGCAGTGGCCCCTGCAGCAGTTCGGGATGGGACGCCAGGTAGTCCTCGATGACGCTCCAGTACACCGAGTTGTTCATGTGGTCGAACAGGTCGATGTCGGTCACCCGGACCGGGAACTCGTGGATTTCGGTGGCATCGTCACGGCTGCCCGGTTTCAAATAGCCCTTCCACCGCAAACGGTCGATGGACGTGGTCTTGTGCAGTCCCGCCAGGAAGTCGTCGGCGATGCGGGACGGCATTTGGGTTTCCCGATTGATGTTGATCCAGAACGCCTCGGATTCGATCAGGCCGCCCTTGCGACCGTCGATGCGCACCCGCATCTCACACCACCGGTTCGAGGTGCCCGAGCACCAGCGCCGACAGCGCAACATGTCCTGGAATTCGATCGGGCGGATCAGGTCGACCATGGTGCGGCGGACGATCCACAGCGGATGGGTCTCCTCGAAGCCCATCTCGCGCAGCTGGTCCTGACCGATGTCCTGGATGTGCCGGGCGGCCGCGTCCAGCCGCAGTCGACCGGTTCGGTCGATGTCGCCCACGCGCAACGGCCATTCCCGACCGAATACATCGGGGTGGCCGTCGGGCACCGGCATCAGTATTTTGTCCAGGCTCACGGCTCCGCTCCCCGTTTCCTCCTCGTCGGTACCTCAGGTTAACCCCGGGCCCGGATGCAAATGATGCCAAATCGCGTCTCCGAAACACTAATTGTGATCGGACCGCGCCGCGGTGCCAACTCTGCGAACCGTGTCTTAGCAGCAGCCGGTACGCTTCGTTAAGTGCCCAAAACCTTCGTCGGCTCCCGCGTTCGCCAGCTGCGCAACGAGCGCGGGTTCAGTCAGGCCGCGCTGGCCCAGATGCTGGAGATCTCACCCAGCTACCTCAACCAGATCGAGCACGACGTTCGCCCGCTGACGGTGGCTGTGCTGCTCCGTATCACCGAGGTGTTCGGGGTGGACGCGACCTTCTTCGCCCCGCAGGACGACACCCGGCTGGTCGCCGAGCTGCGTGAGGTGACGATGGACCGCGATCTGGACATCGACGTCGACCCGACCGAAGTAGCCGAGATGGTCAGCGCCCACCCGGTCCTGGCCCGCGCGGTGGTCAACCTGCACCGGCGCTATCGGATCACCACCGCCCAGCTGGCCGCCGCCACCGAGGAGCGTTACTCGGACGGCAGCGGCAGCGGGTCGATCACCATGCCCCACGAAGAGGTGCGCGACTACTTCTACCAACGCCAGAACTATCTGCACGAGCTGGACACCGCCGCCGAAGACCTCACCATCCAGATGCGGCTGCACCATGGCGACCTGGCCCGCGAGTTGACCCGCCGGCTGACCGAGGTACACGGGGTGCACATCATCAGGCGCATCGACCTCGGGGACACCGTCCTGCACCGCTATGACCCCAACACCAAGACGCTGGAAATCAGCAATCACCTCTCGTCGGGCCAACAGGTGTTCAAGCTGGCGGCCGAATTGGCGTACCTCGAGTTCGGCGACCTGATCGACAGCCTCGTCGCCGAGGGCAAGTTCACCAGCGAGGAGTCGCACACGCTGGCCCGGCTGGGTCTGGCCAACTACTTCGCCGCGGCCGCGGTGCTGCCCTATCGCCAGTTTCACGACGTCGCCGAGAATTTCCGCTACGACGTCGAGCGGTTGTCGTCGTTCTACTCGGTGAGCTACGAGACCATCGCGCACCGGCTTTCGACGTTGCAACGGCCGACTATGCGGGGCGTGCCGTTCTCGTTCGTCCGGGTGGACCGCGCCGGCAACATGTCAAAACGACAGTCGGCCACTGGTTTTCACTTCTCCTCCAGCGGCGGCACCTGCCCGCTCTGGAACGTCTACGAAACGTTCGCCAACCCGGGCACGATCCTGGTGCAGATCGCGCAGATGCCCGACGGCCGCAACTACATGTGGGTGGCCCGCACCGTCGAGCGCCGGGCCGCGCGGTATGGTCAGCCCGGTAAAACCTTCGCGATCGGGCTGGGATGCGAGCTTCGCCACGCGCACCGGCTCGTCTACTCGGAAGGACTCGACTTGTCGGGTGAGATCGCCACACCGATCGGCGCGGGCTGCCGCGTCTGCGAACGCGACAATTGCCCGCAGCGGGCGTTCCCGGCCCTCGGCCGCGCACTCGATCTCGACGAGCACCGCAGCACCGTGTCCCCGTACCTGGTGAAGCAATCGTGACCGCGGACGGCAGCGGTGAAGTCGGTCGGATCCCGTCGGGCCGGTTCCGCGAACTGGGGCCGCTCAACTGGGTGATGGCAAAGTTGGCCGCGCGCAGGATGCGGGTGCCCGAGATGCACCTGTTCACCACTTTGGGACAGCGCCGGTTGCTTTTCTGGACCTGGTCGATTTACAGCGGACGGCTGCTGCGGGGCCGGCTGCCCGCGGTCGACACCGAGTTGGTGATCCTGCGGGTGGCGCATTTGCGCGATTGCGAATACGAGCTGCAGCACCATCGCGGGATGGCCCGAAATCAGGGGCTGGATGACGACACTCAGGCCACCATTTTCGCCTGGCCCGATGCGCCGGCGGGTGCGGCGGGCCGCCTGAGCGAACGCCAGCGGACACTGCTGGCGGCCACCGACGAATTCGTCATGGATCGCACGATCACCGACGGCACGTGGCGCCGGCTGGCGGCTCACCTGGATCGCCGCCAACTAATCGAATTCTGCTTGCTGGCAGGCCAATACGACGGTCTGGCCGCCACGATGTCGGCGCTCGCCATCCCGTTGGACAAACCTGACTAGAAGTACACGTCGGCCAACACCGCCAACGTTAGCACCACGGGCAGCACGGGCAGGCCGAACCCGAAGCCCGACCACACATATCTCCTGCGCCGCCGCTGCACCGACGCCCACAGTACGGCGCAGACCGCCACCACCACCGACAGCAGCAACACCGTCGGGGCCCATCGGCCCACCGCCGCGTTGTCATCGGCGATCGAAAAGGCCACCAACCACAGGACATAGCCCGTGGCGGCCCCGCCGATGACGCCAATCACGGTGTCGCTGCGAATCATTGGCAAGCTCAGAAGTTGATCATGTGGCCGACCAGGCCGTGGAAGCACTCCTGCAGCGCCTCGGACATGGTCGGATGCGTGTGCACGTTGCGAGCCAGCTCGGTGGCGGTCAGGTCCCACTTCTGCGCCAGCGTCAGCTCCGGCAGCAGCTCGGACACGTCGTGGCCGATCAGGTGGCCGCCCAGCAACTCGCCGTACTTGGCGTCGGCGACCAGCTTGACGAAGCCGCTGGGGTCGCCCAGGCCATGCGCTTTGGCGTTGGCGGAGAATGGGAACTTGGCCACCACGACGTCGTGGCCCTCGTCGCGGGCCTGCTCCTCGGTGAGCCCGAAGCTGGCGACCTGGGGTTGGCAGAACGTCGCGCGCGGCAGCATGCGGTAATCGCCGAGGGCCAAAGTCTCCGCGCCGGCGATGGTTTCGGCCGCCACCACGCCCTGGGCCTCGGCGACGTGGGCCAGCATCAGCAGCCCGGTGACGTCGCCGATGGCGTAGATGTGGTCGACGTTGGTGCGCATGTAATCGGTGATGCCGATGGCCTTGCGCTCGGTCACCGCGACGCCGGCCTTGTCCAGGCCGTAGCCCTCGACGTTGGGCGCAAAACCGATGGCCTGCAACACTTTTTCGGCCTTGAGCTCCTCGGACTTGCCGTCCTTGCTGACGGTGACGGTGACCACCGAGCCGTCGTCGCTGATCGCCTCGACCTTGGTCCCGGTCAGCACCCTGATGCCGAGCTTCTTGAACTGCTTCTCGATCTCCTTGGACACCTCGGCGTCCTCGTTGGGCAGCGCGCGGGGCAAGAACTCCACGATGGTGACGTCGACGCCGTAGTTCTTCAGCACGTAGCCGAACTCCATGCCGATGGCACCGGCCCCGGCGATGATGATCGACTCCGGCAGCTCCCGGGACAGGATCTGTTCCTCGTAGGTGACCACGTTGGCCGACAGCGACGTTCCCGGCACCAGCCGGGTGCTGCTGCCGGTGGCGACGATGACGTTGTCGAAGGTGACGGTTTCGGTACCTCCTTCGTTGAGGTCGACCGCCATGGTGTGGGGGTCGGTGAACCTGCCGTACCCGTGGATCTCGGTGATCTTGTTCTTCTTCATCAGGAAGTGCACGCCGGCGACGCGGCCCTCGGCCACCTTGCGGCTGCGGTCGAAGGCGATCCCGTAATCGAAGGTCGCGTCGCCGCTCATGCCAAAAGTCTTGGCCTCCTTGGTGAAGATGTGGACGAGCTCGGCGTTGCGCAGCAACGCCTTGGACGGAATGCAGCCGACGTTGAGACAGACCCCGCCCCAGTACTTCGATTCGACGACTGCGGTGTTCAGGCCGAGTTGTGCGGCACGAATGGCTGCGACATATCCGCCGGGGCCGGCCCCGAGGACGACGACGTCAAAATGAGTCACGGCCCCACACTAGTGGGCGGCGACTTCTCACCGAACAACACCGTGAGTCACGGCCCCACCCCGGGGCGCCGAGTGTGGGCCCTACGTATGGAAACCGCCTTGAATTCGTCCATAGGCCCCACGCTCGCGGCGCAGACTGACGCGCTCCACGACGAAACCGTTAGTAGGGGATGACGCCGATCAGGCAGTGGCCCGTCCGGACGCAGTAGTAGTAGCCGTACAGGGGCGCCGCGGCGATGAGAGAGGCGAAGGGCCCCGACATCACCGCCAGCGACAGGGCCGAAATCAGCGGCCTGCCCTGCACCATCGCCAGCAGCACGCCGCCGACGGCGCACGCCACGACGTAGACCAAGACCGTGAACAGCGCCGGCGTCTTGTCGATCGAGTGGTACCACCAATAGAACAGCCAGAGCCCGACCTCGGCCACCAGGATCCACACGCCGAGGAGCACCAGAACCAGCTTCCACCACTTCAGGTACTGGTAACGACCGGGAACGGTGACCGACTGCACCGGCGCCGCTTCGGCCCCCGCATCCTCGTCCGATTCCTTGCTCTCGGGCTTGCTTCCGGACGCAGCCTCCGGTGCCTTCTCCGGCTCGGCGATGGCGGGAACCGGCTGCGAGCCGGTGTCGTCGAAGTTCGGGACGAATGACTGGGTGCCGGTGTCCTCCTCGAAATCCGGCTTGAAAGGCTCGGTCCCGGGGTTCGACGCGCGATCGTCGTCAGCCACCGGAGGCCACCCGCAGGGCGACGAGCACACCGAACCACCCCGGCGCGAGCGAGAGGATGAACGCACCCAGCATGGTGACCCAGCGGCGGCCGGATAACAGGATCGCCAGCAGCCCGGTCACGCTGGGGATCCCGACCACCAGCGCGATGACCACGTCGGGGCGGACCCTCGCGTGGACCAGCACGGTCAGCGCCACGCCGGCCAACAGCCCGACCGCGTAGCCGATCAGCATGGCGCCGGCCAGCAGCCACGGGCGCGGGAGCGGGATCACGCTGACGAGGTTACTGCGGCTATCGAGCGCGAGGGCTGCACGTTCCCGGCGCGGCCGCATTATCGAGGGCCACCACCTGACCGCGCGCCGACGGGCGCTCGCCACGCTCGTAGGCGGCGCCGGTGATGACGGGTTCGGCCTGCAGCTGGGCCTGCTCTTCGTCGGTGAAAACGCGCCCGCGACTGAGGAAACGCACGCCTTCCGGGGCCTCCAGGCTGAACCCACCGCCGCGTCCCGGCACCACGTCGATGACCAGTTGGGTGTGTCTCCACACCTCGTACTGCGGCCCCGAGATCCACACCGGCACCCCGTCCCCGACGTCGAGAACGCCGAGCAACACGTCGCGGTCACCGACCAGGAAGTCGCCGCGCGGGTAGCACATCGGCGACGACCCGTCGCAGCAGCCGCCGGACTGGTGGAACATCACCGGACCGTGGCGCTCCTGCAGTTGCGCCAGCAGTTCGGCGGCGGCGGCGCTGATGATCGCACCCGGGACCATCAGAAGAAGCCTTGCGCCTTCTGCGAGTAAGACACCATCAGGTTCTTGGTTTGTTGGTAGTGGTCGAGCATCATCTTGTGGTTCTCCCGGCCGATCCCGGACTGCTTATAGCCACCGAACGCCGCGTGCGCGGGATAGACGTGGTAGCAGTTGACCCACACCCGGCCCGCCTGGATGTCGCGGCCGGCCCGGTAGGCGGTATTGCCGTCGCGGCTCCACACGCCCGCACCCAGACCGTAGAGCGTGTCGTTGGCGATCGATATCGCGTCGTCATAGTCGGAGAACGACGTCACCGCCACGACCGGCCCGAAGATTTCCTCCTGGAAGATTCGCATCTTGTTGTTACCGCCGAAAATGGTGGGCTGCATGTAGAAGCCGCCGGACAGGTCACCGCCCAGCTCGGCCCGCTCGCCGCCGGTGATGATCTTGGCGCCCTCGTCCTTGCCGATTTCGATGTAGGACAGGATCTTTTCCATCTGGTCGTTCGACGCCTGCGAACCCAGCATCGTCTCGCTGTTCAGCGGGTCGCCCTGCCGTACCGCCTTGGTACGGATCGCGGCCAGCTCGAGGAACTCGTCGTAGATGTCGGCCTGGATCAGGCTGCGCGACGGGCAGGTGCACACCTCGCCCTGGTTGAGGGCGAACATGGTGAAGCCCTCCAGCGCCTTGTCCTGGAAGTCGTCGCCCTTGGCCATCACGTCGGAGAAGAAGATGTTGGGGCTCTTGCCGCCGAGTTCCAGGGTGACCGGGATCAGGTTCTGCGAGGCGTATTGCATGATCAGTCGCCCCGTGGTGGTCTCCCCGGTGAACGCGACCTTGGCGATCCGGTTGCTCGACGCCAGCGGCTTGCCGGCCTCGGCGCCGAAGCCGTTGACGACGTTGACAACTCCCGCCGGTAGCAGATCACCGATCAGCGACATCAGGTACAGCACCGAAACCGGCGTCTGCTCGGCGGGTTTGAGCACCACCGCGTTGCCGGCCGCCAGCGCGGGCGCCATCTTCCAGGCGGCCATCAGGATGGGGAAGTTCCACGGAATGATCTGTCCCACCACCCCGAGCGGCTCGTGGAAGTGGTAGGCGACGGTTTCCTCGTCGATCTGCGACAGCGAACCCTCCTGCGCGCGGATCGCCGCGGCGAAGTACCGGAAATGATCGGCCGCCAGTGGGATGTCGGCGGCCAGCGCCTCGCGGACCGGTTTGCCGTTGTCCCAGACCTCGGCCACCGCGAGCGCGGCCGTGTTCTCCTCGATCCGGTCGGCGATCTTGTTCAGGATCGCCGCCCGCTCGGCGGGAGCGGTCTTGCCCCACGCCGGAGCCGCCGCGTGCGCGGCGTCGAGCGCCTTGTCGATGTCGGCCTCGTCGGAGCGGGGCACCTCGCAGTACGTCTGGCCGGTCACCGGGGTCGGGTTTTCGAAATAGCGGCCGGCCGCGGGCGCGACCCACTGGCCACCGATGAAGTTCTCGTACCGGGATTCATACGACATCAATGCCCCGGCAGACCCCGGACGTGCGAAAACAGTCATCTGTCCGTCTCCTTGTTCGACCTCGTGTGCTACACCTCACACTACCGCCGAGCCACAATGGCATCCATGACGTCTGAAGCCGCCGCCTCGGAAAACTCTGAAGACAGCCACGACCCCTACCGGTGGCTCGAGGAGGTCACCGGCGAAGACGCGCTGGCCTGGGTGCGGGCGCGCAACGAACCCACTTTGGTGGAATTCGGCGGTGCGGAGTTCGAGCAGATGCGCGTCGAGGCGCTCGAGGTGCTCGACACCGATGCCCGAATTCCGTACGTGGTCCGCCGCGGCGACCACCTCTATAACTTTTGGCGCGACGCCGCCAACCCGCGCGGGCTGTGGCGACGCACCACGTTGGACAGTTACCGCACCGACTCCCCGCAGTGGGACGTGCTGATCGATGTCGATCAGCTCGGCCGCGCCGACAACGAGAAATGGGTGTGGGCGGGCGCCGGCGTCATCGAACCCGACCACACCCGTGCGCTGATCGGTCTCTCCCGCGGCGGCTCAGACGCGTCGGTGGTACGCGAATTCGACATGCTGACACGCGAATTCATCGCCGACGGGTTCCAACTGCCCGAGGCCAAGTCGCAGATCGCCTGGGCTGACCCCGATACCGTGCTGGTGGGCACCGACTTCGGCGCCGACTCCCTTACCGAGTCCGGCTATCCGCGCGTGATCAAGCGGTGGCGACGGAAAACTCCATTGGCCGATGCGGAGACCGTCTTCGAGGGTGCGCCCTCCGACGTTCGTGTCTCCGCCTCGGTGGATCGGACGCCCGGATTCGAGCGCACCTTTCTGGGGCGCGCGCTCGACTTCTGGAACGAAGAGGTCTACGAACTGCGGGGCCCGGAATTGATTCGCATCGACGCGCCCACCGACGCGGGCCTGTCGATGCACCGGGAGTGGATCCTGATCGAGCTGCGCACCGATTGGTACACCGGCAACGCGATATATACCGCGGGTTCGCTGCTGGCGGCCGACTACGACGAATTCCTCTCCGGCACAGCGGAATTGCGGGTCATATTCGAGCCCGACGAGCACACCGCACTGAATCACTACGCGTGGACGAAGGACCGCCTCCTGATCGTCACCCTGGCCGACGTCGCCAGCCGCGTGGAGATCACCACCCCCGGCGTGTGGCGCCGCGAGCCCGTCGCGGGCGTGCCGGCCGCCACCAACACCGTGGTCGTGACCGCCGACGACACCGGTGACGAGTTCTTTCTCGATTCCAGCGGATTCGTCACGCCTTCCCGGCTGATACGCGGCGCCGGCGACGCGCGACTCGACCCGATCAAATCCGCACCGGCGTTCTTCGACGCCGAAAAGCTCTCCGTGACACAGCATTTTGTGGCTTCCCAAGACGGCACGGCGGTTCCGTATTTCGTCGTGCGGCCCAGCGACGCCCAAGGCCCCGGACCCACCCTGCTGAGCGGATACGGCGGATTCGAAACCGCCAACACACCGGGTTACAGTGGCGTGCTGGGCCGGCTGTGGCTGGCCCGCGGGGGCACCTACGCGGTGGCCAACATTCGCGGCGGCGGCGAGTACGGGCCCGGGTGGCATACGCAGGCGATGCGCGAGCGCCGGCACAAGGTGGCCGAGGACTTCGCCGCGGTGGCAACCGATTTGGTGGACCGCGGGATCACGACGGTCGAGCAGCTGGGCGCGCGGGGCGGCAGCAACGGCGGGTTGCTGATGGGCATCATGCTCACCCAGTACCCCGAGAAGTTCGGCGCGCTGGTCTGCGACGTGCCACTGCTGGACATGAAGCGTTACCACCTGCTGCTGGCCGGGGCCTCGTGGATGGCCGAATACGGCGACCCGGACAATCCGGATGACTGGGAGTTCATCTCCGAATACTCTCCCTACCAGAATATTTCGACGACCCACGACTACCCGCCGGTGCTGATGACCACCTCCACCCGCGACGACCGGGTGCATCCGGGCCATGCCCGCAAGATGACGGCCGCCCTGGAGGCCGCTGGCCAGGAGGTCTGGTACTACGAGAACATCGAGGGTGGGCACGCCGGCGCGGCCGACAACGAACAAGTCGCGTTCAGGTCTGCGCTCAGTTACTCGTTTCTCTGGCGGATGCTGACCGGCTGCGGCACTTCTTCGGCCAGCGGTCGCACGACCCGCAGCTGATGACGTCCGCCGACATCGACGAATACGTCCGCGCACCTGTCAGCAGCCGGGAGCGGTGATGGGTGCGTGCAACGACTACCGGCCGGCGAGCAAGACCCGAATGGTTTGGGTCTGGGCTACGGTCGAGACGCGGGTATAGCCGATCCGTTGCCCCACCGTATTTCCATTGACGTCGGCGGCGTAACTCATAAGTACAGAAATCGCCGATTCGAGAAAGTTACTTCCGAGACGAACTTTTGAGACAGCCCGACCTTGGCGAACGGGTGCGGTTCGGATCGTCTGCCCGGTGTCTCGTCTATTTCGAGACGGTTGTGCGCAGGGCTCTGAAATCTCTCAGCCAGTTAGGGCATGGCCTCGGCCCAGTCGATGTGTCCCTCGAAACCGAGGGTTTGCGCGATCTGTCGGTATTGATCCCGTATTTCGCGATAGCGGGCCTCGTCACAGTAAGCCCGCGCTAGAAGGGCGCGGAGACGCAACAGCCAGATGTCGCGTATCACCAGACCCTCATCGGCTGGCGCGCCCGCTAACCGCTCGATGGCGGCCTCGGCTTCGGCTATGTCAGGGTCGGCCCCGTGATCGAGCAGTGTCTCGACCAGAACACCCGTCGCAGGAATGCCCCACATCTGCAGAAGTCCCTCCCGGAAAAGATGGTCGGCGGCGGCGCGGATTAGCGGTATGGCGCCATCGCGATCTCCACGCCGAGCCCTCTGCCGTGCCACATAGACATCGACGATCGGCACTTCGGGCAGGTTGTGTCGTCGCTGTAGGAACACCTCTCTGGCTTCCAGCAGGAACTGCTGTCCGCGGTCACGCTCTGCAGCCGTTTGGCGATGCACCAGCGCACCACCCAGCGTCATCCGGGCGAGGGCCAACGCGACATCATCACTGGACCGTTCGGCAATCCGGACGGCATCCTCAATCTCGCCCACGGCGC
>Ga0335076_10000659_pt1 | contig 32155 bp, 20 predicted proteins | sample Lox_Sample_25_FD_206717 | JGI IMG/M metagenome (GOLD analysis project Ga0335076, IMG submission 206717) | Soil microbial communities from Loxahatchee National Wildlife Refuge, Florida, United States - Lox_Sample_2.5 | ecosystem: Environmental > Terrestrial > Soil > Wetlands | place: USA...
CTGTTCTCAACGGGCACGGCAAGGGCGATCTTTACGTCGAGGTGCGGGTGCAGGTGCCAAACAAGCTGAACAAGCGGCAGAAGGAACTGCTGCAGGAACTCGATGGCCTCGGCAAGGTCGACAACCAGCCGCTATTGCGCTCGCTTCTCGGTAAAGTAAAGGAAATGTTCGGATAGTCCTGTCTTTCGAGCACTCGCCGGCGGCGATGCGCCGACGATGATCCCGCGAAGATGACCCGACGAAGATGGATCGCCGATGAATTCTCCGATAACGAGGCTGCCATCGTCGGCGACCACGCCGCGCATCTGGTTCGTGTTCTCCGTGTTCAGGTTGGAGAAGAATTCGATATCGCGGCGGGTTCGGCCGTCCGCCGTGGGAAAGTTACCCGGATCTCTCCTGAGCGCGTAGAGTTCGAACTTGGGGAAGTCCTGGCAGCGGCAGCTGCAACCCGAATTAGCCTTCTTCTCGCCATTTTCAAGTTCGACCGGCTGGAGTGGGCGATTGAAAAGTGCACTGAACTGGGAGTGGCGAGGATCGTGCCTGTGATCGCTCGCCGCACCGATACGCACCTGGCTTCGGCATCCGCGAAGCGCGTGGAGCGCTGGCGCAAAATCGCACTGCAAGCCGCCGAACAATCGCGCCGGTCATGCCCGCCGGAAATCTCCGATCCCCTGAAACTGAAAGAGGCTGTCAAGGAGAGTGGCGGCATGAAGATCGTGTTGTCGGAGTCTGAACATAAGGTGCTGCTTCGCGATGTCCTGCACGCAGATTATGCGGACGTGCTTTTGGCTATCGGTCCTGAGGGCGGTTGGAGTGAAGACGAGTTGCAACTGTTCCAACAGGCTGGATGGATCTCTGCCTCGCTCGGACCGACCATCCTGCGCGCCGAAACCGCCGCCATCGCTGCCGTGGCCATCGCTATTTAACACACGAAATCGGCGGCGGATTTCAACCGTCAACCCGCACTTTGCACATGCGGCGAGATGTTATGCTGACGCCAATGCTGCTCCGGAAGTCGAATCCTCGCTTGACCGCCTTTACTCCTGACGAGCGCCAGCGCGAGGCTGTCGAACACGTACGCGGCCCGATGCTGGTGGTCGCGGGCGCCGGCACCGGCAAGACCTCCGTTCTTACCTATCGCATTGCGCATTTGATTGACGAAGGCCACGCCCGGCCCGACGAGATTCTCGCCCTCACCTACACCAATAATGCCGCGAACGAGATGCGGGACCGTCTGCGGAAGCTGCTCGGGGGAAAGACCGTTCACGCCACCACGTTCCACGATTATTGCCTGGATCTTTTGCGGCGTGAGGGCAAGGATTTCGGCATCCTCGATGACAAGGATCTGTGGATTTACATTCGACGCCGCATTCGCGAGCTTCATCTCGAGCACTATATCCGCGCCGCCAATCTGGGACAGTTCCTGCTGGATCTGTTGGAGTTCATCAGCCGATGCCATGACGAACTGGTAACCCCCGAAAAATATGAACAGTACGTGCGAAGGCTGGAACGCGGCGAACTGCCGGTCCCGCGCGTCGTGAAGTCGAAAAACGAGCTCGATCCGCAAGAGGTGCTCGACCGCTGCCGCGAGATTTCCCGCGTCTTCACCTCAATCGAGCGCTGGCTGGAAGAAGAGAACCTTGGCACCTTCAGCCACATGATTACCCGCGCCCACGCTTTGCTTGAGGCGAACGATAACGTTTTGGCGGCGGCACGGGCGCGTGCGAAATTCATTCTGGCGGACGAATTTCAGGACGCCAATTTTGCCCAGATCAAAATTCTTGCCCGCCTCGCCGGCGACGAGGGCAACATCTTCGCTGTGGGCGATCCCGATCAGGCGATCTATCGCTTTCGTGGAGCATCCAGCGCGGCGTTTGATTTGTTTCAACGGCACTTCCCCGACTCCAAGCTGGTTGTGCTCGAGAAGAATCGCCGATCCACGACTGCAATTCTGCGCAGCGCGTTTGCCCTGATCAACGAGAATCCGCCTGTATTTTCGGCGCATAAGCATGGGGCGCTGGCTTATAAACGCTCCCCGCTGCAATCGGCGCGCGACGAGGAGGCCGGAAAAGCGGGATCCCGTCTTCCTGATGTCCCGGTTTACGTCGTACTCACCAGCCGGGACGCGGAAGGCGCAAATGTGGCCAGCTACATCCGTGACACGCAGCGAAAGCTTAAGTGCAAGTGGTCTGACTTCGGAGTCTTGTATCGTTCCCACACCAATCGTGATGATGTGGTGCAAGAACTGGGCGAGGCTGAGATTCCGTTCGTGATTGAGAGCATGGATGTCTCAGACACGCCGGAAGTCCGCGACCTGTTTGCCTGCGTGAACGCGGTGGTCTCGCCGGTTGACGATGTGAGCCTGTTTCGCGTGACCGCCCTGCCCAAATTCCGGGTGGACCCTGAGCAGTTACGGCAGGTGACGCGTGCCCTGGCCCGTGAGAACAGGGAAAATCGCGCCATCCCGCTGTCCGCGGTTCTCGACCGTGTCAATGGCGGTGGGGAGGTGCTTGCCGCACTGGCGCAGGCACGAGAAGAAATTCAGCGACGCTCGGCAAAAGCCCGGGCCGCCCTCGATATCATCGTGCAGAACTTTTCTCTCGATGTGAGTTCGCCGATCTCCCGGGCTGCTCTCCACTTTGTCGAAGAATGGGAGAAGAAGAAGGTCAACCGCACGACCGAACTCGCAGAACTTGTCGACTACCTTGCGTATTTCCGGGAAGCCAACGGAGTGATTCCCCTGGAGGCTCGCGAGAACGAGAATGCGGTCCGTCTGATGACCGTGCACGGAGCCAAGGGACTGGAATTTCCCCATGTTTTTATTCTCCGGGCCAACCCGCCCACCTTCCCCGGTTCGCATCGAGAAACGCTGGTCGCGTTCCCGCAGGAATTGCGAGATCCGGATTCGATTGCCGAGGTGGATGACAAGACGCTGCATGACCAGGAAGAGCGGCGTCTTTTCTATGTCGCGATGACGCGGGCAAGGGACTCGTTGTGCATTTATGCCCGTGAAGGCACGGGGAAGATCGATAAGACGCCCGCGGGCTATATGCGCGATCTGATCAAGAATCGTTCGCTCGAACCGTGGTTCAGGTCAATCAAAGCGGGTGGGGCACAGGCGACCCTCGATATTGCGGCCGGCGCCCCCGCACTCTACCCGAGAGAGTCTAAGACCACGGCCTGGTTCGATCTGAACGTCCTCGACGGTTTGCACAACCGCTTGAGCGCCTCTGCGGTCGACACCTACAAACGCTGCGGGTTGCAGTTCAAGCTTGAGCGGGACTGGCGCATTCCTGCCAAGCCGGCAGCCGCCATGCAGTACGGGGCGGCAGTCCATCGGGTGCTGAAGACGTATTTTGATTCGGTCCGGGCGCGGCATCCAAAGAGCGAGGAAGAATTGATCGAACTGTTCCGCGCGGATCTCGAAGGCACGGTCATCCAGGACAAGTACCAGCATGAACTGTACGAGAAAGCGGGAATCGAGCAACTGCGCGACTTCCTGGCGGCGGCACGATCGATTCCGCCGCAGGTATTGCACACGGAAGAGTCATTCGAGATTCGCATTGGCGAGACGATCGTTAGCGGGCGCATCGACCGTATCGACAGGCTATCGGATGGAACGGTCGCCATCATCGACTACAAAACCGGGAAGGCCCGCGACCAGCAGAGCGCCGACAAGAGCCTGCAACTCTCCCTCTACTCGATTGCCGCGAAAGAGAAGTGGGGATACGACGTCGGCTCCCTGATCTTCTACAACATGGCGGAAAACAGCTCGGTTTCGACCACTCGAACCGAGGCGCAGTTGTTTTGCGCAAGAAAAGATGTGGAAGACGCTGCGAAAGGAATTTCCGAAGGAGTTTTCGAAGCGCGGGCCGGCATTCATTGCAATTTCTGCGCGTATCGCAGTCTCTGTCCAGAACAGGAAAAACGCATCCCGCAGAAGCCTGCCGCCACAGCGCACTCATCGAACTGAAATTTCAGCACAAAAACTTAGGGGACGCATTTTGCGTCCCCTTTTGACTTGTACTGACCTTCACTTAGTGCTTCTTTTTCTTCTTTGCCTTTTTCTTGGTTGCCATTGGTTTCTATTCTCCCTTCCATTCTTCATGGAAATTTGCAACGGTGTTTTGCTGCAACTAGTTGAAACATAGAGTTATTGAAAAATGAAGTCAAGAAAAAAATGATGATGTCAGCGTGCGAGTCGCTGTACCAAAGTCACCGCGAACAATTTTCCTGGAAGAAAGTCAATGAAAATTTTTGGATGGTGCATGGCGAAAGGCGTCTGTTGGTCGAAACATGAGCTCGAAGATTGTCTCGCAGCGTCTTCCATCTTCCTGACGCGAACAAAAATATCGAAAGGCCGCGATTTGCCGATTGCGCGCACCGAGGAGTCATTCCGCACGTGGAATGCATCTATAATACGGACGCGAAATCTTCGCGGGAGCTTGATTCATGGCCTCTTTTGACGATGTTGTCATCATCTCCGGCTGTCGCACTCCAGTTGGAAAATTTCAGGGCAGCCTTTCCGATTTCACTGCCCCGCAGCTTGGCGCCCTGGTTGTGCGCGAAGCCGTGAAACGTGCCGGCATTGATCCAGCCCAGGTGGACGAGTGCATCATGGGCAACGTGGTCTCTGCCGGACTTGGTCAAAATCCCGCTCGGCAGGCTGCGATCTTCGGCGGATTGTCTCCGGCGACAGGTGCCATGACAATCAACAAGGTTTGCGGCTCCGGATTGAAATCGGTCGCGCTCGCCGCGCAAGCGGTGCAGACGGGCAATAGTTCCATCGTGGTTGCCGGCGGCATGGAGTCCATGACCAACGCTCCTTATCTTCTGCCGCAAGCGCGCAAGGGATACCGTCTCGGCAACGCGCAGATTGTCGACTCGATGGTCCACGATGGACTGTGGGACATCTACAACGATTACCACATGGGAATCACCGGCGAGAACGTTGCCGAAAAGTACGGCATCACCCGCGAAGAGCAGGACGAATTCGCGCTGAACTCCCATCGCAAAGCTCTTTCGGCGATCAAAGAGTGCCGGTTCAAGTCGCAAGTCGTACCCGTGGAGATTCCGGCGAAGAAGAAAGGTGCGCCGCCGGTCATCTTCGACAAAGACGAGAGCCCCCGGGAGGACACAACGATCGAGGTGCTTCGCTCGCTGAAGCCGGCATTCAAGAAAGACGGAACAGTGACGGCGGGCAATGCACCTGGTGTGAATGATGGTGCCGCGGCGGTTGTGGTCACGAGCGCGAAGCGTGCGGGCGAGTTGGGCGCAAAGCCGATGGCCCGCATTGTTGCCCAGGCGACCAGCGGCGTCGAGCCGAAATGGGTGATGATGGCTCCGGTGGGCGCAGTTCGGCAGATCTGGGAAAAGACCGGATGGAAGAATGAAGATGTCGATCTCTACGAGCTCAACGAAGCTTTCTCGGTGCAAGCGCTGGGAGTGATGCGCGAGCTCGGTTTGAACCCGGAGAAAGTGAACGTGAACGGTGGAGCGGTAGCGATCGGGCATCCGATCGGCGCCAGCGGTGCGCGCGTGCTGGTTACGCTCATCTATGAAATGATTCGGCGCGACGTGAAGCGCGGGATTGCTGCGTTATGTTTGGGTGGGGGCAATGCAGTGGCGATGGCGGTAGAACGGTAGTGCTTAGCTGCTATGCGGAGCGGAAGGGCGCGCTCTGCCCCTAATCTAGAGTAACGGGTAGGGATGCTTCGACTCCGAACGAGTCGCTTTGCGATCTCGTTCTGCGCTCAGCATGACAATTTCTAGTTCGGTCCCGAAATTGGCAAGGTTACCGTGAACACCGCCCCTCCATCCGGGGCATTGGCGGCTTCCACGCTGCCACTGTGTTCCTTCATCACTGATTTGCAAATGCTCAGCCCCAACCCTGTGCCCCGGCCGGGTCGCTTGGTCGTGTAGAACGGATCGAAGATGCTCGGCAGGTTTTCCTTCGGGATCCCAGGGCCATCGTCGTGGAAACTCACCCAGACAGATTTATCGGCTTTGCCGAGACGGATTCGCAGCGTGCCCTTGTCGCGCACTTCGCGAATGGCCTGCTCCGCATTCAGAATCAGATTCAAAAAAACCTGCATCAGTTGATGTGGATCGCCTAAAGCGTAGGGCACGCTCTCTTTCAGGAAGTCGACGGTGATGTTGTTTTTGCGCAGCGAGTAGGCATGCAGGTTCAGGGTGCGCTCGACGACTTCGACTAGATTGATCCGGCTCTTGCCTGGCGCCGGGGGACGCGAGAAGTATGTGAGATTCTGCACGATCTCGGCCGCGCGCCTGGCCTGCTGCTGCAGCATTGCCAGATGCTTCCGCGCCGTCTCGTTGGTTTCCGTATCCTGGAGTAACTCGCTGACGCCCAGGATGCTGGTCAGCGGATTATTCAGCTCATGCGCAACGCCGCCGATCATTGCTCCCATGGCTGCCAGCCGTTCGCTTTGCACGACCTGCTGTTCAAGCTTTCGTTCGATGGTGATGTCGCGCTCGGAGATAATCACGCCGCTGATCTTCCCCTCCGCATCTACCAGCGGGCTGCCGGAAGCACGCATTGTTCTCCACGTCCCGTCTTGATGCTTGGCTCCGTATTCCGACGCCCAGAAGCCTGCTTTGCCCGAGACCACCGTGTGGTAGAGAGAGGCTAGCTCGGGCGAGTGATCTTCCAGATCCGTGATCTTCTTTCCCAACAACTCTTCGGGAGCGCGTCCCAGCAAATCGCGCGCCCGCGAACTCACGAACGTGTACCGTTCCTCTAAATCCACCACCAGGATGAGGTCGGGGAAACTCTCCAGCAGCCGCTTGCGGAATTCCTCCTCCTGCTCCAGCTGCCGTTCCATCTTCCGTTTGTCGGTAATGTCGACCAGCGTTCCCTGGTAGCGGATGATCTTGCCCGAGGCATCCCACACGGCGCGGGAGGTGTCGCGAAACATGGCGGCGGTTCCGTCCTTGCGGCGCAGCTTGATCTCGCGCGTGCGTACACCGCCGCGATCGGAGGCAGCCCTTCCCAAAACCGGCTCCTGTCCGGAGTCGAAGTTCAGGGCGGCCGGATTCACCGCCAATAGTTCCTGCCTGTCGCTGTAACCGAGCATGCTGACCAGCGCTGGATTTGCATCGAGCAACTGCCCTTCGGGAGTGCTGAAGTAGACGCCTTCCTGCAAGGTCTCGAACAGTTCGGTGAAGCGCAATTCCTTTTCGCGCTGCTCGGTTACGTCGCGGCCCAGCATGCTGGCACCGACAACCTCGTCCCCTTTCAGAATGGCGTTTACCACGCAATCCAGGTAGAGAGGCCGGGCGCTGTTCTTCAAGCGGATCTTTACGGTTCCAGCCCAGCGCTTTTTATCCAGGAATCGCCCCAGGCTGCGCTCGACCTCTTCGCGCGAAGGCTCTTCGATCAGGTCGTAGATCTTGCGGCCAATCAACTCGGAATAAGACACGCCCGCCACCTGGGTTACGCGGCGGTTCACCGTCCGCAAGGTTCCATCGAGGGAAACAGCGCATGCCGGATCATCAAACGAGTCGATCAACTCTTTGAAGTTCCGCTGGGACCGCATGATGACCTGGCTGAGCTGGTCGAGTTGTTCTTCCGACGGCGCGGCGCCTACGTGTTCTTGCAGGCCGCGCAACACGCCTTTGAGTTCACTGACTTCGCGGCGCCGTCCATAGGCGTAAACCGCGAACAGCACGGATAAAACCAGGACTCCGATTGGAATGGCGCGAAGCTGGTAGGGGATGTTATCCAGCCGCTCCCAAAGCAAGCCTGCCAGCGCTACCGCCAGGAAGATGAGGAAAAGCAGGACCCAGCGCCAAAGCTGCGATTCTTCCCGTTCCAGATTTCCGGGAGGTCCACCTTGCCGCGAGATTTGCCCGGGTGAGGTCATGGGGAAACACACTTACGCCCCAAATTTCTTCTCAATTTTATACGCGCAAATCCGATAACCCCGTTGGAGACTTTGGTTCGTAAAACTACGGTAACTTCCTCATTCGATGTTTTGTTAGGGCTCGACTTCGATTTCCAAGGCAGCATGGGGTGGAACGATCGCGAAGGAATTTTCGTTTTCCACAGCCTTCAGTGACATATGTCACAGCCAACGCGCCCGTCGGCTCCGTAGTCTTGAACAGGTGAACGTGTCTGAACCCACGCTTACGCCTTCCGCAACCGCTTCATGCTTTATAAGACTCTGAGCGCTGCCGTCTACGGAATCGACGCCAACATCATTCAAGTTGAGGTTGACTGTTCGGGCATTAAGTGCGACCAGGACCACTTCCACACGGTTGGCCTGCCGGATGCTGCTGTGCGCGAGAGCCGCGATCGTGTCCGCGCGGCCCTGAAAAATTGTGGCTATGACATCCCACCAACGCATATCACCATCAACCTTGCTCCCGCCGACATAAAGAAGGAAGGCTCAGGTTTCGACCTGCCCATGGCGCTGGGCATCGTCGGGGCCTATGGAGGCCTGACCAAGAAAGAAGTGCCTGACTGCATTTTCGTGGGGGAACTCTCGCTGGATGGCGGAGTTCGCGGCGTCCGCGGCGCGCTGCCGATTGCCATCGAAGCCCGTGGGAGGAAGATTTCCCGCCTGATTGTTCCCGAATCGAATGCCAGAGAAGCCGCGATGGTTGGCGGTGTTGATGTCTATCCGGTGCGCTCTCTGCTCGACGTCATCAACTTCGTGAATTCAGGCAACGGGATCGCTCCCATTAAAGCCGATGGCGACTCGCTGCTGCGCGAATCGCAGCAGTTTTTCGTCGACTTCAAAGATGTTCGCGGACAGCAGACCGCCAAGCGGGCCATCGAAATTGCCTGCGCCGGAGGCCACAACATACTGATGATCGGTCCGCCGGGCTCGGGCAAGACCATGCTGGCCAAGCGCATGCCCACCATCCTGCCGCCGCTCACCTTTGAAGAAGCACTTGAGACCACCAAGATACACAGCGTGGCCGGAGTGCTGGACCAGAAATCGGGGTTGGTGGGAACCCGTCCGTACCGGTCGCCGCACCACACCATCTCTGATGCGGGGCTGATCGGCGGCGGTGTCATTCCACGCCCCGGCGAAGTTTCGCTGGCTCACAACGGCTTGCTGTTCCTCGACGAGCTGCCGGAATTTCCCCGCAACGTTCTAGAAGTTCTGCGCCAGCCGCTCGAAGATGGCATGGTCTCGATCGCGCGAGCCGCCATGTCTCTGACGTTTCCGGCACGTTTCATGTTGTGCGCCGCGATGAATCCCTGCCCCTGCGGATTCCACAACGATCGCACCCGCGAGTGCCAGTGCACTCCGCCTATGATCCAGCGCTACATCTCGAAGATTTCCGGTCCGCTGATGGATCGCATCGATATCCACATTGATGTCCCGGCCGTGAACTACAAGGAAATGCGTTCTGGCGTTGAGCCCGAGGACTCGGCCAAAATCCGCGAGCGCGTGGTGCGCACCCGGCAGACGCAACTCAACCGCTTCGCCAACTCGCAGCAGAAACTTTACTGCAATGCGCAGATGGGTTCGCGCCATATCCGAGCGTTCTGCGAACTCTCCGCCGACTGCGAACGACTGCTTGAGCGAGCCATGACCCAGCAGGGTCTGAGCGCCCGCGCCCACGACCGCATCCTCAAGGTTGCCCGCACCATTGCAGACCTGGAGGACTCCGCGAATCTTCAGCCCAAACACATCGCGGAAGCGATCCAGTACCGCAGCCTGGATCGCACCTACTGGGCTTAATGGCGAATGCGGGCCGGCGAGGGCGAATCCACGAATCTGGCCGGCGGTTTCATCTCTGCCTTGCTAGGACTCGCCTCCAGGAAGCCGATAACAAGTACAAGTGAGTGGAGAGGAAGGGCTGGCAACAGGCAAAAGGGAAGGGCGCGACTTCAGTCGTGCCGCCAAGCTCCGAAAATGCTCGGGGGCTTTAGCCGCTGACGTCCGCAAGCAGCCGACACGCGAAAATCTCTCTGTTCCTTAATTTTTCGGGCATAATTGTTGCTCGCAATGAATGCTCGTTAAGTCGTCTCTGTCCGTTCACGTGTACATTCCGACTTATCGCAGGATGCCGCTGTTCATCATTTCTCTCGCCTCCCTGTTTTTCCTGGCGGCGGCTCTCAAGAAGCGGTCGGGCACCATGACTCGGGCGCGGGTCCATGAGTTACTAACCGGTGTTACCGCGTTGCTCTATGTAGCATTGTCATTGGGCTGGTCCTACTACATTGCCCGGCTTCCATCGCGCGGAATTGTTCTATCCTAATTTATTCATATGGAAACTATGCAGCGGTGTGGCTATAGCCATGCTCGCATACATCGCCTTTAAGAAAGTGAAAGTATTATTGGCAATTTCATTCACGTTACTGGCGGGCTTCAATGTTCTCATCGTCGCCTCTCATTTCGGCAGGACGGTTGCCCTGATTCTGATGGGCAATGGTTTATTCGGCGGCATGTTTTTTGCTTTGTTGTTTCTACTCTTCTTTGAACCACCAACTCGTGTCGATGCCGCAAGCACAAACTCGTCTCAATGACTTGCTCAGAAACGGCATTTCGAACCTCGACGCGAGGTCACTTCCACCGCGGCACTTCCACCCGAGGCATGGCGTCCTAGAGTCCTTTTCTTATATAGGCTCTCTTTCGCGACGAACTCGAACCCGATCGCACACGCGCCGCTGAATCGCGACTTCCCCTCTGTGAGACAATTTTTCGCGTAGCGGCCACCAGCAAAATCTTCCGCCCTCATGCGAAAGCAACCACAGCCTCCAGTCGCCCAGCCTGCCCTATCTTCGTCGCACCTCTCGTCTCGAACTGCGCTCATAATGGCGCTTTGCCTGGCCGCTTTCGTTTTCGTGATTTACAGTCCGTCTCTCGACTTTCAGTTCATCCTCGATGACCATCGATTCACAGCCGACCCTCGAATTCAAGAGCCCGGGCACATCTGGGACTATTTTGCCAATTATGTGTGGGCGCAGTTCACCGGAGGGCCGCCAAGTTTTTATCGTCCAGTCTTTGTTCTGTGGATGAGGATCAACTTCATTCTCAGTGCGCTTTCGCCGTGGGGATGGCACTTTCTCAGCGTCGCGAAGCATATCTCGGTAGCGGTCCTGCTTGGACTGCTGGCGTGGATGCTCCTGCGCGATCGGCTCGCCGCTCTCGGCGCCGCAACACTATTCGCGTTGCATCCCGCACAGACAGAGTCGGTAAGTTGGGTGACGGTCCCTGACCCTCTGATGGCAGCTGGAGTGTTGACCTCGCTGCTCTTCTATTTCAGATACGCTGATGCTCAATCGCGAGGTGCGGTCCGGGAAGAGAAGCGCCGCAGGGCATCATCTGTTCGTGCGCCACAGTCGCCGGGACTTTGGTTGGTTGCCTCGGCGATTGCGTATTTCGCCGCGCTGCTGGCCAAGGAAACCGCGATTGTTTTCCCGGCCGTGGTCTTCACTCTCGCGTTTGCGCAGCCGAACGGCGTTACGCCGAACGCTCGACCCGCAACTGTTGCTATGGATTTCGCAAGTCGTCTCCGATCTGCGATCCGCCAAGTCTTGCCCTTCCTCGGAGTCTCGGCCGTTTATCTTCTTCTACGGTTAAACGCTCTTCACGGAAACCTTGGTTCGGCAACCCAGCACTTGTCGTGGCAGACGGTGGTTTTGTCCTGGCCAGCAACTCTGTGGTTCTACGTGAAGGTTCTGTTGTGGCCTGTGCATTCTTATTCCTTTGCCGATCCTCTTCTGGCCGAGGGCTTTTCTTTGCACGGGGTCTTTTTGCCGCTCCTCGAGTTAGCGTGCGCGGTCACGATTCTGGCAGGAGCTTTGGTCTGGGGCTGGAAAAGAAATCAACCAGAAGATAGCAATGATCCGAATACGGACGTTCGCTCCGCATTGCTTGCCGGTACGCTTCTGATGTTCCTACCGCTTCTTCCTGCACTGAATTTGAACGCTCTCAACCCCGGCGATTTTCTGCATGGTCGATACACGTACCTTCCATTGGCCGGGCTGATGCTGCTTGTGGCAACCGGCTGGCACCTGGCGGGGAAGTCGAGATTCGCTTTGCTGGGAGCGGTTGGCGTGCTGACCCTTGCCTTTGCGGCATTGACATTCGCGCAGGAAAAACAGTGGGCCGATGATTCTACCGTTTTCACCGTCGCACATCGGCTCGCTCCTCACAACGCCGCTGTCGCTCAGAACCTCGCGAACACAAACGTGCAAGCGGCCTTGCGACTAGACCAGGAAGGCCGATGCAACGAGGCCATGCCAATCTTCGAACAGGTCACTCGAGACTATCCCGAGGATTGGTACGCGTGGGCTGGCATGGGAGACTGCTTCGTGCAACTCAACAACCTGCCAATGGCTGAGCAATCGCTTCACCGCGCGGCCCAGCTGTCGCACAACGATCAAGTCGTGCAACAGTGGCAGGAATTACGCGCCCACATGGGCTTACCGCCGACCGTTCCCTAAATAGGTGCTCTCTCCTGCTGCTTGCGACATCGCAGACGGTTTCGGGTCACTCAAATCAGAATCCCTTGGCCTTCAGCAGCGTATCCAGGTCGTCAGGATGCAGCGCTCGTGTCATCGCATCCTCGCGGCTCAACTCCTGCTGAAACACGAGCTGCGACAAGGATTCCTCCAAGGTGAATGACCCCTGCTTGCGGGTGATGGTGATCTCCTGATGCAAATGTTGCAGCGCGTTCTTGCGGATGTGCTGCCGCGCCCCATAGCTAACCATCAGCAACTCCGCCGCCGGCACGCGCTTTCCATTCTTCCCGGGAACGAGAATCTGCGTCAGCATTGCCGCCATCGCCATCGCCATTTCTGCCCGCACCGTGTGCTGACGCTCTTGAGGAAACGAATCTGCGATGCGGGATACCGTCGAGGCCGCATCCGTTGTATGCAGAGTTGTGAACACGAGGTGACCGGTTTCGGCGGCTGACAGCGCAATGCGCGCCGTTTCCGAATCGCGCATCTCGCCAACCACGATCACATCGGGCGCCTGCCGCATCGCGGCGCGCAAGGCAGTTGGGAAGTCCGGCGCGTCGATCCCGATTTCCACCTGCTCGATTACGCTTTTTTCATGCTTGTGCTCATATTCAATCGGATCTTCGATGGTCACAATATGCCGCGCATCGCGCTGGTTAATTTCATTTACCAGTCCGGCCAGGGTCGTCGTCTTACCTGAACCCGTGGCGCCTCCGATAATCACCAGGCCACGTCTAAGGTTCGCCAATCCCGCAACACCGGCGGGCAAACGCAAATCGGTAAGCACTGGGACCTTTGAGGGCAAGGCCCGCACAGTTGCCGCCGTCCGCCCTCGCTCCCGGTGCAGATTGATGCGGAATCTTCCTAACCCTTCGACTCGGTACGACGAATCTCCAATGTGGTCGCGCTCGTAGTCCTCGCGGGCATGGAGAGCCATCGCCGGCACCACCGCCTGCTCGATTTCATCGCTCGTGAGTGGCGCCGAGCCGATCGAAACCAGTTCCCCCTCGACGCGGAGGGCAGCGGGCGCATCGGCCACCAGTAGCAAATCGCTGCCGTTGTTTGAAACGAGTTCCTGCAGCCAGCCCCAGAGCTGGCCGGATTCTTGAACTCGAGCCTGTGGATGAATCACCTGTACGCGCGGATTTCCTTCAGCAGTCATAGTCTGTTTTTTGATGCCACGTTATGTTGCCACGGATCCATTTTTCCGGCAGGACTTGGCGCCGGATGTGAAAGAACGCCCTGACTGACGATCCTTGCGCGGGCAGACATCTCGGGCCTTCGGGAGGTGTCAAAGGGAAGGGAAGGGCTCGGCATCCAGTCGTGCCGCCAAGAGCGGGGCCACGGAATGGGGCTCAGCCTCGTGCCGAAGATTTGGAAGGGCACGGCTTCAAGCCGTGCCGCTGAGTTCGTAAAGGAATGGGCTTTAGCCCTGGGGTCTGCTCGTACCGAGTTGAACTGTTAACTTTCTTCCCGAGGAAGCATTTGCCCGGTTCTCAAATACCGGTTATGCCATCCCAGCGATTCGCCCAACAGATGGGGCGTATGCTTCCCATAGGAAAGCTGCTCGGACCGCGACAGATAATCAAGCAACAATGGTTTGTACTCCGGGCTGGCGCACTTTTCGATAATCAGGTGCGCGCGCTGCCGCGGCGAGAGCCCGCGCAAATCGGCCAACCCCTGCTCGGTCACGACCACTTGCACATCGTGCTCGGTATGATCCACGTGCGACACCATGGGCACGATCGTCGAAATCGTTCCTTTTTTCGCCGAGGACGGAGCCATAAAGATCGACAGATATCCATTGCGAGCGAAGTCGCCCGACCCGCCAATGCCGTTCTGGATCCGCGATCCCATCACGTGCGTCGAGTTCACATTGCCGTAGATGTCGGCCTCAATCATGCCGTTCATCGCGATTACACCCAACCGCCGGATGATCCCCGGATTGTTGGAAATTTCCTGCGGCCGCAGGACGATCCGCTCGCGATATTTCGCCATATCGGCATTCACTTCATCGAGCATTTCCGGGCTCAGCGAGAACGCCGTCGCCGACGCCGAAGTCAGCTTGCCTGACTTCAGCAGCCGGATCATTCCGTCCTGAATCACTTCGGTGTACGATGTCAGACCTTCAAACGGGCCTTCCTCGAGTCCGAACAGAACCGCGTTTGCGATATTGCCCACGCCCGACTGCAGCGGCAGCAGATTCGCCGGCATACGCCCCTTTTTCACTTCCCAGCTCAGGAACTCCAGAATGTGCCCCGCAATCTTTTTCGACGCTTCATCTGGCGCCTTGAACGGGCTATTGCGATCCGGGGAATCCGTCAGCACGATTCCCGCAATTTTCTCCGGCGGGCATTGGAGGTACGGCGTCCCGATGCGCTGCCCGGGCTTCTCCAGCGGAATCGGTTTGCGATTCGGGGGGGGCTCCAGCCCGTAATAAATGTCGTGCATGCCCTCGAGCGCCATGGGCTGCCAGGAGTTGACCTCAAGAATCACCCGCTCCGCGCAATCGATCCAGGTCTTGTTGTTTCCGATCGAAGAACTCGGTACCAGCCGCCCATCTTCCAGCACTGCAGCGACCTCAATCAGCGCAACGTCGAGCTTGCCCAGAAATCCATACTCAACAAACTGCGCCACATGGCTCAGGTGGATGTCCATATACTCCATCTCACCCGAGTTGATCCGCTTCCGCGTCTCCGGATCGGATTGATACGGCAGCCGCAAATGAATGCCGCCCGCCATGGCCAGCGCGCCATCGAGTTCAGGACCGGTCGAGGCCCCAGTGAATACGCTGACCTGGAACTTCTGCCCGCGAAAGTGGGCATCGGCAATGCGGTGCGCCAGTTGCAGCGGCACCGCCTTAGGATAGCCCGATCCGGTGAAGCCGCTCATGCCGATCTGGTCGCCCGATTTGATCAGGCCTGCCGCCTCTTCGGCGCTCATGATTTTCTGTTCGAGTTTTGAGTTCAAGACGCGCGCGTTCGCAGAGACAGAAAGAGCCATGTAGGAATCCTCACCTTCGATGAAGCTTCCTCTTTACCCTATTGGCAGGGGTCGCGCTGGTCTGTGATTTAAATCACAACCCGGTGTGGCAGAGAGCAACGTCACCAATCTTTGAACCTATCAATCGATTTCCCCGCCTACCTCACGCCGGTATTTCTCGATCTGATCTTTCACGATTGGCAGATCATTGCCCCACAGGTTCGCGGGCTCAATGTCGTCGTCGGTGTTGGCGTCGAAACCCTCGTCGGGCTGAACAAATTCGTTGAATTGGTGAATGAACAGGAAGATCGGCCTGATCTGAGCGGCGAATTCCATGAACGTGTCGAAAGTGGCATAGGAACCGTCCGGTCCATAACGTAGCGAGGCGTCCGGGCAGTAGGGAAGCGAATTCTCGTTCGGGCAGCCCCAGCCACCCTGTCCAGCAGTTGCAATCGATGCCGTCATATTTTCGGCGCGCGCGCCAACCTGGTTGTACGACGGATAGTACGGGCAATACGGCTGCACCGTGCATGTCGTGTTCATCCGATCGACCCAACTCCAGAATCCGTAAGACGGGCTGAGCTCCACCGGTCCCTTCGGTGCGGGCTGATTCTTCCAAAGATACGGTTGGCTATCGAGATATCCCGCCATTTCGCGGAACGTGTACTTCGAACTGATCTCAGGGTGGGCCCTTAGGAACTTCAAGATCTGGAACCACAGTGGATTGTCGGCCCGGCTCGGGTCCTGCGCCGCCCCAACGAATACGACCATCAGCGGCTTCCCCTCGTAGGTCACGTTCAGATCGGGATACTGCTTCATCCATCCGCCGAAATATTCGATTTCTTTTTCGAATGCCGTTTTGCCGTCCGCGTCTTTGTAAAGTACATCCTGATCGCTGCCACCGAGCAGCGGAATCAGCTTCAGCTGTGTCCCGAGCTTGGTCCACGCCGGATACGTGTTACCGGTGTTGTCGCGAATGATCCGGTTGGAAAGACGAAAGGACGGCGAACAGTAAGGAAGGTACTTCTTGATGAACCACTCGCTGTTGAAGATGCAGCTTACATTGTTCGTGACCTCGATCATTGCCGCATCGACGCCGAGGTATTCCAACCACTCTAAATGCGTCTTGATGACCGCCGGATCGGCGCTGTCGTAGCCGCCTCCGACCGCTTGCATGTCGGAAGACTGCAGAAACGGCATGGCAGCGATCCCCTGAAACGTCGCTGCTTTTGGGCCAAACCAGTTCTCGTACTCCATGACGACGACATGGCTGTGGCTATTGACGATGAGAGGTCCCGGCACTGGTTGCCAGGTGAACGATTGCGATACGGCGAGTGGAGCGGCGGCGGTGAGCAGCAGTAAGTTGATGAGGGCTGAGAACAAGAAACGAGAGCGGAAAACCACAGGCCACCTCAATTCCATACGTCTGAGCGTTGAATACGCCGCGGCTGCTTCATTGCCCACGGCTGTTAGAAACACAACCAAGCGGAGGATGTCGCGAGAGGTTTAGAAATTCATATGGCAGAAATATGGGAGACGCTAGGCTCAGTTTTGGCGGGGTTATTGATCTCACATTTCACAGCGCGCTCATCATCCCCTTCCGCGGAACTGGATGATCCTCCGGCGGTCGCGCTTCGATGGCCGCCCCTGTGGCAAGACCTCGAACTGCCGCGCCGCCTTGCGCTCGGCCGCAACTTTCAGCCGCATTTCTTTGCTGGCCTCGGTCTCGCGGTAAAGTTTTTGCGCCTCTGGCGCCGGACCGCGCTCGTCGCTCAGTCCAAGCACTTCGATCTCGAACTCGCCGCCATCATTCGTCACCCGCAGCATGTCACCGATGCGTACCTCACGCGCCGCCTTGGCAACTTGCCCGTTCGAGAGAATCCGCCCCAGATCACAGCTCTTTTTCGCCAGAGTCCGCGTCTTGAAGAATCGCGCCGCCCAGAGCCAGGCATCAATCCGCACGCCAGTCATGGAGCCATTGTCCTACAATCCTGCCTAAAGCCCGAAGCCCGCCCTAAGGCGTTCCGGAAGGTCCGCCGGCGATCTCCCACGCGAATCCCAGAAATGACGACGCCGTCAGATCAATCGCCGGTTCGACCGTGGAATACGACTGCACGTTGTCCTGGTACACGGCGCCGTCACCATTGAACTTCTTGAAGGCATCGCCGCCATTCGGAGGACATGCGACCATTCCGTCCAGGGTTCCAGTTGCGGCAAATGAATTCGGACCTTCGACAACCGCGCCCAAAAGGAATGGCGGCCCGTTCGGCGGGCTCGGGACAAGGTTCGTGACCTGATGCTGCATGCAAAGCGGGAAGGTATCTCCATCGCCGACGATCAGCGACGTGCCCCAGGCATTGGCGCCTAGAACATTGGCTTGCCACCGGATTGCGTAGTTCGCATAAGCGGTCGAACTGGTCAGGTCGTCGTATTCGTTCGCCATCACGACCAGCCCGCCGCCATGCGACATCGAGTCATAGTTATTCCATGGAAAGCCAAATCCAAACGGATCCGTCCCCGACTGTGTCACCGCGATGTCGAGCTGCTTCTTCAGGTCAGCCAGCAAAGCGGCTTTGGAAACTGCCAGCGCACTCGGATTTCCCGCCAGCGTGATCGCCCGATACAACTCGTAGTGCGCCAAACCGCTCACGTCGTAAAGATTCAGAGTGTCCGCCGCGTCATTCAGATCCGTAATGTAGGCATGCGCCCAGATTGCCGCCTGTTGCAGATAATAGCCCGGATCGGTGTGCGGCAACCCGCACGGCAGATTGGTTGCGCCCCGCAAGGCGAAATACAATTCCGTCGCACCCCACTCCAGATCGTCGCGCCACTCACTCTCCGGATAGAAATCAAAGGGCCCCACGGTCAGCAGATTTCCTGTCGGCGCAGTATTGGCCAATCCGAACACGTGCTCGGCCGAAAGCAGGCACTGATTGGCGTATGCCGGGTGACTGGCGGAGAAGATTTTGTAGCAGAGCGCAAAGTCCGCGGCCAGTCGTCCTGCGATGTTCGGGCTGATCGATGCTCCCGATCCTCCCGCCGGGTTTTGAAACACCGGCCTGTGGCAGATGTACTGATAGGGCGATACGCACGATTCATAGTTGTCATCAGCCTGGGGCAGCCGCCAGATGTCGTGATCTCCGGCATATTTGTTTCCGCCCGATGCTACAGCCACCTGGTAATACAGCGTCTGCGTTTTGTCGTCCCACATTTTCTGCAGCCAGTCGAGCCCGAACCGGGCTTCTGCCCTAAAGTTCGACGCGCTCGATCCCGACCCCATCTGCCCGGGAAAGTCCCGGATTCCCACCAGCATCATTCCCACGGTGTAGCTGTGGGTCTCAACGAACTTCATGTAATCGCCGGCGTCCCACCAGCCGCCCGACGCATCCAGGGTGACGCCGGTTGCCGTAAGGGTGCCGGCATTGTCGTTCTTGTTGAACTTCGGAGTGAAATACGCGGTTGCGGTCTCGTCATTTAAATGCCCAGGCGCGGTGCGCAGAGCGTTCGGGATGTAGTCCGGCCCGTCGCGCGACGTCTCGTAGTAGTAGAGCGAATTCGCCAGCGCCGTGCCGTACAGATTCGAGCCAGTCTCGATCTTGAACGAGGGCGACGTCGCCGCAATCGGAGATGTAACCGAGATCGTGTACGTACCGGCTGCAGTGACGGAGTCGAAGTCCAGGGCATAAACGTCAGGGAAGGATCCCCAACTCCCTACGCTCGACCCGACCGACCCGGAATAAATAATGGTCCCGCTGGCATTCTTTACGGCGAAGGTCGCGCCAGTCTCAGCAACGCTGGCCATCAGGTACGCTCGCTTCGAAGCGCTTCGGATATATCCAACCTGGTTGACCCGGATGTAAGCACTCGCGGCCTGGCAGATCCCGCTCATCAACAAGACCGCGAAGGCGGCAAGAAAGAAGTGTAAGATCCTGCGATTCTTGGGGAACCCTGCGGTCGGACCCGTCATAGCGCGCCTCACCCGTAAATGGATTTAATAAAACGGGTGAATACTGCCTTCACGCCGTTTCCCTGTCAATAGAGAATTCTCGGGATGGGCCCGGGTTCTGAATCCCCCGGTTGCGGTTCGCGCGGGACGTCGTGTTAACCTGGGAGGCTCGTTGGCGGGAAGTTCGACTCCCAAAATCGGACTCTTAAGATAACTGCAATATTATGAATATTTTACATTCATATTGAGACTTCGATTTCCACCTTCTTTTCCACCGGCTTGACAATTTAATACTTGACCTCTTCGCCCTGAGCTTCTACATTTACCAGTTCACGGTAGACCGAAGCTTCTACGGGCTGTCGTTTGCTTGTACCCGCGCCCTCGGAGCTAAGCCCAGAAAATCGAGCATCTTCGGGATATCGGTACGCATCTATTCAAGTGTGAGTTTTTTGCGCTAACTCCTTACAACCTACTCGGATTCAGTGACTTGCACCAAACTCTGGGGTTAGCAGTCACTTCCTGTGGCAAAAAAGGACGATGCGGAAGGCCACCATCATAAATAAGGAGAAACTAAAGCACATGCGCTCTGATCGTGTGTTTGATGCTTTACAAACTCTGCGCAACCGTTATATGCTTTGCCAGCTTGCCTCGAAGGCCACGCGTAAGTTCCATCGGCCCAGCACCAGAATCCAGGAAACGATGAATGGTGTATTGGACCGCATCGCAGGTTCTCCGCGGCAGGAAGTTTTGTCGGAACCAGAGAATTTTGCCGAGGCACAACGGCGGGCTGCTTAACCCCAGCCCCGCCTTCCTGCCCTCCGGTATTTGTCTTTCCTGAGTCCCCTCCTTTTGAAAATCTCCCGTTGACACTACTGAATACGCTCTAGTGCACGGGTTCAGGTGAATCATGACCATTGCTGAACTGAAAGAAAAGAACATCACCGAGTTGACCAAGATCGCAAGGACCTTGGATCTTCCCGGTGCCAGCGGTATGCGCAAGCAGGATCTCATTTTCAAAATCCTGCAGGCGCAGAGCGAAAAGGAAGGCCACATCTTCGCCGAAGGCGTGCTCGAAATCCTTCCTGACGGCTACGGCTTCCTTCGCTCCCCGGACTACAACTACCTCCCAGGTCCGGACGATATTTACGTCTCGCCCTCCCAGATCCGCAAATTTGACCTCAAGACCGGCGACACCATCAGCGGACAAGTGCGCCCGCCCCACGAAGGCGAAAAATATTTTGCGCTCGTAAAGATCGAGGCCGTCAACTTTGAGTCTCCGGACGAAGCACGCAACAAGATCCTGTTCGACAACCTGACGCCGCTTTATCCGCAGGAGCGCATCAAGCTCGAAACCGCGCGCGATAACGCCAGCGCCCGCGTCATGGATTTGCTCACGCCTCTCGGCAAGGGACAACGCGGCCTGATCGTCTCTCCGCCGCGCGCCGGCAAAACCATGCTGCTGCAGAACGTCGCCAATTCGATCACGGCGAACCATCCTGAAGTTGTGCTGATGGTTCTGCTGATCGATGAGCGTCCGGAAGAAGTTACCGACATGCAGCGCTCGGTTAAGGGAGAGGTGATTTCATCCACCTTTGACGAGCCCGCCGCGCGTCACGTACAGGTCGCTGAGATGGTGATCGAAAAAGCCAAGCGGCTGGTCGAGCACAAGCGCGACGTCGTCATCCTGCTTGATTCCATCACTCGTCTCGCTCGTGCCTACAACACGATCGTTCCGCCTTCGGGCAAAGTGCTCTCCGGCGGCGTCGATTCAAACGCGTTGCAGCGTCCGAAGCGTTTCTTCGGATCAGCCCGCAACATCGAGGAAGGTGGCTCTCTGACAATCATTGCCACTGCGCTGATCGACACCGGTTCCCGCATGGACGACGTGATCTTCGAAGAATTCAAAGGCACCGGCAACAGTGAAATTATCCTCGAGCGCAAGCTTGTGGATAAGCGCGTCTTCCCGGCCATCGACATCCAGCGCTCCGGCACGCGAAAAGAAGAACTCCTCATCCCGAAAGAAGACCTCTCGCGGATCTGGGTTCTGCGCAAAGTGCTGAATCCGCTCTCGCCGGTAGAAGCCATGGAATTGCTGATCGATAAGCTCAGCAAGACGAAGTCGAACGGAGAATTCTTGGCCAATATGAGCGCGCTGTAAGAAGCTCCGGAGGTGATCAAAAAGTCAGGGCGTGAGCCCTGGCTTTTTGTTTCCTCTGTGATCCCCCTGACCTCTTCGGTGAGTAGTTCTTGCGCGCGACTCGTATAATGACTCGCAACGAGGTTTCCCGTGCGATCCCTTATTTTTTCTTGCGTCCTGATTGTCTTCTTGCTGGCACTCACGTTGAGCCCAGCGTCTGCCCAGAAGGTGGAGCGACTGCAGCAGCTTCCCTCCCAGTCGGGAGACCAGAACGGACCCACCGACGCCGATGATGCGCGCGCCCGAATCACACACGATATGGAAAAGAGGGCTGCCAAGGAACGCGTCGCAGCCCTCAAAAGCGACACCGATAAACTCCTAAAGCTCTCAGTCGAATTGAAGTCCTATGTCGACAAGTCTGACGAAAATGTCCTCTCTCTCACCGTCATCAAGAAAGCCGAGGAAATCGAAAAACTCGCCAAGAGTGTAAAAGACAAAATGAAGGGTCCAAACTGATCTCGCGTAGCGCCGGCGTCCCCGCCGGCTATCGGGAGGGTGTCTCGCTCTCCCTTCTCGCCCACTTCACGCTCTGTCGTCTATCGTCGCAGTAGCAAACTTCTCCGTTACTCCATGTGAGCGCTGTCATTGACAATCCGTGCTGGAACTGTTCCTATGTCCCTTGAAAATGGCCCGTTCCCAGCGTTTAGGGCCCATTTGCCCACCGAGTGAACATGGAGGGAAAAGTTATGAGGAGACACTTTTCTGAAGTGTTGCCGCGTTCCTGTGCGCCGATTCGCATCCTCTTCCTGGTCGCGGCTATTCTCGTTCCACTGGTTCTGGCCTGCGGCCAGGACGCACCTCTCACTAAAGATCAGGTCATTCAGATGTCGAAAGCGGGGATCTCCGATGACGTCATCATCACCCGCATCAACGCCGAGCCGAACGCCATCAAGCTGAACACCGACGACCTTATCGCCCTGAAATCCGCCGGTGTGAGCGACCCCGTGATCAAAGCCCTGGTGGCCGGACCGGCTCCTGCTTCTGCGCCAGCGGCCGCCGCGGCGCCTTCTGCACCGCCGATGGCCGATCCCAATGATCCCATGTCGCCCCACGATCCGGGGATCTACATGATGGCGCACAAGCGCGATGGCGGAAAAGAGATGGTCCTGATTGATCGCGCCGGCTCGGGCCATGAGAAGACGGCGAACATCTGGGGACACGCCTTCTCCTACGGTATCTCGAAAGCCAAGTTGAAAGCGGAGTTACCCGGCGCTCATGCCGCGATCCGCTCCACCGATCCCAAGCCGGATTTCTACATGTACTTTCCGCCCGTCGGGAATCTGGGCGCGGCCGATACGATCAGCAGTCCCTCGCAGTTCACACTACTGTCGCTCGAGATAAAGAAGGATCATCGGGAGACCGCGGTCGCCAAGGTTGGCTTCGCCAGCGCCAGCGCCGGGACGGACGAAAAGAGAATCATCAAGTTCGATTCCGACAAGCTCAAGCCGTACATTTATCACATCACGCCAGACGGGAATATGCCCGCTGGAGAGTACGCATTCGTCGCCTCGACCGGAATGGGCGGAACCGCTTCCCCATCGGCAGTCGTGATGTACGATTTCGGCGTCGACCTGCAATAGACGAGGGGCTCGGTGTGGCGCGGGCACTCCTGCCCGCGCCTCTCGCGAGCTATTCCGCGGCTTTCGCCGCGAGAGCCTCCACAACGGATATGTTCTGCATCAGATTGGAAGGCACGTTGTGCCGCTCCTGCAGGTAGGCCGGGCTGTTATAGCTGACCCAGACTTTGCCCGCTGTATCTTCCCAAACCAGAATCTTCAGCGGCAGATCAATCGCAATACTCGGCGCTGCCAGCATGAGTGGTGTGCCGGCCTTCGGGCTGCCGAAGATCAGCAGCTTGGTCGGGGGCATCTTCATTCCAACTTTCTTCGCCTCTCCGCTGTGATCGACCAAAGCAAATAGCGTCACACCCTTCGCTGCAAGAATCTTCTTCAGATTCTCGACTGTCTTATCCACTGAATGATTACTAAGCTTGCCGACGATTCCGGGAGTAGTTGCCGTTGCCATGGAGGCCTCCTCACGAATGAGATTCTTAAGAATGAGATTTAAATCGGCAGCCGAAAGGTTCCCCGGAAAACCGCAATTTGTCGATTTTTATCCAGGTTTGAGACTGGGATTCCGAGAATGGATACAAGAGTTGCTGTGGAAGTGACTGCGGTGCGGAAGCGCGCAAAACCGTTGAACACTCTCAATCCAGCCTCTGAATCCAAGCCTCGGCGCAGCCGGATCGAGAGCGCTTCGTATCAGGGGGCGGCTTCAGCCGCGCCGTAGAAGGCGGTGCACACCATAGGGCTTTAGCCCCTGCAGTTCCGCGAGCAGATCGCTAGTGCGAATTTCCCTCCACTGTCGCGGCATACATCGCCGACAGCAGGTCCTGAGAATGCCCGTCATAGTCGGCATCAAGCGACCACATAAACGTGCCGCCGAGCCCCAGCACGTAATCCGAGTAGTGCGTGCGGGTATAGATCGACAGAGGATCGTCATACGTGATGAACCCATTGCTTCCGTCTTCCTTCAGCAGGTAAGGCACCAGCGCAATCGGATCTCGATAGCTCTTCCAGCCGCGTTGGTTGACTCTGTTCTTTATGAACGGCGCGTAATTCTCGGTCAGAACCGCGTTGTCGCAATCGCCATCCTCAGTCCAGGCGGAGTTCGGGCAGAGCCCGAAGAGCTGGTTGATATTGGTGTAGAAGTAGCCGTAGAAAGGCATGCCCATATTGAGCTGTTCCGCTGGAACACGCGATAGGAAAATGTCTGCGGCGCCTTTCGCACTGCCTCCCGGCTGGCACTCCCATGGCGCGGGATCGTGCCAATCCCAGAAAATGGGCGAGTTCAGCTGGCCATACTGTGTCCATTGACCGGCGCAGTCGTACATCATGATGTTGAAGTAGTCGAGCGAGAGTTGCAGGTGCTTGACGTCGTACCCATATCCTCCCCACGGAGCAACATCGATTGAAAGCGTGTAGGCGGGGTTCGCCTTGCGCAGCGCAGCCATCAGCTTCACAAGGAACACGCGGTCGGTCGGCGTCGCCGGATACTCCCAGTCGATATCGGTCCCGTCGTATCCGTATTGGTCTGCGAACGCGGCGAAGTTATCGACAAGAGTTTGCATCTGGCCCGACGATTCGAGGCCGTAGAAATCTCCACCCAGCAGTAGCAGAACGCGCACGCCGTGGGCATGGGCCTTCAAGATCAGTGCAGGTTCGAGAAATCCGTCAGGAACCTGCAGATTGCCATTGGCGTCGAAAGAAACACCAGCATGATTGATGTGCGTGAGCTGGTTGTACGGAATCTGATCGGCGCTGTACGGTGGATTCTGAGTGCGCGTCCAGTAGCCGTAGTCGCCGACAAGCCGCTTGGGAACCTTGAACGTCTGGGCGTCGGCAAAAACTACAGTGATGAGAGCAAGGAACAGGGAAGTGACACACAAACGCCGAATCATGAAGACCTCCTGGATAACTGAGGCCGGCTTCGCCCGTTGGGCAAGGATTTCCGACCAAAAGCAGCCTGAAATGCTACCACAAGAAACTAAGGAAAGCAGGGGAAAGTTGCAGGTGGGAAGCTACTACATCTAAACCGAAACCCGGTATCTTGTCCTGCCGGATCAGCGTCCTGGCCGGATCAGCGGTGAACAAGCAATGCCGGTAGGTCATCGATGACAAACGGGTGCCGCTCAAAAGTGCAATTCGACAACCTGGTTTGTTTCCGCTTTTGCCGGTTCGTACTTCCACGTCTTCACCGCTTTTACCGCGGACTCGGCAAGCAGCGGATGTCCGCCAATGTATTCCACGCGGCGCACGGAACCGTCGGCAGCGATCCAGACTCTAAGTTTCACAGTTCCATGCAATGACATCTGTGCGGCAATGGCCGGATATTCCGGATCATCATGCCGAACCAATTGCCGCTCGGTTTTGTCCGAGGCCGACAGGCAACTTGCCATCAGCAGCATCCAGAGCAGAGCGCGCGCGATTCTTTTCAAAATGTCAGCCTCAGTGCAAATTGGATCAGTCTCGGATCTCTGGCCTGACTAACCTGCCCAAACGTGGGACCGTCGCTGATGTTGCCGTCGGGATTGAAAAACTGTGTATGGTTGAAGACGTTGAACACTTCCGTGCGAAATTCCAAACTCGTGCCTTCGCGAATCACAATCGTCTTGAGAAGCCCCAAGTCGAGATTGACGATCTGAGGGCCACAACAAATCGTCCGCGGTGCATTTCCAATCTGACCTAATGCTGATTCCACGAAAGACGATGGATCGAAAGAATACCCGCCGGACTGCTGTGGGCTGAGTTTTCGGAAAGGAGCGACCTGATTCGGTTCGCCTGCGGCTTCGAAGTCGTAGCTGCTCATCAGTTCACGATCGCTGGTGGACGTGATGCGGATGGGGAAGCCGGTCTGGACTGTCAGGATGCTCGACGTCGCCCATCCGTTGATCAAGTGCCTTCCCCAAGTCGTGATGTGAGCCTGCGGAATCTGCCAATAGTTGCTGAAAACGAATCGTTGACGCGCGTCGAACAATGAGGGTGAGCGCGCTTTCGCTGGATCCAGCGGACTCACCGATTCTTCGAAACTCGATGCGTTGTCGATCGACTTGCTCCAGGTGTACGAAGCCAGGAATTGCAGTCCATGCGCCCAGCGTTTGTTCACCAGCGCCTGCAGCGAATTGTAGGAAGAGGCGGCGATCGGATTGGTGGCAAAAAGACTGCCAAATACCGGAATGCCGTCCGGCGGGCATCCGACTCCGGTGGTGGGTTCGCAAAAAGGGGAAGAAGATTTTCTTAGTCCAATCAGGGTGATTGCACTCGAGTTCGGCCCGGTAACGCTTGGCACCGAACCGTAGGGCAGATGTAGGGTCGTGCCCGCAGGCATGGTGCTGGCAGGAATATAGAACGCGGCATCTGACTCGAAGGGTCCGCACGATTGACCGGGAATCTGATTCAGTTCGAGGCAGGTCTGGGCCGTTCCATAGTTCTGGTCGATCGTAGCCAGCAGGCGGTGGGCCTGGCTTCCTACATATCCGACTTGCAGCAGTGTGTCATGCGCGAGTCCACGCTGCAGCGTCACGTGATACTGCTCCGCATACTGGCTCCGCAGCGTAGTAGGAAAATTTCCATAGAGGCTGATGGGTCGAAACAGGGCGTAATCCACGGGCGTGCCCGGCTTGGGATCGAGAAAGCCTTGTGGAGGATTCGGCGTGACCAGGCCATTTTGACCAAGAAATGGAGTGTTGAAGAAACTGTTGCTGATCAAGACCGCGCTTCCAAAAGGAGGCTGAGCCGCGAGGTTCTCTCCGAAGAGCAGTTCCTCGTTACTGTCGTAGTAAATTCCCCAACCCGCGCGAACGCTGCTGCGGCCTGGTCCGCCGGTGAGCTTGCCCAACCAACCATTCGCCCAATTCGGGGACCATGCCAGGCCGAACCGCGGAGCAAACGAGCGCAGATAGTCGTTTGTCAGCCCGTTGGGGACTCCGCGATCTCCGGGCACCACCAGCCCCAGCGGAAATACAGAGCGAGCCGCACCTGTAGGCGAACAATCGGAACTGCCGAATGTAGTTGAGAGAGGATCCGATGAGCTCAGCACGCATGGATAAACGGTCGATGCTTCTCCCGGCCGGAAACCCTGTACCCTTCGCCCGGCGTCCGCAATCGGCGTGTTCCACTCCCAACGCAATCCATAAGTGAGTGTCAGATTTGATCTGAGCTTCCACGCATCCTGCGCAAATACATCAAACTGTGTCGAGCGCACGTCCACGGCATTCGCCGCGCCTTTGGCAAAGGCATCCGGCAGTCCAAGTAAGTAATTAGGAACCGGCGTTGTGAAGCCTACGTCGTTTGGACCACCGCCCAGAAATGCAAACTCGCCGTTCATGTCGTAGAAATACAGCTGATTCATGCGCTGGTTGCGCCAGTCAACGCCAAGTTTCAGAGTGTGATTTCCGATGATTTTGCTGTAGGTGTCCAGTGCCTGATAAACGTTACCCGTCTGCGAGAAGGTGCCGCTTGCGTTGTTGCCGAAAGTGAACCCGCCATAGATGCTGACCAGAGGGACGCCTTCGTATTGGGCTCCATAGCCCGGGTTGATGCCGAGCGAGGGATTCGATGGATCGGCGAAACACTCGCTTGATGGCACTGTGGAGCAGGAGTCCTGTACCCGGTTTGTCTGCGACGGAGAGAGCAGGTGGCCTTGCCCATTCCGGTAATAGACAGCCCGGAACTCGTTAATCGTCTTGGCCGTAATGGTCCAAGCGTGAGAAAGGTTCAGTTGCTGGAAGCGCTGTCGCGTGCGATAGCCGAAACCCGGCAGGTTCGCCCCACTGTCGAGGAAACTGTCAAACGGCTCGCGGTCGTAGCTGTCGTTGCCGTAGTAGTAGAGGCTCAGTTGCTGCTGCCCGGTGAGATTGTGATCAAGCCGCAGGGTGAATTGATCATTGCGGACTTGGTTATTCGCGGTGTCGTTGAATACGCTTCCGGCCGCGATGGGCTGAGGAACGAACTGCTGCAGGAGATCGGCAGCCGTCGCATCAAAGCATGGCTCCGGAATTATGTTTCCCGGGAAGATCGAAGCATACGAGGCTCCGGCCTGGATCGTCTGTCCTCCGTTGGCGCTCACCGCCGCCGCACACCCCGGCCGACTGATCAATGCCTGGGCTACTGTGGAATCGCGCAGCGTCCCGGCGAATGGCTGACCGGCTGCGAAGTTCCCTGACCGCTCGGCGGCCGTAGGCACGATGACGGGGCTGGAGTTGATGCCCTTAATTTCCCGTCTTCCCTCATAGGACAGGAAGAAGAAAGTCTTGTCGCGGCGGATTGGTCCGCCAAACGTGCCGCCGAAATCATTTTGTTTGAAATCGGGCGTACTGGAATCGAAATAGCCGCGCGCGTTTAGTACGTTGTTGCGCAAGAACTCATACATGCTGCCGTGGAACTGGCTGCTCCCCGACTTTGTCACTACATTGAGAATGGATCCGGAATTATGGCCAGATACCGCTTCGTAGTCGTGCGAGAGCACACGGAACTCGCTGACCGAATCCGGGGATGGCTGAATTGAAGGCAGATTCACCAACTGATCTCCGGAGGTCCCGCCATTGACGTTGTAGTTGTTGGAGCGGGCGCGCGCACCGCTCACCGAAACCACGCCCGGCTGGTCGCTGCCATAAAACAGGACTGCCCCGAGGGTGCTCTCCACCCCGGGTTGCAATTGCAGCAGATCAAAGGTATCGCGTGACTTGAGGGGCAGCTTGGTCACTTCCCCCTCGCCCATTACGACGCCGAGCTGCGCGTTCCCGGTTTCAACCAGGGAGATGCTTGATTGCTGGCCGGAATGAAGATTCGCTGGGGCAGAACCGAGCGCCACATCCAGCTTCACCACCTGCCCGATACTGGCTTCCAGTTGCTTATAGGAGTACGGCGGATAGCCATCTGCCTTTACCTCGAGGTCGTAGGCACCAACTGGCAAGGACGGAAATACGAAATCTCCGTGATCATCGGTGGTCGCAGCCCGCATCAGGGAAGTGTCGTGCGCCGTGATCATCACGAAGGCACTCACCACCGGGCGATGAGAGGGATCTAATACGCGGCCCCGAACTTCCGCCGTACTTTGTCCCCAACAGGTCAGAACCGAAAACACGCAGCACAGCAAAACAACTCTCTTAACGGCGTCCATCTTCGTAAGGCGCCTTTCACCGGAGTTTGAAAATGTGTTCTGTGGGGTTGCGGGTCTTTCCACCGCGGACCCGAGGCTAGATTCGCAAAGGGACAATCAACCCGAATGTGAGTGCAGTCACAAAGGGGGTTACGACAGTCATCTCTCGCAGCCGCTGTAGCGCCGGCGTCCTCGCCGGCTGTCGCGGAGGCGTCCCGCCTCCGGAGTTTTTATCTTCGGGCAAGAGCAGCGATTCGAAGGACTCACGAGGGGTCCGGGGAGACTACTGGGCGGACGAGGCGTCCGCCGCTCCATTTTTAACCGCTGGTCATACTTTTCGCGGTCCGCAATCGATTGAAAAGAGGGCAGTAATCCCAGAGCGCACGATTGTACATACAATTCCGTCAACAAAATGTTCCTGCAGGAACACTGTGGAAAAGTCTCGCAAGTGCTTTGCTTGCTAGTAGTGAGTGCCCTGGCTGGCGTAAGCGTCTGTCAGCGACATGACCTTCATCGCGCTCTGAAGCTGCTCGAGGCTCGCCGCGCTGCTCACATGGATTGTCACGGCCTCTCCGGGAAGCAGGTCGAAATAGTTATCGGAGAGCTTCGCGTCGATATCGCCGAAGGATGTATACACGCCGCGCGCCAGCACCGCAGACTTTAGCGTAACGGCGTATCCGTCGCCGGCCTTGCTGACACTGGTTTCAATCTTTGGATTCGTCGGAAGCTCCAGGTTGTGTGTGACGTCAAAGAAGACTTCGTTTCGCGAAACACTCTTCCCATCAACCTCAAGATCAACGAGCAGAAAGTTCCGATCGCGATTTGTCCTGGTTGCATCGCCAAAGAGATCTTGTTCCTCGATCGTCAACGCCACCGTGCTCGACGCCGCCGGAATCTGCGCCTCCAGCGACTTTTCGAAAAGGATGTTCCCTGAAAAATCCATCAGCCGCGCATGAACTTTCCCGCTCAGCGCCTGCAGCTTGTCCGAAACAACGTAGATCTCCACTTTGCCATCGTGCGCGTAGGGCGACACCAGTACGTCGTCATAAAAACGGCGCGCGTAATATTGCAGCGCCTTCCACCGTCCGTAGTAGTCGATGCTTGCCCACGACGCTACCGGCCAACAATCGTTCAATTGCCAGTACAGCGAGCCCATCGTGCGCGGCCGCGAACGCCGAAGATGTTCAGCTCCCAGCTTGATGACCTCCGCCTGCTGTACCTGGCTCAGATAAACAAACGAAGCGAAGTCTTTTGGCTCGCGATACTCGCGCAGCATATATGTCAGGATCCGCTCGTTGCCCCCATGATTTTTCTGGTGCGATTGCATGACTGTCGAGCGGATGTCGAGATCCTCAGGCGTGGCAAAAGAGCGGATCGTCCGCATCTCCGGAAAAGACTGGAAGCCAAATTCCGACATGAAGCGCGGCTTGACCTTCAGATAATCCGTCGGCGGAGCCAGGGCATGCCACACCGACCAGAAATGCATGTCGCCATACCGGTCGGTGTCGGGAGGGAAATCAAATCCGGCGCTCGGGGAACTCGGCGTGTACGGCGTCGGACTGGCATAGTCATAGACCACGCTCTTCAAGATGTCGGCGAACATTACCATGTAGTCCTGCCACACGCGCTGGCTCACGCCGTACGGCTGAGTGTCGCGAAACTCCTGCCGGTCGCCCCAGTGCAGCCAACCAGTCTCCACTTCGTTGTTGCCGCACCAGACCACGATCGACGGATGATCGCGCAACCGTTTCACCTGATCGATCGCTTCTGTGCGCACATTCTCCTGAAAGGTGGGATCGCCCGGCACCATGTCGCCGCCGAACATGAACTCCTGCCAGACCATGATGCCGAGTTCGTCGGCGATGTCGTAGAAATCGTCTGGCTCGTACAATCCGCCGCCCCACTCGCGGACCATATTCATATGCGCGTCGCGCGCCGATTGCAAAATGTAGCGCCGCTGCTCGTGCGTCACCCGGCTGGGAAAGCTGTCGTACGGAATCATGTCGGCGCCCTTGGCAAAGACCGGAATTCCATTGACGACGAAGTAGAAACTCGTGCCGATGTCGTCGGGTTCGCGCCGCAGTTCAACGGAGCGCATGCCCGTCTTCAAATCGACATGCGCTGCGACATTCTTGCCCATTCGCACCTCGGCACGAAACTGATAGCGGTCTTGCGCTCCGTAGCCTGCCGGATACCAAAGCTCGGGACTGGTGATGCGCACGGGCAAGGAGACGTGGTTCACGCCAGGATCGAGGGTCACGGTGAGCGATCCGTCGCTCACCGGTTTTCCATTGAGTTCCTCGTGCGAGACGATAACTGTGGCTGATGTGGTCTGGGTCGCCTGAATTTCCACTTCGGCTGTCAGCTTGGCCAAATCTTTGGCGACGCTTTCCTGTCGAATGTGAAAGCTCTCGATCCGGATTTCATCCCACATCTCGAGATGGATGGGCCTCCAGATGCCTTCGGTGACGAAGCGCGGACCCCAGTCCCATCCGTACTGGTAGGGAGCCTTCCGCGTATAGGGCGCCGTCGCGATGCCTTCTTCGTTCCCGCCGTTGACGGTGGAGATCGCGGGCAGCACATACGGCAGCGACTTCACGTAAGGCAGCATTTTTGTGATCGGGGAGTGAAACACGATGCGCAGCGTGTTCGTGCCAGCGTGTAGATACGGTTTCGCGTCGACACGCCAACGGCAAAACATGTTGTCGGCTTGAAGGAGTGCGTGATCGTTGAGAGTGACATCGGCGAACGTGTCGAGCCCGTCGAAGACCAAGTCGAGGTGCGCGTGGCCGAGTTCGCCGGCCTCAAGCTCGAAGCTTGTCTGATATTCCCAGTCGGATTCTCCGATCCACTGCAAGCGAGTTTCGTTGTCCTGATAGAACGGTTCGGGAATGAGTTTGTTTTTCAGCAGGTCGGTTTGGACCGC
>Ga0335076_10000661_pt1 | contig 32113 bp, 26 predicted proteins | sample Lox_Sample_25_FD_206717 | JGI IMG/M metagenome (GOLD analysis project Ga0335076, IMG submission 206717) | Soil microbial communities from Loxahatchee National Wildlife Refuge, Florida, United States - Lox_Sample_2.5 | ecosystem: Environmental > Terrestrial > Soil > Wetlands | place: USA...
TGGTCAACCGCGCCAGGCAGGAGACCACGCAGGCCGCCGACACGGCGCGCAAGGCGGCGGCCTATCTGTCGTTCTGGACCTTCATGTCGCTGTTGTTCGGCGCCGCATGCGCAACGCTCGGCGGCATTCTCGGCGGCGATCTCCGGGACGAGATTGCCATACGGGAGGCCGTGCGCACGTCGCCGCAATGAAAGGATCGCAGATAGGCTGAAGCGCGTTTTCTGCTCGGTACCATCGGCGGTTCCGTCACGTCGTGGGCGGCGGCGCAGCCTATTCTCGTTGCTGGCGAGGAACTCCGTCTACCCGGCGGATCGATACAAAATTTGTCGAGTGAGAATTTTGTGCAGATCAGCCGTCAACGCGCGGTCTAAAGGCTGACGGCGCGCGGTTGAGACGTACCTGATTAAGGGTCTTAGAGATCCTCTTCCTCGCACATGATGCCGCGAGAACAAAGCGGGTCATAGTGTCGGGATGAACTTTTCCGATCCAGCCAAGTGCTTGAAAGGCTTGGTGGGCGCACAAGGACTCGAACCTTGGACCCGCTGATTAAGAGGCGTCTTAAATTGCTTAAAGTACAATACTCATTCCGACATGTTCGCGTTTCTTTCCATCACTGATCTCGCTTGAGAAATTTTGGCTGTCGGAATGATGAGATCGTGTGGACAGCGCTGAAAGGTGTCCGTCTGCCTGGGCGCGGGAAGTAAGCGGAGGCTTCGTGCCGGCACGCGTTTTGCACATCTCTGATAGCCGTGTTTAATCCGAGTCCAAATTGGCCGCCAAAGCGGGCGTTTCGAACGCATACAAGATTTTGGGTGGCGGAGATCCTGTCGGCCGAACTCTCCAAATGGCATTGTCGTAAGGGATCTCAGAACTGCGGAGGACGAAGTGATTCAAATTCCTCGCGGCATACTTCGCTAAAATCACGAATAATGTCGATCGAGTTGCTATTGACCATGTCTCGCAGCTCGAGGAAGGTCTTGTCCGGCTCCAAATAGGTGTCGAGAATCTTGCGAACGATCCGTTCGGCACTGTCGATGACCTTTGGTGGAGAGAGGACGCGCATCCGGCTGATCTTGGCGTAAAGCGTGACGAGCGATGGAATGTCGCCCTTATCGTGCTGAAGCGCGTCGATGTAACATTTCGACGCCTCCTCGATGAATTCCTTGTAAAGCTCTTGTCGGTGTAGCCTCTCCTGTATGAGCCACTGCGTTCGCACCTGGATCCGTTGTGTCATCCACGACGCTAAAAACGAAGCGGTTCCACCGATCGCGGCTCCCAGCAGAGCTGACAGGGCTGAAATGACAGATGCGTTCATATGCGCTCTCGCTCGGCAATTACGTGTGAGCTGGGATAAGTCGTCATCGCACACGTCATCAGGGGTGAATGTTCGCTGGCATCGATGCGGCGATTTATCCGGGTGGTGCGGATCCGAGTAAGCCGGCCGCTAAAGCAAGTGTCGCCGCGGCCGAAAGCGCGGTGCTGTAAGCGTCAGTTGCGGCATTCTTGGCCACCAAGAGCTGACGCTCGGCGAGCGTGACGTCGGTGATCGATCCGACGCCATTGCGATAAACCGTTAGCGCGGCGCTGAATGTGGTCTGCGCCGCAGCAGACAGGGCCGTCGCGGCACTATATGCGGACAGACTTGTTTTCAGGGTATTTCTTGCCACGACGATTTGCCGAGCAGCCTCATTCCGGATTTGCTCGAGCGTCGTCTGCGCCTTATCGACCCTGTCGCGGGCCTGCTCTAGCAACGCGGCGCGCGAGCCGCCGTCGTAAAGCGGCATTGTCGCGCCGACGAGGGCGGTGCCCCCCTGCTGGTGCGTCGTTACGCCGAGTTGATTGCCCGGTAGATTGACGATCGGCAATTGCTGGTCGATTCCCGGAATTGCGGTGACATTCAAGCTCCCTGCCAGGCGCGTGCCAGTCCCGGAAGCAAACACCTTGGGCAAGAATTCCGCCTGTGCAGCGCGCAGGCCGGCAAGGCTCGCCTGCACTGTCGCGTAGCCGGTGAGGACATCGGGTCGTCGGGCCAATGCTTCGGATACAAGACTCTCGATTGGCGCCGTCAGGGAAGGGGGCAGTCGCCGCCGGGAAATGTCGGCGACGGTGAGCCGCGTCATTGGGGAAATGCCCATTGCCGAGATCAAAGCAAGATAGGAGTTCTGAGCGGCGCCTTCGGCTTGAACCCGCTCCAGCTGAGCTTCGGCAGTAGCTTGCTTGGTCTGTGCGACTTCAACGACAGTTCCGACGCCGCGTTTGTACCGGTCTTCGGCCGCAGCCTGGACGTCTTCGGCGTCCCTGAGCGATTTCATCGTAGTGGTGAGGCGGGCGCGCGCCGCGGCGTTGGCGTAGAACGCCAAGCTCACATTATAGATGACCTGCTGATGAGCAAACGTGAATGCGATGTTGGAGATCACCGAGCCTTGCTTCGCCACATCCACGAGAGCAGCGCGCTCGCCGAAATCAAACAGCAACCATTGGACAGACAGGACTTCTATATTGCCTTGCCCCGTCACGTCGTTGGTCACTTTGGCGCCAAGCGCAGAGAATTCGTTATGGAATTTCTGCCAGCCCTGCACGATGCCGGCTGAAACGAGGGGGAGAAAAGTACTCTCGGCGATGCCAGCCGCGAGCGCGGCATTCCGCGCGTCGTTCCAGGCGTTACGGGTCATGGGATTGTTCGACTGGGCGATGTCGATCAATTCGGGAAGCGTATAAGGGCGACGGCGTTCAAGGTCGGAAACCGGCGGCGGCACTCCCGCCAGATTTGCGTTAGAAGGAAGAACATAGCTGCGATTGCCCCGTTGATCCGGAGGCGGCGGCACGCCGGCAACGATCTCTCCGTCCGCCGTCCTGGCGGGATTCCAGGGCGCGTTGGGACGATCGGGCGCCATATTGAGCGCCGAGGTCGCGCAACCGGCAAGTGGCAGCCAAACAAGCAGAAGAGCAACTAACGCAGGCCGGCGCATACCCTGCCGTCCTTTCCTATTTCGCGTTTCAGATCGGCGCCTCTTCCAATCTCCGTAGACCTGTATCGATTATACGGAAGAGCGGCGACGTCATCCACTCCACTTGCCGATCTGCAACCGGTGCGGGCGTTTTGGTTTGGGAGAGGGTGAAGCGGACTGCGAGTGCTTCAAGCCGATCGGCGATTTGCGCGGATGTCCTTGCGTCATTATCCGCACTCAACAGCAACATACTCCCCAATGCGGCAATCTCATCGGCTGCGCGGCGCCGCGAAGTTAGCCAAGGAGGGCTCGGGCGCAGTCCATCTGGCTCGTAGCCGGCGAGATCAATATCGGTTTTGGCGTCCGCCAGCTGAGATTGCGCCGCGGAAGCCAAAGCGCGGCGCCCTCCCGCATCCGCGGCCTTCATCATGGCGCTCAGGCGGCGCAGCAGAGTGGCGATCGCAGGATCAATGCGCTTGGCGACGCTGACCGGCCACAGATTGGTGAATAGCAGATAGACAACCACATTGCCGATCAGGATGCCGATAACACGATCGCGCGCTATCGTCAGATCGAAGGCAGGTGATGAGCCCTGAACGACGCAAAGAAAAAATGCAAAGGCGATCTGAAAACCGGCGTAGGAAATGCGCGGGCTACCGGCAGCGACGTAACCCGCAGCGAGCGCGCCAAGAAAGACGACGGCCATCAGCTGGGAGATTGAAGTGAGATCGGGAAGGAGGAAAATGATTGCGCCATAGCCCGCCGCCGCTCCGACGAGACAGCCGAGGATTCGTAAGGTGAGCTTTTCGATCGTTTCGGCCGTTGTGCCGAGCGAAACGATGTAAACTGTGATGAAACATGTGTGGATACCCGGCCAATCGAGCAATGAATAAAGCAGATAACAGAACATCGCCGCCGCAGTCGTTTTCAACGCATAATGAACGTAGTCCGGATTGGAAAAGGCGTCGGGTCTGAAGAATCCGTTCGATTCTTTCGGCCTTTCATCAATGCGCGTGGTTAAATTTGTCGCCTCGGCGAAGCGGGCGATCGCGTCCTTGACGTCGGCAAGAACGTTTGCTTCCAGCGGTGTGAGAGGACGCTCCGGATTCGGCGCCTGCCAGGCAATTCCCATCGGATAACCGCCAGATTTCAAAATAGCGGCCATCTCGTGCAGCGTCCGCGTCAGGTATTCGCGGAGCGGGATGGTCAGCCAAGCGTCCGGTTCGCGATCCATCACGTCGATCGCGGCCATCAGCGCGACCGTTGAGTGGGCAGCCTGGCGAAGCGCTGCAATGTCGTGGGGCGGGGAGGTTTTCTCGCGATCTGCCAAGCCCAGCAACTCTTGGATTTCCGCTGCGCCTTCACGTTGGCTTTCCCTGAATTCGCTCCGGATACGTTCATCCGGCATGCGCAGCATGGCGGCCGATAGGTCGAGACGGCGCGCGATAACCCGTTCGGCGAGGCGTCGCGGCGCCGGCGCGAGCAGGAGGTTCACTACGATCGATACGCCTGCTGGAATGCCGACGAACAGCCAGGCATAGAGGTATCCCCGGGTGGCGAGTTCACCGATTTGCACCTCGCCCAGGACGTCCAGCCCGTAGCCGACGATGAGCGCGATGACGCCGCCGATTGGGGCGAGCTTGCTGGCAGAGGCCACGAAGAGAATAGTGAACGATATCACAGCCATTGCGACGACGCGCCACATCGGATCATTCGCCACAACCATCGCGACGAGGATGATAAAGCCGATGATCGCGGTAATCAGCGCGATAAATACGACGTCGAGGATGAGGCTGATCGTCCGGTTGCCGCGATTGAGGAAGAACGCGACGTAGGCCGTCAGCGCCGGCTCTGGCGTCTGATAGATTTCGGCGACCAGCACGGTGAGGGCGCAGATCAGCGCCAATCGGCTTGCGAGCTCGAGCCGGCCCGGCTGCGGCGCCAAGAGGCGGGCAATATCCCAGAGGGTGTCACGGACGCGGCTTAGCGGCATGCGGCACCATGTTTGATCTCGACTACGGCGCTGGCACCGAGGCGCATGAGCTGCTGTGGCGGTTTCTCGATCCGCACGCGCACAGGAAATCGCTGCGCGACACGAACCCAATTCAGCGACCGCTCCACATAGGGAACCGAGCGCGGAATATTGATTTTGTCTGTATCCAAGACCCCCCAGCCGATTCCCTGAACAACTCCCTTGATAGGAGTCTGCCGATCGATCATCGAAAAAACCGTGGCGCAGTCGCCGATAGCGATCGCACTCAGATCGGTCTCGCGGAAATTGCCGATCGCGAACCACTCGTCGGTGTTGATCAATGTGAACAGAGATTGAGCAGGAATAACCATTTCGCCGGTCGAAACTGTCAGGCCGACGACAAGGCCGTTGTGGCTCGCCCGCACGGTCGTATCGTCGAGTTGCCGCTGGGCAATGGCGAGAGCCGCCGTTCTGGCTTGCACAGTCGCTTCGGCTGCGGCTTTCAATTCCTGCGCTTGAACAAGTTTCGTCGCGGTGTCCTTTTCCGCGACCTGCGCCTGGTCAAGCTGTTGCTGCGGCACGTAACCATTGGAGGCCAGAGGACGAAGCCTTTCCAGCGTGCGCACCGCCAAATCATGGTTTTCTTGTGCGCTCTTTGTCTGGTCGGCTGCGACTGCCGCGTTCGACCGGGCGATACCCAGATCAGCTGCAGCTTGTTCAAGGGCTAGGCGATAGGGCAGCGGATCAATCTGGAAAAGAAGGCTACCCTCAGCGACGCGCATATTCTCGACGACGGGGAGCTGAATAACACGGCCGCCGACCGCCGCTGCGACGTGAACGATATCGGCATCGATTGAACTGTCACTAGAAGTCGGATGTATGTTGCTTTCGTGCAGCGCATAAAGCGCGACGGTTATGGCCAAGACGACGATCGCGACCGAGATCAAGCGGGCGCGAGACGCGACACGCGATTTGCCGCCGGCCTCCATCGTCAGCGCCCGAACCCGAAGAGCCAAACCAGAAGCGCCACGCTTACGCCAATCGACGTACACACGGCGAGCTGATAGGGCAACGTGTTGGACAGTCCGGTGCTGACAAAGGCAACCCTCGCGATACCGGCTGCGGCGATTCCGATCACGCCGCACAACAGCCAGGCTGGAAAGAAGGCGCCGAACAAATCAAACGACGGCGCGCCGCCTGTGGAGCAGCCGCTAAGACACACGGTTGCTAGGTAGAGGAGGGCGCTCCGTGACCGCATTCGCGAACGTGTCGTCATCCCGGAAGTTGAGGACGGCATGCTAATTAGCACCCCTAGCCAGATTTTTGATACTTTACGGTACTCCCGCGCGAGGAGCCAATGGGCACGAGGATTGAGCAAGGCTGCCAAACTTTCGCGGCGAGCGGGCAGTTATCGAAAATACGTAAAGCCCCTCCAACCGCAATTAAACTACCGCTTAGAAAACTGAACTCGAGTTTATAGCCGCCCGTCGCGAAGCCTGGCGTTAAAAAACGAACTCGGCGGATATTCAGCCCGTGGAAGCGCAAATAGCGGGGAACGACCGAAGCCGGACGGAATAAGCCGCGGGTATAAATCGGCTCAACCACTGGGCTGGCTACATCAACCTCGGTGCAATTGAAAAATTCGCGCCGAGTGGGTTGATGTAAGCGGGATAAAAAACCGCCGCAGTGCCAACCCTCAATAGGGCGCATCTACTCAAAGACGGTCGATATGAGCGGGTGCGCAACACGTCGCGAGGACAGCATGAGCTTGGATCCGGTAATACGCGATCAAGTGCTCGCCACCGTGCCGAGCCTGCGAGCGTACGCGATGTCGCTGTCCGGTAGTGTCGACCACGCCGAGGATCTAGTACAGGAGACACTGCTGCGCGCGCTCATCCACATCGATTCGTTTCGGGCCGGCACCAACATGGCGGCTTGGCTGACCACTATCTTGCGCAATCGGTTCTGTGAGGAATACCGCAAGCGGTGGCGCGAAGTGGAGGATGTCGAGGGCTGCTATGCCGACATGCTCGTGTCGCGCCCCGAGCAGCCCAGTCGGGTCGAATTCGAAGAACTCCGTGCCGCGCTGGCGAAGTTACCTGCTGACCAACGCCACGCGCTGCTTCTCGTCGGCGCTTCGGACTACTCTTATGACGCCGCCGCACTTATGTGCGGTTGCGCGGCCGGCACCATTAAGAGCCGCGTCCATCGGGCGCGCACGCGGCTTGCCGAACTGCTCGCCATGAACGATGTCGATGATTTCTGGCCTAGATGTACGAGACACGCAGCTCTTGCCGGCAACGGGACTACTCCAACGCAGATCGACTTCGGTGGCATCGTGCCGGATGGTTCGCTCGCCCTCGGAAATCCTCTGACCCAGCACTTAAATGCAACCGCAGACGCGTAGAGGTCTACATGAGCGCCGAACCAACACATTCGAGAGTAGACGGATTTCTACGTGGGATCAGGTTCGTTCTCGTCAACGACCGCGTTCCCCGCGAGGACGAAGACTGTGCGCTTTGTGGCTGCAAGATCGGCACGGGATACGTCCGCGAATCCCAGAGGCGAGCCTTCTACTGCGGTACGCAATGCTTCGCGGGACACGCAATCGTCGTTGCACCCCGCGCGAGGAGAGTGTCATGAAATGCTCAAATCCGGATTGCAATCACGGTATCGGCCTCCTTTCGCACCGCCGCGGCTGGGTCGACAGAAGACGCTACTGTTCGAAGCAATGCCGCGACGGATACCTCATCGAGCGGCCAAAACGGTCACAACAAGAGCGATACGCCATGACTTACTTCGACTGGCTATTCTTGCAGCCAATTGAGAAACAGAGCCGAAATTCGTAATCTGGAACGCAAGTTCGCTACAGATATTCGCGTCAGATCGACGGACACATCGTTCACGCCCATAGTCCGACCAACCGACCGTCAGTCAGTTTGCCCGCTCTCGCAATCTTCCCTTCCAATCAAGATGGAGGCTCTGACAAGGCAGGCAGGGTGAATTGAAATGTGGCGCCGCGAGGCTCGTCGGCGCTCGCCCACAGTAGCCCACCGTGGTCATCGACGATGGACCGGCTAATTGATAGCCCCATCCCCATCCCGCTGGGCTTTGTCGTGTAGAAAGCTTCAAAGAGGTGCTCGGCCGTCGCCGGCGCGAAGCCGAGACCCGAATCCTTTACCGTGACGAGCACGCCAGCTTCGGCTCTCTCGGTGCCGATCAACAAGTTTCGCGCGCCGTCGCCGGCGCCGCTCATAGCCTCGATCGCATTTACGATTAAATTGATCATCACTTGTTGTAATTGGACTCTGTCTCCTTGAACCCGTGGCAAGTCATCTGCCAGCCGCATTTGCACCGCGACACCGCGTTTGGTGGCTTCGGTCCGGGTAAGTGGAATCACCTCGAGGATAGCTTCATTGATATCGAGCGTTTCCTTCTTAGGCGTACCTTTCTTTGCAAGATGGTGAATGCGGCCGATGACGTCGTCCGCTCGAATGATGTATTCGACGATGCTTTTAACAGACTCTTTTGCCTCATCGATATCGGGCGGACTATTTGTCAGAAACTGTAAAGCGGCATCTCCGCTTATTTTGATCGCGGAAAGGGGTTGCCTAATCTCATGCGCTATGGAGGCCGTGAGTTGCCCCATGGTTGCAACGCGGGCGGCGTGCGCCAGCTCTGTCTGCATCTCGCGATATTTTCGTTCGCTCTCGCGTCCTTCCGCTTCCGCCCGCTTGCGCTCGGTAATGTCGCGTGACACCGAAAGCAGTTGCTCGGGTTGGCCACTCGCATTGCAGATAGGTGTGGTGATTACATCCCACCAGCGTGGATCCCCCTTTGCTGATGGACAGAACGCCTGGAATTGTCCAATTCCTCCAGCCCTTGCGGCAGCAACAGCTTCGCTTACTCTGGGGCGGTCTTCCGGTTGCCAGAAGTCGATCCAGCAGGCATTCAGATAAGGATCAATGTTGTCTATCTCGAGCAATTGCTGACCGCCGCTGCTCATGAATAGCAAGTTTCCCTCCAGGTCCAGAACCTTGATGCAGTCCCTGCTGCTCTCGATGACTCTCCGCTTGAGTTCTTCGCTGTCCCGCAGCGCGCGCTCGGCCGCTTTGGCTTCTGTAAGGTCCTGAACCTCGATGACGGTACCGACCGCTACGTCTCCGCGAAAGATCGGGCTGGCCGTGTACTGGACGGGGAAGAAAGTTCCGTCCTTGCGTACGAATAGATCTTCTCCGCGCACTATCTTGCGCTGCCGCACCGCTCCTGTCAGCGGGCATTCATGTACGGGATAAGGCGAGCCGTCCGGCTTGGTGTGGTGGATCTTGTCGTGGACGACATGCCCGATCAGTTCGTTCGCCCGATATCCGGTCATCTGCTCAAGAGCCGGATTGACAAATGTTCCAAGCCCGGCGGGGTCAACCATATAAAGCGCGGACGACGCGCTGTCGGTGATGGTCTTGAGGAGTTGAACTTGGTAGCGCTGCTCTTCGTTAGCCGTCTGGAGTTGTGTCGTGCGTTCAGCCACGCGCTGGCGGAACCGTTCCTCGCTTTGCCGCAGCACCTGCTGCGTGAAACGCAGTTTGGCAACTACCCAGATGATTCCGACCGTATAAACTAGATTCAGAACCATCCGGAACACAACCGGCGCGCCGATGTTCTGGTGAGCAAAATATGCCGAAGCGATGGTACCGCCGATCAGTGCTACAACTCCGGCCCTCCAACCTCCTACCCATGTAGCCAGCGCTACCCCAGCTTCGAAGAACAGAAGAACAGGCTGTTGGCGGCTATACGGGAGGATCAGAACGATTAACAGCGCAGCGAGGGAGATCAGAACAGCGGATCCGTAGCTGAATGCATACGGATGCTTGTCGGCAAAACGCCGAATGAACATTGGTAAGAACATCGGTAGACTGTCGTCAGCCATGCAACCCCTAAGGCGCAGGGTGAACAAGCCTAATTAGGCGCATTTTCGCTCAGCGACCGGCTCCGGGCAAGAGTAGATATTTATCTCCGCTCATCTAAAAGAAGCCCACACCGAGAACAGGATTTTCTGCCCCGGCAAAAAGGAGGATGAGGCGACGCTCGCATTCCTGATGGCGTTGTTAAGAAGCTTCATCACCACATAATTTGCAGCAGCCTCAGATCGCGCCCACTGAGCCGACACTGGACCTCATGCGTGGGACTCCGCACAAACTATTCGAGACCTAAACCTTGGCATAGCAGATAGGAACCAAGGTGCAGGCAAATGCACGTCTGTCGGATTCGCACGCGACGCGGTTTCGCATATTTCTGCAACATCAGCCACGCTGTCGGAGAATGTGGTGAGAACCATGAAAACTGTTGCGGACCAGTTTGCTGAAGTTCTAGCCGCGGCGGGAGTCAAACGGATCTATGGCATCGTTGGCGACAGCCTCAACGGCCTGACCGACTCCATTCGCCGTCAGGCGAAGATCGAGTGGGTGCATGTGCGCCATGAGGAGGTTGCCGCCTTTGCGGCCGGAGCCGAAGCGCATCTCACCGGCGAACTCACCGTCTGCGCGGGTAGCTGCGGGCCCGGAAATCTGCATCTCATCAACGGCCTGTTCGATTGCCACCGCTCACGTGTTCCCGTCCTCGCCATTGCGGCGCAGATTCCCTCCGCCGAGATCGGCGCCCACTACTTCCAGGAGACGCATCCCGAAAGCCTGTTCAAGGAGTGTAGCCATTACTGCGAGCTCGTCTCCGGCGCCAACCAGATGCCGCGCACCCTCGAAGTTGCCATCCGCGAGGCGGTCGGCCGGCGCGGCGTTTCCGTTGTGGTCATTCCGGGTGACGTCGCGTTGCAGGCGGCGACCTCTGCTGCCTCGCCCAAGCCCGCGAGTTTGCTGCCACCTCAGCCGGTCATGGCCCCCGCGGCGGCGGATCTTGATCGGTTGGCCGCAATGTTGAACGGCGACATCCGTGTGACGATCCTGTGCGGCTCCGGATGCGCAGGTGCACATGAGGAGTTGTTGGCGCTCGGAGAATGTCTGAAGGCGCCGATGGTGCACGCGATGCGCGGTAAGGAGCACGTCGAATGGGACAATCCCTACGACGTCGGCATGACGGGTCTGATCGGCTTCTCGTCCGGGTATTACGCGATGCTCGACTGCGATGTGCTGCTGATGCTCGGCACAGATTTTCCCTATCGGCAGTTCTATCCGAATGGCAGCAATGTTCGCATCGCGCAAATCGATACCCGACCGGAGCATCTCGGACGACGGGCAGCGATTGATCTTGGGGTGGTGGGCGATGTCAAAGCAACGCTGCGGGGGCTGCTGGCGCGTCTCAAGCAAAAGCGTGACGACACCCATTTGACGCAAGCGCAGCAGCACTATGCCAAAGCCCGCCGTGAGCTCGATGATCTGGCTAAGGTCAATCCGCGCCGAGATTTCATCCATCCGCAACAGATCGCCAAGGCAATCAGCGACCAGGCGGCGGCAGACGCAATTTTCACTTGCGATGTCGGTCTGCCGACGGTTTGGGCGGCGCGCTATCTTGCGATGAACGGCAAAAGGCGACTATTGGGCTCGTTCTGGCACGGCTCGATGGCCAACGCCATGGCGCAGGCAATCGGCGCGCAGAAGGCGGCCCCGGGCCGGCAGGTCGTCGCGCTGTCTGGCGACGGCGGCTTCACCATGCTGATGGGCGACTTCCTCACGCTGGCGCAATACCGACTGCCGTTAAAAGTGGTCGTGTTCAACAACGGCACCCTAGGCTTCATCGAGCTCGAGCAAAAATCTACCGGCTTCCTGAATTTTGGCACCGAGTTGAAGAACCCCAACTTCGCGGCGATGGCTGAAGCCGCCGGCACTCGCGGCATTCGCATCGAAAAGCCCGCTGACGTGGACGATGGAATCGCCGCCGCCTTCGCGCATGACGGGCCCGTCCTCGTGGACGCCGTGGTCAACCGAACCGAGTTGGCCATGCCGCCATCGATCACGGTCGAGATGGCTAAAGGCTTCACGCTTTACATGGTGAAGGCGGTGATGAGCGGCCGTGGCGACGAGATCATTGACCTCGCCAAAACAAATCTCTGGCGCTGAGGGGTTAGACAAATGGAACTCACGGCTCTGCTTCTGTCGCGCCTTCAGTTCGCCTTCACTATCTCATTCCACATCATCTTCCCGTCTTTCACCATCGGATTGGCAGCGTGGCTCACCGTGCTCGAGGCGCTATACCTCGCGACTGAAAGATCTGCTTATCGGTTGCTTTTCGAATTCTGGCTCAAGATTTTCGGCGTGGCCTTCGGTCTCGGCGTCGTCTCAGGGATCGTGATGGGGTTCCAGTTCGGCACCAACTGGAGCGAGCTCTCCAGGATGTCCGGACCGATCCAGGGACCGCTTCTGTCCTACGAAAGCTTTACCGCTTTCGCATTGGAAGCGAGCTTCTTCGGGATTCTCCTATTCGGGCGCTCCCGCGTCCCTCCATGGTTCTACCTATTTTCAACCGCGATGGTCGCTCTCGGGACAACGTTCTCGGCATTTTGGATCATGATCAACAACAGCTGGATGCAAGCGCCGGTCGGCTACGCGTTCGAAAACGGCATGTTCGTGCCGACCGACTGGTTCCTGATCGTCTTCAATCGGGCGGTCTGGGTGCGTTTTCCACACATGCTGCTGGCCTCCTATTTGACCGGCGCGTTCTGCGTTGCCGCGACAGGGGCTTGGTATCTCCTGCGAGGTGCGTTCAAAGTCGAAGCACATATCATGCTGCGCATGGGACTCTGCCTCGCCGCTATTCTCGTACCGGCTCAGATCTTTTTCGGTCACCTCACCGGCGACTGGGTGCATGACGATCAGCCGACCAAGTTCGCGGCGATCGAGGGACGATGGCATGACGAGCAGCCGGCAAGCGAGGTGTTGATCGCAATTCCCGACGCGAATGGGGAGACGAATCATTACGCGATCAGTATTCCGATCTTAGGCAGCTTGATCGCAAGCATGAGCCTTACTTCCAAAGAAGTCGGTTTGACTAGTTTCCCGCGGCAAGATCGCCCACCGGTGCTCATCCCGTTCTTTGCATTTCGCATCATGGTTGGCTGCGGCCTAGTCATGTTGGCGCTCGCCTGGACAGGCTCATATCTAAGCCTCACCGGCCGCATTGAGAAAAACCGGACGGTGCTCTGGCTTATTTTCTCGAGCTTTTCGCTTCCGTTCATCGCAATTTTGACTGGTTGGTTCACTGCCGAGGTGGGCCGTCAGCCTTGGACGGTTTACGGGCTACTGCGGACCGCCGACGCGGTCACGCCTTTTCTGACAACTCGCGCGGCAGCGATGTCGCTCATTGTTTATTGCGCAGTCTATAGCTTTATCTTCGCCTTCGGGATCGTCTTCATCTACCGGCTTCTGCGTGGAGGACCCGCGGAGCGGCTCGCTCTGAAGCCCTCCGCAGCAACCCCCAACCGCCCGGTGTCGATCGTCGCGCCGCAATTGACGGCGGGAGAATAGCCATGATCATGTTCTGGGTCTTCGTCCTGGCTATCAGCGTTCTGCTCTATGTCCTGCTAGACGGTTTCGATCTAGGCATCGGAATCCTTTATGGCGTGACGCACGATGAAGCGCGGCGGCGCACGATGATGCGCGCGATCGCGCCGATCTGGGACGGCAACGAGACATGGCTCGTCAGCGCGGGCGTGGTGCTCTGGGGCGCCTTCCCGGTGGTTTATGCGACTGTACTCTCGGCGTGCTATCTTCCCCTTCTTCTCATGTTGGCCGGTCTGATACTGCGCGGAGTTGCGTTCGAATTCCGCTCCAACGCCAAGCAGATGCCCGCAATATGGGACGTCAGCTTCGCGAGCGGCTCGCTCGTTGCCGCTTTCATGCAGGGCGTGATGGTCGGTGCTCTCGTAGAGGGCCTGCCGATTTCGAACGGCCAGTATACCGGCGGCGTATGGGGTTGGCTTAGTCCTTTCTCGATGCTTTGCGGCGTCGGCCTGTGTGTTGGCTACACGCTGCTCGGAGCGTGCTGGCTCGTAATGAAGTGCGAGGGGGACCTACGGGACGCCGCCTACCGCTTTATTCCTTATCTGTCGGCCGCATTGCTTGCCTTCCTCATCGTCGTGTTCATCTATGCGCTAGCGGACGACCTTCGGGTCATGCATCGGTGGCTGGAGCGGCCATACCTACTTGTCTTTCCTGCAATCGGCGTCATGGCGGCGCTCACAATGGCCGCAAGCGTTCTTCGCCGTCGGGACCAAGTGCCTTTCCCAATGGTCGCGCTCATTTTCGCGGCGGCGTTTGGCACGCTCGCAATTTCGTTCTGGCCATACATGATTCCTTTCTCGATCAGCATCGAGGCAGCGGCGGCTCCACACTCCAGCCTCGCGTTCATGTTTTGGGGTGCGGGCCTCATCGTGTTTCCGCTGATGCTCATCTACACCGCGATTAGTTTCAGCGTGTTCAGAGGCAAAGTCACTGCAACGGAAGACCATTATTAGAACTGAACGCAGGTATCTTGTTGGAGATTAGCGATGCCAAATTCTCTTGCTCCGAAGCTCGTCGCGGAATTTATCGGTACCTTCGCGTTCGTTTTCATTGGAGCCGGCGCGGCCGTGGTCAGCGGCGCCGCCGGTCTCAGCGGTATCACCGCGATTGCTTTCGCTCACGGTCTTACCATCATGGTTTTCGCTTTTGCTTACGGCAGCATTTCCGGGGGCCACATGAACCCGGCAGTCACAATCGGCGTGCTCGCAACGGGCGCGATGCGCTTCAGCGATGCACTAGGCTACATCATTAGCCAATGCATGGGTGGCATTGTAGGCGCACTGCTGCTCGGGGCAGTACTCGGCGGCACGGCGAGTGGGCTGGGCATGCCCCAGCTAGCGCACGGGCTCGCCCTCGGCGCAACCATGATCACAATCACACCCGTAATTGGATTTGTGGTCGAGGCCGCGCTCGCCTTCTTCCTGGTGACCGTCGTGCTCAGCACAGCGGTTGCTGGCCGGGCTGGCAATCTCGCGCCGCTCGCCATCGGAATGACTCTCACTCTAAATATCATCATGGGCGGGGCTTTAACCGGCGCAGCGTTCAATCCGGCGCGGGCACTTGGTCCAATGGTGGCGATCGGGAATTTCGCCGACGCATGGCTATATATCACCGCTCCTCTCGTCGGCGCGGTGATAGCTGCGTTCGTTCACTTGGGACTGACGCGGCTCGTCCGCGAGCAGCGGATGATCGCGCAGGTGGCCGGCACGCCCGCCGAATGAGCGTTAGTTGATCTAGGCAATCTACGAGTCGGTCTCAGCGAAGATGCGCCTAATGTGCACGGCGGCGGTCCAAACCGCGGGTCGCCAAGCTCATTGACTTGGCGACTTCCCGATCATTCTGAGCGACTTTCACGGCAGTTTTACAAAAGTGCCCGGTTCGCGGCGATTACGCAATGTTCGACTTGCTCTGGCGACACAAGCTTTTCGACGATTGCTGTACCACCTAAACCAAGGCTTATCGCGGCGAACTATAAGGACATGTTGCAGTACGCCCGTGCAATGGATGGCATCATCGCAATCGGTCATTCGTATCAGGCAGCAAATGTACTGCCTGGAGGATCGACATGGCACCTGCAACCGCGACCGTAGCCGCAAAGCCGGCAAGGCAACCAAAGCCGCTGCCCGAGCCGAATAGCGACTTCTACGAGCTCTACGAAACCTTGAACGCCGAGGAACTCGCGACGGTGAAGCGGGTGCGCGCGTTCATGGAGGACAAGGTCGCACCCGTCATCACGAAGTACTGGGTGGAAGACGCCTTTCCGTTCGAACTGCTGCCGGCTGTGAAAGAGCTCGGGATTGGCGGGCTTGCGATGCACGGCTACGGCTGCGCTGGCGGAAGCTTGGCCCTCCTAGGCTTTGTTCAAATGGAGATCGCACGCGTCGACCCATCATTCTCGACTTTCAACGGGGTGCACAGTGGCTTGGCGATGGGCTCCATCTATATCGACGGATCAGAAGAGCAGAAGCAGAAGTGGCTGCCGTCGATGGCGCGTTTCGAGAAGATTGGCTGTTTCGGCCTAACCGAGCCGCTGGTGGGCTCGGGTATAAGCGGCGGCATGCTGACCACGGCTAAGCGCGAGGGCGACAGCTGGATTCTCAACGGCGAGAAGCGGTGGATTGGCAACGCTCCATGGTGCGATGTCGCGATTATCTGGGCGCGCGATGTCGCCGACAACCAGGTCAAGGGCTTCATCGTCGAGAACAAAACGACGCCCGGGTTCAGCGTCGTGAAGATCGAGAACAAGATCGCGCTCAAGGTCGTCCAGAACGGCCACATAACGCTGAAGGATGTCCGGGTACCGGACGCGAACCGTCTTCAAGGCGGCAACTCGTTCCGCGACACCGCGAAGGTGCTGAAGATGACACGCTACGCCGTGGCGTGGATGGCAACCGGATGCGCCATGGGCGCTTATGAGACCGCGCTCAAATACGCGCAAGAGCGCATGCAATTCGGCAAGCCGATCGCCTCGTTCCAGTTGGTGCAGGACCTACTGGCAAAAATGATTTCCAACATAACGGCCTCGCAATGCCTGATCGTGCGGCAAGCGCAGTTGCACGCCGAAGGCAAGCTGACGGACGCCCACGCGGCTCTCGCCAAGGCGTTCTGCACGGCCAAGTGCCGCGAGACCGTCGCCTGGGCTCGCGAGCTGCTCGGCGGCAACGGCATCGTCGCTGACTACAAGGCCGCGCGGTTCTTTGCAGATTGCGAAGCGCTCTATTCCTACGAGGGCACATATCAGATGCAAAATCTGATTGTCGGCAAGGCCATTACTGGCCTCGGCGCCTTCGTGTGATTCAGCGCCGCGGGCCAGCGCTTCTACGCTGGCTCGCCGCATTTTCAGACAGGAGAGATGAATCATGGCCACAGCAGCAGCGACGCTTGCGCCTTCGCCGGTACCCCCACAGACCGCTTTGTCGGCAGCATTGACGCTCGCGAATGTCGTGTACGAGAAGAAGGGCGGCTTCGCCTATGTGATGGTCAATCGCCCTAAGGTGCTCAATGCACTGAACAAGGCGACCTGGACGGATCTGCGAACCGCTTTCGAGGACGCGCGCGATGACGCGGCGGTGCGCGGGGTCATCCTGACCGGTGCGGGCAGCAAAGCGTTTATAGCCGGCGCCGACATCGGCGAGCTTGCACGCGTCACGGCATTCGAAGCAGAGCAGTCAAGCCGTTTTGGACAAGAGGTTCTCGATCTGATCGAGGATCTCGGCAAACCGGTAATCGCGGCGGTCAATGGTTTCGCACTTGGCGGCGGCTGCGAGACGGCGATGGCATGCACGATCAGGATCGCGGCGGAGAACGCGCAGTTCGGCCAGCCCGAAGTCAAACTGGGACTTGTTCCGGGTGGCGGCGGCACCCAACGCCTGCCGCGGCTAGTCGGAAAGGGCCGCGCACTGCAGCTCATACTCTCAGGAGAGATCATCAACGCCGCAGAGGCCTATCGCATTGGGCTCGTCAACGAGATCGTTCCGGCCACTGATTTAATTGCGCGTGCCGAGGCGGTCCTCAAACAGATCGCCGCCAACGCTCCGATCGCGATTAAGTTTGCGCTCGAGGTCACTAACAAGGGGCTGGAGACCAGCCAAAGTGAAGGGTTGCTGCTCGAAGCTTCTTATTTTGGCCTTTGTGCGGCGACCGAAGACAAGAAGGAGGGCACGTCGGCCTTCCTCGAAAAGCGAGCGCCACAATTCCACGGGCGCTGAAGAAATTCCCCTCTGATGACGTTTCGGGAGAAACCAATGGCAAACGACAACATTTTCTCTGGACTGAAAGTCGTGGACCTGGCTAGCTTTATCGCAGGCCCCAGTGCTGCGGTGATCTTGTCCGACTTCGGCGCCGACGTCATCAAAGTGGAGCCGCCCAACGGCGACCTCTGGAGGATCGGCCACAAGATCCCGCCGCAACCGCAAGCCAAAGATCCCTATCCCTTTCACTTGGCTAACCGCAACAAGCGAGGCATCACCCTCGACTTGAAATCTCCGAGCGCGCGGCAGGTTCTCGAGCGGCTGGTCAAGTGGGCCGACGTGCTCATCGTCAACACGCCGCACCCCGCACGGAAGAAATTGAAGCTCGAATATGACGATGTCGTGCAGTGGAATCCGCGTCTGATTTACGCCGACCTCACCGGTTTCGGCGAAAAAGGTCCCGACGCAAGTCTTCCTGGTTTCGACATCACCTCATATTGGGCGCGAAGCGGCTTGCTGTCTATGACGCGCGACGCCGGCGAGCCGCCAACCTGGCCGGTCGCCGGTAGCGGTGACAATGCGACTGCCGTCGGCCTGTATTCCGCGATTGTAACGGCGCTTTATCGGCGCGAGCGCATCGGCAAAGGATCGTATGTCACCACTTCGTTGCTCGCCGAGGGCGTTTGGTCCGCAAGTGTTTCGATCCAAGCCGCTTTGTGCGAGGCGAAGTTTTTCGCCCCGCACGACCGGAAGAATCCGGCAAATGCGGCACTGAATGTTTATCGCGCTTCGGACGGCACTTGGTTCGTTCTTATCGTCACACCTGACAAGGTGGCCGCCGTGGTGAATGCGATCGGCCGTCCTGATCTCTTGACCGATCCAAGATTCTCCGACTCGGCCAAGCTGACGCAGAACATGCCGCAGCTTACGGAAATTCTCGACGAAGTGTTCGGCTCGCAGCCGATGACGCATTGGTACGAGGTCTTCGACGGCATTCACGTTACCTTCGGCGCCGTGCGCGGCGCGCAGGAAGTCATCAACGATCCGCAGCTGCGAGCGAACGACATCGTCGTCCCACTTGAGGGCGTTGGCGGCAAGCTGACCTCGACGATCAGCAGTCCCATTCAAGTGCATGGCATCGCTAAGGTGCCGGCAAAGCGCGCTCCAGAACTCGGCGAACACAACGAGCAGGTTCTCCAACAGCTGGGATTCGACGCGGCCGAAATCGACAGCCTGCACGCGAGCGGTGCCGTCCCAAAAGCGAAAGAGCAGGCCGTAGCAGCCACAGCATAGGTTGCTGGAACGTGTGCAGAATTCGGAAGGCGACGAGGCGTACATGAAAGTGGCTCAAACCGAGATCCTTTGGCGCGTTGCGACCGCACGCATGCCGACGAAATGGGGCGCATTCCAGGCCATCGGCTACGAGCGCGATGTTGCCGATCGCTTCCGGGAGGTTGAGACCGCGCTGGCGATCGTCATGGGCGATTTGACCCAGGATGCACCGCTCCTGCGTGTCCATTCGCAGTGCTTCACCGGCGAGGCGCTAGGGTCACTGCGTTGCGACTGTTGCGAGCAGCTCTCAATGGCCTTGCAGGCCATCGCCGGAGAAGGCCGCGGGCTCGTGATCTACGAATACCAGGAGGGCCGCGGCATCGGCTTGATGGCGAAGATGCAGGCCTACGAGCTACAGGACAGCGGCGTCGACACCGTTGAAGCCAATCACGCCCTCGGGCTCAAGGCTGACTATCGCAATTTCAGCTTGCCGGCCGCGATCCTGCAAGATCTCGGCGTCAGTCGGGTTCGCTTGCTGACCAACAATCCGCGGAAGGCGCGCGCCTTGTCGGATGCCGGCATCGAGGTTACCGCTCGGGTTCCTTGCGAGGTTGTGCCTACGCAGTACTCCTTAGCCTACCTGCGAACCAAGAAGGAACGAATGGGCCACGCGTTGAGCCTTCAACGGCGCGGCAGCATAGTTCGATCCATCGATGCCCAACTCTGAGGACGAAAGGAAAAACAATGGCTGAGCTCCAAGCTACTAAGTCGCGACCAGCATCGAACGCTAAGACGGCGGTGGGTCGATTATTTGTCCTCGAGCTGAACGCGGGCCGCATTCACTCGATGAATCCGGACGGCTCCGACAAAAAGACGATCGTGAGCGATTGCCGACTTCCCGATGGCATCGTGGTGGATGTCGAGGCCGGTCACATCTACTGGACCAACATGGGCATCCCGAGCGCGGATGATGGCTCGATCGAGCGCGTGGACGTCGACGGAAGGAATCGTAAGGTCATCGTTACGAAAGGCATCACGCATACGCCAAAGCAGATCCACCTCGATAAGAAGAACGGCAAGCTGTACTGGTGCGATCGCGAAGGGATGCGCGTGATGCGCTGTAGTCTCGATGGTTCGCACGTGGAAACGCTTGTCGAGACAGGCCGCGGCGACGCCGAGCGGCGCGATCAAACTAGATGGTGCGTTGGCATCACGCTCGATCCCAAGCGCGGTAAAATGTACTGGACGCAAAAGGGACCCGACAACGGCAATAGAGGCTCCATCTTCCGCGCCAATATCGATATTCCGAAGGGCGATACAGCGAACCAGCGCAGCGACATCGAAGTGTTTTACGACCGATTGCCCGAGCCGATCGATCTCGAGCTCGATCTAGAAAATCGCGTGCTGTATTGGACTGATCGCGGCGATCCGCCCCGCGGCAACACCGTCAATCGCGCGCCGATCGATACCAAGCCCCCGATTCCCGAGATTGTGGTGACACATCTGATGGAGGGGATCGGTATCGCTTTGGACGTGCCGGGCGACCGAATGTTCGTCACGGATTTTGCCGGTTCAATCTACTCTGCAAATCTTGACGGTTCGAACGAGCGGAACTTTCTGTACGCGCAGGGGAACCTCACCGGGATCGCCTACGCCGAAGTCTGAAAATCTCATCAAGAGGAGAACTGACCATGTCTGCTACCAAGCCTATTCGCCGCGTCGCGATCATCGGCACTGGCGTCATCGGCGCGAGCTGGGCGGCGCTGTTCCTGGCCAAGGGCTTGGACGTCGTGGCGACCGACATCGCACCAAATGCAGAAGCCGCTTTGCGAAAGTTCGTCGAAGCGGCGTGGCCGGCGCTCAAGAGGTTGGGTCTTTCGCCCGGCGCAACGCAAACCAAACTAGCATTCACGCCTGATCTTGCGACAGCGGTCAAGGGTGTGGATCTGGTCCAGGAGAATGGGCCCGAGCGGATCGAATTCAAGAAGAAGCTCTACGCGCAACTCGACGAGCTGTTGCCGCCAGACGTAATCATTGCGTCGAGCTCGTCCGGACTCACCATGAGCGAAATCCAATTGGGCTGCGCTACTCATCCCGAGCGTTGCGTCATAGGCCATCCTTTCAACCCGCCCCACGTGGTGCCGCTCGTGGAGATCGTTGGAGGCGCGAAGACCTCCGAAGACACTATCCAGCGTGCGACGGAGTTTTACACGGCCATGGGAAAGCGGCCGATCCGATTGCGTAAGGAAGTGCCCGGGCACGTTGCCAATCGTTTGCAGTCCGCCCTTAGTCGGGAGGTTTATCATCTCGTTGCCGATGGCGTCGTAAGCGCGGAGGACGTGGACACCGCGTTATCCTGGGGCCCGGGCCTGCGTTGGGGCGTTATGGGAAGCCTGCTTCTCAACCACCTGGGCGGAGGCCAAGGCGGTATCGAGCACTTCTTCCAGCAGTTTGCCGGTCCCATGACGGCTTGGTGGAAGGTTCTCGGTCAGCCGGCGTTGACGCCCGAAGTGCAAAAGAAGCTCATCGATAGCGTTCACGTCGAAGTCGGCTCGCGCACAATCGACGAGTTGGAAGCAGAGCGAGACGAAATGCTGCTCGGGCTCATTGAGTTGCGCGCCAAAATAGAGAATGCGCCGCCAGCGGCCAAAAGGGCCGCTCGCGTAGGCTGATGATCCTTAGTCCGCCGGCGCAGTTGAGGAAGAATTAGGCGACACGAGCTGTGCACGGTCGCCTCGATGACACGGAGATCGTCATGAGTGAAGCTTTGGCTTTGACGCGGCCGCAGGAGCAGGCAGTAGAGGTATCTCGCGATAAGCCGAGAATCGTCATCGTCGGGGGAGGCTTCGGCGGAATTGCCGCGGCAAAAGCACTGCGGGGCTGCGACGCCGATGTCGTCGTGATCGATCGTCGCAATCATCACATCTTCCAGCCACTTCTCTATCAGGTGGCGACCGCCGTCCTAGCGCCCTCTGAGGTTGCTGCGCCAATCCGCCAACTTGCCGCCAGGCAAGAGAACACAGCTGTCATGTTGGCCGAGGTGGTCGATATCAATCTGAGAACACGCTCGGTGGTCGCCAACGTTCCCGGCGTCGGAAAAAGGACAATAGGCTTCGACTATTTGGTGGTCGCTGCGGGCATGCAATCGAGCTATTTCGGTCATAACGAATTTTCTGCGTACGCTCCCTGCCTGAAGACGATTGCCGACGCTGAAACGATACGATCAAAAATTCTCAGTGCCTATGAGCTGGCGGAAGCGACAGATGATCCGGACGAAAGCCGGCGGCAGATGACGTTTGTGTTGGTGGGCGCCGGGCCGACCGGCGTCGAATTGGCGGCATCGCTGGCGCAAATGGCGACCAAGACTTTACACAAGAACTTTCGGCGCATCGATCCCGCGAAGACTTCGATAGTTCTGCTTGAGGGCGGGAAGCGCATCCTCCCGAGTTTTGCGGAATCGCTGTCGAAAAAGGCGGCGAAGCACCTTGCCAAGCTTGGAGTTCAGGTCATGACCGGCTCCATGGTGGAGCACATCGACGCGCAAGGGGTGACGGTCGGAGGAAAGCTTATTCCGTGCGGTACCGTATTGTGGACCGCGGGCGTTTCGCCGTCGCCGCTGGTGAAAATGCTTGGTGTAGTGACCGACCGCGCGGGCAGGGCATGTGTCGGCCCATCTTTAAATGTTCCAGATACCCGCGGAGTATTCGTGGTCGGCGACACGGCAACGTTGATACAAAATGGCCGGCCGTTACCGGGCGTGGCGCAGGTCGCCATCCAGCAGGGCCGCTATGTCGGCCGATTGATCTCCAGGGAGCTCAGTGGCCGCAAGCCGCCTCGTCCGTTTCGCTACTTCGACAAGGGCAATATGGCGGTCGTCGGCAAGAACTTTGCGATCATGGAATCGGGCCGCATTCGAATGGCGGGGGTGATGGCCTGGTTCGCGTGGGCCTTCGTTCATCTCATGTTTCTTCCGCAACTGCAAAACCGATTGCGTGTCCAGAACCAGTGGCTTTGGAGCTATTATACCGGGCAGCGCAGTTCGCGCTTGGTTGCGGAGGCGCCGCGGATCGACAAATAGCTAATCATTTCACGAGAGTGACAATGGATCTACCGTGGCCGCGAGTGTCCAGCGCCGTCGCCGGTGGACTACGTTCGGCGCGACGCCTGACGAGCCGGTGAATTTGCTTTCATCCTCCGGCCGAATGCTTAGGGACGCCGCTCAAGAGTTAGCCGGGCGGCATACGCCGACCACAGATCGATGCACTGCAATTTCAAGATATGTCCCAACGTTGACCACCTCCAGATCGGTCCGCCGTAACGGAGTGTCCTAGATGCCAAAAACCTTGGAGAGCATTTGAGCGCCATAAATGACAAAACTGTTCCTTACCGGCATCTCGGCAGCGGAGCTGTGAGTATCTTTGGATTCTACGCATTGGCGTGGCGGCCATCGCGCCAATCAGCGCCGGCAAGGTTCGCGCGAGCCCCCTAGTGATGCTGCGCAGCATGCCTGGAATTCTGCGTAGATTATTCGAGAGCCTAAACCTTCGCATTGGCGGCAAGCACCAAGGCGTAGGCAAATGGCTGCCGGTCTGATTCTCGAAGCAAATCTTTCCGCATACTCTCATCCACTGGTCGGAGAATGCGGTGAGCGGCATGGAAAATTTCATTCCCGGCGGGTCACAGGAGGGTCACCGAAATCTCCGTTACCCGCAGCTGTTGTACCTCATCCGTGGCAGATTTGCTGGGCTTCATTTCGCCAGCTTCGGCGATGCGCAAGTCGACCAGTTCGAAGCTCTACCCGATTGCACTGATCCCGATCTATTGGATTGGATCATCGCCAGATCCGCACCGCCGCCAGACATACACATTCAACCAGCAAACCCGTGGGAGCATGCAACATGGCCGCACCATTGAAGATGGCCGCGCTGACGCCCGGCCAACCCACGGGGTACGGGCTATTGCACAATCCCCGCCTCAACAAAGGCACCGCGTTCACGGAGGCGGAGCGTCGTGCTTGGGGTCTCGAAGGGTTGCTGCCGCCCGCCGTGACCACGATGGACGTGCAGGTAGCGCGTCGGCACGCCGAAATCGCTGCTCTCAATAACGACCTGCAGAAATATCTGGTGTTATCGGACTTGCAGGCACGCAACGAGAGCTTGTTCTACGCTGTCCTGATGTCGGACCCGGCCACTTACATGCCGCTTGTGTACACGCCGACGGTTGGCGAGGCATGTCAGAAGTTTGGCCACATCTTCCGGCAACCGCGCGGCATCTATCTCCCGATCACGGCACGCGGCCGGCTGAAGCAGCTGCTTTCAAATTGGCCGGAAAGGGACGTGCGCTTCATTGTCGTCACCGATGGAGAGCGCATCCTCGGCCTCGGCGACCTCGGCGCGGGCGGTATGGGCATCCCGCTCGGCAAGCTCGCGCTCTACACCGCCTGCGCCGGCGTGCCGCCGCAGCATTGCCTGCCGATCGTTCTTGACGTCGGCACGAACAATCAGAACCTGCTCGACGACCCACTTTACATCGGGCTGCGGCAGCACCGCGTGCGTGGCGAGGATTATACGGGCTTCATAGATGAGTTCGTGGCCGCAGTGCAGCAGCTCTATCCGAAATGCTGCATCCAATGGGAGGACTTCGCCAACATCAACGCCGTGCCGATCCTCGCGCGCTATCGCGACAAGACTTGCACGTTCAACGATGACATTCAGGGCACCGCCGGCATCGCGCTCGCCGGCATCTTCGCAGCCTTGCGACTCACCAAACAGAGGCTCACCGACCAGCGCTTCCTTTTTCTCGGCGCCGGCTCGGCGGCGACAGGTATCGCCGAGCTGATCAGCCTGGCGATGGCTCGGGACGGCATGGACCTCGCGGAGGCGAGGCGTCGCAACACACTGTTTGACGTCAATGGCCTGCTGGTGACTTCGCGAACCGACATCGCAGATTTCCAGAAGCCGTTCGTCCAGGAGCTCACGCCTATGTCGACATTCGCTGAGGCAGTTTGGGCACTGCGGCCGACCGCCATCATTGGCGTCAGTACGGTGCCAAAACTGTTCACCAGAGAGGTGATCCAGGCAATGGCGAAAATCAACGAGCGCCCGATCATCTTCCCTTACTCGAACCCGACCTCGCGCTCAGAATGTACGGCCGAGGAGGCCTACCGCTGGTCCGATGGCCGGGCCGTTTTCGCCAGCGGCAGTCCATTCCCGCCGCTCGAGGTCGGCGGCCGCCGTTTCGTGCCGGGCCAGGGGAACAATGTCTACATCTTCCCGGCTATGGGAATGGCGGTCTTCGCCACCGAAGCGACCCGAGTGACAGAGGAAATGTTCATCGTTGCCGCACAAGCGGTCGCCGAGCAGGTCACCGAGGAGGATCTTTCGGTGGGCCTGATCTATCCGCCACAGAGCCGCATCCTCGATGCCTCGCTCCATGTGGCCGAACGGATCGCCCTCTACATGTTCGACAAGGGGGTGGCGCGTATCCCGCGACCCGATGACGTCGGCGCGCTAATCCGCGCCCGCGCCTATCATCCGACCTACCCGGGGTGAAGCAAATGTCACAGGTAAAGAACCGCACGCGCTGGTGGCTCTCGCTATGGCCCTCATGGTCGAACCGGCCCCCGCGCAAGCGGCGCGGGTTCATATTCCGGATGTGGGGTCGGACGAGCGGATCACAGCCAGGATTTTGTCGCGCAGCTCAGGCAGGGACTGCTTCAGATGGCTGAGGTGTTTGCAGAGTTGATTGGGATCGCGGGGCAAGAACCTCCGAGGCGCTTGGCCACGATTCTCAGCAAGGCAGCGGGGGTAGTAGGTCCGCCACTACTCTTCGGGCTTCGGCTGTGGGCTTCAGTCTGCCTCGCCCTTTACGTCGCGTACTGGCTTGAGCTCGACAATGCATATTGGGCCGGCACGTCCGCCGCGCTGGTTTGCCAACCACACCTTGGCGCGTCGCTGCGTAAGGCATGGTTCCGCATGATCGGCACACTGGTCGGCGCGGTCGTAATCGTCGTGATGACTGCATGTTTCCCGCAAGACCGGTTCGGCTTTCTCTTTAGTCTGGCGCTCTGGAGCGGCGTCTGCGCATTTGCCGCGACGCTGTTGCGCAACTTCGCGGCCTACGCCGCCGCGCTCGCCGGCTACACAGCCGCCATCATTGCCAGCGACCAGCTCGGTGCGACCGGCGGGCTCAATGGGGAAGCTTTTACCCTCGCCATCACCCGTGTCAGCGAGATTTGGATCGGCATTGTGTGCGCCGGTATCGTTCTCGCCGGGACCGATTTCGGCGGTGCGCCGCGGCGGCTTGCGACACAATTCGCCGATCTATCAGCCGAAATCGCGAGCGGATTTGTTTCCACATTGACGTTGGCTGGGGTTACCTCGTCAGATCCGCAGCAACCGGTTCGGCGCCAACTGCTCCGACGCGCCATCGCGCTCGATGCGATCATCGACGAGTCGATTGGAGAGTCGTCGAGACTTCGCTATCATTCACCGGTGCTGCAGGCTGCCATTGATGGGTTGTTTGCTGCGCTCGCTGCTTGGCGGAGCGTCGTCGCGCGGCTCACGCGCATGTCTGCTGAAGCCGCTCAACGGGACGCGGATGCGGTGCTGCGTAGGATTCCTCAAGAGCTCCGAATCGACGCGCGGCAAGACGATCCGACAGGTTGGGTGGCTGACCCGAGCAAAATGCTCGGCATTTGTGAGGCGGCGGTTCAGGCGCTGGTAGAAATGCCGGCCGCCACCCCCTCACTGCGGCAGCTTGCCGATCAAACTGCCAACGTGCTCGGCGGCTTCGCGGCGCTCCTCAACGGACTGGCGTTGCTGGTAGCCGATCCCGCGCGGCCCCGCTCTCGACTACGCGTCGCAACGCTCCACGTATCCGACTGGTTGCCTGCGTTCGTTAATGGTGGCCGTGCATTCGTCACCATCGGTGCGGTCGAGGTTTTCTGGATCATCACCCAATGGCCAAACGGCGCCTCGGCTATCGTTTTTGCGGCTGTTACCGTCATTCTACTGTCACCCAGGGCGGATGAAGCCTACGATTACGCGATGAAATTTATGATCGGCGTCTGTATCGCCACGATTTGCGCCGCGATTATTCTTTTTGCCGGCCTGCCGAATGTAGAGACCTTCGCGGGTTTTAGCCTCGTGTTGGCTGTGTTCTTCGTCCCAGCGGGAGCCTTGATGGCTCAATCCTGGAATGCGGCGACGTTTGCCCCCATGGTCGGCAATTTCGTGCCGCTGCTCGCGCCGGCAAACCACATGAGCTACAGCACGGTGCAGTTCTATAATGCCGCACTGGCGATCGTTGCGGGGTGTGGGATCGCTGCGCTTTCATTTCGTTTACTACCGCCGCTCTCGCGGGCGTTTCGGGCGCGACGGCTGCTGCTGCTGACGTTGCACGACCTGCGCCGCCTCGCGACCCAGGGCGTCCAACGCCTGCCGGACGATTGGGAAGCGCGGATTTATTGCCGTCTTGCCGCACTGCCAGACGCTGCTGAGCCGCTGCAGCGCGCCCAACTCGCGACAGCGCTGTCGGTTGGCGCCGAGATCATCAAGCTGCGTCACGTCGCGCCACAGCTCGGATTTGAATCCAAACTCGATTGGGCGCTTGAGCCGTTGGTCAAAGGAAACACCGCCTTTGCAATCGCGCGACTCGATCGGCTCGATCAGCATCTTGCCTCCGCTTCAGAGTCCGAGGCGGAGATTTCGATTAATTTGCGGGAGCGTAGCCGAATCCTTCTCATCTGCGACGCACTCGTTCGCCATCGCGCTTACTTCGACGCGGGAGCGCTTGCATGAAGTTCTTCGAGATCAATCTGTTCGGTGTCTACGTTGCGCCGATTGCCCTCCTCATGGTGGCGGCGTGGTTCGCGACGATTGTCCTGCGCCGGCTCGCAGGCCGTTTCGGGCTGCTGCGCTACGTTTGGCACCCAGCCCTGTTCGTATTCGCCATATACATCATCGTGCTGTCGTCAACGGTCCTTGTCATCGCGCACTGAGATCGAATGCCATGTCAGATGCTGAAACAAAATCGGATCGCGGCAAGATTGCGGATGCCCGTGTCGTGCAACTCCCCCAGCCGGCGACCCACGCCATTCCCAAGCCACGGCTTCGAATTTTTCCGCTCCTCATCACGCTGGTCACAAGTGTATTGGCGGTCGCCCTCTGCTGGGCGATGTGGGACGCTTATATGGGAGCGCCATGGACGCGCGACGGCACGGTCCGCACCTATGTCGTCGCCATGGCGCCGGAAGTGTCTGGACGTATCGTCGAGCTGCCGGTTGTCGACAATCAGTTTGTACACAAGGGCGATTTGCTGCTGGCGATCGACCCGACCGATTATAAGATATCTGTCAGCCTGGCCGATGCGGCCGTCGACCAGGCGGGAGCCAACGCCGACAATGCACAACGCGAGGCAGAACGCCGGAACAAGCTGAACGACCTTGCGATCACGCAGGAGGAGCAGCAGACTTACCAGTCGAATGCCGTCGCGGCTCAGGCTCAGTATCAAAAGGCTGTCGCCAACCGCGAACAAGCCAAGGTCAATCTCGAGCGTACCCAAATCCGCTCGCCCGTAGACGGATGGGTCACAAACCTTCTGGCTCAGGTTGGTGATTACGCCACCGTGGGCCGGAACACGATCTCAATCGTCGATGCCAATTCTTTTTGGGTGGACGCCTATTTCGAGGAAACACAACTGGCCTCGATCCATGAAGGCGAGTCAGCTGAGATCAAATTGATGGGCTACAGCCAGATTGTTCGAGGTGAGGTCGCCGGCGTCACACGGGGCATCAATGTCCCTAACGCACGAGCCGACGATCAAGGGCTTGCGAACGTTAACCCGATCTTCACCTGGGTACGGCTTGCCCAGCGCGTACCGGTGCGCATCCGCATCGACGAGGTGCCAGATCGGCTGCGCCTAGTTGCCGGCATGACAGCCACGGTCCAGATCGACTCTCAACCCGGGCGGCGCTCCAGATAAGCAATTGCTATTCTGCCACGCGGTTGCGCCCTCAGATGGACGCGGTTCGCCTGCGGACAGCCCTGCTTATCAAGTAGAAGTCATGAGTACGGGGCTGCGGCAGAGAGCATGGGCGGCTTCTGTGCCTAAACCAAAGTTTAGGTCTGCTGCTTGCGTTGTGATGCAGAACCAGTGAATTTACCTTTACTTTTAGATCGCTTCCCGTGGGCTGAGCTGATTTCAAAGGAAGAACTTGGCCATGCCCAGCTTTTTAATCGCGCGGTTCGGCCGCCCTGCCCACTGGTCCGTGGAGCTATCGCCGGAACGCCGGAAAAACGTAAACATTCGCGCCGATTGGGGGTTCATATGGGAAATCTCGGCTGATAGCATTTACTGCCTGCTTGATGTCGCACCGCTTATAGAAACCGGTATTGCCGCGCATTCATCGGCTTGTTCGCCTTGTGCCTTTAAGGGGTTCGCATGGCTGATGACAGTTTGCCAATGTTCTTACCAAAGTTCGTTCGGCGTTTTGCCGACAAGCATCCGCATGCTTTCCGTTACGGGTCTGCTGTTCTCATTTCCGTTGCTGCGTTGCTAATCGTTCTGATCCTTCCGTATCACCGCCAACAACCTGTTCTTCTGTTCTTCGAAGCTGGGATAGCACTGGCTACCTGGGTAGGAGGTTGGAGGGCGGGAGCCGTCGCACTGATCGGCGGGAGCGTCGCTTCGGCATATGTCGCACAACAGAACCTAGGAGGTGCCGCGACTGCAGTCCGGATGGTTCTGAATCTACTTTATTCGGTCGGGATCATCTGGGTAGTTGCCAAACTGCGTTTCTCGCAGGAGGCGTTGCGGCAAGGCGAGGAAGGATTCAGCCAGCTGAATGCAGAGTTGGAGCAGCGCGTGACCGAGCGCACGGCGCAACTCCAGATGGCCAATCGCGATCTCGCAGAACGCGAAGCGAAGATAAGGCGTTTGGTCGACGCCAATATTATCGGAATTTTCTTTTGGCATTTCGACGGACACATCCTCGAGGCCAATGACGCGTTTCTTCGTATCGTGGGATACGATCGCGGTGACCTCGTCGCTGACCGCATACGATGGACGGATTTGACGCCGCCGGAATGGCACGACCTCGACGCTCGGTTGATTGAAGAAAACAAGAAGACCGGACTCCTGCCGCCATTCGAGAAGGAGTATTTTCGGAAAGACGGCAGCCGGGTGCCCGTGCTGATCGGCATTGCGCGCTTCGAAGAAGGTGGGAACAGAGGCGTTGCCTTCGTGCTCGATCTAACCGAGCGCAAACGTGCCGAGAAAGCACTCCGTGAGAGTGAGGAACGCTTTCGCACCCTCATGCAATTCTCCTTCGACGTCTACTGGGAGACCGACGCTCAGCATCGCTTTATCCGGCAGGATTTCTCCGAACGCGTCACCGACGGCCCCTTGCCGGGGTCCGAACTCGGCAAGAGGCGCTGGGAACTGCCTTACTTGGACATCGACGAAGAAGGCTGGCGCAAGCACCGTGAGATGCTTGACGCGCACCTGCCGTTCCGCGATTTGGAATACGGGAGGCCGACGCCAAGTGGTGGCAAGCGTTGGGCGGCGGTCTCAGGGCTGCCGTTGTTCGACGAGGCGGGCCGCTTCATCGGTTATCGCGGCGTCGGACAGCATATTACCGAACGCAAACGGATCGAGGAAGCACTTCGCCAGCGCGAGAAGGAGCTCCGCGAGATCGTCGAGACAATTCCGGCGATGACTGTTACGATTACACCCGATGGTAGGGACGTATTTGTTGGCAAGCGGTTTTCGCAATACTCTGGTTTGTCGGAGGAGGATGCGCGAGGCTCAGGCTGGAAGGCGACCATTCATCCGGACGATCTCGGTGTCTACCTAGACAAGTGGCGTGCGTCGATAGTCAGCGGCCAGCCGGTCGAACTCGAGACGCGCATCCGCCGTGCGGATGGGGAGTATCGCTGGTTCCTCGCTCGCGCCGCGCCGCAACGGGACGAAGCAGGTAACGTCATAAGGTGGTACGAGGTCCTAACAGATATTGACGACCGCAAGCGGGCGGAAGCGGTACTTTATGAGAGAGATGCCCGGATCCGGCGCCTGGTCGACGCCAACCTCATCGGCGTCTTCACTTGGCAGATCGATACCCGCGATGAGGCCAGAGACGCGGTCTTTCAGGATGTCAATGACGCGTTCCTTCGGATTGTGGGATATGACCGCGAGGATCTTGTCAAAGGTTCTATAGGTCAGCGGATTCTCACGCCGCCGGAGTGGCAGGATCGCACTCAGCGCGCGATGGCCGAGATGAAACTGAGCGGTTCCTTCCAGCCATATGAAAAGGAATACATCCGTAAAGACGGCAGCCGAGTGCCAGTGCTGGTCGGTGCGGCGCGGTTCGGCGAAACCGCTGAGCAAGGCGTGGCTTTCGTGATCGACTTGACCGAGCAGAAGAAGGCAGAGCTAGCGCTAAGGCGGAGTGAGGCTTACTTGGCCGAAGCGCAAAGGCTGAGCCACACCGGCAGTTTCGCCTACCACCCTGCCAGCCGGAAAACGCTCTTTTGGTCCGATGAGTTGTTCCGAATTTTTGAGTTGGATCCTCGGCACGGCATTCCCGACTATGACGAAACTCGGCGCCTTGTGCATCCTGATGATCTCAGCACGGTTTCGTCAACATGTCTGCAAGGATTTCGTGAGAAAGCAGAATTTTCGCAAACTTACAGGCTGCTGCTGCGCGATGGAATCGTTAAGTACCTCCACGCCGCGTGGCATCCGGTCCTCGATGAAGCCGGGGAAGTCGTTGAATATATCGGGACCGCGGCCGATGTGACGGAGCGGGAGCAAGCCGAACAAAATCGTAAGCGTTCCGAAACGAGGCTGCGCGAGAGCGAGGAGCAATGGAAGGCGGTCTTTGAAAACAACCCGGTCATGTACTTCATGGTGGACGAGACCGGTACGATTATCTCGGTGAATCCGTTCGGTGCCGAGCAACTCGGTTACACAGTTGATGAATTGATCGGTCGCCCGGTGACTATCGTATTTTGCGAGTCTGATCGTGAGGCGGTGCAGAAAAACGCGGCTGCGTGTTTCGAGCGACTTGGCCAAGCCATGAGCTGGGAACTGCGGAAGGTCCGGAAGAGTGGCGAGATGATCTGGGTTCGCGAGACGGCCAGAGCAACTGTGATCAACAGCCGTCTCGTGCTCTTGATCGTGTGCGAGGATATTAGCGAAGGCAAGCGCGCCGCGGAGGCCTTG
>Ga0335076_10000664_pt1 | contig 32048 bp, 31 predicted proteins | sample Lox_Sample_25_FD_206717 | JGI IMG/M metagenome (GOLD analysis project Ga0335076, IMG submission 206717) | Soil microbial communities from Loxahatchee National Wildlife Refuge, Florida, United States - Lox_Sample_2.5 | ecosystem: Environmental > Terrestrial > Soil > Wetlands | place: USA...
CGAGCTTCCCAACCGCCGGATCGAAGTTTCCGCACTCTACTATGAGCGCAAATATGGCGGCGCGCCGCCGGGCGTGCAGGTCGATCTCAGTTTCGCCGCCATCCGCGTCGATCTAGGCCTGCCGATCCTCGCCCAGCACGACGCCTTCTCCGACGCTCTGATGACGGCGATGATCTATCTGGCGCTCGCCGACCTCAAGACCCGCAATGTCCGCATCCCACGCCAGCGGGCCAAGCCGATCGCCCATTTCGGCGGCGGGTGAGCTTTCCGCAAAAAAAGGCCGCGCGGAAAGCGCGGCCTCCGGAGCGAACGGTTCGCGAGAGCCGTCAGAAGATCTGGCGGAAGATGACGAACAGCAGGCCGGACATGATCATGGCCGCGGGCAGCGTGAGCACCCAAGCCATGGCGATGCTGCGCACCGTCGACCACTGCATTCCCGAGCCGTTGGCCACCATCGTGCCGGCGACGCCGGAGGAGAGCACATGGGTCGTCGACACCGGCAGCCCGAAGCCGTCCGCCGCGCCAATCGTCGCCGCCGCGACCAGTTCCGCGGCGGCGCCCTGGCCGTAAGTCAAGTGAGTTTTGCCGATCTTCTCGCCGACGGTGACCACGATGCGCTTCCAGCCGACCATCGTGCCGAGGCCGAGCGCGATCGCCACGCAGATCTTGACCCACAGCGGAATGAACTTGGTCGCCCCGTCGAGCTCCTTCTTGAAGGCGGCGAGCTGGGTTTTCTCCTCCGGCTTGAGCTCGCTGCCCTTGTCCTTGGCGAGAACGCGCAGCGCTTCGTCGATGAGATACATGTCGTTGCGAAGGTTCTGCACCTTGTCGAGCGGGGTGTGGGCGACGGAGCCGTATTGTTCGACCGAGTCGCTGACCTGCTTCACCAACACCGCGAGCGAGGGATAGGTGCCTTCCGAGATCGCATGGGCGTGGATGTAGTCGGTCACCGCCGGTCGGGGATCGCCGATCACGTTGTAGCCGGCGCCGTGGGCTTCGACGATCTTCGAGGCGACGTGCGCCGCGGCGATGAACTGCTGGGCGTGCCCCTCGGCCGGCGCGCGGTTCAGCGCATAGGCGGTCGGCGCGACGCCGATCAGGATCAGCATGATCAGGCCCATGCCCTTCTGGCCGTCGTTTGAGCCGTGAAAGAACGAGACCAGCGTGCAGGTGAGAACCAGCAGGCCGCGGATCCACGGGGTCGGCGGTTCGTTGGTGGTCGGCGCCTTGTAGAGCGCCGGCACGCGGATCACAGCCTTCATGATCAGTAGGAGCAAGGCCGAGAGGACGAAGCCGAACAGCGGCGAGAACAGAAGCGCCTCGCCGACCTTGGTGACCTGGTCCCAATCGACGCCGGAAGTCCCGTCCCTGCCGCGAACCAGCGCGTTGGCGACGCCGACGCCGACGATCGAGCCGATCAGGGTATGCGAGCTCGAGGCCGGAATCCCGAACCACCAAGTGCCGAGGTTCCAGATGATCGCTGCGATAAGCAGCGCGAACACCATCGCGTAGCCGGCGCTCGAGCCGACTTGGAGGATGAGTTCGACCGGCAAGAGCGACACGATGCCGAAAGCGACCGCGCCTGTCGAAACCAGCACGCCGAGCAGGTTCCAGCAGCCTGACCATACCACCGCAACCTGCGCTGGAAGGGCGTGGGTGTAGATGACGGTCGCGACCGCGTTGGCGGTGTCGTGGAAGCCGTTGACGAATTCGAAGCCGAGCGCGATCAGCAGCGCCACGCCGAGCAGCAGGAACGGGAGGATCGTGGTCGGCCCGCCGCCGGCCTCGGTCAGGTCCGAGCGGATCGAATAGGCCATGTAGAACAGGCCGAGGGCGAGCACGGCGAGAATGCCGAGCGCAAGCCGAGGGTCGACCGGGTGATCGAGGTGCGGCTTGACCGGCGCGACGGCTTGGGGCCCGAGGCGGGCGTCGAATGCGGTGGACATGTGGCCTCCCTAGCGGCGGGGGAATTCTATCGCGGCCCCGCATGACAGGAATGTGAAGGCCGCGCCTAGGTGTCCCGAGCGCTCGCCCTAATCTGCTGTGGCCGTCAGGCTCGATAGGAAAAACATTGGGTCCGATAGGAAAAACTACCTAAACGCAAAAAAAGACAGCGGCCATTGTCAAGTCGGAGAGAATAGGCAATTTTGGAACGAAGAATGAAAATGTTCCCCAAGGAGCGAGCGCCGCCCGATGAGCCTATTGTCGATCCTAGATCGCAGCCACACGATCGCCAAACCCGGATTCAGCCGCTGGATGGTTCCTCCGGCGGCCCTGTGCATCCACTTGTGCATCGGCCAGGCCTACGCGTTCAGCGTGTTCAACTTGCCGATGTCGAAGCTGATCGGCATCACCAAGTCCGCACCCGACGACTGGAAGCTCACCGATCTCGGCTGGATCTTTTCGATCGCGATATTCTTCCTCGGCGCATCCGCCGCGGTGTTGGGGCGCTGGGTCGAGGAAGGCGGGCCGCGCCGCGCGATGTTCGCTGCGGCGCTCTGTTTCGCCGGCGGATTTCTCATCAGCGCCTTCGGGGTCTCGGTCCACCAGCTTTGGATCGTCTACCTCGGCTACGGCGTGCTCGGGGGCATCGGGCTCGGACTCGGCTACATTTCGCCAGTGTCGACTCTGATCAAGTGGTTCCCGGACCGGCCCGGCATGGCGACGGGCATGGCGATCATGGGCTTCGGCGGGGCGGCCATGATCGCCGCGCCGCTTTCGGTCTGGCTGATGAGCGTGTTCTCGACGCCGGAGCATATCGGGGTTGCCGAGACATTCATCGTGCTTGGGATCGTTTACGCCTGCTTCATGATGGTCGGCTCGGCCATCGTCCGGCTGCCGCCGCCGGGATGGAAGCCTGAAGGATATGTTGCGCCCGCTCAACCCAAGAAGCTGGTGACGACCAAGGACGTCTACGTCTACCAGGCGCTGAGGACGCCGCAGTTCTGGTGCATCTGGGTCGTGCTGTGCATGAACGTCACCGCGGGCATCGGCGTGCTCGGCCAAGCCTCGGCGATGAGCCAGGAAATGTTCCCGGGTCGCGTCACCGCCGCGGCGGCCGGCGGCTTCGTCGGGCTTCTCAGCATCTTCAACATGGCCGGACGTTTCTTCTGGGCATCGACGTCCGACTACATCGGCCGCAAGAACACCTATTTCGTCTTCTTCGCGCTCGGTTTCGTCCTTTATGCGCTGGTGCCTTACTTCGGCAGCGCGGGCAATCTCGCGCTGTTCGTGCTGTGTTTTTGCATCATCCTGAGCATGTACGGCGGCGGCTTCGCCACCGTGCCGGCCTATCTCAAGGACATGTTCGGCACCCGCTATGTCGGCGCGATCCACGGGCTGCTCATCACCGCGTGGTCGGTCGCGGGCGTGCTGGGCCCGGTGCTGGTCAACTATATTCGCCAGTATCAAATCGACAGCGGCGTGCCGAAGGCGCAGGCCTATAACGTCACCATGTACATCATGGCCGGGCTTCTGGTCGTCGGCTTCATCGCCAACTTCCTGATCCAGGCGGTCGACGACCGCCATCACATGGCGCTCGAGACGGTCGACGACGCAGTCGGCGTGGCTTGAAGGAGGGCGACATGAGCTTGGACAATAAGGACGGCGGCGGAACCACCACCCTCGAGCTCGTGCTGGCCTGGGGCTTCGTTGGGATCCCGCTCTTGTGGGGTATCTACGGCACGTTGGCCAACGCTCTGAAGCTCTTCCAGTAGGGAAACTGCGGACGCGGTCGATAGCCGTCGACCTACCGGCCGCGCTTTGGACCGCGTCTGCGCTCGAGCCGAGCCCGGCTACAAGCGCCGACGCTCAGCTCGCCTCCGCCAGAAGCGACAATTGTTGGCGTCCCGGCTCGCCGTTTTGGTCGACGAGGCGGGTCGGATAGTCGCCGGTGAAGCAGTGGTCGGTGAATTGCGGCTGTCTCGGGTTGCGGCCGGGATACCCCATCGCGCGGTAAATGCCCTCGACGGAGAGGAACGCGAGCGAGTCGGCGCCGACGAATCGCCGCATCCCCTCGAGGTCCATCCGCGCGGCGAGCAGCTTGTCGCGCTCGGGCGTGTCGATGCCGTAAAAGTCGGGGTAGGCGATCGGCGGCGAGGAGATGCGGAAGTGGACTTCGCGCGCGCCGGCTTCCCGCATCATCTGCATGATCTTGACGCTGGTCGTGCCGCGCACGATCGAATCGTCGATCAGCACGATGCGCTTGCCCTCGACCACTGCACGATTGGCGTTGTGTTTCATCCTGACGCCAAGCTCGCGAATCGACTGGCTCGGCTGAATGAAGGTGCGCCCGACATAATGGTTGCGAATGATGCCGAGCTCGAACGGCAGACCGCAGGCGCGGGCATAGCCGATCGCGGCCGGAACGCCGGAATCGGGCACCGGCACGATGACATCGGCTTCCGCGGGCGCTTCGCGCGCCAGCTCGGCGCCCATCGCCTTGCGGGCGTCGTAAACCGATCGTCCGCCGACGATCGAATCCGGCCGGGCGAAATAGATATATTCGAAGATGCACGGGCGGGCCGGCAGCCGCGGGAGCGGAAAGAAGCTCTTTACGCCTTCCCCGTCGATGACCACGACTTCGCCATTCTCGATGTCGCGGACGAATTTCGCCCCGATGATGTCGAGCGCGCAGGTCTCCGAGCACAGGATCGGGCTGCCGTCGAGCTCGCCGAGCACGAGCGGGCGAATGCCGAGCGGATCGCGGGCCCCGATCAGTTTTTTGTTGGTCAGCGCCACCAGCGCGTAGGCGCCCTCGATCTCCGCCAGCGCCTCGACGAAACGATCGACGATCCTGGGCCTGCGCGAGCGCGCGGCGAGCAACAGCACAACTTCGGTGTCGGTCGTCGACTGGCAGATCGCTCCGCCGCGTATGAGCTCGCGCCTCAGCGTCAGTCCGTTGGTCAGATTGCCATTGTGGGCGACCGCGAGGCCGCCGGCCTCGAGTTCGGCGAACAGCGGCTGGACGTTGCGCAGGATGGTCCCGCCGGTGGTCGAATAGCGGACATGGCCGATCGCAGAGCGGCCCGGCAGGCGGTCGATCGTTGCGGCGTTGGAGAAATGGTCGCCGACCAGCCCCTGCCGGCGCTCGGAGTGGAACCGCTGGCCGTCATAGGCGACGATGCCGGCCGCTTCCTGGCCGCGATGTTGGAGCGCGTGCAGCCCGAGGGCGACGATCGCCGCCGCGTCCGGATGGTCGAAGACGCCGAATACGCCGCACTGCTCGCGCAGCCGGTCTTCGCCAAGGTCGACGCCGGCCTCGCCCGGCTGATCCACGACGTCCCCCGGCGCCGATCGCGTCATTGCTTCGCCGGCCCAAAGGGGGCCGGTGCCGGAACATTCTTGTTGATCAGGGCGTCGAGCTTCTGCTTGTCCGAGCTGGTCGCTCCGGCGGCCGAATCGGCCTTGTTGGGAGTCGCCGGGGCTGGGCTCGGCGTTGCAATCGGCTGGTCGCCGCCGCCTGTCTTGGCCGAGGCGGCCGAGTCCTGCGCCGGCGGCGCGAGCTCGTTCGTCGCGGCGCTCGCACGCGACTTGATCCATCCGTCGATGGTCGCCGCGGCGTCTTCCGGCAGCAGGGCGACGATCCGATCGGCCGTCTCGGTGAGGATCGGCCGCGTCCTGGCGTTCTTGACCCATTCCGGCTGTTGCTTCTCCGAGACCAACCAGTTGAAAATGGCGAAGGCGACAACCGCGAGAAGGAACCCCCTCGCCACGCCGAACAGAAAGCCGAGCGACCGGTCGAGCGCCCCGATCTTACTGTCGAGGATCGCGTCGGAAAGACGCACCGTGAACAGCGAAACGATGATCAAGGTAACGAAGAACACGATCGCCGCGGCGGCCGCCTGGGCGATGATCGGCTTATGGATATAGGGATCAAGATACGGAACGACGAGGGGATAGAAGTAATAGGCTGCGGCTGCGGCCGCGGCCCATGAGGCGATCGCGAGAACCTCGCGAGTGAACCCGCGCATCATCGACAGAAGCGCCGAGACGAGAACGATGCCAAGAACCGCGAGATCGAGATAGGACGGCATTTTTCTAGGAGAACCTCGTCGCGACGGCCTGATGTCCCGTGCGCCGTCCAGCGGCCGGCGCGAGCGCCTTATAGCCAAGCCGTCTCAGTTCGTCACCCCACTGCGGGCCGGAGCCTTGGCGCGCGCCGCCCTCATCTCGATCGCGGTCGAGGCGATGAGCGCGACCAGGGTCGCCACGGTCGCGATCGGCTGCGCGGCAATAGCGCCGCTTTCGCCCTCGGCCCGCGCCAAGGGCGGCGCGAACGCTTTGGCGAATCCGAGCTTGGCGGCTTCCTTGAGGCGCAGGCCGGCGTGCGCGACCGCACGAACTGATCCCGAGAGCGCAATTTCGCCGAAATAGACCGCATCGCGCGGCAGGCTTGCGCCGGTGAGCGAGGAGATCAGGGCGGCGGCCGCGGCAAGATCGGCGGCGGGCTCGACGATCCTGAGGCCCCCGGCGACATTGAGATAGACGTCATGCTGCCCGAGCTTCATTCCGCCGTGCGCCTCGAGCACCGCCAGCACCATCGCCAGCCGGCTCGGCTCCCAGCCGACCACGGCGCGGCGCGGCGTGCCGAGCGTCGACGGCGCGACCAGGGCCTGGATCTCGACCAGCAGCGGCCGCGCCCCCTCAACGCCGGCGAACACAGCAGCGCCCGGATGCGCGGCGCCGTCGCGATCCGCCAGGAATAGCGCCGAAGGGTTTGGCACCTCGTTGAGGCCGCCGCCGGTCATTTCGAACACGCCGACCTCGTCGGTCGGACCGAACCGGTTCTTGGCCGCCCGCAACAAGCGGAAGGCGTGCCCGCCGTCGCCCTCGAAGGAGAAGACCGCGTCCACCATGTGCTCGACGACCCGGGGTCCGGCGATCTGGCCGTCCTTGGTGACGTGTCCGACCAGGAGCAGCGCCGCCCCGCTCGCCTTGGCGAAGCGAATCAGCGCCTGGGCGGAGCCGCGCACTTGGCTCACTGTTCCGGGCGCCGACTCGATCGCGTCGCTCCACATGGTCTGAATCGAATCGATGACCACCAGCCTTGGCGCATCGCCCGAGCCGAGGGTGGCGACGATATCCTCGACGAAGGTGTGGGCCGCAAGCTGGACTGGGGCGTCGGCGAGCCCGAGCCGGGCGGCGCGCAGGCGGACCTGGGCGGTCGATTCCTCGCCCGAGACATAGACCACCCGCCCGCCGGACCGCGCCACCGCGGCGCAGGCCTGGATCAGAAGCGTCGACTTGCCGATGCCTGGCTCGCCGCCGATCAGCGTCGTCGAACCGGGCACAAATCCGCCGCCGGCCACCCGGTCGAGCTCGGCAAGGCCGGTGACGAGGCGCGGCTCAGGCCTCGTGGCGCCGGACAGATCCTCGAGCGGAAACGGACGGCCCGCCGCTCCCCTCCGGGCGGCCGCCCCGCCGACGCCAAGCGCCGCCGCTTCCTCGATGATCGTGTTCCACTCGCCGCACGACTCGCACTTGCCCTGCCAGCGCTGGGTGATGGCCCCGCAATTCTGGCAGACATAAGAAGAACGAAACTTGGCCATGCGCTCCGCACTGGCAGGTTTGCCCGAATCTGTCGAGAGGCTTGCAGGCGCGCCCCGGCGCGCTTCACTGGCGTCACGCGCCTCCACAAGAAGACCCGCCCGCCGCCGAGAGCCGCGACTGCGGCAAAACGTCATGTTCCCTGCCGCGCGCCGCGGCGCCATGACTGCCCGCCACGAAGCGCCTGCGGCGACCGCATCCGCGTCGAGACGAAGTTGAGGCCCAGATGGCTTACGTCTTCAATGCTTTTGCCGGGGACAAGCCCAGCGTCGGCGAGCTTCTGAGCACGCGCTTTCCGCATTTTGACGCCGCCGTCGTCTCGTTCACGGCCGGCCAGGAAGTCGTAGGCGAGGGCGATCCGACGGAGAACTTCTTCCTCGTCATCCGCGGCCTTTTCCGCGCGGTGAAATTCACCCGCGACGGGCGCCGACAGGTTTTTGCCTTCTATATGCCCGGCGACATCTGCGGCCTCGAGCCGGAGGCGACCCACAAGCTGTCGATCGAGGCGGTAGATCGAGCCGCGATGGCGATCCTGCCCCGTCCGGCCTGCCGGCTGCAAATGGACGTCGACCCGCGGCTCAACGCCGCGCTGTTCGAGGGCGCGACCCGGGCGCTGACGTTGTCCATCGATCACATGCTTATGATCGGACGAAGCTCGGCGGAAGAGCGGCTCGCCTGGTTTTTGACGATGATCCGCGAACGCGTGGCGCCTCCGTTCGGCGAAAATGTCGTCGAGCTCGCGATGCAGCGTCAGGATATCGCCGACTATCTCGGGCTCACCATCGAGACAGTGAGCCGCACGTTCACCCAGTTCAAGGAGCGCGGGCTGATCTCGCTCCCCCGCAAGCGGTCGGTCGAGATCCTTCGGCCGGACGCGCTGAGACGGCTCGCCGCCGCCGATCGCGACGCCCAATCCATCCCCTATCCGGAACCCGCGCGCGATCTCGCCGCCGTCGCCGCTTGAGATGCGTGGAGGAGGGCGGCGAAGATATGCGACACAAGGTCACGGGGACATGCGCCGAGACGGTCGTGGTTTGACAGACGCGCGGGCTTGACATTGTGGCGCGGCGCGGCGCGCACTTCGGGGACGCGGCCGCGGCCGCTTTTGGGCCAGGGGTCTGAGATGCAGACGGGATCGCTATCGAAGTCGCTATGGGGCGGCGAGATTGGGTTGGCCGGGGCGCTCGGCCTCTTGGCGCTGCTCTGCATCTTCATCGCGGCGCAGTCGATCGAACCTGCTTACCAGTTCCATATGGGGCTCGCCGTCCTCGCCGCCCTTGCGGGCATATTCGCCATCTTCCAGCGCTTCAACGCCCGTCCGGCGGAACGCCCGCCGCTGGAGATCGACGGGCTGCCGAACTACAACTTCGCGCCCGTCAAGGCCGCGACGCTGTTTGCCCTTTTCTGGGGCCTCGCCGGCATGGCGGTCGGGGTCTATATCGCCTTCGAGCTGGCCTTCCCCGACCTCAACATCGCGCCCTGGTTCAACTTTGGTCGGCTGAGGCCCCTGCACACGTCGGCGGTGATCTTCGCTTTCGGCGGCAATGCTCTTCTGGCGACGTCGTTCTACGTCGTGCAGCGCACGTGCCGCGCGCGGCTCGCCGGTGATCTTGCGCCCTGGTTCGTGGTCCTCGGCTACAACTTTTTCATCCTCATCGCCGGCACCGGCTATCTGCTTGGCGTCACCGAGAGCAAGGAATACGCGGAGCCGGAATGGTACGCCGATCTCTGGTTGACGATCGTCTGGGTCGTCTACCTCCTGGTGTTCCTCGGCACCATCTTCCGCCGCAGGGAGCCGCATATTTTCGTCGCCAACTGGTTCTACCTGGCCTTCATTCTGACCATTGCGATGCTGCATATCGGCAACAACGTCGCCGTGCCGGTGTCGATTTTCTCGTCCAAATCCTATGTCGTCTGGAGCGGCGTCCAGGACGCCATGTTCCAGTGGTGGTACGGCCACAATGCGGTCGGCTTCTTCCTGACTGCGGGCTTCCTCGGCATCATGTATTACTTCGTGCCCAAGCGGGCGGAGCGGCCGATCTATTCCTACCGGCTGTCGATCATTCACTTCTGGTCGCTCATCTTCCTCTACATCTGGGCGGGCCCCCACCATCTTCACTATACGGCGCTGCCCGACTGGGCGCAGACACTCGGCATGACCTTCTCGATCATGCTCTGGATGCCCTCGTGGGGGGGCATGATCAACGGGTTGCTTACGCTGTCGGGCGCCTGGGACAAACTGCGCACCGATCCGGTGCTGCGCATGCTTGTCGTCTCGGTCGCCTTCTACGGGATGTCGACCTTCGAAGGCCCAGCGATGTCGATCAAGTCGGTCAACTCTCTGGCCCATTATACCGACTGGGTCGTCGGCCACGTGCACTCGGGCGCGCTCGGCTGGGTCGCGTTCGTGTCGTTTGGCGCGATCTATTGTCTGGTCCCGTGGCTGTGGAACAAGCGCGAGCTCTACTCGCTGCGCCTCGTCAACTGGCACTTCTGGATCGCGACGCTCGGCATCGTGCTTTACATCACCTCGATGTGGGTGTCGGGCATCTTGCAAGGCTTGATGTGGCGCAGCTACACGCCGCAGGGCTACCTCGAATATTCGTTCATCGAGACCGTCGCGGCGATGCATCCGTTCTACGTCATCCGCGCGATCGGCGGCACGCTGTTCCTCGTCGCCTACTGCCTGATGCTCTACAACATCTACATGACGATCACCGCGTCCGAGGCGGCGGCGCCCGCCGCCGAGCCGGCGCTTCAGCCGGCGGAATGAGGAGCGCGAACCCATGAGCAGCTCCGGGCAGCCGCACCAAAGCGCCTCGTTGTTCTCCAGGCACCAGCTACTGGAAACCAACCCGATTTATCTCGTCATCGGCATCCTCATCATGGTCGCGATCGGCGGCCTGGTCGAGATCGTGCCGCTCTTCTATCTCAAGAGCACGCTCGAAACCGTAGAGGGCATGCGCCCCTACACCCCGCTCGAGCTCGCCGGCCGCAACATCTACGTGCGCGAGGGCTGCTACCTTTGCCACAGCCAGATGATCCGCGCCCTCCGCGACGAGGTCGAGCGTTATGGCCATTATTCGCTCGCCGCGGAGAGCATGTACGACCACCCATTCCAGTGGGGCTCCAAGCGCAACGGGCCGGATCTGGCGCGGGTCGGAGGCAAATACACCGACGCCTGGCAGGTCGCGCATCTCATCGATCCGCGCTCGGTCGTGCCGCAGTCGATCATGCCGTCCTACGCCTTCCTGATGACGACGCCGCTTGATGCGCGGGAGCTCGTCGCCAACGTCGAGGTCAACCGGGAGATCGGCGTTCCCTACACGGACGAGATGATGGCGAACGTAATAGCCGACCTCAGGGCGCAAGTGAACCCCGACTCGCCCGAGGCGGCTGCGCTTCTCAAGCGTTATCCCAAGGCGGTCGTGCGCAAGTTCAACCCGACGACGGCCGACATCACCGAGGGGGACGCGGTCGTCGCCTATTTGCAGATGCTGGGCACGCTGGTCGACTTCAACCTCTACGACAACAAGGCGAATTTGCGCTGACGCATCGAGGGTTTTCCATGACCACGACCTACGAATGGCTGGCCGAGTTCGCGCAATCGGCGGGCACGCTCTACTTTTTCTTGTTCTTTCTTGGAATCGTCGCTTACGCGTTCTGGCCCAACAATCGCGCGCGCTTTGAGGACGCGGCCCGCATGCCGCTGCGGGAGGATTGAGCGATGAGCAAGGATCCGGTTCAAATCGACAAGATTTCCGGTCAGGCGACGACCGGACATGAATGGGACGGCATCCGCGAGCTTAACACGCCGCTGCCGCGCTGGTGGCTATGGCTGTTCTATCTGACCATCGCCTTTTCGGTGGTCTATTGGGTCCTTTATCCCGCCTGGCCGCTCGCGACCAGCTTCACCGGCGGGATTCTCGGCCATACCAATCGCGGCCAGGTCGCCCAAGACCTCGCCGCCGCGCACGCGGCGCGCGTGCAGCAGGCGGCGGGCCTCGAGAATACGACCCTCGCCGGCATCGAGGCTGATCCGAAGCTGCTCGAGCTCGCGCTCGCCGAGGGCAAGGCGGCGTTCGGCGACAATTGCGCGCCCTGCCACGGTTCGGGCGGACAAGGCCAGTACGGCTATCCCAACCTGACCGCCGGCCGCTGGTTATGGGGCGGAACGCTCGATCAGATCGATACGACCATCATCCACGGCATTCGCGCCGACGATCCTGACACCCATGTCAGCGCCATGCCTGCATTCGGCAAGGACGGCATCCTGAAGCCGGAGCAAATCCGCGAGGTCGCCGACTATGTACGAACCCTCGCCAAGCTTGACCCCGAGCCAGGCGTCGACGTTGAAGCCGGCAAGAAGATTTTCGCCGACAATTGTTCGGCCTGCCATGGCGACGAGGGCAAGGGCAATATCGAGATGGGCGCGCCGAACCTTACGACCAAGATCTGGTTGTACGGCTCCGACATGAAAGACTTGATCACGACGATCACCTATGCCCACAACAGCACGATGCCGGCGTGGGGCAAGCGTCTCGATCCGGTCACCATCAAGGCGCTGGCTCTGTACGTTCACTCCCTGGGCGGCGGTACGTGACGCTCGACGTTGCCGAGATTGACGACGACGGTCCCCTCTATGCGGCGGCGAAGAAGGTTTACCCTCAGAGAGTCTGGGGGACCTATCGTCGCATCAAGTGGACCGTGCTCGGCGTCGCGCTCGGCGTCTATTACATCCTGCCGTTCATCCGCTGGAATCGCGGACCTGACGAGCCTGGCCAGGCAGTGCTGGTCGACATGGCGCATTCCCGGTTCTACTTTTTCTTCATCGAGCTTTGGCCGCAGGAGGTCTACTATTTCACCGGCCTCCTGATCCTGGCGGCGCTGATCCTATTTCTGTCCAACGCTTTGTTCGGACGGGTGTGGTGCGGCTACGCCTGTCCGCAGACGGTGTGGACGGACCTCTTTCTGTTTGTCGAGCGCCGCATCGAGGGGGACCGCCGGGACCGAATCAAGCTCGACGAAGCGCCCTGGACTTCGGACAAGATCACGAAACGGGTCGCCAAGCACGCAGCCTGGCTGGTGATCGCGCTCCTAACCGGCGGCGCTGCGGTGCTCTATTTCGAGGACGCCCCGACGCTGCTCCGGCAATTGTTGACCTTCCAGGCGCCCTCCGTCGCCTATCTCTGGATCGGCATCTTTACGTTCACCACCTATAGCCTGGCCGGCCACATGCGCGAGCAGGTGTGCCTATACATGTGCCCCTGGCCGCGCATCCAGGCCGCCCTCACCGACACCGACGCCCTCAACGTCACCTACCGCGCCGATCGGGGCGAACCCCGCATGTCGGTCAAGGAGGCGGCCAGGGTCCGCGTCCACGGCGAATCCGCCGGCGACTGCATCGACTGCATGCAATGCGTCGCTGTCTGCCCCACCGGGGTCGATATTCGCAAGGGCTCGCAACTTGGCTGCATCCAGTGCGGCCTCTGCATCGACGCCTGCGACGCGGTGATGGCGAAGGTGCATCGGCCGCCGCGTCTCATCGCTTACGACACCGACGAAAATCTGGAGCGCCGGAAGCGCGGCGAGCATGAAGTCTTCCGGCTCATCCGCCCGCGCACGGTCCTTTATGCGGCCCTGATCGCGTTAACCGGCTGCATCATGCTCTACGCTCTCGCGTCACGCTCGAGCATGAACATGAGTGTGCTGCACGTCCGCGCGCCCCTGTTCACGCCGACCGTCGAAGGCGGCGTCCGCAACGGTTACACTCTGCGGTTCTCGAACAAGCACGGCGACGCGCGCGACTTCGCCCTCGACGTCGCCGGCCTTAAGGGCGCTGAGATGACCAGCGACGTCGCCAAGCCGCTCCGCGACGGCCGCCTTGCTGTCCGCGTCGATCCCGACGCGACGCTCGAAACGCCGGTCTATGTCGCGACCCCGCCGGGCGCGACGCCCGGCAAGTCGACCCCGATCACCTTTACCGCAACCGACAAGTTGACCGGCGAGCGCAAGTCGGTCGTGGATCACTTCTTCGCGCCGTGAACGGCTCCATGCCGGAAGCGGCGCGCTGACCCTGAGCTGGAGGCTTTCATGCCCACTTCGCTGGCGTTGAATCGAGCAAGACCTGCAACGTCAGGCGAGCTGACCGGACGGCGCGTCGTCGCCATCCTCGGCCTCTCTTTCCTGGTGATGTTCGTCGCCAACGTCGCGCTGATCTATTTCGCCCTCCACACCCTGCACGGCTCGGAACTGGACAACCCCTACGATGCCAGTCAGGCGTTCAACAGCGAGATCGCCGCGGCGCGGGCGCAGGCCGAACGGGGTTGGAAAGTCAACGTGATGACTCGGGCCGAAGGCGAAGGCGAGCGGATTGTGGTCGAATTCCGCAACCGTGACGGCGGCCCGATCCCCGACCTCGAGGTGACGGCCCGGTTCCAGCATCCGTTCGACGCCGCGCTCGACCGCGTGGCCTCGCTCGCTTCCGACGGCCTCGACTATGAAGGTGTGGCGACGCCGGTCCGGCCAGGCCGCTGGCGATTGGTGATCGAAGGCAAGCGCGGCTCGGAGCGCATGTTCCGAAGCGAGAACCCAATCGTGGTTGCGGGCACGGAGGCAAACCCGGAACGGTAATGACGGACGCGCTGGACCTCTCGCTTTACGTGCGCCGCCCTCTCGACGGCGTCGCCGCAATGGACCTCGTCGTCGACGGGGTCCATTGCGGCGCCTGCATCGCGGCGATCGAGAGCGGCCTGCGCAAACAGGCGGGTGTGCGCGGCGCGCGGGTCAACCTCGCGAGCAAGCGGGTCACGGTGGAATGGAACGAGGGCGCGCTCGAGCCGCCGGCGATCCTCGAGCGGCTCGAGGCTTTGGGCTATCCCGCCTATCCGTTCGCGGCGGAGACCGCTGACAGCGTCGAAAAAGCGGCCGAACAGCACTTGCTGCGCTGCCTAGGCGTCGCCGCATTCGCCGCGATGAACGTGATGCTGCTCTCGGTTTCGTTGTGGGCGGGGGCGGACAGCGACCCGAACTCCGCCACCCGGGATCTCTTTCACTGGCTCTCCGCCCTGATCGCGCTGCCTTGCGCGGCCTATGCCGGCATGCCGTTCTTCACGAGCGCCGCCCGGGCGCTGAGAAGCGGCTCGCTCAATATGGACGTGCCGATTTCGCTCGGCGTCGTGCTTGCGCTTGCGCTCTCGGTTTTCCAGACCATCGCCCATGAGCGCGCCGCCTATTTCGACAGCGCACTGATGCTGCTCGCCTTCCTGCTCGCCGGCCGCACGCTCGACCAGCACATGCGCCGCCGCGCCCGCGATTTCGCCGCCAACCTGACGGCGATCCGCGCCGATCGCGCCCTCAAGCTTGTCGACGGCGGCGAAGCGCGCGAGACGCCAATCGCCTCCATCCATCCGGGCGACCTCGTCCTGGTGCGGGCGGGCGAGCGGGTCGCCGTGGATGGGACGGTCGAGGACGGGCGCTCGGAAGTCGATCAGAGCCTTGTCACTGGCGAAACGCTGCCGATCGCCGTCCGCGAGGGCGCGCAGGTCTATGCGGGCGCGCTCAACCTCACCGGCGCGCTGCGCGTCAGGGTCGCCAAGGAAGCGGGCGACGCGTTGCTCGACGAGGTCAATGCGCTGCTCGCCAGGGCGGCCGAGCAGCGCTCGTCCTATGTCCGCCTCGCCGATCAGGCGGCGCGGCTGTACGCGCCGGTCGTCCATGTCGCCGCGGCTGCGACCTTTCTCTCCTGGCTCTGGCTGGGCGCAGGCTGGCAGCAATCCCTGATCGTCGCCATCACCGTGCTCATCATCACCTGCCCTTGCGCGCTTGGCCTCGCAGTTCCGGCGGTGCAGGTGGTCGCGGCGGGCGCGTTGTTTCGCCGCGGACTGATCCTCAATTCCGGCGAGGCGCTCGAGCGCCTGGCGGAAGCCGGAACCGTCGTCTTCGACAAGACCGGCACGCTCACCGACCCGCGCCTGGCGCTCTCCAACGGCGCCGACATCGCGCCGGAAGACCTCGCGCTCGCGGGCTCGCTCGCGCTCTCGAGCAAGCATCCGCTCGCCAAGGCGGTCGCCGAGGCCGCGCGCGCCACAGATCCGATCAGCGGCCATGAATTCCCCGGCCAGGGCGTCTCTGCGCTGCACGATGGCAGGCGGCTGAAGCTCGGTTCGGTCGCTTTCTGCAAGGCGGAGGCCGAAGCGGCGCCGATCGCAGCCGCCTTTCCCGACGCGTCGCTGATCGTCCTGCGAACGCCGGAACGCGCCGTGGTGTTCGCCGTCAGGCAGGGGCTGCGCTCCGACGCGCGCGAAACCGTCGCCGCGATCGCGCGCCGTCACGAGGTCGAGATTCTTTCGGGCGATCGCGAGGGGGCGGTCGCGCTCATCGCGGGCGAACTCGGCGTGGCGCATTTCGAATTCGGCGTGAAGCCAAAGGACAAGATCGAGCGGGTCAAGGCGCTGAAGGCGGCCGGAAAGCGCCCGCTGATGGTTGGCGACGGCCTCAACGATGCGCCGGCGCTCGCCGCTGCGCATGTCTCGATCTCGCCGATTTCCGCCGCCCATATCGCTCGGGCGCAGGCCGACGCCCTGTTCCTCGGCGAACGGCTCGCGCCTGTTAACGACGCGCTGAGTCTCGCCGCCAAGGCGCGCAGGCTGATGGTCGAAAATCTCTGGCTCTCGCTCGTCTATAACCTTCTTGCGGTCCCGCTTGCGGTCACCGGCCGGGTGACGCCGCTTATCGCGGCGCTGGCGATGTCGGGCTCCTCGATCCTGGTCACCCTCAATGCGCTGAGGGCGCGCCAGGCGCACACTCTCTTCTCCCACAGCGAGGAGACGGCCGGCGATAGGGCGTCCGGAAGGACGCCCGTTCTTGGGGACGGGCTATGGCCGGCCGGATGAGGGATTCGACCCCCCCCCAGCCGATCTCTCCATAGCGCGTTCGGGAGAACGTTCGTGTATCGGCGGGCTATGGGGAGAGCGGCGATGAGTGTTCTCGTCTACCTCGTGCCGCTTGCGCTCGCCCTCGGCGGCCTCGGGCTTGCGGCGTTCTTATGGGCGCTGCGCAACGGGCAATTCGACGACCTCGAAGGCGCGGCCTGGCGGGCGATCAGCGACGACGACCTGCCGGAGAAAGGGCGGTAGCGCGTTCAAACTTCTGCCCTCGTGGTCACCCGGCGGCAAAGCTCCTCGGCGCCGGGCTGATCACCCTGGCTGCGCCGTTGTCGATCTGCATGACCGCGAGGCCCCGCTCGTTGGTGCCGTCGGCGCGGAAGCGAAAGACGCCGTCGGCGCCGCTAAAGCCTGAGACATTGGTCAGGGCCGCTTGGCTGTAGGGGTCCTGTCCGCCGTTCCTGGCGAGCGCCGCGGCCAACGTCGTCGCATCATAGGCTAAGGTCGCGAGCCTCGCCGGCTCGCTGTTGAACTTGGCTTTGTATTTCTGGGCGAAGGCGTCGAAACCGGAATTGTCGGGCGCGGCAAACCAGGCGCCCTGCATCTGTGGCAGCTTTAGCACCCGGGCGTCGTTCCAGACACCGGTTCCGAGATACTGCGTCTTGACATTATTCGTCGCGAGCGCGTTGGCGACCACTTGCATCGCATCGGCCTGTTCGGGAATGAAGAGCGCGTCGAATTGGCCGGAGACCGCGCCCACTTCCTGCGCCGCGGTGGCGGTCTGCCCCGAGCCGTAGCGCGCCGTCACCACCACCGGCGCGTTTAATTCCGCGGCGATCTGCTGAAATCGCGCCGCTGCGATGTCGCCGTAGTCATTCTGCGGGGCCATGATGGCGAAAGACTTCTTGCCGCTCGAGACCGAGTAGCGAATGATCCGGTCGACGTAGTTCTCGATGAGGAACGAAAGCAGGTAGACGCCGGGCGAGGCCGCCGTTGTGTCGGTCGAAAAGGCGATCACCGGCCGGCCGGCCGATTTGGCGATCGGCGCGACGGCTCGTACGTCGGGGGCGAAAACGGGTCCCAGGATCAGCTGCGCGCCGGCGCCAAGCTCGGCCTGAACGGCCTGGGAGGCGCCATCGGCGCTCGAATGGTCGTCCTCGATCATGAGCGTGATGTAGGGCCCACCGAAATCATCGATTGCGAGTTGGGCGGCGTTGCGCATCGAGCCGCCGATCGGGCTTGGGGCGCCGTTCTGGGTCATGGGCAGGATCATTCCGACCCGAACCGGCCCGGAGCCGAGCCTTTCGCCAACCACCGGGGCGCTCGCGGGCGGTGAACCTGAGACCGGCGGAGCGCCGGCGCCGAAATCAACGCCGCTCGAATTGCAGCCGGCGAGCGTCAAGGCGAGGCCCCCGCCAAGCAGCGCCCGCCGCGTGACCTGGCCTCCAGCGTCCGGCATCCCGGCGGAAAACCTCATTGCTGCCTCAAGCCCCCCATTCGACAGGCGGAAGCGCGTCGCCTCAAGAGTTCGCCTCTCGGCGCGCAGGAAAGGCGATTCGCCGGCAGTCGACGGAAATTGTGGCATTTTCACCTGCGTTTGGCTATGTCGTCGAACGTTCGGCCGGGCGGGTCGTCGGTTGGGTTGCGCAAGAATGACCGCGATAAAGGCTCCGCCGCGTCCAGGCGCCGGGATCGCCCGAAGCTTCGTTGTCGGCGACGCATCGGTTCCCGCGGCGCCGCTGAGCGCCGGGCTATATGTCGTGGCGACGCCGATTGGCAACCTCGGCGACGTGACGTTGCGGGCGCTTTCGATCCTGGCCGGCGCTGATCTGATCCTCGCCGAGGACACCCGCATCTCGCGCATCCTGCTCGCCCGCTATGGCATCGAGACGCCGCTTTCGCCCTACCACGAGCACAACGCCGCCGAGGCGCGCCCGCGCGCGCTTCAACGGATCGCCGAGGGGCAGGCCTTGGCGCTCATTTCCGACGCCGGAACCCCGCTCGTTTCGGATCCTGGCTTCAAGCTTGTCGCCGAGGCGGCCGCACAGGGGTTGGCGATCACTGCCGCGCCCGGCCCGTCCGCGGCGCTCGCTGCGCTTTGCGTCGCCGGCCTGCCGACCAACCGGTTCTTCTTCGAGGGGTTCCTGCCGCCGAAACGCGAGGCGAGGCGCGAGCGCATCAATACTCTTGTCGCCATTCCGGCCACCCTCGTCTTCTATGAGGCGTCAGGGCGCCTCGTGGAGACGCTTGCCGATCTCGCGCTCGAGCTCGGGCCGCGCCCCGCGGCGGTCGCCCGGGAACTGACCAAGCTGCATGAAGAGATGAGGCGCGGGCCGCTCGACGAGCTCGCCGCGGCCTATGCGGCGGAAGAGGCGCCGCGGGGCGAGATCGTAATCGTGGTCGGCCCGCCGCTGGCTCGCGAAGCTATCGACGTCGTTGCGCTGGACGACGATATCCTCGGTGCGCTGCGCACGCTCTCGGTCAGGGATGCGGCGGCGGCGGTCGCCGCGAGGCACGGCGTGCCGCGCCGGCAGGTCTACGCGCGCGCACTCGCGCTGGCGGGCGGCCGACGGTGAGGGGCGTGAGTCAGGCCGAGCGAACGAAGCGTCGGCGCGGCGCCCATTTTTTCGGCCTCAAGGCGGAGCAGGCCGCCGCGCTGGTGCTGCGCCTCAAGGGCTACCGGATTCTCGCCCGCCGGTTCGTCGTTTCCGGCGGCGAGATCGACCTCATCGCCAAACGAGGCGGCGCGATCGCCTTCGTCGAGGTCAAGGCCCGCGCGGACATTGAGGTCGCCGCGATTGCGATCAGCGCGACCAAAGAGCGCCGGATCGCGCGGGCGGCGCGCGTGTGGCTGGCGCGAAACCCGTGGGCGGCGGGCCTGACCCTTCGCGGCGACGCCATATTCGTCGCGCCCGGCCGGCTTCCCCGTCATGCGCTGTCCGCGTATAGGCTCATGCTCGACTGATTCCCGCAAACCCCTCTCATTCCCGCGCCCCCAATGCCCCTCACTGTCGCCGTGCAGATGGACCCGATCCAACGCATTCGCATCGCCGGCGATTCCACCTTTGCCCTTCTGCTCGAGGCGCAGGCGCGCGGCCATCAGCTTTTGCATTACACCCCCGATCGCCTCCGCCTTACGGGCACGCGGGTCGAGACGATGGCGGAGGCGCTTGCCGTAAAGGACGTCGAGGGCGATCACGCGCGCCTCGGCGAGGCGAAGCTCGTCGACCTCTCGGCCGTCGACGTCGTGCTGCTGCGGCAGGACCCGCCGTTCGATCTCGCCTATATCGCTTCGACTCATATTCTCGAGCGCATCCAGCCGGGAACGCAGGTGGTCAACGATCCGGCGGGCGTGCGCAACGCGCCCGAGAAGCTGTTCGTGATGGATTTCCCCGAGCTGATGCCGCCGACCCTCATCGCCCGCGACAAGGCGGCGATCGAGGCGTTCCGCGCCGAGCACGGCGAAGTGGTGATGAAGCCACTCTATGGCCACGGCGGAGCCGCGGTGTTCAAAGTCGCCGTCCAGGACGCTAATTTCGGCTCGCTGTTCGACATGTTCAGCACGACCTTCCGCGAGCCCTGGGTGATCCAGAAGTTCCTGCCTGCGGTGGCCAAGGGCGACAAGCGCATCATCCTGGTCGACGGCGAGGCGAAAGGCGTGATCAATCGAGTGCCGTCGGGCGACGACATCCGCTCGAACATGGTGCGCGGCGGGGCGGCGAAGGAGGCCGACCTGACCGCAAGGGAACGGGCGATTTGCTCGACGATCGGGCCCGAGCTCAGGAAGCGCGGTCTCCTGTTCGTGGGCATCGACGTCATCGACGGCTATCTGACCGAGATCAACGTCACCTCGCCGACTGGAATCCGCGCGGTCAAGAAACTCGGCGGGCCGGATCTCGCGGTGGCGATCTGGGACGCGATCGAAGCCAAGCTGGCCAAAAGATAACGGTTCTCGCGTCGGCGGTTGGGCTTGCGATTGCGGGGCCGAGGGGGGATATACGCGAAATGTCGATCGCCCAGGCCCCCATGCTCGAACGCCGGTCCCGCGCCGCGCCGGCTGGCGTCGAGCGGGCCAAGCTTCTAGCCAAGCTTGCCTTTCTGCACGAGCGGCTTTCGGGCGACCCGGCGGCGTTCCGGCGCGCGGCGATCGAGCTCTTGCAGGCGGCGCTCGCCTCCGGACGCGAGGAAGCGCGCAGGGAGCTGGAAGACGGCGGGACGGGCCGGGCGTGCGCGGAGGCGCTGAGCGCCGAGACCGACGAGCTTCTGCACGTCGCGCTCGATATGTCCGCGCGCTGGCTCGCGCCGGTCGAGTCGGGCCAGGCGCTGCCGACCATCGTCGCAGTCGGCGGCTATGGGCGCGGCATGCTCGCGCCTTTTTCCGACATCGACCTCCTGTTCCTCCTCCCAAACAAGCCCACGCCGGGCGTCGAGAGGGTGGTCGAGGCGCTGCTCTATGTGCTGTGGGACCTTAAGCTGAAGGTCGGCCACGCAACGCGCACGGTCGACGAATGCCTGAGGCAAGCGCGCGCCGACACGACCATCCGCACCACGCTGATCGAAGCGAGGTTCATCGTCGGCGACAAGGGCCTGTTCGAAACGCTACAGGCCCGCTTCGACAAGGAGATTGTGGCGAAGACCGCGCCCGAATTCGTCGCCGCGAAGCTCGCCGAGCGCGAGGCGCGGGTGAGGCGGGCGGGCGCGTCGCGCTATCTGGTCGAGCCCAACGTCAAGGAAGGCAAGGGGGGTTTGCGTGACCTCAACACCCTCTTCTGGATCTCGAAATACGTCTACCGGGTCCACAATGCCCACGAGCTTGTCGCCGCCGGACTGTTCTCGCCGCGCGAATTCGCGCTCTTCCGCCGCTGCGAGGAATTCCTGTGGACGGTGCGCTGCCGCCTGCATTTTCTCGCCGGCCGGGCGGAGGAGCGCCTCAGCTTCGACGTTCAGCGGCCGATCGCCAGACAGCTTGGCTATTCGACCCGGGCGGGGCTGATCGACGTCGAGCGGTTCATGAAGCACTATTTCCTGATCGCCAAGGACGTCGGCGATTTGACCGCGATCGTCTGCGCCGCTCTCGAGGAGCGCCAGACCAAGCGGACCCCGGCCTTCGGGCGCCTCGTCGGGCGATTCCGCCGCCGCGCCCGCGCGATCGCCGAGGCCGAGGACTTCAAGGTCGACAATGATCGCGTCACCGTTATTAGCGACGACGCCTTCGAGCGCGATCCGGTCAACCTGATTCGGCTGTTCTGGATCGCCGATCGGTCGAACCTCCCAATCCACCCGAACGCGACCCGGCTCGTCACCCAGTCGCTCAAGCGGATCGACGCCCGCCTCCGCGAGGATAAAGAAGCCAACCGGCTCTTTCTCGACATTCTCACCTCGCGCAATGCGCCGGAAATCGCGCTCAGAAGGATGAACGAGGCCGGAGTACTCGGGCGGTTCATTCCCGATTTCGGCCGCGTCGTCGGGATGATGCAATTCTCGATGTACCACCACTATACCGTCGACGAGCACCTCATTCGCGCGGTTGGCGAGCTCAGCGCCATCGAAGCCGGACGGCTGGCCGAGGACCTGCCGCTCTCGACCAAGATCATGCCCCAGATCGCACATCGCACCGAGCTATATCTTGCGACCTTCCTACACGACATCGCCAAGGGGCGCGGGGTCGATCACTCGCTCGCAGGCGCGGATGTCGCGCGCAAGCTTTGCCCCCGGCTCGGCCTTTCGCCCGCCAACACCGACCGCGTCGCGTGGCTCGTCGAGCAGCACCTGGTCATGTCCAACATGGCGCAGGGGCGCGACCTGATGGACCCCAAGACCGCTGAGGCGCTCTCGGCGATCGTGCAGACGCAGGAGCGCCTCAAGATGCTGCTGACCCTGACCGTCGCCGACATACGGGCGGTCGGCCCGGGGGTTTGGAACGGCTGGAAGGGCCAGCTCCTGCGCACGCTCTACTGGGAGACCGAGGTCGTGCTGGGCGGCGGCCATTCGGTGATCGATCGCAAGGGGCGCGTCGAAGCGGCGCAGGAGACGTTGCGCCGTCTGCTGCCGGGCTGGTCCGACCCGGAATTCGACGCCTACGCGCTGCGCCATTACCCCGCCTACTGGCTGAAAGTCGAGCCGGCGCGGCAGGTCGCGCACGCCAAATTGCTGCATGCTATGGCGGTGGAGACCCGCTCGCTGGCGACCGAGGTCACGACCGACGCCTTTCACGGTGTGACCGCGGTCACCGTGGTCGCGCCGGACCACCCGCGGCTGCTCACTGGCATCGCCGGGGCCTGCGCCGCCGCCGGCGGCAACATCGTCGACGCCCAGATCTTCACGACGACAGACGGCATGGCGCTCGACACCATTTTCGTCTCCCGCGCCTTCGAACGCGACGAGGACGAGCTGCGCCGTGGCCGGCGGATCGCCGCCAACATCGAGAAGACCCTGCGCGGCGAGGTCCGCCTGGCTGAATTCGCGCCGGCAAAACAGCCGCGCGACACGCGGCGCGGCGTCTTCGCCATCGAGCCCGAAGTGACGGTCGACAACAATCTGTCGCGCCGCTACACGGTGGTCGAAGTTTCCGGCCTCGACCGGCCGGGCCTGCTCAGGGACCTGACCGCCTCGCTTTCGAGCCTCAATCTCAACATCGGCTCGGCCCATATCGTAACTTTCGGCGAAAAGGCAGTGGACTCGTTCTATGTCACCGATCTGACCGGGCAGAAGATCAACCCGGCCCGGCAGGCGGCGATCAAGCGGCGATTGCTCGCGGATTTCGCCGCCAATTGAGCGGGGCCAAAGGGCGAGGCATTTTCGCTCGTTCCCGTGCTTGATTTTTGGCCCGTTAGCCCTGATATCCAGCCCGAATTTCGATGGGGCTCATGAAAGCATGAAGGATAGGAATGCCGAACGCGGTCCGGAAACGCCCGCGCAGGAAGACGAAGCGGCTCCGCCCGAGGCCGACGACCGCGACGCCGGGGCGGTGATCGAGGCGCTGAACGCCGAGAACAGCCAGCTCAAGGACCGAGTGCTGCGCACGCTGGCGGAGATGGAGAATCTGCGCCGGCGCACCGAGCGCGAGGTCAACGACGCCAAGACCTACGGCGTGTCGACTTTCGCCCGCGACATGTTGACCGTGGTCGACAACCTTTCGCGCGCGCTCGAGCACCTGCCGGCGGAAGCGCGCGCTTCCGCTGAGCCGGCGATCCGGTCGATGGTCGAAGGCGTCGAACTGACCGCGCGCGACCTCGAGGCGGTCCTCAGCCGGCACGGGGTCAAGCGGCTCGATCCCAAGGGCCAGAAGTTCGACCCCAACCTGCACCAGGCGATCTTCGAGGCGCCGGACGAGACGCTTCCGGCAGGCACCGTTTCCCAGGTGGTGCAGACCGGTTGGACGATCGGCGACCGGGTGCTGCGTCCGGCGATGGTCGGCGTCTCCAAGGGCGGCCCGAAAGCGGCGCCGCGGGAGGCCCCGGCGTCGAGCGGGAAGTAAGGCTCAGGCCGCCCGGGTCACCCGCCGCAAGGTCAGATTGATCCTGCCGCCCCCGGGAATGAGGGTCGAGGAGCCGGCGATCACGCGATCGACGCCGTGGAAGGCGAGGCGTCCCTCGCCGCCCAGCGACATTGCATCGCCCGAGGCGAGGCGGAAGGAGCGGGTCGGGGAGTTCCGCTCGAGCCCGCCGACCCTGAACAGCGCAGTATCGCCAAGTGAGAATGAGACCACCGGGGCCGCAAGTTCGTCCTCGTCGCGGTCCTGATGGAGCCCCATGCGCGCGCCCGCGGAGTAGAAATTGATCAGGCAGGCCTCGGGCGGCGGCGCGCCCGGCGCGATCGTCGCAAAAGCTTTGAGGAGCCGCGCCGGCATTACCGGCCAGGGGCGCCCGGTTTCGGGATGGGTCGGCTGGTAGCGATAGCCCGCCTCGTCCGAGACCCAGCCGAGCGGGCCGCAGTTGCTCATCAGAACCGAGAACGGCTTGCCTGTGCGCGGCATGCGGGGGCGGAACAGCGGCGCCTCGTCGAGGATCGCCATCACCTCGTCGCGCAGCGCCTGCTGGGCGGCGCGGTCGAGAAAACCCGGGAAATGGTCGACCCCGGAAGCGATGGCGACGGCGGCGCGCGGCATGGTCCTCAACCATTCCCGATTCGCTTCCCACGCGCCTGAGCGGGGCGTATAGGAGGCCGATTTCATCCCAAAGCACCGGGCGCGTTTCGAGCGTTCATAGAGGCGATCTATGGCTGGTCATAGTCAGTTCAAGAACATCATGCACAAGAAGGGCAAGCAGGACGCGATCCGCTCCAAGCTCTTCTCCAAGCTCGCGCGCGAAATCACCGTCGCCGCCAAACTGGGCCTGCCCGACCCGGCGATGAACGCCCGCCTCAGAGCCGCGGTGATCGCCGCGAGGGCCGAGAACATGCCCAAGGACAATATCGAGCGGGCGATCAAGAAGGCGGCCGGCGGCGAGGGCGAGAACTACGACGAAGTGCGCTACGAGGGCTATGCGCCGGGCGGGGTCGCGGTGATCGTCGAGGCGCTCACCGACAACCGCAACCGCACCGCGGGTGAAGTGCGCTCCTATTTCACCAAGGCTGGCGGCGCGCTGGCCGAGACCGGCGCGGTTTCGTTCATGTTCGACCGGGTCGGGCTGATCGTCTTCGACCGCAAAGCCGCCGACGACGAGGCGATGTTCGAGGCGGCGATCGAGGCAGGCGCGGACGATGTCGCCTCGGGCCCGGAGGAGCACGAGGTGATCACCCCGGTCGAAGCGTTGCGCGAGGCGCAGAAGGCGCTCGAGGCGAGGTTCGGCGAGCCCAAGAAGGCTTCGATCGTCTGGCGGCCGCAGACCATGGTCGCCGTCGACGACGAGGCGGGCGAGAAGATCCTGCGCCTGATCGGCGCGCTCGAAGACAACGACGACGTGCAGAACGTCACCGCCAACGTCGAGATTTCGGACGCGCTGATCGCGAAGATGGAGGCGTAGCGCCGCGCCTCAGGCCGCGCTGAAACTGAGCCCACGCGCCTCAGACCCACCCACAGCGGCGGAAACCCCACGGCGTCCACCGGCAGCGCCAAGCAGGTCCGAAGCTGTAATAGCGAGGGCCCCATCCCCAGCCCCAGCGCGGACCCCATCCCCAACCCGGACCCCATCCCCAGCGATGCCATCCGCCACGCCATCCCCAACCCCGATGCCAGCCCCAACCGCGATGCCAGCCGCCATGCCATCCGCCGTGCCAGTAGACGGGCTCGACGCCGGCGGCCGCGACCGGGCGCTCGAGCGCGGGCGACGACAGGGTGAAGGCGGGCGAGGGTCCGCTCGATGCGGCGAGCATCGCCGCGCCGGCAAGGGCGGCGATCGCGCTGCGGGAGAGAAGTCTCCGGGTCATGGTGTCCTCCGAGTTCTCCAGCCCTTGCGACGAAGATGCTTTTTGCGTCTGAACTTGGCGTGAATGCGGCCCACGGTTCGGGACGAACGCTGCGCGGTTGGTTAACGTTGCAGGCTTTCAACGGGAGCGCTCATGGCCTTGGACCTTGCGCAATCGGGCCTTCGCCTCGACGTTGAGGACGCGCCCGCCGAGGGGGACGTCGAGGTGCTGCCGAACGGCCTCGAGGCGTTCAACGAGAGCCGCTGGCCCGGCCACCAGCAATGGAGGCCGCTCGCCGTGTTCGCGCGCGACGGGGAGGCGATCGTCGCCGGGCTCGCGGGCGAGACCTATAGCGGCTGGCTGTTCATCAAATATCTCTGGGTGTCGGACGCGCTGCGGCGCAAGGGCGTCGGCCGCGAGCTGATGGCCGCCGCCGAACGCAGAGCGGCCGAGCGCGGCTGCCACTCGGCCTGGGTCGACACCTTTTCGTTTCAGGCGCCGGGCTTCTACCGCAAGCTCGGCTACGAGCCGTTCGGCGAGCTCGACTACCCGCCGGAGTTCAAGCGAATTTTTCTAAGGAAGCGGCTGGCGAAACACTGAGGGATAAAGTCGGCGTTCGCTTCGCATTTTGGCCTCCTCGTTTCGCGAAGCGAAAGCAGGCGTTTCGCTTCGCAGGCTGCAACCCATTGATTCGATTGGGCGCGAAATTTGGCGATTTCGCGGGATCGTTTGCTTTCAGGGTTTTAAGGGCGGATTGGTTTCGCCAAATGCGCGGGCCGGCTCCCTCATCTCTCGCGCCTCGGGGTCACCCCCATCAGGCCGCCGATGGTGTCGAGCGCGACCCGGAGCCGGTCGCTGACGACCGCGTCGGCGCGCCAGGGGGTCGCCAGTTCGGGAATGAAGCCGCGGCATTCGCGCACGCCCGCGCCCTCGATCACGATCCGGGTCACGATCGGCCAGGCGTGCGGGCCGACCCGCTCCTCGGCCTCGCGCAATTTGTCGCGGGCGTGCAGCGCGGCTTCTGCCTGCGGCAGGCCGGGGCGGGGGCCGAAGCCGGTCGAGCCCATGCGCTCGGGGGCGACCGCCCGCAGCTGGTCGAGCCGGGCGCGATGATGGGTGCGGCGGAGCGATTCGCCGATCAGCCAGCGGATGTCGTTGAGCTTGGAATCGTGCGGCGCGAGCACCCGATTGGCGCGCATGGTGTCGAACGGGTCCTGGATGCGACGGGCGCCCTCAGTGTCGCGGATCGACGCCTGGCCCGCTTCGCGGGCGCGGGCGAGCCTCTCGGGCGTCGCGTCGAGCCGCTCCTGAACGGCGTCGAGCAACTGCTGCGGCGATCGGCGCGGCCGCCGCGCTGCCTTGCGCGGGGCGCTCACTTGGCCAGCTCCGCCAGTTCGAGCAGCTCGGCGATCTCCGCGCCCTCAGGGCGCTCCGCCAACGCGGGCGGCGGCGCGGGCGGAATCTCCGGCGCGGCCGGCCTGGCCGGCGCCTCCGCCAGTTCGGCGCACAGCGCCGCGGGCGAGGTGCAATAGGACTGTTCGAGGATCGGCGGGACCAGCCTCGGAATGCCGCGGTTATTGACCTCGACATTCGTCGGCGGCGTCTTGTGCGCGCGGCGCAGATCCTTCAGATGGCGAGCCGAGGCGCGGATGGCTTCCATCCGCTCGGTCTCTTTTTTTGGCGGCCGGCGGCGGGGTGGGGATTTTCTCACAGCTTGCCCTTCCTTGATCGGGAGGGCGTACGTCGGCCGCCGCCCTCTCTGTTCTTGGTTTGTTCATTATTTGGTAAAGCAGAACCTCCTGTCAAGAATTTGTTTATTTTTGAATTGCGGTTTTTCGGAAAAAGGGTTAATCCCTTCGATGGGCAGGCCTTCCGATTCGGGCGCGGGCGCTCAAGCGCGCGGCTCAGGGCTTCGGAAGGCAATGAAGCCTTCGCATGGGGCGAGAGAATTTGGAGCTTCACTTTGACTGTCGACTGGATCCGCGTCGGCCTCAAGAGGACCGGCAAAACTCGCAGCGGCCTCGCCAAGGCGCTTGGCCGCTCGCCTTCCGCCGTCACCGATCTGCTCAATGGCCACCGCCGCCTGCGCGCCGATGAGATCGCGATCGTTTCGGATTATCTCGGCATCGAGCCGCCGCGGCTGATCGGCGGCGGACCGCCGCGGCCGCCCAGGGCGCCGCTGATCGGCTATGTCGGGGCCGGCGCGATCGCTCATTTCTACGCCGACGGCCAGGGGCCGTTCGACGAGGTCGATGGGCCGCACGATTCGAAGCCGACGACGGTCGCGGTTCAGGTCCGCGGCCATTCGCTCGGCGCGCTGTTCGACAACTGGCTGGTCTTCTACGACGACGTTCGCAATCCGCCGGATGACAGCCTGATCGGACGGATGTGCGTCTGCGGCCTCAGCGATGGGCGCGTGCTCATCAAGGCGGTGAAGCACAGCCAGAACACCGGGCTTTGGAACCTTCTCTCCAACACCGAGCCGCCGATCTACGACGTCGGCCTCGACTGGGCCGCGCCGGTGCGCGAGATGCGGCCGAGATAGCGGCGCCAGTGCCCTCATCCGGCCGCGCTTCGCGCGTCCACCCTCTCCCGGAGGGAGAAGGAATCGCCGGCGCGCAGCTCTTCGCCCGCATCGGGCGTCGAGAGACGCCGGTCTGCCGACGGGCTAGGCGGGCGACGGGTTGGGGTGAGGACGAAGGCACCACATGAGCCAAACATCCTCGGCGCTGGAGATCGCGCGGGCGCTCATCCGCTGCCGGTCGGTGACCCCAGATGACGGCGGCGCGCTGCCTTATCTCGCCGAGCTCCTCGCTCGCGCCGGATTCGTCGCCAAGCTCGTCAGCTTTGAGGCGCCGGGCACGCCCGCAATTCTGAACCTCTATGCGCGGTTCGGGACCGGGCGGCCCAATCTCGCCTTCGCCGGCCATACCGACGTCGTCCCGCCCGGTGATCTTTCGCGCTGGCGGTTCGATCCGTTCGCGGCCGAGATCGCCGACGGCGAACTCATCGGCCGCGGCGCCTGCGACATGAAGGGTGGCGTCGCCGCGGCGGCGGCCGCGGCCTCACGCTTCATCTCCAGCGGGCCGTTCAAGGGCTCGATCAGCTTCCTCATCACCGGCGACGAGGAAGGCCCGGCGGTCAACGGCACGGTCAAGCTCCTCGAGTGGGCGCGCGCCAGGGGCGAGCGTTTCGACCACTGCATCGTCGGCGAGCCGACGTGCGTCAAGGCGCTCGGCGACACGATCAAGCATGGCCGTCGCGGCTCGCTCAACGGCAAGCTCGCCATTCATGGCCGTCAGGGCCATGTCGCCTATCCGGAAACGGCGCAGAATCCGGTGCGTGCGCTGCCGCTCATCCTGGCGTCGCTGTTCGAGCCGAAGCTCGACCAGGGGACGGCCGACTTTCAGCCCTCGAACCTCGAAGTCGTCAGCGTGGATGTCGGCAACCCGGCCGCCAACGTCATTCCGGGCGAGGTCCGGCTCGCGTTCAATGTCCGCTACAACGACCTGTGGACGCCCGAGTCTCTGGCGGCGGAGATCACCAAGCGGATCGCCGAAGCGGTTCCTGGCGCGCGCACGACGTTGACCTTCGAGCCGACCAACGCGGTCGCTTTCCTGACCAGGCCGGGGCCGTTCACCGATCTCGTCTCGGCCGCGGTCGAGAACGTGACCGGGCGGCGGCCCGAGCTTTCGACCGGCGGGGGCACTTCGGATGCGCGCTTCATCAAGAACGCCTGCCCGGTCATCGAGCTCGGCCTCGTTAACGCGACCATCCACGCGGTCGACGAGCGCGTTCCGCTCGACGATCTCGAGCGGCTGTCGCTGATCTACCAGCGCGCGATGGAGCGATATTTCGCCGCGTTCCGCGGCTGACCATTGGCGACGGGCAGGCCGCCGGCTCTATCCTCCCCCATTTCATGGGGGAGGACGGCGCGTTTGTCCGATCGCGCAAACGCCTGCTCGAGGCGTCCTCACTCGCTCGCGTCGTCCGCGTCTTCGGATGCAGCGGAGCGGGAGCGGCGGGGCGCATAGTCGACCCGCACGAGAGTGAGGCCGTGCGGCGGCGCGACCTGGCCGCAGCGGCTGCGGTCGGCGGCGTCAAGCGCGGCCTTGAGCTCGCCTGCGTCCCACCGGCCCGAGCCGACCTCGACCAGCGAGCCGACCATCGACCGCACCTGACGATGCAGGAACGACAGCGCCGAAGCTTCGATGATAACCTCGTCGCCGGCGCGGCGGACGTCGAGCTTGTCGAGGGTCCGGATCGGCGATTTCGCCTGGCACTGCGAATCGCGGAAGGTGGAGAAATCGTGCCGGCCGACCAGCGCCTGGGCGGCGGCATGCATCGCGATCGCGTCAAGCAGCTGCTTGACCCGCCAGGCGCGGCCGCGCTCGAGCGTGAGCGGCGCGCGGCGGTTGATGATGCGATAGCGATAGTGGCGGGCCGACGCGCTGTGGCGGGCGTCGAACTCGGGGTCCGCCAATTCGACGCCGACGATCGCCGCCGGATGGGGCCTAAGCAGGGCGTTGAGGCCCTCGCCGAGCCGGAACGGCTCCCAGTCGCGGGCAAGATCGACATGGGCGACCTGACCCAACGCATGCACCCTGGCGTCGGTGCGCCCGGCGCCGTGGGCGGTCGCTTCTTCGCCGGTCAGGGCGAACAGGGCGCCCTCCAGCGCCTCCTGGACCGAAAGGCCGTTGTCCTGTCGCTGCCAGCCGACGAACGGCGCGCCGTCATATTCGAGAATGAGCTTGAAGCGCGGCATTGCGCCTCTCTACGCGTGGGGCCGATGCGCGGAAAGACCCTTGCCCCCAACCCTCTCCCATTCGCGGGAGAGGGGCGCGCCACCATTCTCCCATTCGCGGGAGAAGGCAGCCGCAAGGGGCGGATGGCGCGGGGCCCAGCCGTCAGAACAGGCTGAGCTGGGCGCCGGGGTCGTTCGTCTTCAACCTTGGCTTCACGAACAGGTCCGTGCGCAGCTGGCGCGACGCCTGGCGGTAGCCGAGCCGACGCGAGGCCATTTCGAACCGGCGCCCGATCATCCACGCGTATGGTCCCGAGCCCGCCATGCGCCGCCCCCACTGGGCCTCGTAATCCTTGCCCTCGCGCATCGACTGCATCAGCGAGACCGCGCGCTTGAGCCGGTCGGGATAGTGGACCTGGAGCCATTCGCGGAACATGTCGCGCAATTCGCCCGGCAATCTCAGCACCACATAGCTCGCCTCGCGCGCGCCGGCCGAATAGGCGCGGGTCAGGATGGTCTCGAGCTCCTCGTCGTTGATCGCCGGAATGACCGGCGCAGCCATCACGCCCGCCGGCACGCCGGCGTCGTTGAGCGCCTCGATCGCCTCGAGCCGCTTCTGAGGCGTGGGCGCGCGCGGCTCCATCTCGCGCGCGAGCCGCCGGTCGAGCGTCGTCACCGAAACGAACACCTTGACCAGGCCATCGCGCGCCATCGGCTCGAGCAGGTCGAGGTCGCGCAGGATCAGGTTCGACTTGGTGACGATGGTGAGCGGGTGGCGGGCGCGTTTGAGGACCTCGATCAGCGACCGGGTGATCCGGTACTGGCGCTCGATCGGCTGGTAGGGATCGGTGTTGGCGCCGAAGGCGATCGGGGCTGGCTGGTATTTGGGCGAGGCGAGCTCGCGTTCGAGCAATTCCGCCGCGCGCTCCTTGGCGAACAGCCGGGTCTCGAAATCGAGCCCGGCGGAGAGGCCCATATAGGCGTGGCTCGGCCTGGCGTAACAATAGAAACAGCCGTGCTCGCAGCCGCGATAGGGGTTGATCGAGCGGTCGAACGGAATGTCGGGCGATTCGTTGCGGGTGATGATCGCCTTCGGCTTCTCCCAGGTCACTTCGGTCGCGAGCGGCTCGGGCGCCTCCTCGCGCGTCCAACCGTCGTCGAACGCCTCGCGCTGCTCGAGTTCGAACCGGCCGGAAGCGTTGGTGGCCGCGCCGCGCCCGCGCCGGAGCTCGGCGGGCAGGATGCGCTCGGCGATCGCCTCAGGGCGATGACGCGGATCAGCGGCGGCGGCTCGGATCGGGATCGGGTTCATGGCGAATTGCCGTACTGGAACAAATCATGAACACAGCAGATAACCCCGCCGCGTCGCCGCGTCAAGACCATGCGGGTTTGCGAGCCGATCGGCTCGCTCTGTCTGGGAGGATGATCGATGTCGACGGCGGGGCGGCGGCGCGAAGCCGCCGTCCCTCGCCTAAGACGACCGGCGCAGGTCCGCGCCGATCAATTCGAGAACGTGTTGCAGGACT
>Ga0335076_10000665_pt1 | contig 32010 bp, 34 predicted proteins | sample Lox_Sample_25_FD_206717 | JGI IMG/M metagenome (GOLD analysis project Ga0335076, IMG submission 206717) | Soil microbial communities from Loxahatchee National Wildlife Refuge, Florida, United States - Lox_Sample_2.5 | ecosystem: Environmental > Terrestrial > Soil > Wetlands | place: USA...
CCCGCCCGAGGTCGTTCCGGCCGAGATCGACCAGCATCACGTGCTCGGCGCGCTCCTTGGGATCGGCGAGCAGCTCCTCGGCGATCCGGTGGTCCTCGTCGGTGGTGGCGCCGCGCGGGCGCGTGCCGGCGATCGGGCGCGTCGATACGCGCCGGCCGGCGACCGTGATCAACGGCTCCGGACTCGCGCCCGCGATCTCGAAGTCGCCGAAGTCCAGGAAGTACATGTACGGGCTCGGATTGACCGCGCGCAGTCCGCGGTAGATCGAGAACGCCTCGACCGGCACCGGCCCCGACCAGCGCTGCGACGGAACCACCTGGAAGGCGTCGCCCGCGTAGATGTACTCGATGATCCGCGCGACGTTCGCCTCGAACTGCTCGCGGGTCATGTTCGCGTCGAGCGGCGCCACCATCCGGTCCGGGGCCGGAGGCCTTGGAGGCCGCGGAACCGGCCCCGCCAGCCGCCACCGCACCTCCGCGATCGTCTGGACCGCGCGCGCGTACGAGGCGTCGAGATCATCGTCGCCGTACACATTCGCGATCACCGTGACCGTGTGCTTGAGATGGTCGAACGCGACAAGCGCATCGGTCAGCATCAGCGCAAGGTCGGGCAGCCCAAGCGGGTCGGGGTTTGGGGGACCGAGCGGCTCGACCGTGCGAACCAGGTCGTAGGCGAACAGCCCCACGGCCCCGCCGGAGAACGGCGGCAGGTCCGGCAGGGGCGCGACGCGCAGACGGCCAAGCTCGGCGGCCGCGAGCGCGTATGGGTCCCCCCCGTCGCCGAGCGACCAGCGCAGCACCTTGCGCGGGCGGAAGCCGATGAACGAGTAGCGCCCGACGCGTCCCTGGTCGGCCGACTCGAGCAGGAACGACGGCTCGCGATCGCGCAGCTTCAGGAACGCGGACACCGGCGTCTCGCAGTCGTCGAGGAACGTCTCGCGGATCGGGATCAGGTTGTAGTCGGCGGCCAGGGCGCGCGCCTCCGCGAGCGTCGGCGTGACACCCGCGGGGATCGCTTCAGGGCTTGCGACGGCCATCGAGCACCCGCTCGGCATCGGCGAGCGTCAGCCCGCGTCCCCGGAGCAGGACCGCCAGGTGGTAGATGACGTCGGCGGCCTCCTCGGCGACGCGCTCATCCGATTCGTCCCGCACCGCCCTGACCACCTCTTCGGCCTCCTCCTCGACCTTTGCGCCGGCCAGCGCCGGGTCGTCCAGCAGTTTGGCCGTGTACGAGCCGTCCGGCCGGGCCGTCGCACGATCGGCGATAATGCGCTCGAGGATCGGAAGCGTCTCGTACGGCGCGCCCGGGTTCAGGTCGCCTCGGTGAAAGCAGGTGCGCTCGCCGGTGTGACACGCCGGGCCCGCCGGCTCGACCAGCGCGAGCAGCGCGTCGGCGTCGCAGTCGTAGCGGAGGGCCCGCAGCGCCTGCGTGTTGCCCGACGTCTCGCCCTTGTGCCACTGCTCCCGGCGCGAGCGGCTGTAGAAGTGCATCTCCCCGCTCTCGCGCGTGCGCCGCAACGCCTCCGCGTTCATGTACGCGAGCGTCAGGACCTCGCCGGTGCGCCAGTCCTGAACGATGCACGGCACCAGGCCGTTCTCGTCGAATGCGATGTCTGAATCCTCCACCGGGGTCGCGGATTCTAGGTGCTCGCCCCCGGCCGCCGGCGCGGGCTGCCCGCCCCCATGGAGGGACGGGCAGCCGTCGGTCGCTTAGGCGGCCTGCTCCAGGAACTCGGGCTCGATCTCGGCCTCGACCACAGTGTCGGGCTCGGACACCGCCTCGAGTGCCCGGGTGGGCCGCAGGAAGACCAGGCCGATCGCGATCGCCGCCAGCACCAACCCCGAGGCGATCGTGAATGCCAGGTGATAGCCGTCGGTCAGCGCGTTCGCGTTCGACGCTCCATGGGCGACGAGCGAGCTGGTCCGGGTGGTCGACAGCGTGGCGAGCACTGCGAGCCCCAGCGCGCCGCCGACCTGCTGGGTCGTGTTCACGAGCCCGGAGGCCAAGCCCGAGTCCTCGGGCGTGGCTCCCGACATCGCGAGCGTCATCAGCGCCGGGAACACCAGGCCTGCGCCCACGCCTAGCAGCAGCATCGCCGGGAGTAGCTGCGTGACGTACGCCGCGTTCACGGGCGCGCCGCGGAACAGGATCAGCCCCGCCGCCACCCCGGCCAGCCCCGTGAGCAGCGTCGACTTGGCGCCGAACCGCATCATCAGCTGCGGCGTGAACCGGAGCGACATCCCCGCGATCCCGAGCGCCACCGGTAGGAACGCCAGCCCGACCTCGATCGCGTCGTAGCGCAGCACTCGCTGCAGATACAGCGCGCCCAGGAAGAACACTCCGAACATGCCGGCGACCATCAGCATCTGCATCAGGTTCGCGACCGTGACCGTCCGCGAGCGGAACACGCGCAGCGGGATCAGCGGGTTGGCAGCGGTGGCCTGGCGGACGATGAACCCTGCCAGCAGCGCCACCGCGACAGCACCGAAGCCGAGCGTGTGTGCGCTTCCCCAGCCGTACGTGCTGGCCTCGACGATCGTGTAGACGGCGAGCATCAGGGACGAGACGAGCAGCACTGCGCCCGGTGCGTCCGCGCCTCTTTGCAGGCCGATGCCGACGTCGTTCGGCAGGAGTCGCGTGGCCAGGATCCCGGTGGCGACGCCGATCGGCAGGTTGACGAAGAAGATCCAGTGCCAGTTGATCGCCTGCGTGAGGACGCCCCCGGCGAGCAGACCGATCGCGCCGCCGGCGGCGGCCACGAAGCTGTAGACCCCGATCGCCTTGGCCCGCTCGGACGGCTTCGGGAACATCGTCACGATCATGCCCAGGATTACGGCGGAGGTCATCGCCCCGCCAATGCCCTGGATGAAGCGCGCGCCGATCAGCAGCCCCTGGCTGTCGGCGAGGCCGCAGACCAGCGAGGCGGTCGTGAACACGGTCAGCCCGGCCAGGAAGATTCGGCGGCGCCCGATCAGGTCGCCGAGTCGCCCGACGAGCAGCAGCAGCCCTCCGAACGCGATCAGGTACGCGTTGATGACCCACGCGAGCGCGGACTGCGTGAAGTGGAGATCGGTCTGGATCGATGGCAGCGCCACGTTCACGATCGTCTGGTCCAGAATGATCATCAGGAAACCCGCGCACAGAACCACGAGTGCGATCCAGCGGTTGCTTTCGGCGGCGGCGTCCAACGGTGGGTGTGACGTTTCGTTCGGTGAGTTCATAGTCCCTTTGCTCCTCGAGTTCGGCTCGTTCAAGATAGAACCGTAGCAGATCATCTTGAAACAGACGATCTACATTGGACCGTTCGAGTATGAGCTGCGCCTCCGGACGGCACATCGGGCGTTCGGGCCGGATGTGAGGGCCTTACGCCTTACCCCAGGCGGCCGGGGCCTTAGGTGAAACCGAGGCGGTTCAGGCGCGCCGGCGCGGCGGATGCGCGCACGCCGCGGGCTCGCCCAGACGGCCACAGGCGAGCGTCCCGAGCGCCTTCAGAAAGACGAGGCGCTCGTCCGGCTCGAGCACGCTCAGGACGTCCTCGCGGACTCCGTCGAGAACCTCCTCGGCCTCGAGGACTCGTCGCACACCGGCGTCGGTGACAACGATCACGCGCGCCCGCCGGTCGGTCGTCGACGGGCGTCGCTCGGCGAGGCCGGCGGCTTCGAGCTCGTCGACGGTCACGACCATCGTGGTCTTGTCGAGCCCGACCATCTTGGCGATCTCGGTCTGGGTGAACTCGCCCGTCATCGCCGTGAACAGGACCGAATGGGCCCGGGGCGAGATCCCCAGATCCTCCAGCGCCGCCGTGAACTCGGTCGTCAGGCCATGACTGGCGCGTGACAGCAGCCAGCACAGATCGGACGCGAGCGGCGCCAGAGCCCGTTCCGTTTCTGTGGCATGCGTGGCCATGATCACAAGGATAGTTCGCTCAGCGGAAGATCTCGCAACAGACGACCACTGGCTATTCGATCCCGAGCCGATCGAGCATTCGCTCGTCGGCGCGCCAATGCCGGCGCACGCGGACCTTGAGGTCGAGATGGACGCGAGCCCCGAGCTCCCGCTCGATCATGCGTCGCGACGCGATCCCGATCGACTTCACCATCTGGCCGCCGGCGCCGATCAGGATCCGCTTCTGGGACTCCGTCTCGGCGAGGATCACGGCCTCGATCCGGATCGGGTCGCCGTCCTCGATGCCCTCGACCACGACCTCGACCGAGTGCGGAACCTCCTGGCGCGTCCGGGCCAGGACCTGCTCGCGCACGAGCTCGGCGAGCATCACCTGCTGGGATTGATCTGACCGCTGCTCGGGCTCGAAGTAGAACGGCCCCTCCGGCAGGAGGGAGACCAGGCAGTCGACGAGTCGGCCGACGCCCGATCCGGTGGCGGCGGACACAGGGAACACCTCGTCGGCGAGGTCGAAATCGGCGGCGGCCTGCAGCGCGGACGCCGTGCCGGCGCGGTTCGTGCGATCGATCTTGTTGACCGCGATCACCACCGGCACCTGGGCCGCCTGCAGCAGCCCCGCGATGAACCGATCCCCGGGGCCGACGCCCTCCTCCGCGTTGATCACGAACAGGCAGCCGTCCGCGTCCTCGAGTTCGTGCTCGACGCGCCGCTGCATGCGCTCGGTAAGCGCGTCCCGCGGGCGCTGAACGCCCGGCAGGTCGACCAGCACGAGCTGCCAGCCGGGGCCGTTGGCCACGCCGCGGATCGCGCGACGCGTGGTCTGTGGCTTGTCGGAGACAATCGCCACCTTGGCGCCGACGACCGCGTTGGCGAGCGTCGACTTGCCCACGTTGGGACGGCCGGCCAGCGCGATGAAGCCAGAGCGCGTCGGCGCGCTCAACGCGCCCAGCGCAGGAGCTCGGCCTGGAGCGCGAGCATCTCGCCGTCATCGGCCTCGTGATCCATGCCGGTCAGATGCAGCGCGCCGTGGATGACTGCCTCGCGCAGATCGGCAGTGTGCTCCGGGCAGATCACGATGTCGCCGAGCTCGCGCGGCCCGGCGGTGATGCCGTCCTCGTCGACGCCGAACGACAGGACGTCGGTCGGCTCGTCGATGCGTCGGTGCTCGCGGTTGAGCTCGCGAATCCGTTCGGAGTCGACGAACTCGATCGCGACGTGGCCGTCCTCGATTCCGGCTGAGGAGATCGCGAGCGCGCACAGTCCCTTCAGTTCGCTCGCCGTGGGGAAGCGCAGCTCGTCCGTGGTCGGAACGTCTACCGCGATCCCTTCGATTCCGATGACCTCTATCTCGAGCACGTGAAGCCCATACGTTCAGGCTCTTGGAGTGGCGGCACGCGGACGCAACTCCGGCGCGGCGCGCTGGGTATGCTCGTTGTAGGCGGCGACGATCCGGCGCACGAGCTTGTGGCGGACCACGTCCTCCTCACCGAAGCGGACAAACTCGATGCCCTCGACGTCTTTGAGGATGTCCGCCACCATCACCAGACCCGAGGCCTGATCGCGCGGCAGGTCGATCTGCGTGATGTCGCCGGTCACGACCATCTTCGAGTTGAAGCCGAGCCGGGTCAGGAACATCTTCATCTGCTCGGGGCTCGTGTTCTGGGCCTCGTCGAGGATGATGAAACTGTCGTTGAGCGAGCGTCCGCGCATGAATGCGAGCGGCGCCACTTCGATCACGCCCCGCTCAAGATGCTGGGCGACCCGGTCGGGCTCGAGCATGTCGTGGAGCGCGTCGAACAGCGGGCGCAGGTACGGGTCTACCTTGGCCATCAGGTCGCCCGGAAGGAACCCGAGCCGCTCACCGGCCTCTACCGCGGGCCGAGTCAGGATGATCCGGTTGACCTCCCGTCGGCTGAGCGCGGCCGCCGCGAGCGCGACCGCGAGGAACGTCTTGCCGGTTCCCGCCGGGCCGATGCCGAACGTGATCGTGTTGTTGCGGATTGAGTCGACGTAGCGCTTCTGGTTGACGGTCTTCGGCGAGACCTTGGTGGCGCGGTGGCGCCACACGACGTCCTCGAGGATCGCGCCGGGGGATTCGTGCGCATCGAGCGCGCGGGTCACGGCCTCGATCGTCCCCGGGGCGATCTCGTGGCCCTGAGCGATCAGCTCGGACAGCTCGTGGACGACAGCGGCGGCGGCGTCGACCGCGTCTGGGTCGCCGTCAAGCGTGAGCACGTTGCCCCGCATGAACACGTCACAGTTCAGATGTCCTTCGAGCGTCCGCAGGACGGCGTCCTTGCTGCCCGCGAGCTCGGCCGCGACGGTGTTGTCGAGCTCGACCTGCTTACGCACCCACGCCTCGGTTAAGCACTCAGCGCCTCGCGGACCCGGGCCGACGCGCGCTTGCCGTCGGCGCGCCCCTCGGCCTTCGCCAGCACGGCCTTCATCACCTGCCCCATGTCCTTGGGGTTGGTGGCGCCCGTCTCGGCGATCGCCGCCTTCACGATCGCGTCGAGCTCGGCGTCGTCGAGCTCCGCCGGCATGTAGCCCTCGATGATCCGGGCCTCGGCCTCCTCGCCCTCGGCGAGCTCGGTCCGGCCGGCCTCGCGAAACTGCTCGGCGGCCTCGAGGCGGCGCTTGCGCTCGCGCCGCAAGACCGCGAGTTCGTCGGTCCCGCCGTCCTTCGCATCCTTCTGTAATTCGGACAGAACCAGCCGCAGCGCGCCCACGCGTTCCTTGTCGCCGGCCTTCATTGCGCTGGTCATGTCGGAGCGAACCTGATCGATGAAGCTCACACGTTCAGGATAGCCCCGCGGATTCCCCCTACCGGCAACGTATCCCGTCTGCCTGCAGCTCCAAGCATGCGATATCGATGATCTCACCCCGCGCGGCGGCGCCTCCGGGGAGATAGCAACGCGTGTAGTCGGCGGTGTAGCCCGAGCACTGCGTATCGGCCACCTTGTCGATCAGCACCCGCTCGCGGCCACCGAGCTTGGCGGTCCGGTGGTGGCGCGAGCGGACCTCCGAGCGCCCGCGCAGCTCGCGCGAGCGGCGCTTCTTCTCCTCGGGCGGAACGCGATCGCCAAGCCGCTCGGCGACCGTGCCCGGCCGTGGCGAGTACGAGAACGTGTGGACCCTCGTGATGCCGGCGGCGTCGACGGCATCGAGGGTCCTTTGGAACGCGTCGTCGGTCTCGGTTGGGAAACCGACGATCACATCGGTCGTGACGTTCACGTGCGGCACCGCTTTCCGGAGCGCCGCGATGCTCTCGAGGTACTCGCCCGCCGTGTAGTGGCGCCCCATCGCGCGAAGGACCTCGTCGTCCCCGGACTGCATCGGGACATGGAGGTGAGGGCACACCTTCGGCTCGGTCGCGAGCGCCTCGAGCAGCGAGTCCTTGACGTGGATCACCTCGACGCTCGACAGGCGCACGCGCTCCACACCGCGAACCCGTGCCACCTCGACCATCAGCTCGCCGAGCTCGAGCCCCCGCTCGGGGTCCCGGTAGTCGCCGACGCTGATGCCGGTCATCACCATCTCCGGCTGCCCCTGGTCGACCCGCCGGCGCGCTTCCTCGAGCACCGCCGACGCGGCCCGGGAGCGCGCGCCGCCCCGGACCGTGGGGATGATGCAGTAGGCGCAGTGGCAGTCGCAGCCGTCCTGGATCTTCACGAAGCCGCGAGTCCGGGCCGCTTGCCCGGGCGGCTCGCGCGCGAGCACGTCGTGTTCCAGGTCGGAGCACCCGCCGAGCGCTTGCGCCATGTCGCCGGCGACCGCCTCGGCCGCGCCGACGAACGGCCTCACCCGGTCGTCAATCTCGGCGAACTGGGCCGAGTTGAGGTTGACCGCGCATCCCGACACCAGCACCTGACCGGCGGTCTTGAGCGATCGCCGCACCGACTGGCGGGACTTGGCCTCGGCCTCGCTGGTGATGCAGCAGGTGTTGATGACGTGCAGGTCCGCCTCGTCCTCGGGGGCCTCGGTGTGTCCGGCGGCGAGCAGCGCCCGCCGCGCGATCATCGCGTCAGCTTGCGAGACCTTGCAGCCGAGGAACTTGACGGCGAACGACGCCACGGTGGCCGCACGTTAGCGCGGCCACCGTGGACGCCTCACATTCAGTTGAGTCGCACGCCCGCGGCCGGCGGGAGTTCGTGCTCCTCATGCGCGGCTTCATGCCACGGTGTCCTCGAGCCGGCGCGCGGAGCGAGGAGAAAGGACTCATGCGCGCATCCGACCCGAGGCTTTGGTCGCGGCACTACCACGTCGAGGAGCAGGCCACCGAGCGTCACGCCAATCGCGAGCGGGTTGGGCAACTGGGTTCACCTCCTTTTCAAATGCTGTCCCTGGATCGCAAGTCGAGGTGAAGGATGCGGCAGGAGCCCTGCGGGGACATGGGCCCGGTGGACAAGATCTGGCGCGGGCGGGTTGTCCACGGTGGCGGGGGCCGGTGGTTAGCGGATAACTGGGAACTCGACGACGATCATCAGCCGAGATCCCGGAAAACCGCCGCAGTGGCGTCGAATCGGGATCTCGACCGCGCAAGCGCGTCGAGTTCGTACTTATCCGCCACGCTCGAGCAGGAGCGCGGACCATTCGCCGGACTCGCGGCGCGCGGCCTCGACCAGTCCGAGCGCCGCAAACGCGCCGCTCACCTCGTCCGCCTCGGCGACAAGCAGTCCGCTGGCGATCAACGTCTCCGGAACGGCGGCCGCCGGAGCCGACGACGCCGCTAGTCGGGAGGCCCACGTCAGCAGCAGCGGCCTCAGTAGGTTCGCCGCCACCATCGGCGCGGAAGCGACCGGCTCGGTCCGAAGATCGTGCCGGCGCACCGCGATCGCCACGCCGTTCACGCGCGCGTTGTCGATCGCCGCCTCGACGCTCGCCGGGTCGTAGTCAAGCGCCGCCACCGCGTCCCACCCGAGCCGCGCCGCGGCGATCGCGAGCACTCCCGACCCGCACCCGAGGTCGAGGAAGGGGCCTCGGGGCGGGCGGTCGTCCGCAGACGCCAGCTCCAGCATCAGCTCCAGGCACAACCGCGTGGTGGCGTGGGCACCGGTCCCGAACGCCTGCCCCGGGTCGATCACCAACTCAACCTGCGCCCCGACCGGCGGCTCCCACGGCGGCCGCACAGCCAACCGATTGCCCACCACGAGCGGCCGGTGAAACGACCGCCACCGCTCGGCCCAATCGTCCGCGACCTCGGACGTGCGGACCTCGACAAGCGCGTCGCCGGCGGCGGCGGTCAAGTCCGGCAGCGCCGGCAGCTCACCCGGAGCGCCGTACACGGCGTACTCCACGACGTCAGGATCCACCGCCACCTCTTCGACCCCCGCCGGGGCGAGCGACAGCAGCTCCGCGAGCACGATCTCCGCCCGCTCGCGCTCGACGCGAACCGCCAGACGGATCATCGAGACCGCCGGCTACCCGCCGAACGCGCGCTTCAGCTTCCCGAACAGGCCCTCGTCGCTGCGGAGGTTGTGATCGGTCATCGAGTCGGCCAGCTGCTGGACCAGCTCGCGCTGCTCCTTGTTCAGGTGGCGCGGAACCACGACATTGACGAGCACGCGAAGGTTGCCCGGATGGCGCCCGCGCAACGACGGCATCCCGGCGCCACGGACGATCAGCGTCTCGTGCGGCTGGGTTCCGGCCGGGATCTCGACGTCGACCGGCCCGCGATCGATGGTGTCGACCTGCACCTTCGTGCCGAGCGCCGCCAGGGGCGCCGCCACGTCAACCGCCGTGACGAGATCGTCGCCGTCGCGTACGAACCGAGGATCCTCACGGACGCGGACCAGCACGTACAGATCGCCGGGCGGTCCGCCGCGCTCGCCGGCGTGCCCGCGGCCCGCGATCCGGATCCGCTGCCCGTCGGCGATGCCGGCTGGCACGTCGACCTTGACCTTCGGCCGCTCGACCTTCCGCCCCCGGCCACGGCAGACCTTGCACGGATCGCGGGCGACCTTCCCTTCGCCGTGGCAGACGTCGCAGGCGGTGGTGCGAACCATCTGGCCGAACGGCGTGCGCGAGACGGCCTGCAACTGGCCGGTGCCCTGGCACCGCGGGCAGGTCTCGATCGGCGTGCCCGGCTCGGCGCCGTTGCCGTGGCAGTGCTCGCACAGCTCCACCGCCTCGTAGCTGACGTCGACCTTGGCACCGCGGGCCGCGTCGACAAGCTGGATCTCCGCCGAAACCGCCACGTCGCCGCCCTGGAGGGCGCCGGTGGCGCGGCCACCAGCCATCCCGAACAGGTCGCCGAACGCCCCGCCACCGCCGAAGAACGCCTCGAAGATGTCCGACACCGAGGTGAACGCGTCGAAGTTCGGCGCGTAACCCCCGCTGCGCAGTCCCTCGCGGCCGTAGCGGTCGTATGTCGCGCGGCGCTCGGAGTCCGACAGGACCTCGTACGCCTCGGCGGCTTCCTTGAACTTCTCCTCGGCGTCGGGGTCGTGCCGGTTGACGTCGGGGTGGAGCTCACGGGCGAGCCGCCGGAACGCCTTCTTGATCGTCGCGTCGTCGGCGTCGCGCGTGACGCCGAGCACCTCGTAGTAGTCGCGCGTGCTGCTCATCGCTCGTCGTACACCTCAGCGATGAAGGTCGACAGCTGCGAGGCAGCGTCCCGCACCGAGGTGATCGCGTGGCCGTAGTCCATCCGCAGCGGGCCGATCACCGACACCGTCCCCAGCCGGCGCTGCGGGAGGCCGTAGCCGGCGGCCACCAGCGCGAGCGAGCGGAGCCCGGGCACGCCGCTCTCGGCGCCGATACGGACGAGCACGTCGCGCTCGTTGAGCGCCGTCTGGAGCACGCCGAGCAGGGTCACGCGGCGCTCGAGCATGTCCATCAGAGCGTTGAGCTCGGACACCTCGCCGAACCGGTCTCCGATCAGCAGCCGCGAGCGTCCCTCGACGTACACCGCGTCATGGGCGCCGACCTCGAGGTCCGTGAACACCGGCGCCAGCGCGTCGAGGAAGTCCGACTCCGAGCGGGACAGCGACGGGTCGTGGAGTCGCTTCTGCAGGATCCGCGCGCCGAGCCCGAGACCGACGAGCCGCTCGTTCAGATAGCTCGCCGCCCAGTCGGCGAGCCCGGGATCGACGGGATCGGTGAAAGTGAACAGGCGCTTGGTGACGCCCCCGGTCGAGGTGATGACCACGACCATCAGCACCTGCGGCTGCAGCAGCAGGACCTCGACGTGCCGGATAGTCGACGTCTCGATCGGAGGTGCGGTGACGATCGCGAGCAGGTTCGTGACCTGCGACAGCGTCTCGGTGGTGACGCGCATCGCCTCGTCGAGCTCGCGGCGGACGAGCGACAGCGACAGCTTCGGGCGTACGTTCTCCGCCGGGATCAGCCGGTCGACGAAGTAGCGGTACCCCGCCTCGGTCGGAACCCGTCCCGCGGACGTGTGCGGGTGCGCCAGCAGTCCCAGCTCCTCGAGGCTCGCCAGCTCGTTGCGGATCGTCGACGGCCCCCACTGGACGTTCACCGCCAGCGCTTTTGAACCGACGGGGACCCCGCCCTCGAGGTATTCCTCGACGACCTTTTGCAGCACGAGCTCCTGGCGTGAAGTGAGCATCAACCGCTGATTGTAGGTCGGGCGCTGACCGCTCCCCGCCGGTCGGGTCGCCCGCGATCTTCGGTCAGTCGACTGAGATTTCCGCGACGGCGTTGCGGATGATCCGGTGACCCGACTGCTCGGCCTGCGAGTCGACGACCGCGACCCCGTCCTCAACCGACCGGACCGACCCCGACACGACGATCGGCTCCTCCATCCGCCCCATGCCCCGGAACTGCACCGATAGCCGCTTGAGCCGCTCGGGGCCACCGGCGGCGTCGGTGTGCGCGCGGGCGACCTGCGCCATCGTCCACAGCCCGTGGAGGATGCGTCCCGGCAGACCCACGCTCCGAGCGAACTCCTCGTCGATGTGGATCGGGTTGAAGTCGCCCGACGCGCCCGCGTAGCGGACGGTCACGAACCGGTCGGGAGTGACCTCGAGGTGGACCGGGTCGCCGGTCTCAAACTTCACGAAGCCTCCCTCACCAGGTTGGTCCAGATCCCTGTGCAAACGGTCTCGCCTCGCTGGTTGAGCGAATCGGTCTCGAACACGTAGAAGTTCATCCCGCCCCGCTGACTGATGTCCTTGACGGTCGTGGTCGTGGCGATCTCGTCTCCGGCTACGACGACCGCGCCCCAGCGAAACTCCTGGCCGCCGTGCAGCATCCTCGCGAAGTCGATCCCGACCTCGGGGTCGAACAGCGCCGGCGTGATCGCGCGCCCGGAATAGACGACCGCGAACATCGGCGGCGCGACGACGTCGGCGTACCCGGCCGCCCGTGCCGCTTCGACGTTCAGGTAAAGCTGGTTGGTCTCGCCGACCGCGTGCGCGTACTCGCGGACCTTCTCGCGGCCGACCGCGTAAGTGCTCACTGGGTAGGTCTTGCCGATCGCGTCGCTGTTCACGGGCACGGCGGGGCAGTCTCTCAGATGATCACCGGGACGGCGCCGCCGTCGACCGACCAGGACGCGCCGGCGACGTTCGACGCGGGCTCCGAGCACAGAAACACGATCACGTCGGCGATCTCCTGCTCGGTGCCGAGCCGCCCGAGCGGCTGACGCGCGGCCACCGACTCGAGCACCTCCTCGCGAGTCACCCCGCGAGCGCGGGCGTTCTGGTCGGCCAGGCCGCCGTCCGCCAGCCATAGGTCACCGCCGATCGGCCCCGGCGACACCGAGTTCACGAGCACCCCTCGCGCCGCCCAGATATCGGCGAACGCGCGCGAGAGCGACAGCTCCGCCGCTTTGGTCACCGAGTACGCCATGTTCGTCGAGGACGGCCGCTTGCCCGACGACGAACAGACGTTGACGATCCGGCCCCAACCGCGGTCGGCCATCGCCGGCGCCGCCGCGCGCATCAGGCGCATCGGCGCCATCACGTGGAGCTCCCACTGCGCCTGCCACTCGTCCTCGGTGAGCTCGTCGACGGACCGCACCGCGCTCGTGCCGGCGCTGTTGACGAGCGCGTCGATCCGGCCGAAGTGCTCGACGCACACGAGTGCGACGCGCTCACCTGCGTCGGGGGCGGTCACGTCGAGCGCAAGCGGCTCCCCCCGCCCGCCGGCCGCCTCGCACGCGCGAGCCACGTCGGCGAGCACGTCAGATCGCCGGCCGACCAGCACCACCGACGCTCCCTCGCGAGCCAGCGACACCGCGACAGCCCTGCCGATCCCACCCGACGCGCCCGTGACGATGCAGGCTCGATCGCGGAGGCCGAGGTCCATACTTGGTGATTGTTCCATGGCGATCAGTACCGAGAACGGCGATGCCGGGGCCGCGATCATCCGCACGGCAGGACTGACCAAGCAATACCCCGACACCGATTTCAAGGCCGTCGACGGGCTCGACCTGAATATCGAGGCGGGCGAGATCTTCGGGCTGCTCGGGCCGAACGGCGCGGGCAAGACGACCACCGCGGGAATGCTGACCACGCGGGTTGTCCCGACCGCCGGCAGCGCCCACGTCGGGACGGTCGATGTGATCGCTCACCCCGCGCTGGCCAAGCAGCTGATCGGGATCGTCTCCCAGCAGAACACGCTCGACCGCCAGCTGACCGTCTGGGAGAACCTTTACTTCCACGGTCGGCTGTTCGGAATTCCGGCGCCCGAGTCGCGGCGGATCTCGGACCAATTGCTCGAGCAGTTCCACCTGAGCCGCTGGGCGAAGGCGTCGGTGTACGCCCTATCGGGCGGGATGGCGCAGCGGCTGATGGTCGCGCGCGCGATCTTCCACCGGCCGGCGGTGCTGTTCCTCGACGAGCCGACCGCGGGCCTCGACCCCCAGAGCCGGCTCGCGCTGTGGGAGATCCTCGGCGAGCTGAACGCTGACGGCCAGACGATCATGCTGCTGACGCACTACATGGAGGAGGCCGATCGGCTCTGCAAGCGCGTGGCGATCATGGACCACGGCAAGATCCTCGCGCTCGACACGCCGGGCACGCTCAAGCAGTCGGTCGGCGCGGACACGATCGTGACCGTCAAGGCTTCGGGTGACGGAGCCGAACTCGCGGAAGCTCTAGACCGCAACGTCGACGGGGTTACGCGCACCCGCGTGATCGACGGCGGCGTTGAGCTGCACGTCAAGGGCTCGGAGCGGATCATCCCGCGCGTGGTGTCCGCCGCAGAGCACGGCGGGTTCGAGCTCGTCGACCTATCGGTGGCCGAGCCCACGCTCGAGACCGTGTTCATCAACCTGACCGGCAAGGACCTCCGCGAATGACCACCACCGCGCAGCCTCCCGGGACGGCGACGGCGCCGGCGACGGCGATCTCGCTCACCCCGACCCGCTCGATGTTCGCCGCGAGCCGCGCCGCGCTGTGGGCGCTGGTCCTGCGCGACCTCACCGTGCTTCGCAAGCATCTGGGCGAGTTCATCGTGCGCACGCTGATCCAGCCTTTCCTGCTCGTGTTCGTGTTCCTGTACGTGTTCCCGACGATCGGCCAGGGGATCGGCGGTGGACACGGGCCGGCGGCCGAATCGGCATTCGCGACCGTGCTGGTCGCCGGCGTCGTCGGGATCTCGATCATGTTCCAGGGGATCCAGGCGGTGGCGCTCCCGATGTCGACGGAGTTCGGCTACACCCGAGAGATCGAGGACCGCGTCCAGGCGCCTTGCCCGATCTCCCTGGTGGCGATTGCGAAGGTCCTGTCGGGCTCCGTCCAGGGCATATTGGCCGCGCTGATCGTGTTCCCGATCGCGGCGGTCATCCACGCCACCGGGGTCAACGCGCACCTCCAGGTTCACTGGTGGGTGGTCGTCACGATTATCCCGCTGGCGTGCCTGGCGATGACCTCACTCGGCCTGGTCCTCGGCACGACCTTCGAGCCGCGCAACATCGGGCTCATGTGGGGCTTCGTGGTGTTGCCGCTGACGTTCCTCGGCGGCACCTACTACCAGTGGACGAAGCTCGCCCCGGTCGAGGTCTACGGCATCCACTGGCTTCAGATCCTTGTGCTGGTCAACCCGCTGATCTACGTGACCGAGGGGATGCGCGCCGGGCTGACCCCGTTCTCGCACCTCCACCTGTTCATCATCTATCCGGTGCTGATCTGCTTCAGCGCGTTTTTCCTGTGGCTCGGGCTGCGGAACTTCCGCCGCCGCGTGCTGGTGTAGGGAGCATCACTCCCCGGGGATCGGCGCGCCGGAAGGGACGCCGCGGCGCTGGTACTCGTCGTAGTAGCCGCGCCACTCCCCGCCCTCAACCTCGCCGCCGAGCTGTTCCTCGAGGCGGTCCAGGCACACGTGCCAGCCGGCCGCGTCACGAGCGGCCTTGTGGCGCGTGCCGAGCGCCACGGTCAGGCGCAGCGTGCACTCCTGCTCGACCGGCTCGAGTTCGAAGCGCAGATGGTCCTCGCCCCAGTAGAACGCGAACAGCCGCGGGGGATCGAAGTCGGTGACCCGCCCGGTCATCGTCGATGGGGCGTCGAGCGGCATGTTCTCGAACTCGAAGGTCATCTCCGCGCCGGCAGCCAGCTCGGCGACCACAACCTTCGACGGGAACCAGTGCCCGAGCTCATCGCGCTCGGTGATCGCTCGCCACACGCGGTCCACGGGATGTGACAGCGGCCGTTCGAACCTCAGCGTCGGCGTGTCTGCGATCGTGGCGTAGCTGCCGTACATGGTCACTCCTCCTGCTCCGAGTTTGCGGTCCGGTCCAGGTGCCGCTCGAGCGCGTCGAGGCTGCGCTCCCAGGCCTGCCGGTAGGGCTCGAGCCAAGCGTCGAGCTCGACCAGCGGGCGCACCTCGAGCGCGTAGATGCGCTGCTGGCCCTCGGTTCGAGAGCTCACCAGGCCCGCCTCACGCAGGACCCGCAGGTGCTTCGACGTTCCCGGCTGGGTCAGCCCAGTGTGCGCCACCAACTCCCCGACAGGCCGCGGCGACTCGCGCAGCAGCTCGAGCATCGCGCGGCGGTGGGGATCGGCGAGTGCGGACCAGGCGGACGGCACAACGCCTATATAACCATCTAGATATATAGCTGTCAAGGCATGAACGCCTTGACATGAGCGTTCTATGTGACAGTGCTTGTGGCCGGGTGCCGCGCACGGTAGCCTCGTTAGGACACACTGGGAATACCAAGGCGGCAGCGAGGAGCAACGGTAGATGGCAAGGCGAGCGACCCTGAGGGCATCGGATGCGGATCGCGAGCACGTCGCCGAGCGGCTGCGGCACGCCGCCGGGGAAGGGCGGATAGTCGCCGAGGAGCTCGAGGAGCGCCTCGAGGCGGTGTTCTCCGCGCGCACGTACGGCGAGCTCGATGCGGTCGTCGCGGACCTGCCCGGAACGCCCGCCCGCCGGCGCGAGCGGTCGCGGACGCTTGCATTGCCGCGGTCACCGGCGCTGATCGTGGCGCTCGTGTTCCTGCTGCCCGTGATCGTCTCGATGCTGATCGCCGCGGTGGTCGTGATCACCACGCTGTTCACGGCGTGGGCGCTCGTGCTCGCACTCGGCTGGTGGGTGTTCGGCCAGCACCGCCGCTACCCGCCGGGCCACCGCTTTCCGCCAGGCCGACGCTCGCTGCACGCGTACGGTCGCTGGCCCGCCGGGCGCCCGAGCGGGCCCCGGCCCCGGCCCTGGGTCTGAGATCCGCTGAGCCGCGACCCGTACACCGTTCTCGGGATCCGGCCGGGCGCCTCCGACGAGCAGGTCCGCTCCGCCTACAGGCAGCTCGTCCAGTTACACCATCCCGACCACAACGGCGGCTCGTCCGAGTCCGCTCGGCGCTTCGAGGAGGTCCAGGAGGCCTACTCGCAGATCATGGCCGAGCGCCGGCGCAGCCCTGTCCGGCCCTCTTCCCCGCCCCCGCCAACGACGGATCCGGATCTCGAGCGGCGACTCGCGAACCTCGAGCGTGAGCTGCGCGAGAAGGCTGCCGCGGCACGCGAGCAGGCGCAGCGCGCGGCCCGCGCGGCGGCCGCCGCGGCCACCTCCAAGAAGCCCGAGCGGCCCTCGGACGAGGAGCTCGGGTACATCAAGACCGACGACACCATCGGCAAGATCCTTGCCGACGCGAGAGACGAGTTCTCGCGTCGGTTCGGCGACGTCCGCGAGGAGCCGGTGAGCCATCGAGCCGCCGACCTGCTCGAGGACCTCGCCGGGTGGCTCAAGGGCGATGACGCCCCTGATGGCAAGTCCGATAAGCCGCGCGGGCGGGGCTAGCTCTTCTCGCCGAGCTCGAGCACGGTCAGGAACGCCTCCTGGGGCACCTCGATCCGGCCGACTTGCTTCATCCGCTGCTTGCCCTTCTTCTGCTGCTCGAGCAGCTTGCGCTTGCGCGTGATGTCGCCGCCGTAGCACTTCGCGATCACGTCTTTGCGGTAGGCCTTGATCGTCTCCCGAGCCACGATCCGAGAGCCGATCGCGGCCTGGATCGGCACGTCGTACTGCTGGCGCGGGATCGTCTTACGCAGCCGCTCGGCCAGCGTCCTGCCGGCGTCGTAGGCCTTGCTCTTGTGCACGAGCATCGACAGCGCGTCGACCGGGTCGCCGGCGAGCAGGATGTCGAGCTTGACCAGGTCGGACTCGCGCAAGCCGATCAGCTCGTAGTCGAGCGAGGCGTAGCCACGCGTGCGCGACTTGAGCTGGTCGAAGAAGTCGAGCACGATCTCGGCCAGCGGCAGGTCGTAGTTGAGCTGGACGCGCTCCGATGAAAGGTAGTGCAGCCCGGAGTGATCGCCACGCCGCTCCTGGCACAGCTCCATGATCTGCCCGATGTACTCCTTCGGCGTCAGGATCGACGCGCGGATGTACGGCTCGCGGACGACAGCGACGCGCGTCGGCTCGGGCATGTCGTTCGGGCTGTGGACGGGAATCGTCTCGCCGTCGGTGAGCGTGACCTCGTACTCGACGCTCGGCATCGTCGCGAGCAGCTCGAGGTCGTATTCGCGCTCCAGGCGCTCGCGGACGATGTCCATGTGCAGCAGCCCGAGGAACCCGCACCGGAAGCCGAACCCGAGCGCGTCGGATGTCTCCGGCTCCCAACTGAGCGCGGCATCGTTGAGCGAGAGCTTCTCGAGCGCGTCGCGCAGGTCGGCGTAGTCGTCGGACTCGATCGGGAACAGGCCACAGAACACCATCGGCTTGACCTCGCGGTACCCGGGCAGCGGTTCGGTCGCCGGGCGCGCCTTGGTCGTGAGCGTGTCGCCGACACGCAGCTTCGTCACGTCCTTGATGCCGGTGATCAGGAACCCGACCTCTCCGGCGTGAAGCTCCTTGGCCGAGGTCATCTGCGGCGTGAAGAACCCGATGTCGTCGATCTCGGCCTCGGTGCCGGCCTGCATCGCGCGGATCGCCTCCCCCTTTGTGAACGTGCCGTCGACGACCCGGATGTACGCGATCACGCCGCGGTACTGGTCGAACTCCGAGTCGAAGATCAGCGCTCGCGCCGGCGCGTCGGGATCGCCCATGGGGGGCGGAACGCGCGCGATCAGTTCGTCGAGCACGTCGGTGACGCCCTCGCCGGTCTTGGCACTGATCCGCCGCACGGTGTCGGCGGGCTCCCCGAGCAGCTCGGCGACCTCCTCGGCGACGCGCTCGGGCTCCGCTCCGGGGAGGTCGACCTTGTTCAGGCATGGGATCAGCTCCAGCGCCGAGTCGATCGCCAGGTACGTGTTCGCGACGGTCTGCGCCTCGACGCCCTGGCTCGCGTCGACGACCAGGAGCGCGCCCTCGCATGCGGCCAGCGACCGCGACACCTCATAGGTGAAGTCCACGTGGCCGGGTGTGTCGATCAGGTGAAGCTGATAGGTCTGACCATCGCCGGCCTCGTAGAACACCCGCACCGCCTGGGCCTTGATCGTGATCCCGCGCTCGCGCTCGAGCTCCATCGAGTCGAGCAACTGGGCACGCATCGAGCGGGGGTCGACGGTGTGAGTGATCTCGAGGATGCGGTCGGCCAGCGTCGACTTGCCGTGGTCGATGTGCGCGATGATCGAGAAGTTCCGGATGTGAGCCTGGTCGGCCATGTCTACAAGGGTATTTCGGATCGAGCGGGGAGCTAGCGCGGACCGTGCCCGCGGACCGAGGGCCTTCTAAACACGTCTAAAGAGGCTGGCGCAAAAATGTGCGTTTGCCCGATGTGGGATCGATCCCCGGTTGTCACGATGCCCGTGGTGGACTGCCGGGAACCGATCGAATGAAACCAGGGCACATAACCGCCGAACGAGTGAGAGCGCCGCAGACGAGCGAGGAGCCGCCGCGGCTGCTGGACCCGGATTCGCTCGGGACCCATGTACAGAGGCTCTACCGGGGCGCATACGGGCTGTGCGGCTCGCGGCAGGACGCGGAGGATCTCGTCCAGGACACCTATGAGCGGGTGCTCCGCCGGCCGCGGTTCGTGCGTCGGGACGGGGATCTCCCCTACCTGCTCAAGGTCATGCGCAACACCTGGATCAGCTCCAGCCGTACGACGCGGGTCCTGACCGTCCCAGCCGATGGCGACGAGATCGAGCAAATCGGTGGACACCGCGACCCGATCGCCGACTCGATTCAGGTCGCGCCCGTGTACGAGGCGCTCGGCGAGCTGACTCAGCCGCTGCGTGAGGCGGTCGTCGCGGTCGACGTGCTCGGATTGTCATACCGGGACGCCGCACGCGCGCTCGGTGTCAAGCAGGGGACGATCATGAGCCGCCTGAACCGTGGTCGCGGCCAGATCGCCGCCCGCCTGGTCGAGGCCGAGCTGGTCTAAGCGGCCACCGCGCCCGGCAACGATGCCCGGCGAAACCGGCGGACGCCGCCGCAGGCAGCCCTTCCTAATCGACGAAGCGCTCGAGCACCTTCGGGAGCAGCCCGAGCTCCTTCAGCGCGCCGCGGGCGCCGACGCCGATCCCCAGCAGTCCGGCGAAGATCGCGACCGCGTCGATCGACTTTCGCCCCTGCTTGTTCCAGTAGTCGTCGTGGAGGTCGAGCCACAGCGCGAACTCGTCGAGCGTCAGCGCCGCTGCGATCCCGTACGTGGTCGCGCTCACGCGCGAGGGCCAGCGCGCGCACGGCTGCACCCCAACGGCGATCTGCTGAGTCCACAGGTAGCCGATCCCGAGCAGCCCGAGGATTCCGAACGTCGAGTGGTGGATGTGCCGCCCGCCCTCGGAGATGTTGTGGAACGGGCCGACTCCCGCCTTGATCGCGTGGGTGATCCCCCGAGCGGTGGCGAACGCCGTGGTGAACCCGACCGCGCTCAGGAACGCGCGCTCGCGCTGCGGGTCGGACAGGTGGCGCTCGTACAGGCCCATGCCGCGGCCAAGGCTAGCTGGACCGCAGGCGAGCCATGATCAGTCCCTGGATCTGCCTGGCCTCCGGGACACGCATCGTGAGCATCAGCTTCGCGTACAGCGCGCACGCGACCGCCGAGGCGATCCCGACCGACAGGATCTGCGCCGCCAACGAGTCGCCGAGCAGGTGATCGAGCCCGACCCAGATACCGCGGGCGATCGCGGCCATGATGATCGTCCCCGCCAGGATTCGCATCGTGATCATCAGTGTCTGCCCGCCCTCGAGGTAGCCGTTGAATCCGATCCGCAGCCGCCACAGCTGGAGGATCGTCATCAGCAGGTTCGCGACCGCCGTGCCGATCACGAGGCCGGCGATCCCGAGGGGCTTATACAGCGCAATGCTGACAATCGCGTCGACCACGATGTTGATCGCGGCCAGCTTGGTCGGGATCCACGGGCGCTTGAGGGCAAAGAACGCTCGCGTCAGCAGCAGGTTGACACCGGCGAACGGGAGGCTGAACGCGAACCAGAACAGCGCTGTCGAGACGAAGTGGGTCGAGGTGGAGTGAAACGTGCCGTGCTGGTAAACGAGCCGTGTGATCGGCGTCGCCAGCACGAGCATCAGTGCCGAGGACGGGATCAGCAGCAGATTGATCTGGCGCATGCCGTTGCCGATCGTCTTGCGCATCCCGTTCGCGTCGCGGCGCGCCGCCATTCGGCTGAGCGTCGGGAACAGCACGGTCGCGACCGCGACGCTAAAGATCCCCTGGGGCAGCATGTAGATCCGGAACGCGTCGTTGATCGCGGCCGGCGCCGCGCTCGAGACCAGGGACCCGAAGCCCGCGTTCAGGAAGATGTCAAGGTTGACGATCCCGATGCTGATCGTCACCGGGATGAACAGGATCAGCACCTGCTTGACGCGCGGATCCCGCCAGTCGCACACGAACCGGATGCGGAACTCGATCTTGCGGAGCGCCAAGAACACCATCAGGAACTGCACGACGGTGGCGACCAGCCAGGCGATCGCGTACGCGTAGATCCGATCCTCGCCGTTGAAGCGGTGGTACAGCGTGACGAGCCCGAACAGGATCACGAGGTTCCACACCGCCGGCGCGATCGCGGGGATGGTGAACTCGTCGTAGGACTGGAGGATCCCGACGAGCAGCCCGGTCAGGCTCAGGAGCAGCACGACCGGGAACAGCACGCGCGACAGCCCCGCGGTCAGCGCGTTCGGGATGTGACTGCCAGTGAACGCCGGCACGACAAGCCCGGCGACCAGCGTCCACACCACGGTCAGCGCGCCGAGCGCGATCAGGATCACCCAGAAAAGCGTCGATGCGACGCGGAACGCCTCGCGCTTACGCCCCTTGCTCAGCAGTTCGGTGAAGACGGGCACGAACGCAGCCGACAGCGCCGCCTGAGAGAACAGGTTGCTGAACAGGTTCGGGACCTGGGAGGCGAGCGTGAACGCGGATGCCGCGGCCGAGGTGGCGAAGTACGCGGCCTGGACGACCTCGCGCCCGAGCCCGGCGATTCGCGACAGCGCGGTCGCGAATGCGAAGATCGCCGTGTTGACAGCGATGCGGCGCCGCGGCGGGTTGGTGGCGCCGGGTCCCTGGGGAGGTGCGCCGGGCTCCTCGGGAGGTATCGGCGGGACGCCGTTACCCGACGTCCCCGGTTTTGTGTCGATCTGGGCCAGGGCTGGCTATAGTAGGGCGCGCCGCGGCTAGCGAAGCTCGCGGCTTTCTCCTGCTTTATGGCCAACATCAAGTCACAGAAGAAGCGGATCCTGCGCGCCGAGCGCGAGCGCCTCGAGAACCGACGCTACACGTCGAAGATCAAGACGTTCTTCCGCCGCCTCGAGACCGCCGTCGCCGCCGGCGACGGGGCGCAGGCGGACGCCGAGCATCGCGAGCTCGTCCAGGCGATCGACAAGGCCGTAAAGCGCGGCGCCCTGCACCGAAACGCCGGCGCCCGCAAAAAGTCGCGCGCGTCGCGCGTGCGGCGCGGCCCGGCCGTTTGACGGTTCGCGCGAGCGCGGTGTCGGCTGCAAGGCCGGTTGCGAGCGCGCGCTCCTTTCGCCGATCCGGGTAACTTTGGGTCCCCATGGCAGAGGTCCTCGAGCCGGCAACCACCGGAGCGAACGGCGTGGCGTTCGAACTCGATCGGTTCGAGATGGCCGACGGAGAGCGCTTCGAAGTCAACGGTCGTTGGTTCGGCGTGCGCGGACGGAGGTTCATCCGCCCGAGCCTGACGCTCGTCGGTGACGAGGAGCAACGGCGCCTGCTCGCCGACCTCGAGCACAAGCCGTGGGCCGCGGAGGACGGTCAGCCGTGGGAGGCGACGTTCCCCTACGACCAGGACGAAGCCGGCTGGAACGAAGCCGAGCTGAACGTCGCGCCCGACATCACGATCGCCCTTCCGCTGCCCGGTGCCAAGCGGCCACGAGCGCGCCGGCGCGGGTCCGCCCCGGCATCCGGCACGTCCCCTGGATCGGCCGCTGCGACCGCTGCGACCACCGCAAGCGCGCGTCGCCGCGAGGCCGAGTCGTCGGAGGCGACCGCGCCTCCGCGTCGACCCCGGGCGCCGTCGCCGGAGCTCGTCAACGCGCGTCGCGAGGCCCATCGCGCGCAGCGCGAGCTCGAGCGGAAGGATGCCGAGATCGCGGAGCTGTCGGCTGAGCTCGAGCGCCGCGGCGCCAAGCTCGAGGAGGTCTCAGGCGCGCGCGACGCGGCCCGTTCTGCTCGGGAGCAGGCCGCGGACGAGCAGGAGCGACTGACCCGCGCCCGGGGCGAGGCGTTGCGTCTGCGCGACGAGGCGCTCGCGGACAGGGACGCTTTGGCGCGCGATCGCGACGACGCGTTGCGGCTGCGGGACGCGGCGCTGGCCGCACGGGATGAGGCCCTCGCCGGGCGACGGGTCGCGATCGACTCGCGTGACGAGGCCGCGGCCAAGCTCGGTTCGGCGCTGGGCGCGCGTGATGCCGCGCTCGCCGAACGCGACGATGCCCTCGCTGCCCGCGACAAGGTGGCGGCGGAGCGCGACGCCCTGCTCGGCGATCGCGACGACGCGGTCCGTGTCCGCGACGGCGCCGTAGCCGCGAGCGAGAAGACCGCCGCCGAGCGCGAGGCGCTGACGGCGACGCTTGAGCAACTGCGCGCCGAGCGAGACGACGCGATCGCGTCCCGGGGCGCCGCGATGGTCATGCGCAACGCGGCCAACACCCCGCCGGCGTACAAACGGGAGTCAAACCGGATCCTGCATTTCGTGCCGGCGCTCGTCGTGATCGTGATCGCGATCGTCGTCGCGGTCGCGCTTCACATCATTTAGCCGGCCACGCGCTGGATCGCGAGCAGCGCGGCGGTGTCTTCGCCGGCGACGCCGTTTCCGCCGCCGCGTGACGCCAGCTCGAGGTCCGCGAGCTCCTCGATCGTGCGCTCGAGGTTCGCGGCGCCTGCCCGCCGCGCGTCGGCGATCAGCCGGTCGGCGGCGCGCGAAGGCATCCGCAGGCGCCGTTTGACCTGCGCGTCGGACTCGCCGGCCTCGAGTGCAACCGCCACCCCGTGGGCGGTACGCACGCGCGCGCTCATCCAGTACAGGAGGCCGGGCAATCGCTCGCCCTGGCTGCGCAGCGCCAGGTACAGGCTCGTGGCGGCGGCCGCGTCGCCGCTCAGGAGGGCGTCGGCGAGCGACCAGGCCTTGTGCTCGGCCGACGGCGCGCTCAGCTCGTCCACGGTCGCGGAGTCGAGGCGTGCGCCGGGGCCGGCGTACAGCGCGAGCTTCTCGAGCTCGCGCAGCAGGCGCTGCTGGCGGTCACCGACGTGAGCGATCAGCGCGCGGGCGGTGTCGGGCTCGAGCTGGAGGCCCAGCTCCTTGGCGTGGGCGATCACCCACTTCGGCAGCTCCCAGGGCTTGACGCTGTCTTCCGCGCGGATGTCGCCATGGAGTCTTTTCACGGCGTCGTGCAGTCGCTTCGGCGCCTTGTTGCGGCTGTCCTCGCGCGCGAAGAACGCCACCGTCGTGTCGTCCGGGATCTGTGCGAGCGCGGGCTCGAGGGGGTCGAACTGCTTGTCGGTCCACCGCTCGACTCCGTCGACGATCATGAACCGCCGCCCGATGGCGAACGTGAGGGCGTTCAGGGCATTCGCGACCGTCTCGGGGGTGGCCGCATCGCCCTCGAACACCTCGATGCCCTGGGTGCCGCTCTCCTGCTCAGCTAGCGTGCGCAATCGCCGGCGCCGTTCGGCGATCCGGCCGTGATCGTCGCCGTGGATGAGATAGGCGGTCTTGAAAGTGGGCATCGGTCTTCGGTTTCTGAGTCTATGAGTCAGGTCGGCCGCGGGCCCGGTGCATGGCTCGGGTTACCGCCTCCGCGGCGGATTTGACCTCCTCGATCCCTTCGATCTCCCAGGTGTTCAGGCCGATCACGGGGACTCCGGTTCTGAGCGCCAGCGCGATCTCCGACAGAGTCCCGTATGCGCCGCCCACCGCGATCACCGCGTCCGCGGCGCGGATAATGAGGCCGTTGCGGAGCTCTCCGAGACCGGTCGGCAGCGCGATCTGAAGGTATTCGTTGGCGCTGTTGCGGTCCGTTCCGGGCAGCAGTCCGACGGTGGTGCCGGCCGCTGCGGACGCCCCGTGGCAGGCCGCGCCCATCACTCCACCGAGACCGCCGCAGACCAGGATCGCGCCGCCGTCCGCGAGTTTTCTGCCGATCTCCTCGGCGTCGCGCGCCTCCTGAGAGGTCGCGTCGCTCGGGCCTATGACCGCCACGTACGGCCGGTGCGCCACCGTCGCTCAGCGAACGACGACGTTGACCAGCTTGTCCGGCACGACGATCACCTTGGTGATCTCGTGGCCGTCCAGGTGGGCCTTGACGCCGCGGGATTCGAGGCAGAGCTTTTCGAGCTCATCCTTTGGTGCGCCCGTGGGAGCGTGGACGCGGTCGCGGACCTTGCCGTTGACCTGGCAGACGAGCTCGAAGGTCTCGGCCTGGAGCATGTCGGGGTCGGCGTCCGGCCACGGCTCCGCCCACACGCGCCGGCCGGTCAGCATCTGGTATGCCTCGGCCGCCAGATGCGGGGCGAACGGGAATAGGAGCGACGCCGCCGTCGCGGTCGCGAACCGTCGCGCCCGCGGGTCGGCGTCCGGATAGCGGTAGATCTCGTTGATCAACTCGATGATCGCCGACAGCGCGGTGTTGAACGCCCAGCGGTCCGCCGTGTCGCGTGTGACCTTGTCGATCGCCCAGTTCGCCTTGCGGACGATCGTCAGCTCGTCGCCCTCGGGATGGGCGGGCTGGTCAGCGCCGGCGCCGGGGCCGCGGTCGGCCGATCCAGAGAGCTCGTCGGCCAGGCGGTATAGGCGCGAGAGCAGCCTCCGGTAGACGCCGTCGATACCGGTCTCCGACCACGCGGCGTCCTGGTCGGCGGGGCCAATGATCAGCACATAGCAGCGCGCGGCGTCCGCGCCGTACTGCTCGATGATCTCGCTCGGGGCGATCACGTTGCCCTTCGAGCTCGACATCTTGTTGCCGTCGGGGCCGAGGATCATGCCCTGGGTGAACAGACGTTGGAACGGCTCCTGCACGTCGAGCAGGTCCATGTCCGCGAGCGCCTTGACGAAGAAGCGCGAGTACATCAGGTGCAGAATCGCGTGCTCGACGCCACCGATGTACTGGTCGACGGGCATCCAGCTGCGCAGGACGTGCCGGTCCCACGCCGCCTTGTCGTTGCGCGCGTCGCAGTAACGCAGGTAGTACCAACTCGAGTCGACGAACGTGTCCATCGTGTCCGTCTCACGCTTCGCGTGGCCGCCGCATTCCGGACAGCGCACGTTGACCCAGTCCTCTGCCGCGGCCAGCGGCGAACGACCCTTCGGCTGGTAGTCCTCGATCTCGGGCAGCTCGACCGGCAGGTCCTCTTCGTTGACCGGGACCATCCCGCATCTGTCGCAGTACAGGATCGGGATCGGGCAGCCCCAGTAGCGCTGGCGCGAGACGAGCCAGTCGCGCAGCTTGTAGCTCACCGAGAAGTGGCCCTTGCCCTCGTTGTCGAGCCACTCGACGATCGCGCGCTGCCCCTCTACCGCGTTCATGCCCGAAAACTGGTCCGAGTTGATCAGGACCTCGTCCTCGGTGTGCTCCGTGAACGCCCCGCCGCCGGGCGCGTCCTCGCCTCGCGTGTCTCCCCGGGGCGCGACCACCGGCCGGATCGGTAATTCGAACGCCTTCGCGAAGTCGAAGTCGCGCTGGTCGTGCGCGGGCACGGCCATGATCGCGCCCGTGCCGTACTCCATCAGCACGTAGTCCGAGACGAACATCGGGATCTGCTCGCCGCTGACGGGGTTCGTCACGGTACGCCCGAGCGGAACTCCGGTCTTCGGCTTGTCGACGTCGCCGCGAAGCTCGACCGATTCCGTGATCGCCTGGTTGACGTACTCGTGGACCTGCTGTTCGTGCTCGGTCCCCTCCGCCAGCTTGAACAGGTCGGGGTGCTCGGGCGCCATCACGAAGAACGTGGCGCCGAACAGCGTGTCGGGGCGGGTGGTGAACACCGGATAGTCGATCCCGAGGTCCTCGCACCGGAACACGACCTCGGCGCCCTCGCTGCGACCGATCCAGTTACGCTGCATCGCCTTCACGTGCTCGGGCCAGTCGATCGTGTCGAGGTCGTCCAGCAGGCGGTCCGCGTAGTCGGTGATGCGGAAGAACCACTGCTCGAGTTGGCGGATCTCCACCAGGTGGCCGCACCGCTCGCACCGTCCGTCGATCACCTGCTCGTTGGCGAGCACGGTCTGGTCGTGCGGGCACCACTTGACCGCCGCCTTCTTGCGGTACGCGAGGTCGCGGGCGAACAGCTGGAGGAAGATCCACTGCGTCCACCGGTAGTACGACGGCTCGTGGGTGCCGAGCTCGCGGCTCCAGTCGATCGAGATCCCCCAGCGGTGGAACCAGTGGCGGTAGGCCGCGATCGACCGGTCGGTGGCGATCCGTGGGTGCACCCCGGTCTTGATCGCGTTGTTCTCCGCGGGCAGACCGAAGGCGTCGTAGCCCATTGGGTGCAGCACGCGCCGGCCGATGCGGCGGTGGAAATGCGCGATCGCGTCGCCGAGCGCGTAGTTCTTCAGGTGCCCGATGTGCGGCTCGCCGCTCGGGTAGGGCAGCATCTCGAGCACGTAGGACTTCTCGCGGTGGTCGCCGTGGGGGTCGTTCGACACCTCCCACGTGCCCTCGCGCGCCCATAGCTCCTGCCACTTGGGCTCGATCTGCGTGGGGTCGTATCGGCGCTCAGACACAGTGATTAGGAGGTTACTTGCGAGTGCACGATCGGAGGTTCCCGGGCGTGTTCTCAGGCGCGGGCCGTGCTGTGCAGGGCATTCGTCGAGCCGCTCTACCATCCGGGCGTGGCTGAGAACGCCGGATCCGGCTCGGGCGAGTCGACCGCGAGAGGCGGCGGGAGTCCTCATGCGAGCGCGGCCCTCGCGGCCGAGCGCGTGGCGGCGATCATCGCGGCAGCTGAGGAGACGGCCGAGCGGATGCGGCTCGAGACCGAGCAGCGCGCCAACGACCGGATCGCCGAGGCGCAGCGCGCCGCTGACAACCGGGTCCAGGCCGCCGAGGACGAGGCGTCCGATGCCGTGCGCCTGGCACAAGCCGAGGCGGAGCGGCTGCGCTCGGAGGGTAAGGCCGAGGCGGAGGCGACCACGACTGCCGCCACCAACGAGGCGCTATCGATCGTCGCGCGAGCCGAGGAGAGCGCCGCCCGGATCGTCGCCGAGGCGCGTGAGTCCGCCGGCGCCGTGCGGTTGGAGGCGGACGAGCGGGCGCGTGGTCTGCTCGAGGACGCGCGGGCGACGGCGGACGGCGTCCGCTCCGAGGGACTCGAGCTCGTCTCGAACCTGCGCGAGATGAGCAACTCGCTCCGCGCCAATGCCGAGCGACTGCTTGGCGACGTCCAGCGCGTCCATTCGTCACTCGTCGCCCAGATCGAGCGGGTGGAACGGGCAGCCGGCGGCCGGTCGTCGTCGACGGGTCGGCGCGGTCGTGGCGGCGTCGGCGACCCCGTCGGCGAGCGGGGTCTGACGCCTCCCCCCGTCGGCGACGATGGGCTCGACGTGCCGGAGTTCATCCCACCGGGCTGAACTTCGGTCGGCCGCGTTTCGCCTGCAATCGGGCGACGAGCCGATCTCGTGCTGGAGATCGGCGGTCAACTCTCGCGAGTGCAGGTCAAGTGGGGACGGCTCAGCCAGGCACGAGATGTCGTGATCGTTCCGGTCGGCATGTGTCGGTGCACGCCGCGCGGATACGTCCGCCGGACGTACACCGAACATGAGGTGGACTTGTTCGCGGTCTACTGCGGCGAGCTCGATCGCTGCTTCCTGCTGCCGGCACCGATGCTGGCGCACAAGACGTACGTCTCCCTCCGCCTGACTGCTCCGTGTAGCGGGCAGCGGTCTTGTATTAACCTTGCGGACGACTTCACATTCGACGGGGCTGTAGCTCAGTTGGCCAGAGCGCGTGACTGGCAGTCACGAGGCCGGGGGTTCGAGTCCCCCCAGCTCCATCCGAACCCCGAAGAGGCGCCGGCGACCGTTTCCGCCGAGGTGTGCCGCGTCTCCTTTGGGCACTGGATCGACCGGGTCGCCCGGGGCGAGAAGGTGGTCGTCACTCGGCGTGGGAAGCCGATCGTCCGGATGACGTCCGCCGCGCCGGCATCACCACCGCCGTCCGTCATGACGGCGGCAGGCCCAGCCCTGCCTCCCACCACCGCGGTGGAGTCCGCGTGACGACCGGAATGGCTGCTCCTCGTCGGATCCCCGCCGCGATCCCGGCTACGGGCCGCGGTCCTGTCTCGCGGCCTCGAGCGCCGCCGGCGGGTCCATGCCGCCGCTCTGGCGTGAGAGCTCGAGCGCACGATCAGCCAGCTCGGCCGCCTCGGCGCCACCGAGCGACTCGTCGCGAAGCGCGAGCGCCAGCAACACCTGACGCAGCAGCTCGGGGCTCTGGAGGTCCGGAGGCGGGCCGGCGGGTGGGAGGCCGCGCACGCTCGCGAGTAGGCTCGCCGCGTTCGCCCCGCCGCCGAACAGGCGCCCGGGCTGCTTGTCGGGGATCGTCGCAACGATCGCCCCGGTGGCGGGGTTGACGAGGCTGACCTTGCTGCGCAGGCCGGCGCGCTCCAGCGCGAGGCGATAGCCCGAGAGGCGGAGATAGCCGAGCTGCGCCGCGAGCTGGTTGAACGCGGACGCCTCGCGCTCGTCCTTCAACCGCGGCTGGTGGAGCGAGATCTGGGTGCCGGCGTCCGGCAGCGACGGATCTGGCTCAGGGGCGACCAGCAGGAAGGCATGCGAGCCGAGCCGGCCCGCGCCGACCCCGGCGACGTCGACGAGGAGCTGGTACCCGCCGAGGCCGAGCGCGCCGACGATCCCCGGCGGAAGCGGATGCTCCGACAGATGCCCCCGTCCGAAGCTCACGGTCGCGTTCGCCTAGTTGTTGAGGAGGCCGCCGATGATGTTGCCTAGACCGCCGCCCTGCTGCTGCTGCTGGCCGCCACCACCGCCGGTCTCGTCTCCCGGCGGATGGAAGTAGGCGCTCTGGAGGCCAACCCTGCCGGGTCCGGTGAAGCGGTTGAACACGAGGTTGCCGGCGCCCCCGCCGAGGAAGCCGGTCTTGAACCCGTAGATCTCCTGCTCCATCTGGACCGAATGATCGCGGTATAGCCAGCCCCCGGGCTCTATGTCGATCGTCTCCCCCGGCTCGAGGTTCTTCTCGAACACGTTGCCGTAGCCGTGGACCCAGACGACGCCCTCGTGATCGCCGGCGAAGAACTGGTCGACCCAGAATCCACCGCCGTAGAGCATGTTCGCGAAGCCCTGGATCCTGCTGTAGTCGTATTGGACCGCGCCGGTCGCGGCGAGAAACTGGTGCTCGCGCGCGATGATCCCCATCCCGGGCTGCAGGTGCAGCGCGACGATATGACCGGGCGCGTCGCGGCTGAACGCGATCTCACCGGGCGACTGCGCCTCGAGCATCAGCAGCGGCATCCCGCCGAACATCCGGCGCTTGAGTCCCTTGCCGAGCGGGTGCAGGCCGATCTGGAGCTGCGGGTATTTCCACAGCAGAACGTGATGCTCAAAGTAGACGGGCACCTGCCCATCGAGCACCATGTGTAGCACCGGGACGAGCTCGCCTTCGAGCCTGTAGGTCACGCCGGGTGCTGTGCCCTGCGGGATCTGGGTAGGAAGGATCTGGGGGGCGGACGGCATGTGCTCTCTCCATTCGGGACGTAGACCGGCAGCCGCAAGCCGCTGCCCTCGACTTCGCATCCGGACGGTATCGCGCCGGGACGCCGCCGGGCAAGAGTGGCGCGCGCCTCGGGACGCCGCCGGGCAAGGGTGGCGCGCGCCTCGGGACGCCGCCGGGCGAGGGTGGCGGGCGAACCCGGGCGCCTCCGGACGAGCGACCGCCGCGCACCATCACCGCGCGCGCCACCGGCCTCCGGCCCCATTGAGATTGTCAGCGACCAGGGGCGATAATCGGCACCGTCCATGCCGCCGATCTACGTCACCGGCCATCGCAACCCCGACGCGGACTCGATAGCGGCGTCAATCGGCTACGCCGAGCTGAAGGGGCGGCTCGACACGCGGAACACTTACACCGCGTCGCGCCTTGGCGAGTGCAACGCGCAGACGCGCTGGCTGCTCGAGCGTAGCGGCGCTTCCCAGCCGCATTTCCTCCCCCACGTGATGGTCCGCGCCTACGACGTGATGCGGGACGACTTTCCGATCGCCACGGAGGATGCCCCGATCCGCGAGGCCGGGCTTGCCATGGCTCGGGCGAGCCTCGAGCTCGTCCCGATCGTCGACGGCGACGGAGCGCTCGTCGGTGTCGTCACCGAGCGCTCGCTGGCGCGCCGCTACATCCGCGAGACGCGCGAGACCTCGACGCTTCAGGACGCGCCGACGCGGGTCAGCGCGATCGTCGAAGTGCTCGACGGCAAGCTTCTGAACGGCGACGACGGGACCCTGTCAGGCCGCGTGTGGGTCCAGGCCATGGATCTGAGCCGCTCCGGAATCTCCGACGGCGACATCGTCGTGGTCGGCAACCGCACCGACGCCCAGCGGATGGCGATCGAGAGGGGCGCGAAGCTGATCGTGCTCTCCAACGACTCGAGTCCTACCGACGAGATCCTCGACATGGCGCGCGAGCGCGGAACGGCGGTGATCGCCTCGCCGCTCGACAGCTACGTGTCGGGCCGGATGATCACGCTGGCGGCCCCATGCGGCGCGCTGATGGAGCGCGAGCCGCTGACCGCGACCACCGAGTTCCTCCTCGACGACATCTCCGAGCAGATCAAGGAATGCCATTACGGCGCGGCCGTGGTGATCGACACGCACCGCCGCCCCGTGGGGCTGGTGACGCGCTCGGGCCTCGTGAATCCGCCGCGGCGGCGGGTGCTGCTCGTCGACCACGCCGAGCAGGCGCAGAGCGTGCCGGGCGTCGAGCAGGCCGAGATCGTGGAGATCCTCGACCACCACCACATCGGCTCGATCGAGACCCGGATCCCCGTCACGGCCACGTTCGATCCGGTTGGATCGACGGCGACGCTGGTGGTCGAGCGGTTCCGTCAGAACGGGATGGAGCCGAGCCCGCCGACCGCGACGATGCTGCTCGGCGCGGTCATGTCCGACACGATCATCCTCAACTCCGCGACCACGACCGAGCGCGACCGCCAGGTCGTCGAGTACCTCGAGCGAGTGCTCGCGATCGACGCCGGCGATTTCGGGCGTCAGATGTTCGAGGCAACCGCCGACGTCTCCGAGGTGAGCGCCGAGGAGATCATCTCGCGCGACG
>Ga0335076_10000666_pt1 | contig 31921 bp, 42 predicted proteins | sample Lox_Sample_25_FD_206717 | JGI IMG/M metagenome (GOLD analysis project Ga0335076, IMG submission 206717) | Soil microbial communities from Loxahatchee National Wildlife Refuge, Florida, United States - Lox_Sample_2.5 | ecosystem: Environmental > Terrestrial > Soil > Wetlands | place: USA...
TAGGAGTCGAGAAAGTGCGCGATCACCTGCTGCCGCTCTACCGCCAGTACGGCAAAGCGTCCGAATGCCGAATTGAATTATTCGATTGCGCCCACGTGGAGCTACCGGAGATGCGCCACCTTGTTCTGGACTGGATGGATCGGTACTTGGTCGCGCCCGCCGGAAACAAATCTGCAGTTTGAAGAAGCCCCGTGTGGTAACCACAGTGCCCCCAAAAAAGCGTCATCCCGAAGCGCCGCGAGATGGGTGAGACTTCCTCCCGTCTGCCGGATACAAATCTGCCGGTGGACCACGGGCCGCTTTTGCACGTGGGGTCTTTTTCCCTCCCGCGTCTTGCCCCGAAAAATAAATTTGTCATCCCGAGCGCAGCGAGGGATCTCTCTTGGATTTTTGTCTCTCTTCGCACCCTGCGGGCCGCCCTTTATCATCAAGGTTGCAAATTTAGGGTCACTGCCATTAGCATGAACCCGCACTAGCCCGCACGTTCGCCAATTTGGTACGAAATAAGTTTAAAAGCGGAGGCTAACCATGAAGGCTCTTTGCAAAGCCGCGGTCTGGACAAGCTTACTGTTCTTAGCCCAGGGGGTCGCAGCCCAGACGTCCGATAATATCCCCGTTATCAAAATTTTTCAGGAAGGAAGCTCTGTTCGGTTCGCCGTCAAAGCGTCCGTCTCCATCGAAGGAACATTCGATAAGTGGGACGCCACGATCACCTACCCATCCAGGGATGCCGAAGCGGGCGTTTTGGATATCAAAATTCAGGCAGATAGCGTAAACACCGGAAGCGGCATGAAGGATGACAAGCTGAAGAGCAAGGATTTTTTCAATGCGAAAGACGATCCCTACATCACCTTTCATTCCACAAAAATGACCCAGACAGGGCCCGCGACCGTCGAGGTTCTGGGGAACTTCACCATACGGGGAGTCTCAAAACCAGAAACCCTGATCTTTACAATTACAGGTAAAGGGACCGGTGCCGGCGAAATCAAGGGCACCATGGCCTTCGACCGCAAGCAATTTGGGATGAATAGTGGCATTCCTTTCATAAAAATTGCCGATCGCGTGGAAGTCAGTGTCGATCTCAAAGGCAAGCGAGTGAGTGGCCCCCCGCTGGTCTTCAAACAATAGCGAGATTGGAACGGGTGTCAGGTGGATTTAATGAAACGGATGCAACGGCGAGTGACGCAGCCTTAGACACGAAGATGGTTTTTGAGTGCCGCACCCTGTGGTTTTCAGGGTGCGGATTTTCCCGTCCGCATTTACTTTGTAATTCTTATTGTAGTATAGTAATGAATGCGCTATAATGAGGCAGTCATGTCGCTTAGACCCTCGTTTTCCGCTTCGCCACTCCGTTCTCCTGTCACGCTCTCACGCCAGATTCCCGTAAGTCCTTTCTTTCCCCTTCATACACGGATTTCGCCCGTAAGTCTTTTGTTTCCCCTTGATACGAAAATGCTGGGAGGGGGCAGGTATTCGCTTCCGTCGACCGTCCCTGCGCTCGCACGCTATCTTCCCTGGAATCTGCACTTACAAAAATGCCGGGGGTGGGTTACTCAGAAGTTACGTCACACATCACGATAGGTCGGCGCGCCGACATTGCGTTCTGTCCGCCTTGTGGCGTGGCTCCGGGAATTGTCCTACCCGATTTATTGTTCACTCCTTCGGCGACATCCCCGAAGTGAAAGACCCGTCTGCATCCCACATCGTTTCATGACTTTGCCATTGACGTGCACCGCTGCTGGCGCTACCTTTGCAGGGTATTCAACCGTTTTAAATCAATCGAATCCCGCAAAGGACCAGCTATGAACCACAACTCCGCCCGCCGTTTCGCGCTTCCTTTCATCCTGCTGTTCGCTTCCCCGCTTCCTGCACAAACCATCCACGTGGACGCCACGCAACCCACGAATACCATCAAGCCCACGGAAGCCTTGGGCGCGGGCATCGATCGCCTTGGCTACGGCGCTGCCGATAAACTGTACGTCCCCGACACTATCCAAAAAGTGCTTTCCGCCGGTTGGCAGACCATCACCTACCGCCAGAACACCGAATTGCACATGGAAGCTTGGCACTGGAACCCGAATGGCACATGGTCTGATCCCGCTGGAAAAGGCTATTTCGTCGGTAACGCCACACCCGGTCCGGAACCGATTCGACACTCTTACGGCTACCCGCTCCCGCACCGTGGTGTCACTCGCGATGACGGCACAGACACCGTCGGCTACTCCCGCCTGACCGACGGCAACCCGGACACCTACTGGAAAAGCAATCCATATCTTGCCGAGCCATTCACCCATGAATCCGATTCGCTCCATCCGCAATGGGTCATCATCGATCTCGCCAAGCCACGGGAAATTTCCGCCATTCGCATTGACTGGGCCGAGCCTTACGCCACAAATTTCGTCGTTCAGTACTTTACAGGCGAAGACGGCGTGCGCAAGCCCACTTCCGGCGTGTGGCAAGCATTTCCGGGCGGCACCATCACCAATGGCAGGGGTGGCAACGGCGTGTTGCAACTCGCCACTGCTCCCATCTGGGCGCAGTACATCCGCATTCTGATGACCGGCTCCTCAAATACCTGCGATACTCACGGCTCCGTCGACAAGCGTAACTGCCTGGGCTACGCGATTCGCGAAATTTACCTTGGCACTACCTCCGCCGACGGCAAACTTCACGACCTCATCCGCCACACCCCGGACCAGGATCAAACCATGACCTACTGCTCTTCGGTCGATCCCTGGCATGAGCCTGGAGACCTGGATGAACACGCCGGCGAGCAGGTGGGCTTTGATCTTTTCTTCATGCCCAACGGCTACACCCGCGGCCTGCCCACAATGGTTCCCATCGCTATGATTTACAGCACGCCGGAAGATGCCGCCAACCAACTCTCCTATCTCGAAAAGCGCGGCTATCCCATTTCTCATGTGGAAATGGGTGAAGAGCCGGACGGGCATTTCATGAATCCCGAAGATTACGCCGCCTTTTACGTGCAATTTGCCAAAGCGCTGCATCAAGTCGATCCCAAGCTTAAGCTGGGCGGCCCCATCTTTACCGGCGTAAACAAAGACATTGAAACCTGGCCCGATGCCAGCGGCCAGACTTCCTGGACTCGACGGTTCATCAATTACCTGAAATCTCACAACGCCATCGATCAACTTGCGTTTTTTTCTTTTGAACACTATCCCTTTCAGCCCGGCACCATTCAGTGGAGCAATCTTTACGACGAGCCTACGCTGGTCACCGGCATCATGAAAATCTGGCGCGAAGATGGCGTGCCCGATAACGTTCCACTGCTCATCACCGAATGCAACCTTTCCTGGGTCGATTCCGAAGCGTTTCCCGACATTTTTGGCGGTCTCTGGCTGGCCGATTATATTGGCGCGTTTCTGAACGGAGGCGGCCAAGCTGTATACACCTTCCACTACATGCCCGCTCCCATCGGGCATGGCATCAACGGTTCGCGCGGCACGTTCGCCATGTTCTCCGCCGATCACGACTTGAAGATTCTTCAGCCCCTGTCGCAATATTTCGCCAGCCAGCTCATCACCCTTGAGTGGGTACAACCGGGAAGCGGCGAACATAAAATCTTCAACGCTGCCAGCGACGTCACCGACGGTGCGAAAAATACTTTGGTCACTGCTTACGCCGTCCAGCGTCCCGATGGCCAGTGGTCGCTAATGATCGTCAACAAAGATCAGGAAAATCCACACAGCGTGAAAATCTGTTTCGACAACGCTGCCGAAGGAACCGGCTCATTTTCGGGCGAGGTCGACGTAAAGACCTTCGGCAAAGCCCAATATCAATGGCATCCCTCGACGCTGACCGCCGACCCCGATGGCCCGATCGCGTCCACCACACTCAATGCGGACAGCAATACGCAATTTGAACTGCCGCCCAGTTCCGTCACCGTACTGCGCGGACAAATCAAATTCGCCGTATCCAAGGGCAAGCACTGAAACACGAGCAGCGCCGGTCCAGGCGCCGCACCTTCGCTTTTTGGGCATTTTCAATTCCCGAGCTGGTCCCGTACCATTTCCTTATGGCCACTCTCGCGCGCGTGCACTATCCTCCAGGCCCGGAACAAGGCTTCTTTGATGGTCTGCGCAGCCAGCTCCGCCGCGATCCGCTCACCTTCATGACCCGTAATGCCCGCACCTACGGCGACATTGTGTGCCTGCGTTTTTTCAACCTTCGGACCTATCTCCTGTTCCACCCCGATCACATCGAAGACGTCATCGTTAACAATTCCAAAAAATTTATTAAGGGACGCATTCTTCGCGCGAATCGATTTCTCTTCGGCAACGGCTTGCTTACTAGCGAAGGCGAATTCTGGCTGCGCCAGCGCCGTATGATGCAGCCGGCCTTTCATCGCAACCGCATCGCCAACTACTCGTCCACCATGACCGAGTGCGCCACGCGCCTGATGGAATCCTGGCGCAGCGGCCAGCAACTCGACATTCACGACGCCATGATGGGCTTGACCTTGCAGATTGTGGCTAAAACACTCTTTAGCGCGGATGTCGCACGGGACGCGCCGGAAGTTCGGGAAAATCTGGATGTTCTTCTGGAATTCACTATGGACTTTCGGCGCCTGCTCATGAGCCCATCCTGGCTGCCCACTCGACGCAATCTCCAGGCCAAGCGCGCGGTTCGTAACCTGACCCAAATCATCGATCGCATCATTCAGGAGCGCCGGCGATCCCGCGAAGACACTGGCGATCTTCTTTCCCTGCTCATCCACGCTCAGGATGAGGATGGTTCGCGCATGACCGACCAGCAACTCCGCGACGAAGCTCTCACGCTGTTTCTTGCCGGACACGAAACCACAGCGAGCGCGCTCTCGTGGACCTGGATGCTGCTGGCGCAGAATCCTCAGGTCGAGCAGAAACTGCACCACGAACTCGATACCGTACTGAACGGCCGCACGCCTTCGCTAGAGGATCTGCCGAATCTTCCTTATACGAATCATGTGCTGACGGAATCCATGCGTCTTTACCCTCCCGCATGGGCCATGGCGCGGCTTGCCGTAGAAGATCACTGTGTGGGTGACTATCCTGTGCCCAAAGGAACCGGCGTTACGGCGATCACTTGGGTGGTGCACCGCGATCCGCGTTGGTACGACGATCCGGAACGATTTCTTCCGGAACGCTGGGAAGGCGATCTTCTGAAACGCATCCCGCGTTTTGCTTATTTCCCGTTCGGATACGGCCCGCGGCAATGTATCGGCAACGCCTTCGCCATGATGGAGGCGCAATTGGTTCTCGCCACCATTGCCCAACAATTTCGATTCACGTTGGCGCCGGGACGATCGATTGTGCCGCTCGCATCGATTACGCTACGGCCTCGGCACGGAATGTACGTCGAACTTCACGCTCGTTCTCGTGGATAGCATGTGGCCAACTGCTCTGACGTTTCAAATTGTCGAGTCCGCAGGGATGTCAACATAAAACGTCGTCTATCTTCTGCAACAAGGTTCGTTGCGTAAACGGCTTCAGCAGAAGCAGGCGATGCGCGTGATCTCCTACCAGGAATGCAAGTTCTTCGTCGAATTTTCCAGACATGAACAAGACCTTCATCCGCGGATTCTTCTTATAGAGCAAGTTGATCGCTTCCGGAACTCTCATGCCATTTGTGTCGGTTTCCGTGAGCAGCAGATCAATGGGGTGATCTTTACTGCTGGCCAGTGACAGAGCCTCAAGCGCATCGGCGGCGCTGTCAACCTCAAACCCCGACGCTGACAGCATTTCCTGTATTAACTCGCAAATCGCTTTTTCTTTGTCGACAACGAGAATCACTGGTTTTTTGTGCGAAGAGAGGTGCTTCTCCCCACTAAAGCCCGGGAACTCAATCACGACGCCAACCCGGCGGCACCGTCTTTGTGCTTATTCCGCTTCCCGAGCCCCCAGAAATCTTGCTCCTCGAGGATTGCCAGGCCCACGGCGTACCTTCCCGTGTCCAGTGGTTTGGCCCACGCTACCTTTGCTTTCACTATTTTCGCCGGTAAATCTACGCGCTCTAAAAAAACCAGCTGCGCGACCTTCAGAGCTTGCTTCACTTCCACGCACGCTCCTTGTTCGCTCACATTGACCGTGAAGCATGCTTCCACTTCCTTCGAAGCGAGACCTTGTCGTATGCGGCATGGGATGCGACGTGCAATTCTGGGCATTCTCTGGATGCGCTTATAGATCTCGGCGGCTCTGGTTGAGAGGGAGAGCAAGGTTTCGCGATGAATCGGTGCAAGTAATCGTGTTTCTGTGGCCAGTTTCATGGTCTGAGAAGTGACTTCTGACAGGAGTTTCTGAACATCAGGCGACAAATTGCGCTGCGACGACCCGTCCTCGAAAGCGACCTCGATGGACTCCACCCGCCGGTGAGCGTATTCCAGAAAATGCTCCAGACAAAGTGTGCGCTGCGCCAGCGTTGCTCCCGATTTCCGCTCACACCCGGTCCAGCTACACTTCTCCGAAGAGTTGTCGAACATGGGCGACCTATCCAGTTTTGGATTGAGAAGAATCAGTACGCCGGAGCGGACGCACTTTGGGCGGTTGACCTATTGTCTCGTCGGATCTGCGTAAGGTCAAAACTTTGTTTTCGGAGTTTCCAATCGATATATGGCCGCGGGCATTTCGTTCAGCTCCGTCCAACAGGAAGCTCGGATGGCGCAGCATTAGAAGAGACCGGCCTCTCGCCACTTTCGCCTGATTCCCGTACCATCTCCCCATGGCCACTGCCACTCCCATCTCCTACCCTCCCGGCCCGCGAGGGCACTTTTTCCTCGGCAGTACGCGGCATCTCGCGCATGACTGGCCCGGCTTCGCCGCCCAATGCGCTCGCGAATTCGGGGACGTAGCCATGTACCGATTTCTACGCGCCCCGATTTGCCAACTGACCCATCCCGACGACATCGAGACGGTTTTGGTGCGGCTTGCCGGGAATTTCCACAAATCCCGCGATTACGCCGCGCTGGCATTTTTCCTCGGCAAAGGCCTGCTCACCAACGACACGCCGACATGGAAATCGCAGCGCCAACTCATCCAGCCCGCATTCCGCCATGAGAATATCGCCAGCTATGGCGAAACCATGGCCAATTCCGCAGCCGTGCGTTTGGCCCGCTGGCGGCACGGACAGACCTGCGATCTGCACCACGAAATGGCAGACCTTACTCTCGATATCGTCAACAAAGCGCTTTTCGGTGCGAGCGTGAACCACGACACGCGCGCTATCGGTATCGAAATTGCTGCCGTGATGGAACGCTTTTTTTCTCAATCCGCCCTGGCATTCCTGATCCCCGATGGCTTGCCGATCCCAAAATCTCCGCGCCTGCTACGCTCGCGGCGTCGATTAAATCAGGTGATTTTTTCCATAATTCGTGAACGGCGCACCTCGAAAACTTCGGGGAACGACCTTCTTCAGACACTGCTGGTCGCCCACGACGAACATGGCAGCCGTATGGACGACCTACAGCTTCGCGACGAGATCATGACGCTGTTCATGGCCGGTCACGAAACCACCGCGAACGCACTCACTTGGACCTGGCACCTCCTGGCGCAAAATCCCGAAGCCGAACGCGCGCTGCACCGCGAACTGGATGATGTACTGGCCGGACGCGCGCCTGTGCCATCCGATCTTCCGCGCCTTCCTTACACCGAAATGGTAGTGAAGGAATCGATGCGCCTGTTTCCCCCGGCGTGGGGGTTTGGACGCCGTGCGATTCGCGATTTTGATTTGCGGGGATTCCGAATTCCTGCCGGCACGAATATCTTTATCATGCAGTGGCTGGTGCATCGCGACGCGAGGTTTTTCCCCGATCCTTTGCGGTTCGATCCGGAGCGCTGGCGCGTCGACCCTATACGCAGTGGCCGCATTCCGCGTTTCGCGTACTTTCCTTTTGGGGGTGGCCCGCGAGTCTGCATCGGCGCCGGTTTCGCGATGATGGAAGCTGTGTTGCTGCTCGCCACGATCGCGCAGCGCTGCCGTTTCACAGTGCTGCCCGATCCACCCGTAGTGCCGTTCTTTTCGATTACGCTGCGACCACGGTATGGGCTACCCGTTAGAATCGAATTTCGTTAATCGTTGAGGAGCCAAGCTTCGCAGCCATCGAAGAGGGATCCATCACTAAGAAGACTCCGTTCGGGATGATTTTTTTGGAGCAGAGGTAGCAACCTCTATCCGGCACGCAAACACACGCCAGCGGCAGAGCAGCCTGTTCACATGCGTGTCCGGCATCACGCCCGCGGGTATTGGTCAAATGTATAATCCGTGGGTTGAGGAGATCCATGAGAAATATCGTTAATCTATTTGCGTTGGTACTGTTTGCCGCTTTCGTGTGCCTCCCGGCTCGTGCCGAGGAGCAGCACGGGCCTGCCCCTCTTGCGATAGGGTCGCCCGCACCGGATTTTTGCCTTCCTGGAATTGACGGCAAGACGCACTGCCTGGCCGAGTATGCGTCCGCAAAGGTTCTGGTGATCGTTTTCACCTGCAACCACTGCCCAACCGCGCAACTCTATGAAACCCGGATCAAACAACTTGCCGCCGATTACAAGGATCGTGGCGTAGCTCTAGTGGCTATACAGCCGAATAATCCCATGGCCGTGCGCCTGGATGAAATGGGCTACACGGATGTGGGCGATTCGTTTGACGAAATGAAAATCCGCGCCGCTTATCGCCACTTCGATTTTCCGTATCTTTACGATGGCGAGGATCAGAAAATATCGCGCGTTTACGGCCCTGCGGCGACACCGCATCTGTTCATCTTCGATTCGCAGCGCAAGCTTCGATACGAGGGACGTGTTGACAATAATCCCAGGGAAAAGCTGGTGACCCGCAAAGATGCTCGGGAAGCGATTGACGCGCTGCTGGCCGGCAAGCCGGTGACGGTCGAAAAAACTCCATCCGTTGGCTGTTCGACAAAATGGATTTACAAAGAAGAAGGACGCAAAGCAGAACTTGCGGAGATCGAAAGCGAACCGGTAACCATCAGCCCTGCCTCGATCGAGGAATTCAAAGCGCTGCGCAAAAACACGTCGGGCAAATTGCGTCTGGTGAATTTCTGGGCTACCTGGTGTGCTCCGTGTGTTCAGGAAATGCCGGAAATCCAAAACATGCTGCGAATGTACGGGCATCGCCCGTTTGAAGTAGTTACTGTGAGCATCAACTATCCCGACGAAAAACGCGGAGCCCTAGCTGCTCTTCAGAAGCTTCACGCTACGAGTCACAATCTCATTCTTGGTTCCACCGAAATTTACACGCTGCTGGCGGCTTTCGATCCAGACTGGAATGCCGCGGTTCCCTACACCATGTTGATCAGACCCAACGGGGAGATTGCGTACAAAAATCAAGGGCCGATCAACGCGCTGGAACTTCGCCGGATTATTATTTCCAATATTCCTGACGACGACTACCTGGGGCATCAAGCCTACTGGCAATCGCAACCGCCGGCACAACCGAACTAGTTGCGCTCAACTCGTGCTAAATTATTGTTGTCAAGCGGCGGAGAATCTCGAGGACTTCCCAAAATGAATGATACGTACGTACCCGAACGTGGGGGCACCACTCTGCTCGGTTTGCTCATTGCTCTCGGCCTGATTTTTGGCGGCTGGATTCTCGGGGTACAAATCAAGAACACGCGGCTTGCCGACCGTTACGTCACGGTAAAAGGGCTGGTTGAGAGAAACGTGAAGTCGGATCTGGCAATTTGGCCACTCAGTTATAAGGAAGCTGGCGATGACCTGACTTCGCTGTACGCCAAAACCGAAGCGGACAAAAAGGTGATTCTCGATTTCCTTCAGCAGCAATCCGTGCAGCCGAACGAAATTGAACTGGGCATCATTCGGGTGGTGGATACGCAAGCTAACGAATATGGCGGAGGCCAGCGCGCGCCCCACCGCTACATTGTGGAACAACAAATCACGGTACGCACTGCACGGGTGGACGTGGTTGCCAACGCCGCGCAAAAAACAATGCAACTTCTGCAAAAAGGCATCGTGCTAGGCGGAAACACCGGGCAAGGACTCGCGTACAAATTCACTGCGCTCAATTCCATCAAGCCGGACATGATCACGGAAGCTACTCGGAATGCCCGGGCTGCGGCGGATCGATTTGCCTCCGATTCCGGCAGCAAAGTGGGAGCAATTCGGCAAGCCAATCAAGGTGTGTTCTCGATTCTCGCCGCGGATCAAGGAGCCTTAACGGGGGAACCTGGCGAAGGCGGGGAGATGGCCTTCGGTGCGGACGCCAGCCTGATGAAGACGGTGCGGGTTGTCACCACGGTACAGTATTACCTCAACCAGTAGAGGGTGAACTAGTTGTTAGCGGGGAGCAGTTTGTCGGTCCTAAGTTTTTCGTAACCGTAATTTTTACAATGGTTTATGGAGACACCTGAGGCTGCTATTGTATTCGCCAGCAGTTGGCCAGAAAAGAAAAGCCTTGCGCTGAGATATAGTGTTATAGTTAACTATAACACATGGCCGGAGACTGCAGCTCCTCGCCACATCCTCACTTGAAGGAGCACTTAGTATGAAGTCTCTTCGTTCTCTTATCTGCATTGTTTCGCTGTTTTCGTTGGCTACTACTGCCGCCGCCCAGACCCCTTCCACTCCCGACGCACAAAAATCGTTCGACAGCCTGAAAGCCCTCGCCGGTACCTGGAAAGGCGCGTTAACCGTCACCCCGCCACAACCAGATATAGACGCCAAACAGCTATGGGTCTCGTTGCGTGTCACCTCGCGCGGAAACGCGATCGTGCACGAGATAAAACAACCCGGAACGCCTGACGAGGTGAATCACGACGATCCAATTACTCTGCTGTACATGGACGGCGACAAGTTGTATCTGACACACTACTGCGATGCTGGCAATCGGCCGCGGATGGTCGCACGCACCTGGCCCGACGGAAAAACCGTAGAGTTCGAGTTTGTCGATCTATCCGGCGGCACACAGTTCGGTCATATGCATCACGCCGTGTTTACGATCATCGATGCGAACCATCATCTCGAAGATTGGACGTACATGATGCCCGGGGACAAACCGGTGCATGCCCACTTCGATCTGCAGCGTGTAGCGCAATCACAACAAACATCAGGAAAAGACTAAGGCCAGGCAACAGTGGACCGTGAGTGGAGCGACAATCAGCCGATCTACCGGCAACTGCGCGAGCGTGTCATCGCCATGATTCTGGATGGCGTGCTCAAGGAAGGCGATTCCCTTCCCTCGGTGCGCACCGTTGCGGCAGAGTATCGGGTCAATCCGCTCACGGTCCTCAAAGCCTATCAGGAGTTAGCCGACGAGCAGCTTGTGGAAAAAAGGCGCGGTCTAGGCATGTTCATTACGCCCGGGGCTCGCGATTTACTGCTGAAAGGCGAGCGCCACAAATTTCTGACCGAACAATGGCCCAAAATTCACGCGACCATTCAGCGCCTCGGTCTCCGCACCGAGGAACTTTTGAATCTGGACGGTGATCGCTCTTCCGCAGGCACTGAGGGCAATCACGAAAAGGAGAAGCCCTAAAGCCATGTCTCTTATCGAAGCACATGCTCTCCGCAAATCCTACGGTTCGTTCGCCGCGCTGGACGGCATTAATCTGACAGTCGACGAAGGCCGCATCGTCGGACTCATCGGACCCAATGGCGCAGGAAAAACCACCGCGCTCAACGCTATTCTTGGATTGACGTCCTATCAGGGCAATTTACGGGTGCTCGGCTGCGATCCATGGAACAGCCGTAAGCAGTTGATGCGCGACGTCGCTTTTATTGCCGACGTCGCGGTTTTGCCGCGATGGATCCGCGTTGTGGAGTTGCTGGAGTTCGTTGCCGGTGTTCATCCGCGTTTCGACCGCAGTAAGGCGGAACGGTTTCTGGCGAAGACCACGGTCGGCAAGCATAGTAAAGTGCGCGAGCTGTCCAAGGGCATGGTGGCGCAGTTGCACTTAGCGCTGGTGATGGCCGTCGACGCGAGATTGTTGGTGCTGGATGAGCCTACGCTGGGACTCGACATTCTTTATCGCAAGCAATTCTATGATTCCCTACTGAACGATTACTTCGACCGCAGCCGCACGATTCTCGTCAGCACGCATCAGGTGGACGAGATTCAGGATGTGCTGACAGACGTGATATTCATCGACCGCGGGCGCATCGTGCTGTCGTGCAGCATGGAGCAATTTGAATCGCGTTACACAGAACTGCTGGTGCGGCCCGAGCAATTGGACGCAGCCCGCGCGCTCAAGCCGATTCATGAACGTGCGGTACTCGGCCGTTCCATCCTCCTCTTTCAGGAAGCGGATCGCCAGCATCTAGCGCCACTCGGCGAAATTCGCACGCCGAACGTGGCGGATCTGTTCGTGGCAGTGATGAGCCAGCAAAACCGCACAACACAAGGAGTGCCGCAATGAGCGAGCCCAACGCACTCTCACAGTCATCTGTTTCGTCGCAGCTGGCGACGTCCTCGATTCTTGCGCCAACTCGACCGTTCTACTGGTCGGTGCGTCGCGAACTCTGGGAGTACCGATCCGTTTATCTAGCGCCCTTGATTGCCACGGCCGTGTTTCTCCTTGGCTTTCTGGTCAGCATGCCCATGCTACCGCATCACAGGCACGGGCTTTCCGCCTCGCCCGCTACTCAACAGCTTCAGCCGTTCTTGCGGCCTTACGAGGTTCTTGAGGGTCTGCTGATGGTTGTGGGCATGATCGTAGGAGTGGTCTATTGCCTCGACGCGCTACACGGCGAACGGCGGGATCGCAGCATCTTGTTTTGGAAGTCGATGCCGGTGTCGGATCTCGCCACGGTCCTCTCGAAAGCAGCCATTCCGCTAGTGGTGCTGCCTGCGATTGTTGTTGGCCTGAGCATAGTTACGCATTTCGTCATGCTGCTGGTCAGCAGTTTCGTTTTAGCGGGCAGCGGCCTTCCAGTGGCGCCGCTTTGGAGCGAAGTATCGTTCGTCCATAACTCCTTCGGACTCTTTTATCACCTGCTGACGGTCCATGTACTTTGGCACGCTCCGTTTTATTGCTGGTTCCTGTTGATCTCGGCCTGGACACGCCGGGCTCCGTTTCTTTGGGCGTTTCTGCCGCCAATCACCATCGCGATACTGGAGAAAGCCATCTTCAACACTGAGCATTTTTGGAACTACCTGATGTATCGCCTCGCCGGCGGAATGGAAGCCATGTCCACAGGCGCTCACTCGACGCTGTTGGGTGGACATCTCACGCCGTTGAGATTCTTTAGCACGCCGGGCTTATGGGGCGGCTTGCTGTTCGCCGCAGCCTGCCTTTACGCAGCAGCACGCCTGCGCCATTATCGCGATCCCATCTGAAAGCTAGCGGCGAAATAGAATTCCAGGAAGCCGCGAGCATTGCGCCTACCACACTTTGGATTTGTCGCGTTTTTCGGGCGAGGTTGAGCGCGGGCGGAGAAGTTTTCGGAAGGGTTCTTCGACTAAATAGTAGGAAAGCAGAGAGACAGCTACCGCGGCGAGGAAAGCAAGCAGGGCGCGCAAAGGCCAGTGAAGAGCAGCGGTGCGCTCGTAAACATTAGAGATGGCGATGGAATGCAAGAGATAAAGGCTGTAGCTGGCGTCTCCGAGCAAAACGAGGGCGCCGGTTTCGAGAACGCTCGCCCAACGAGGACGCAGCGCCAAACCGAAAATGATGGCGGCGAAGCCCGGCGAAAGAAACCCTGCTGAGATCAAGGGACGGGGAATACGATCGGCCAGCAGGACGATGGTCGCAACGATGAGAACGCCGAGCACGACCAGAGGAGTAGCGAACCTGCGATTATTCCTTGTAGCCAGAAAAAGGCGGCCGGCGAATACACCCACCAGAAATTCGGGCAAGCGCAACAAGGGATTAAAGCTCAGGATATTTTTCCACAATAATGTGGTTTCGCCGGAGTTGATCTTATCGATCCCATCGGGATGAACCACGAGATAAAGCACGGAAAAGGAAAGACTCACCAGCGACCAAAGGATAATGGCCCAAAGCAGTTTTTGCGTCGCAAGGTCCTTACTCCATACGAGTAGCACCGGAAACAGCAAGTAAAAGAATGCTTCGACGGATAAGCTCCAACAGACCGCGTTCCAAGTCAACGCTGCCTGCGGGAACCAGGACTGGAGGAGGGTAAGGGTGAGTGCACAGGCTGCCGCGAGATGTTGTTTGCTCCATTCGAGGAACGGAATGTCCAGGTGGCGCACGGCAAAAAAGAAAAACGGGGCGCTGACCAGTAAGGACAGCGCGTAGGCAGGATAGATTCGAGCGAAACGCGCTCGCCAGAAGCGCATGGGACTAACCTGTGCACCGGCATAGGTGTAGACAAGGATGAATCCGGACAAGACGAAAAACAGATTCACACCGATGTAGCCGACGGCAGCAAAGTTTTCGTACCACCACGGTCCGGCGGGGAGCATTCCCTCGATGCGCATGTGAAAGATGACCACGTGCAAAGCGGCAAAGAAGCGAAGGGCGGTAAGCGCCTTCAACTTAGGAAGAGCGGTGGTGGAAGCAGGCATGGTCACGGGTTTACGTCAGTAGAGACGATTGAGCAAGGGGCATGGTCTTAGGCTCGAATGGGGGCGTAGTTTGGGTGGGAGTTCAGACCCATCATCGCGCGGTCCAACCGCCATCAATCAAGATGGTTTCGCCGGTTATGAGGGAAGCTGCCGGCGAGGCCAGAAACACTACCGCGCCCGAGACTTCGACAGGTTCGCCAATGCGATGCAATGCGGCGACGCGTTCGACGGTGTCGTTGAGACGCCGCGGATCCGACAAATAATCTTCGGTGCCCGGAGTGCGAATGAATGTCGGCGCCACCGCGTTTACGGTGATTCCGTATTTGCCCCATTCCACGGCCAGGCACTTTGTCAAATGCGCGATGGCCGCCTTGGTCATGCAGTAAATGGATTCCGTGGGCAGGGCGGCAAATCCAGCCTGCGAACTCATGTTGATGATGGTGCCTTTCTTTTGCTTAATCATTACGCGGCCGGCAGCCTGGCTAGCAAAGAAAGTGCCTTTCAGGTTCACACGCAAGGTTGCGTCAAAATCGTCTTCGCGAACATTTTCGGCGAGGTTTTCTGGCGCGACTCCGGCATTGTTGACAAGGATATCGATGCGGCCAAACTCTTTGACGGTGGCTTCCATGGCGCGAACAATCTGATCTAGGTGGCTCACATCCATTTGCAGCGGCAGCGCTTTCCGGCCCAGGTTGCGAATCTCGGCGTTGATGCCCGAATCCGCATTCACGTCGCGCAGACCGAGGGCCACGTCGGCGCCGGCATGCGCGAGGGCTAACGAAATAGCGCGTCCCAAACCGCGCGCCGCGCCTGTGACGAGGGCGACTTTGCCATTTAGACTAAAGTCCGGGTATTCCATCTCGCGCTCCTACGAAGCTGACGCCAGCAAATGCTATGAAGCACGCATTGTAGCTCAGCCTTGACGAAGAAAGAGAAGAGAGATTCATCGCGAAAGGCGCGATGGAGAATCGTGCCTCACTTCGCGGACTCCGTTCGGAATGACGGAGAGTTGGCGGTGGTAGTTCGAGCGGCCTTGTCTAGCGTCGCGAATCGAATCGGTTGTATCCGTGGGCCTGGTGCGTACATCATATGCAGCATGGACTACAGACAACTTGGGTATTCGGGGTTGAAGGTGCCGGTTTTATCGTTCGGCACGGGCACGTTCGGCGGCAGTAACGAATTTTTCAAGGCGTGGGGCAGCAGCGACGTTGCGGAGGCGACGCGACTCGTGGATATCTGCCTTGAGGCTGGAGTCAACCTTTTCGACACCGCAGATATATATTCCTACGGGATGTCCGAGGAGATTCTGGGCAAAGCGATTTCGGGCAAGCGCAACCGCGTATTGATTTCGACGAAAGCCACGTTTCGCTTCGGCGACGGCTCCAACGATGTAGGGTCTTCGCGACTGCACCTGATCGAATCGTGCGAAAAGAGCCTTCGGCGTCTGGGCGTTGAAACGATCGACATCTACCACATGCATGGTTTTGACGCGACCACGCCCGTTGAAGAAACCGTGAAGACGCTCGACACTCTGGTGCAAAGCGGGAAGGTCCGTTACATTGCGTGCTCAAATTTTTCTGGCTGGCACCTGATGAAGTCGCTAGCGGTTTCCGAGCGCTACGGCTGGGCGCGTTACGTGGGCCATCAAGTCTACTATTCGCTGATCGGGCGGGAATACGAATGGGAACTGATGCCGCTTGGACTGGATCAGAAGGTAGCCGCGCTGGTTTGGAGTCCCCTTGGTTGGGGCCGCCTGACCGGCAAGATCCGGCGCGGGTCGCCGTTGCCGGCAGAGAGCCGGCTGCATAAGACCGCGGAAATGGGTCCACAGGTAAACAACGAATATCTGTACAAGGTCGTGGATGCGCTGGAGGAAGTGGCGAAAGAGACGGGCAAAACCGTTCCGCAAATTGCGTTGAACTGGCTGTTGCAGCGGCCGACGGTAGCAAATGTCATTATTGGCGCTCGCAATGAACAGCAACTGCGGCAGAACCTTGGCGCAGTCGGTTGGAATCTAACCGCGGAGCAAGTGGCCAGGCTCGATGCCGCCAGCGACGTGACACCCATTTACCCTTATTGGCATCAGCACCAATTCGCGGAACGCAACCCACCGCCGATCCCCGCGCGGGCAGCAAAAGCCAGCGCCTGAGCGAGCAGACGAGCATCAATAGCCACGTTCCAGGAGCGGCTAAAGCCGCTGCTACCAAGAAAAAGCCCGCCGCAAATTGATTTGCAGCGGGCTTAATGTGCCTGTGCGGAGGCGGGTTAACTCTTTTCGGATTTGGCGTCCACGGCTTCCTGGAGCTTGCTTTTCTCTTTCTTTTCCTTCTTCTTGAACTGGTAACTGACGAGCTCCAGAATGGCCACCTTTGCCCCATCGCCCACGCGGGTTCCCGCGGGAATGATGCGGGTATAGCCGCCGGCGCGGTCAGCGAACTTCGGCGCGATTTCACTGAACAGCTTTTGCGTGACGGCCGGAGTCATGATGTACGCGGCAGCCTGGCGGCGAGCCTGCAAGGTGTCGCGCTTACCGAGGGTGATCATCTTTTCCGCAACGGGGCGGGTCGCCTTGGCACGCGTCAAGGTGGTGGTGATCCGGCCGTGTTCCAGCAGATTGGTGACGAGGTTACGCATGGTAGCGCGGCGGTGCCACGGATTACGTCCCAGTTTTGATCCAGACTTCAGATGTCGCATGTGTCGATCCTTAGCAAAAGTGATTCGTAGTTCGATGAGACTGATATCAGATATCGGCTATCAGATATCAGAGAAAGCAGTTGAAACTATCAGCGTACAGCTGTCAGCTAACCGCCTCCAAAAAATTACAGATGCCGGCAACTGCCAGCCAGGGAAACAAGCGACTGCCTGGCAGTTGCCGGCGATTTTACAATCCGATGTTTTCTTCCGAGCTTGGCGGCGCGGTCTGGCTCGGGAGCGGCGGCCAAATAATGCGGCCGTGCTCGTCGAACTTCATGCCGAGGCTGAGGCCCATCTTCACTAGTATATCTTTGATCTCGTTGAGCGATTTGCGGCCGAAGTTCTTGGTCTTCAGCATTTCGTTCTCGCTCTTCTGTACGAGTTCGCGGATGGTCTGAATGTTCGCGTTCTTCAAGCAGTTGTAACTGCGGACGGAAAGTTCCAGCTCTTCGACGGAACGATCCAGATGCTCCAGGCGCGGGTCGTGGACGATGTCCGTGGGCACTTCCACGTTCTCGACGGGCTCCTCGAAGTTAATGAAGATGCTCATGTGGTCTTTGACCAGCTTGGCGGCAAGGCCGACGGCGTCAGAAGGCGTGATGGCGCCGTTGGTCCACACTTCCAGCATCAACTTTTCGTAGTCCGTCATCTGGCCCAAACGGGCGGCTTCCACGGCGAAGTTCACCTTGCGGACGGGAGAGTGGACACTGTCCACGGGAATATAGCCGATAGGCAGATCTTCGTCGTAGTTGCGGTCCGCGGCCACATAGCCACGGCCGTTCTTAACGCGCATTTCGATGCGCAGCTTGCCACCTTCGCTGACCGTGGCGATGTACACGCTCTTATCCAGGACGGCGAAATCCGCGTCTTCCTCGATGTTTGCGCTGGTGACCACGCCGGGCTGCTCCACGTTGAGGTAGATGGTCTTCGGCAGGTCGTTGTTCAACTTGATGGGCACCTGCTTCAGGTTGAGGATGATATCGGTCGCATCCTCCACCACGCCGGGGATCGAGGAGAATTCGTGCAAGACTCCTTCGATCTTTACCGCAGTGATGGCAGCGCCTTCAATGGAACTCAGCAGCGCGCGGCGCAGAGCGTTACCGACGGTTGTGCCCCAGCCGCGTTCAAACGGCTGAGCGGAAAACCGCCCGTACTTCTCGGTCAGCGATTCGAACTCTGGCGCAAGCCGCTTCGGTTTTTGAAATCCCTTCCACATCGTGTTCCTTCCTTCTGGGCTGCCCAAACAGCCCGAAACCCAAAGAGTTATCAGTCACCTATTGTCAGTCGGCAAATTGGCCCCGTCCTAAAACTTCTTACTTGGAGTAGAGTTCGACAATCAACTGTTCGTTGATCGGCGGCGTCTGCACGTCTTCGCGCTTTGGCAAAGCCACCACGCGGGCCTTGAACTGATCGCGTTCCTGTTCCAGCCACGGCACGGAACTCTGGCTCTGGGCCACATTGCGGGCTTCAAGAACCATGGCGTTCTGATGCATTTTTTCCTTCATGGTGATTTCGTCGCCCACGTTGACCTGGTAGGACGGGATGTTCACCTTTTTGCCGTTCACGCGCACGTGGCCGTGCAACACGAGTTGCCGCGCCTGTGCACGCGAGGACGCCAAGCCAGCTCGAGTCACTACGTTATCGAGGCGACGTTCGAGCATGATGATCAGGTTTTCACCCGTGGGACCTTTGGAGCGCTCCGCCTTCTCGAAATAGTTGCGGAATTGCCGTTCCAGCAGACCGTAGGTGCGCTTCACTTTCTGCTTCTCGCGCAATTGGAGGCCGTAACCGGCAACTTTTGCGCGCCGCGACTGTCCGTGCTGACCCGGAACAAAGTTACGCTTCTCAATCGCGCACTTGTCGGTGAAGCAACGCAGCCCTTTCAAAAACAGTTTCTGCCCTTCCCGGCGGCACAGGCGGCAGACTGCATCTCTATGTCTTGCCAACTTCTATTCTCCCTTCCCGAAACTCGTTAACTTCTTGTAACTCAGTTTGAACCCCACTGTGGCACGCATCAAACGCGGCGACGCTTCGGCGGCCGGCAGCCGTTGTGCGGGATTGGAGTCACGTCGCGAATGACCACGATGTGCAACCCGGCAGCAGCGAGCGCCCGCACGGCGGATTCACGACCAGAGCCCGGACCCTTAACACGAACTTCCACGCTCTTCATGCCAAACTGGTCTCGGGCGGCGCTTGCAGCAGCGAGAGAAGCCTGCTGAGCCGCATACGGGGTGCCCTTGCGGGAACCCTTGAAACCGATGGCCCCGGCGGAAGAGTTGCAAACTACCCGGCCATCCGGATCGGTGATGGTGATCTGAGTGTTGTTGAAGGACGCCGCGACATGCACAAGGCCATGGGGGACGGTGCGGCGTTCCTTCTTCTTTTTGAATTCTTTCTTCTTTTTAGATGCGGCGGCCGGTTTCGCTGGTGCTGCTGCGCCCGCGTCCGGTGCTGCCTTCTGCTGCTCTTTAGCCACGTTCTGCTCCTAAACTCAATGTTGGGAATTGGATAGCGGTAATTATCATTAGCCCTTCTTACCCTTGACCTGCTTCTTGCCAGCGACCGCGCCGCGCCGCGGACCTTTCCGAGTGCGTGCATTGGTGTGCGTGCGTTGGCCGCGAACCGGCAGGTTGCGGCGGTGACGAATGCCGCGATAAGCCTGAATTTCAATGAGGCGGCGAATGTTCATCTGGATCTCCTTGCGAAGATCGCCTTCGACGCGCCCTTCCTGCTCGATCACAGTACGGAGACGATTCACTTCGTCTTCCGTGAGGTCGCGGACTTTCTTGGCGAAGTCCACATTGGCCTTTTCGGCAATGTTCTTCGCGCGGACCTGTCCGATGCCGTAGATCGACGTCAAGCCGACCCAAAGCCGCTTTTGCGGGGGAAGATCAACACCTGCGATACGTGCCATGGTTTCTCCTTTCTCCCTTTATCCCTGACGCTGCTTGTGCTTCGGATTCGTGCAAATGACCCGAACCACGCCACGGCGGTGGATGACTTTACATTTGTCGCAAATCTTTTTAACGCTAGCCCGAACCTTCATGCTGCTCGCTCCTCATCTGACAGCCGGACCCGAGCCCGGCGTCGCAAAACCTTACTTGTAGCGATATACGATGCGCCCACGTGTCAAATCGTACGGGGATAGCTCCACCGCGACCTTGTCCCCCGCCAGAATCCGGATGAAGTTCTTACGCATCTTTCCGGAAACGTGGGCCAGCACTTTGTGCTTGTTTTCCAGTTCCACCCGGAACATCGCGTTGGGTAAAGGCTCCAGAACGGTGGCCATTACTTCGATCGCGTCTTCCTTGGGATTACCGGAGTCGCCCTTATCGCTTTTCTTTTTGTCTTCAAACGGCTGCTTCGCCATAAGCTCCCAAATTCCTCACCAGGAAGGCCCGGTCATTTCCTTTGGCCGTGTCAAAATCCATGGACCGTTCGAGGTGACAGCCACGGTGTGCTCGAAATGCGCCGAAGGACTGCCATCGGCGGTTTCCGCCACCCATTCGCCGCGCATCTGCACATCTGGCCGGCCAGCATTCACCATCGGTTCGACGGCGATGACCATGCCTTCCTGCAAACGAGCGCCGCGTCCCGGCTCACCGTAGTTGGGAAGATTCGGTTCGTCGTGCATCTTGGTGCCGATGCCGTGACCTACGAATTCCCGTACCACCGAAAAGCCGTGCTGCTCCACCCAACTCTGCACCGCGTATCCGACATCGCCCAGACGATTGCCCGGGCGCATCTTGTCAATGGCGCGGTCCAACGACTCGCGGGTCACGTCCAGCAGTTTCTGCAACTCCGGCTGGATTTTCCCCACGGGCACGGTGACAGCCGAATCGCCGAAATATCCATCGACTTCCATGCCAAAGTCGATAGAAACGATGTCGCCCTCGCGCAACTTGCGCTTGGGCGAAGGAATCCCGTGAACAATTTCGCTGTTCACCGAAGTGCACAGCACGCAGGGATAACCGCGATACCCTTTGAACGCCGCCTTGCCCGGGCGCCCGGCGATGATGCCCTCGGCGATCTTCTCGAGGTCCATCGTGGTCATACCAGGCTTGACTTCCGCCTTCAGAGCGTTCAAAACCTCATGGACAACCTGGCCGGCACGGTACATCTTTTCCAACTCAGCGGCGCTGCGTAATTGAATCGCCATCGTCAACGCGCTCCGCGCATGCTTGCCACGGCCTGCTCAATCTCTTGTTCTACCTCTTCCATGCTCTTGCTTGCATCGATTTCATGCAAGAAGCCGAGCCGGCGATAGTAGCTGACCAGCGGCGCAGTCAATTTCTGATACGCATGCAGCCGCTGGCTAATCACTTCTTCGCGATCATCGGGCCGCTGAATCAATTCGCCGCCGTCGTTATCGCAAACCATGTCCACTTTCGGCGGGCGGTCGTAAATATTGTAAATCTCGCCGCCCACTTTGCAGATCCTCCGGCCGGTGATGCGCCGGATGAGCAGCGCCGTGCCGATGATCATGTGGATCACGAATGGCTGCTGAAATCCCTGCCTTCTCAGCAATTCACCCAGATACTTCGCCTGGGTGACCGTCCGTGGAAACCCATCAAAAACAAATCCGTGACTGCAATCCGGCCTCTCAATGCGTTCCGCGACCATCTTCAAAACCAACGAGTCCGGCACCAACTCGCCGCGATCCATGATCGGCTTGGCTTGCAAGCCGAGGGGCGATTGCCTGGCGATATGCTCACGAAGCATGTCGCCAGTGGACAGGTGCGGGACCGTAAACTTGCCGGCCAGCACCTTGGCCTGAGTTCCTTTTCCGGAACCCGGAGGTCCAAGAAAAATTACCGCGCGGTCGAGTTTTGCAACAGGACGCTGTTCCAGCGCCACGTTGTCGTCTCCCTTAGCTTAGCGACGGCCGCGCACTCTGCCTTTACGCGCAAAGCCCTCGTAATTACGCATGACGAGTTGTGCCTCTAACTGCTGCACGGTATCCATCGCCACGCCCACCACGATCAGGAGCGAAGTGCCACCGAAATAAAAGGTCACGCCTAACCCATGCAGAATCCAGCTTGGGAAGTGCCGGTCAAACCAATCGCCACCGAGCCACAAGGGAAGGTGATTCAAGGCGATACCCGCGATCATCCATTCGGGGAGGATGCAAACCAGGGCCAAATAAATAGCCCCGATAAACGTCAACCGCTTCAGGATGGTGCTGACATATTCCGAAGTACTGCGCCCAGGGCGGATGCCGGGAATAAACCCGCCGTTCTTGCGCATGTTGTCGGCAAGTTCGGTGGGATTGAAAACGATCCCGACATAAAAGAAGGCGAACACAATGATCATGACGATGTAGATCAAGGTGTAGAGAGGCTCGCCCCACTTGAGCCTGTCGGCAATGCCTTTCAGGAACGGCCAGCGAGTGCCGAGCGCCAAGGCAGCAGTCGCCGGAAAGGCCAGCAGCGAGCTTGCGAAAATCGGCGGAATCACGCCTCCGGAATTGACGCGCAAAGGAAGATAAGTGGCTTGGCCGCCCATAACGCGACGGCCGACTACGCGCTTCGCATACTGCACGGGGATGCGCCGTTGCGCGCCTTCCACATAAACGATGAACGCGACCACGGCGACCATGAGTGCGAGAAGCAGCAGGACGGCCATGGGAGTAAACGCTCCCCACGCCTGAGTGCGAACCTTTTCATACAAGTCATAGATGGCGCGCGGCAGTCCGACGACGATGCCGACGAAGATGATGAGTGACATGCCATTGCCAATACCGCGCTCGCTGATTTGCTCGCCGAGCCACATGATGAAGGCCGATCCGGTGGTGAGGGTAAGAACAGTCATGAGCCAGAAACCAAGGCCGGGATGATAAACGAGCGACTGGCCGCCATAGTTGCGAGCCTGCAGAGTGGTGGCAATCGTAGATGCCTGGATAATGCTCAGTACAATCGTCAGGTAGCGCGTGTATTGGGTGATTTTCTGGCGACCCAGTTCGCCTTCCTTCTGCAACCGCTCCAGGTAGGGGAAGACCACCTGCATCAGCTGCAGGATGATCGACGCGGTGATGTACGGCATGATGCCGAGGGCGAAGATGGTCATCTGGCGGAAGGTGCCGCCAGTGAAAAGATCGAAAATGCCCAACATGGAATTCGAGGCGCTCTGATTGAAGATTTCTTCGAGCAGACCGGTATTGATGCCCGGTGTGGGGATATGCGCACCGAGCCGATAGACCGCGAGCAACGCCAACGTAAAGAACAGGCGATTGCGCAGATCTTCGATCCGGAACAGGTTCGTAAATGCTTGCCAGAAACGATTCATACGATTTCCCCGACTACGCTACTTTGACCACCTCAAATGTGCCGCCAGCCTTGGTTATTTTTTCCTTGGCGGAGGCGCTGAATGCGTGGGCGTGAACGGTAAGCTTATTCTTCAGCTCGCCATCGCCCAGAATCTTGATACCGCCGGTGGCACGACGAACAAAGCCATGCGCGCGCAACAACTCAGGAGTGACCGTCTCGCCCGCGGGGAACACGTTCAGTTCCTCGAGATTGATGACGGAGAATTCCTCGCTGAACGGATTGTGGAAGCCGCGTTTCGGGATACGGCGGTGCAAAGGCATCTGACCGCCTTCGAAGCCGCGGCGACGCGAATAGCCACGACGGGATTTTTGTCCCTTGTTGCCAGATCCGGAGGTTTTCCCGAGTTTCGAGCCGATACCACGGCCGACACGCACCTTCTTTTTGCGCGAGCCTTTCGGCGGGGCGAGGTTTGAGAGGGAGACCGTGTTGTGTTCTTTTTTCGACTTATCTGCCATCGCTTACTCCACCACTTCCACAAGGTGCCGGACTTTATGAATCATGCCGCGGGTCTCTGGAGTGTCTTGACGCTCGACAACCTGGTGCATCCGGCGCAAACCGAGGCCGCGAATGGTGGCGCGCATGTCATCGGTACAACTGATGGCGCTGACCACCCACTTAATTCTGACGGTGCCGCCAGTCTTGGCGGATTTGTTCTCTGCTGCCATGATTTATTCCCCTGCGGCCTTTTCCACCGGCTGCTGTTCCTGCTTGGGAGCTTTCGGCGGACGGCCAGTCATTTCCTCTACGGTCTTGGAGCGCGTCTCCGCGACTTGCGCGGCGTCCTTCAATCCGAGAAGGGCCGCAAAGGTAGCCTTGATTACGTTATGCGGGTTGGAAGTGCCTAGCGACTTCGTCAGCACGTTCTGGATACCCGCCACTTGCATGACCTTGCGAACCGGACCACCCGCGATCACGCCGGTACCTTCTGGAGCCGGCTTGAGCAACACTTGAGCCGAGCCATACCAGCCAGTGACCTGGTGCGGAATGGTGGAGCCTTTCAGGTTCAGCTTAATCAGATTTTTCTTGGCCTGCTCGATTCCCTTCTTAATGGCCATGGGGACTTCGCGTGCTTTGCCCATTCCGAAGCCCGCATGGCCGTGGCTATCGCCGACCACGACGAGAGCCGAAAAGCTGAGATTCTTGCCGCCCTTCACCACTTTGGTGACGCGGTTGATCGCGATGACGTCGTCCTTCAAATCCGAAGGATTCACCTCCAAGAGGCGACGCACTGACAGACTGTCACGCAAGATTTGCTTCGACATAAGTTAGAACTGTAACCCCGCTTCCCGCGCCGCATCCGCGAGCGCCTTGACGCGGCCGTGATACTTGTATCCGCCGCGGTCGAACACTACTTTGGAAACACCGGCTCCCTTGGCGCGTTCGGCAATAAACTTGCCGACGGCCTTAGCGGAAGCGACGTTGCCACCGCCCTTTAAATTCTTTTTCGATTCTTTGTCGACGGAACTGGCGGAAACGAGAGTGCGCCCATTCCGGTCGTCAATAATCTGCGCGTAAATGTGGCCGAGCGAGCGGTACACGCAAAGGCGCGGGCGCTCCGGGGTGCCGGTGACGCGGGTGCGCACGCGCGAATGAATGCGGCGGCGCTGCTCGTCCTTGGACAACTTTCGAACTGGTACCGATGCCACTGTCGTCTCCTATAGTTCTCAGTTGTAAGTTTTCAGTTCTCAGCAAAAACTGAAGAACCTTGACTTACGACTGACGACTAAACTTTTCAATCCAAGTAACTTCTCAAAACCTTTCCAAACACCGCTTGTCACCCAGCCCCATCTCAGAGCCAAAGGCTCAGACCCGGAACTGAAACCGGACGACTGCGAAGGCCTTAGGCGGCGCCAGCCTTTGCTCCAGCCTTGCCTGCCTTCTTCTTCAGACGCTCGCCGGTAATGCGAATCCCTTTCTGCTTGTACGGGTCGGGCGGACGCAGCGAACGAATATTCGCGGCAACCTGGCCGACTTGCGCCTTATCGGCGCCGCTGACCACAATGTGGGTCTGCTTGTCGACCGCGATCTGAATGCCCTCGGGTATCGGGAACTCAATGGGATGCGATTTGCCGAGGGCGAAGGCCACCGCCTTGCCCTTCACTTCGGCGCGATAACCGACGCCGACGATGTCGAGTTCCTTCTTAAAACCCTGGGTGACGCCGTGAACGGCGTTAGCCAGAAGCGCGCGCGCCAGACCATGCAGTGCGCGATGCTCTTCGTTGTCGCGAATGGCAGTCAAAACGCCATCCTTCTGCTCCAAACGAATCTGTTGAGGAACAAGCACCTGAAGCTTGCCCTTGGGACCTTGCACTTCCACCTTGCCGGCAGCGGAATTAATCTTTACGCCCGCGGGCACTGGAATCGGTTTGCGACCAATACGTGACATTTGCCTAGCTTCCTTTTCTAAACTTCCAAGTCTAAGTCAGCGTTGAGATCCTTCGTCGCAAGCAACGCTCCTCAGGATGACAACGAATCAAGCCTACGACTAACCTCGCCGATGCAAAAGATCGGCCAATCCAAACCTTTACCAAACTTCACAGAGAACTTCGCCGCCCACGTTGGCTTTGCGCGCCGCACGACCAGTCATAAGGCCCTTCGGCGTAGTCAGAATGGTGATGCCGAGCCCACCGACGACCGGCCGAATGTCCTGAGCGGCACTGTAATTCCGCTGGCCGGGGCGCGAAATGCGTTTCATGCCGGTAATCACACTGCGACGATCCGGCGTATATTTCAGGAAGATGCGCAAAGTCTTGCGCGCCTTGTTCTCTTCCACCATTTTGTAGGTGGAGATGTAGCCTTCTTCCTTCAGAATGCGGGCGATTTCCGTCTTCAGTTTGGAGACGGGCACGTCTACGCGCTGATGTTTGGCGGCGGAGGCGTTACGCACGCGAGTGAGAAAATCGGCAATGGGATCGGTCTGCATGATTATCCTATTTCGCTCCTACCAACTGGATTTCACGACGCCGGGAATCTCGCCCTTGAGCGCCATGCCGCGGAAACAGATGCGGCACATTTCGAACTTGCGAATATAGCCGCGAGCGCGACCGCAAACGCGACAACGGTTGCGGACACGAACCTTGAACTTCGGCTTCTTGCGGGTTTTGGCAATTTTTGCGGTGCGGGCCATTTATTGTGCTACTCCTTTTTCGCGCAACGGAACGCCGAGGCCCTTGAGCAGTTCGCGGCCTTCTTCGTCGTTGCGAGCGGACGTGGTCAGGGTGATGTTCATACCCTTGATTTTGTCCACGCGCGTGTAATCAATTTCCGGAAACACCAACTGATCCTTCAAACCCAGGGTATAGTTGCCGCGCCCATCGAATGCGTTCGAAGGCAGCCCGCGAAAGTCGCGGACACGCGGCAACACCACGTTGCAGAGGCGGTCCAGAAATTCGTACATCTTTTCTCCCCGGAGCGTGACGGCGCAGCCGATGGGCATACCTTTGCGGATCTTAAAATTCGCAATAGATTTCTTAGCCCGGGTAATCATGGCCTTTTGGCCCGTAATCTGCCCAAGTTCCACCGCCGCGGTGTCCAGTAGTTTGGCATTCTGGCTAGCTTCGCCGAGGCCAATGTTCACAGTAATCTTCTTCAATTTGGGCACAGCCATATGGTTGGTCCAATTGAAGCGCTTCATCAGCGCGGGAACCGTCTGCTTCGTATAAGATTCGTGCAATCGACTCTTCATTGCCTTCCTATTCCTTCGCTTCGCAAAATCAATCAGTGACTACTTATCTAAAGTGGTGCCGCAGCGCTTGCAGACACGCGCCTTGCTGCCATCAGGCAGAACAGTGTTGCCGATGCGTGCATGCTTGTTGCAGTTGCTGCACACGATCAAGACGTTGGAAACGTTGATGGGCGCTTCCCGCTCGACGATGCCGCCCTTGATATTCTTCGAGGGATTCGGACGCGTGTGGCGCTTGATCAGGTGCGCGTGTTCGACAATGACGGTATTCTTGCGCGGATTCACGCTGAGGACGCGACCAGTCTTGCCCGCGGACTTACCGCCCATTACCCGCACGGTGTCACCCTTGCGAATGCTGATGGTGTGGCGCTTGATTTCTCTCTGTGCCATGACTTACCAAACCTCCGGAGCCAGCGAAACAATCTTGGTGAACTTCTTCTCGCGCAGTTCTCTGGCCACCGGGCCAAATACGCGAGTACCCACGGGTTCGCCGGCATCGTTAATCAGGACTGCGGCGTTATCGTCGAAACGAATGTAGGTGCCATCCTTACGCCGAGATTCCTTACGCATGCGGACGATCACGCACTTCACAACTTTTCCTTCTTTAATCTGGCTTTCCGGAGTGGCTTCCTTGACCGAAGCGGTGACAATGTCGCCCAATCCGGCCTTTAATCCCGCATCGCCGCCGACCGGCAGGATGCACATGAGCTTGCGCGCTCCGGAATTATCGGCCACCGTCAGCCAGGTTCGCATTTGAATCATGATTCGCTCCCCTGTCCTTTACTTGGCCGACGCCTTGGGCGTCAGCACTTGCTTCAAGCGCCAGCGCTTGAGACGCGAAAGCGGGCGGGAAGACACGATGCAAACGGTGTCGCCCTGCTTGGCCTCGCGCTTTTCGTCGTGCGCATAGAACTTTTTCGAAATGCGGACTACGCGGCGGTATTTGGGGTGCTGCACCAACCGCTGCACTTCGACGACAATGGTTTTCTCCATCTTGGCGCTGGTGACCTTGCCGATGAGCTCATGACGCTCACCGCGCTCGGAGGGTTGAGGCGCCGTTTGTGTTTCCGTTGCCATTACGCTTTACCTGCCTTCACCGGCTTAGCACCGGCAGTCAATTCCTGTGCGCGAATCAGAGTCTTGACCCGTGCAAGATCTTTCTTGGCCTCACGCAAGCGCTTCAACGCTTCAGCCTGTCCGGTGGTCAACTGGAAACGCAACCGGAAAATCTGTTCGGTCAGATCTTTTTCGCGAGCTGCCAACTCCGTGGTGCCTTCTTCGCGAATTTTCTCAATACGCCGAGCCATGGTTAGAGTCCTCCCGTGCGGCTGACGAATTTCGTGGGAATGGGCAGCTTGTGAGCCGCGAGTCCAAGCGCTTGGCGCGCTGTGGCCTCGTCCACGCCCGCCATTTCAAACATGATTCGTCCGGGCTTGACTACCGCGACCCAACGTTCCGGAGCACCTTTGCCTTTGCCCATACGGGTTTCCGCGGGCTTTTTAGTATAAGGCTTGTCCGGAAAGATGCGGATCCACAGCTTGCCACCACGCTTGATAAAGCGGGTGATGGCCACGCGCGACGCTTCAATCTGACGATCAGTAATCCACGCGACTTCCAGGGCCTTCAAACCATATTCCCCGAATGACAAACTTCCCCCGCGCCACGCTTTGCCTTTGCGGCGACCGCGCTGCTGTTTTCTGTACTTCACCTTCTTTGGCATCAACATCGTTCTATTCTCGCTTCTTCCAGTTTTCGGTTATGCGTTCTCAGCTTTTCCAAAAAGCTGGAACTGAGAGCTCAAACTTTTCAAATACTGAGTACAGCTATGCACCCACTAGCGCGGGTTTGCCCTCCTCGAGCTTGACGCGGCGAGGAATGTTCTCGCCCTGATAGATCCAGCACTTCACGCCAATCACGCCGTAGGTGGTTTGCGCTTCCGCGGTGCCGTAATCGATGTCCGCGCGAAGGGTTTGCAGAGGCAAACGACCCTGCAGGTACCATTCTTTGCGGGCGATTTCCGCGCCGTTCAAGCGGCCAGCCACGCGTACCTTGATGCCCTTGCAACCAAAACGCAGCGCCGAATCCACGGCTTTGCGCATGGCGCGCCGGAAAGCCACGCGCTTTTCCAGTTGCAGAGCAATCGATTCCGCAACCAGGGTTGCGTCGAGTTCCGGGCGATGCACTTCCTGGATGTCGATGTGCACTTCGCGCTTGGTGCGCTTAGAAACTTCCTGCTTGAGCTTGTCGATTTCCGCTCCCTTGCGCCCGATGATGATGCCGGGACGCGCGGTGGCGATACGCACGACGAGCTTGTTGGCGGCGCGCTCGATATCGATGGAGCTGACGCCCGCGCTCTTGAGGCGCTCTTTCAGTTCGCGGCGGAGTTTCACGTCCTCGTGGAGCAGATCAGCATATTCACGATCCGCATACCAACGAGACTTCCAGGGCTTGTTGTAGCCTAGGCGAAATCCGTACGGGTGAGTTTTCTGTCCCATATCTATCCTTGTTTTCGAGCAGCGACCCTCAACGGGCCGGCTACTTCTTTCCCTTCTTTCCGGGGGCCTGCTTCCCGGTCAATGCTTTGCGAACGCGACGAGCGGTGCCACGAACACCCTTCTGGGCCTCCGCTTCCGCCACGTTGGCGGCAACGCGTTCGGCGGCAGCGACGTGATGTTCGGCAACTCCAACCCAAATGTGCGCAGTGCGCTTCTGGTAGCGGAACGCCCGGCCCATGGGTGCGGGACGCAAGCGCTTCCAGCGCGCGCCTTCGTTGACGAAGCACTTGCTCACGAAGAGCTGGTCGACATCGAGCGGTGCTCCGGAGTCTTCCGCCTTTTTCTCGGCGTTGGCAATGGCGCTGCGCAGCACTTTTTCAATGTGCTTCGCAGCGCGCTTGGGGGTGAAGCGCAGAGACTGCAAGGCATCTTGCGCTTTGCGCCCGCGGATCAAATCGATCACCAAACGCGCTTTCTGCGGCGACATGCGCACGTGCCGTGCAATCGCGTGGGCCTCAATCAAACTTTGTTGCGTCTGTACGTCAGCCATGGCTTATGCCTTCGGCGCTGGTGCTGCTGCTGGTGCCGCGCCGCCTCCTGCGGGAGCCGCTCCGGCGGCCTTCTCGAGGGCAGCCTTGACGGCGTGGCCCTTGAAGGAACGGGTCGGCGCGAACTCTCCGAGCTTGTGCCCGATCATCTGCTCGGTCACATACACGGGAATGAATTTCTTACCGTTGTGTACGGCGATGGTATGCCCAATCATATCGGGCACGATGGTGGATCGCCGGGACCACGTTTTGACTACCTTCTTCTCGTTGCGAGCATTCAGGCCTTCGACTTTCACACGCAGGTGAACGTCGACAAATGGACCTTTCTTTAGTGACCGTGCCATTGCTTCCTTATTCCTCCACGCGACGCAAACGGCCCCATTGGGCGCGCCGCATCTTTTTAAACCCGCGCACCGGACCAGGAACACGGTGCGATTTCGGACAGAAAGGACAAACAAAGCGCGTGCCCAGCGCGTTTGGAATGCGTTCGACAATCACCGCCCAGCCGGGCTTGCACAGCTTGTAGAGCACCGGTTCGGGTGGCGCGACCACAGGTTTGGCCGCCGGCTTGGCGATGGGCTTCACCGCCGTTCGTTTCACTGACCGCTTCACGGGACGTGTCCGGCGTCCGCTGGTTCGTGTTGTACGTGTCGCTCGCATGGTTATCGCTTCCTGCCAGCCGGAGTAACTTCCAGCTGGATTCTGCGGTTGTGTCTCTGGTTCTACCTTGGGCACCCTCGTTCAGGATTGCGCCCGGTCCTTGTTCTGCCTGAAGTCCCCGGTTCCAACCGCAAACCGGGAACAGAAACTCGTTACTTACGCCGCTCCACAATCATGCGTTCTGTGCGCTTGTTGTGGCGCGTCTTCTTACCCAATGTTGGGAACGCCCATGGCGTTTGCGGGTGATTGCCCTTGACGCGGCCCTCACCACCACCGTGCGGGTGATCCACGGGATTCATGGCCACACCGCGAACGGTCGGCTTCTTACCGCGCCAACGGGTGCGGCCGGCCTTACCGTAAGTTTCGTTCTCATGGTCAAGATTGCCGACCTGGCCCACAGTGGCTTTGCAGTCCACAGAGAACTTGCGAACTTCGCCGGAAGGCATTTTCACCAGCGCGAAATCGCCTTCTTTGCTCAGCAACTGTGCCGAAGCACCGGCAGTACGCACCGCCTGGCCACCACGCCCTGGATACAACTCCAGGTTGTGAACCATAGTGCCGGGGGGAATGTTGCGGATCTTCAGGCAATTGCCGGGAAGAATGTCCGCGTTTTCTCCCGTAGAAACCGTGGCGCCGACTTGCAGGCCCACGGGATGAAGGATGTAGCGCTTCTCGCCATCCGCATAGTGGAGCAGCGCGATGTTGGAGCTGCGATTGGGGTCGTACTCAATCGCGGCTACTTTGGCGGAAACCCCGTCTTTGTCGCGGCGGAAGTCCACCACACGATACTGCTTTTTGTGGCCGCCTCCGCGGTGCCAAACGACGATTTCGCCCTGATTGTTGCGGCCGCCCGAGCGCTTCTTCGGCTCGAGCAAGCTTTTTTCGGGTGTCTGCTTCGTGATGTCGCTCTTGTCGAGCACAGTCATGAAGCGTCGCGACGCCGTGTAAGGATTAAAACTCTTGAGTCCCATCTCTGCCTCTTACCTTCTAAATCTTCCGCCAACTTGGCGGTGCATCAGCCCA